>Ga0209256_1000670_pt1 | contig 46303 bp, 49 predicted proteins | sample AraplaCol_mCL_r2_2_FD_184270 | JGI IMG/M metagenome (GOLD analysis project Ga0209256, IMG submission 184270) | Arabidopsis root microbial communities from North Carolina, USA - plate scrape MF_Col_mCL_r2 (SPAdes) (version 3) | ecosystem: Host-associated > Plants > Roots > Endosphere | place...
CGGCTGGCGGACCATGCGCTGGATGATGTGCCAGCACAGGCCCTGGTACTCGCGCACGAGGCGTTCGAACGCGCCGGGCACGTTGCCCAGCACGGCGTCCACCAGCTTGCGGTCGTCCTCGGTCACGCGGTTTCACCGGTCATGACCTTTGTGGATACGTTCAGGGGCCCGATGGTTGCAACGCCGCCTTCACGAAATTCGATTCCCGCCGGCTGCAACCGACCGCGCGAAGGCCGTATCTCTCGTTCCGTACCCCACCAACACGGCCCGAGAAGACACCCATGAACTTCGAAATCCTGATCCCCATCACCCTGTTCATCTGCGTCGTCTACGCCATCAAGGTGGTGGTCGACGCCCGCACCCGCGCCAAGCTCATCACCAGCAATGGTTCGGAAGACCTGATCCGCTCGCTGGTCCAGGCCGAAGCGCTGCAGCGCCGCCACGCCTCGTTGCGCTGGGGCATCCTGCTGCTGGCGGTCGCGGTCGGCTTCGGACTGATCGAAGCGTTCGGCTGGACCGAGATCACCCCTGGCGTCGTCGCCGTGCTGCTGGGCGTGACGGGCCTGGGCAACCTGGCGGCCTACGCGGCCTCGCGAAAGTTGGGGTGAGGCCACGCGCGAGCCACTGGCTCGCGCGTAGCCGAACGCCCGGCCATGGATGGCCGGGCCGGGCGATCCGGGACCTTCAACGTTGCGCCAGGGATGGCTGCGTCGAAGCGTGAGAGTGATGAGTCCGGCTAGCGCCGGTCCAGCGTCGTACGCAGGACCGGCACCGTGGTGACGTCGTCCACGCCCTTGAATGCGGCGACGCGTTCGCGCAGATCGGCGAGTTCACCCGGAGACTCGGCTTGCACCAGCACCAGCAGGTCGAGTTCGCCCGCCACGCTGTGGCACAGGCGCACCTGCGGCATCGCGACCAATAGCGGCATCACGTCGTCGCAACTGAAGCCGTCGGCGTAGCGCAGCATCAGCCAGGCCTGCAGCGGATCGCCGCCGCTGCCCAGGCGCACCGTGTACTGGGCGATGACGCCCGCGTTCTCCAGCCGTTGCAGCCGCTCCTGCACGGTGCTTCGACCGAGTCCAACCGCCTTCGCCAGCGCGACCGTCGACAACCGCGCGTTGTCCTGCAGCAGCGCGATGAGCTGGCGGTCGATGGCGTCCAGGGGCTTCATGGCGGCGGGTTCATCGCAACATCGGGGCCGGTGTCGCCGGCATTCTGCCGGGTTGAGACCGGCGCTGGCGAGCGCGCATCGTGGCGTCCATCGCCCACGACATCGGTCAATGCCATGAACGCACCGCGCTCCCCGATCGAACTTCATGCACGCAGCGTGCTCATTCCCATCGACGTGCAATGCGGCTTCGACCTCCCGCCGTGGCCGCCGCGCAACAACCCGTCGATGGAAGCCAATGCGCTGCGGGTGCTCGATGCGTGGCGGCACGCCGGGTTGCCGCTGATCCACGTGCGGCACGATTCGGTGGTGGAAGGCTCGGTGCTGGCGCCGGGGCATCCAGGCAACGCGCATCGTCCCGGCTTCGTTCCGCTGGAAGGCGAGGCGCTGGTGACCAAGTCGGTCAACGCGGCCTTCATCGGAACCGATCTTGATTTGCGCCTTCGCCGGCAAGGCATTGACACCGTCGTGCTGTTCGGCATCAGCACCGACATGTGCGTGTCCACCACGGCGCGTGTCGCGGCGAACCTCGGCTATCGCACGATCGTGGTGGGCGACGCCTGCGCGTGTTTCGACCTGAAGGACGCGGACGGCTCGGTGATTCCGGCCGACGAGATCCAGCGCGCGCATCTGGCGACGTTGCGTGCGGAGTTCGCGCAGGTGGTGGACAGCGATGCGTTGATCGCGGCGCTGGGAGAATTCGCCATCGCGCGTTCGCCCTGATCGAAGCGGCGTCCGCACAAACGAAAACGGGAGAGGCCAAGGCCTCTCCCGTTTCGTCTTGCGAAGTGCGGACGGTTACTTGCGCTCGGCCGCCGTCTGGTCGCGTGCACCGCGGAATTCGCTCGCGGCATCCCAGTTCGGCCAGCGGTCCGAATCGGCCAGGTTGCGACCGACCGTGTAGAGCAGGCCCAGGTCGCGCGCCATGCCGAGGAAGGTCCAGTCGGCTTCCCATTCGTCGGCCGGCTGGTGGTAGCGATCGGCGACGTACGCGTCTTCCATCTTCTTGCCCGCTTCCAGGCCGCCGTCGACCAGGTCGTTGCCCGAGCCGAACGAGATCGCCGGGACGCCGCGCTTGGCGAACGGGAAGTGATCGGAGCGGAAGAAGTGGCCGGCTTCCGGCTTCGGATCGGTCACGTAATCCAGGTTGCCGACCTTCTTCGCGGTGTCGATCAGTTCGTCGAGCAGCTCCTGCTTCGCGCTGCCGGACGTGGTGAAGTTGCGCGCCGGGCCATGCGGATCGAGTGCGTCCATGTTGAGCACGGCGACCGTCTTGCCCAGCGGGTACAGCGGCTTGGAAGCGTAGTACTCCGAACCCAGCAGACCCTTCTCTTCGGCGGTGACCGCCAGGAAGACGACGGAACGCTCGGGCTTGGGCGCCTTGGCGAACGCACGGCCGATTTCGATCAGCGCCGCGGTGCCGGTCGCGTTGTCGACGGCGCCGTTGTAGATCTTGTCGCCCTTCGCGTCCGGCTGACCGACGCCGAGGTGGTCCCAGTGCGCCGAATAGATGACGGTTTCGTCCGGACGCTTGGTGCCTTCGATGCGGCCGACGATGTTGTGCGAGGTGATGATCTCGCGGTTCACGTCGTACTTCGCGCTCAGCGTCGCGCCCTTCAGCTCGACCGGCTTGAACGCCTTGGTCTTCGCCTGCGCCTTGAGCGCATCGAAATCCAGGCCGGCCTGCTTGAACAGCTGCGCCGCGTAGTCGCGCTGGATCCAGCCTTCCAGCTTCGGATGCACCGAGGACGGCTGGTCGCGCACCACGTCGAACATGGTGTTGGTGTTGGAGTTCTTGACCGTCGCCCAGCCGTACGACGCCGGCTCGGTCTCGTGGACGATCAGCAGGCCGAGCGCGCCCTGGCGCGCAGCCTCTTCGTACTTGTAGGTCCAGCGGCCGTAGTAGGTCATCGCCTTGCCGCCGAAGTCGCCTTCGCCGCCATCGAAGTCCGGATCGTTGATCAGGACCACGGCGATCTTGCCCTTCAGGTCGACGCCCTTGAAGTCGTCCCAGCCGCGCTCCGGCGCACTGACGCCGTAGCCGGCGAACACGAGCGGCGCCTTGCTGATGTCGATGGCGGTCGAGCCGTCCTGCGCGGCGCGGATGGCGATCTGCTCGCCCTGCGTCAGCGCCTGCGTCTTGCCCTTCACGGAGACGGAGACGGTCGGGGTGCCCTTGATCTCGGCTCGCGCCAGCGGCACGGCCTGGGTCCATTCGCGCTTGCCGTCCTTCAGGTCGCCGCCCGGCTGCAGGCCGGCGGCCTTCATCTGCGCGACGACGTAGTCGATGGTCTTGGTTTCGCCGGCCGTGGCGGGGCCGCGGCCCTCGAATTCATCGGAGGACAGGACCTTCACGTCCTGCGAGAGGCGCGCGGGGTCGATGTCGGTGGCGGCCGGCTTTCCGGCGACCGCGGTGTTCAGGGCAAGGGTGAGGGACAGCGCGAGCAGCGATACGGCCGGTAGCTTCATGGTGGGACCTGAGGTCGGAGTGCCGGCCGATGGTACGGAGGGCGGGGGCGGGGTGCCAGCCAACCTTGGTCATGGCCGTGATCGGCACAGCCGGGCCGCGACCCCCAACCCTCCCCCCTGCTTTCGCAGGGGAGGAGAGCACCCAAAGGGGGAGAAGGTGGACTCAGTCCTTTTCCTTCCCGATGACCTTGCCCGTCGCCGGGTCGAGCTTCAGCTGGACGTCCTTGCCCGACGGATCGTCGGCTTCGGCATTCCAGATGCCATTGTCGAAATCGACGTCGTGCACGTTGGTGTAGCCGGCCGCGGACAGGCGGGCGCGCACATCGGCTTCGCCCAGGTTCGCGACCTGCTTGTCCGGATAGACCTGGCCGGTCTTCGCATCCAGGCGAACGTCGACGTCATGGCCTTCGGCGCTGCGCGCGTCGGCCGTCCACACGCCGTCCTCGAACTTCACGTCGTCGATCTTCGTGTAGCCCTGTTCGGTCAGGCGCGCGCGCACCTGCTGCTGGGTCAGCGGCTCCTTCGGCGTGGCGTCCTGCGCGAACGCAACGGTCGACAGCGAAAGCAGCGCGGTCAGCACGATGATCTTCTTCATATGGATCCTCCTCGTCTGTTCGGCACTGGAGTCTTCGTGCGCCGCCGCGAACCGAAAGTGAATCCTGCGTTCCGTGCGCAATGCGCGTTCGACGGGGGTCAGCATGGTGAGGCGACCGTGAAAGCACGCGACAAACGCGCAAGCCGCGCCGCCCGATGGAACCCTGTGTTGCCGCGCAAGCGGTGGCCGCATGGGCTTCGATCCCGCACACTTCCCACCTTCGGGCCCGCAGGCCCGCACGCCTTCGCGCCTCGCGCGACATCGAACGCACGTCATCCGCCCCGCAGCGATTCGCGGGGCGCACAGGATTCTTCCGCAATGAATGCAGACTCCCTCGCCGCCCCGCTCGTCCGCCCGTTGTGGCGCGACCGTGCGCTCGTGCTCGCGGGCATCGCGATGTCGGCCTTCAACCTGCGCACGGCGGTGACCTCGCTTACGCCGCTGCTCGACACGCTCGGCGAAACGTTCGGATTCGGACCGACCATGACCGGCGTGCTCGGCATGGTGCCAACGGCGGCGTTCGCGGTGTTCGGTGTGGTGACGCCGTCCATCGCGCATCGCATCGGCCTTGAACGCACCGCATTGCTCGCGATGCTGCTCGCGGCGATCGGCCTGGCCACGCGCGCGTTCGTCGGCGACACGTCGATGCTGCTGGTGACCTCGGCCATCGCGCTGTCCGGCATGGGCATGGGCAACGTCGTGCTGCCGCCGCTGGTGAAGCGCTATTTCGCCGACCGCGTCGGCACCGTCAGCACGCTCTACATCACGGTGCTGCAGCTGGGCACGATCCTGCCGGCGCTGCTCGCCGTGCCCATCGCGAGCGCCGCCGGCTGGCGCGTGTCGCTGGGCGCGTGGTCGCTGATCGCGGCCGCGGCGGCGCTGCCGTGGATCGGCGTGCTGTGGATGGAACGCTTCGGCCATTCGCGTCAGGCGAAGGCACTGACGCAGGCGCACGATCAAGCGGTCGCCTGCGGCGATCCGGCGCCCGAGCTCGATGACGCGAACGATGTCGCTGCGAACGCACGCACCGGCCGCGTCTGGCGTTCGCCCGTCGCATGGGGCCTCACGCTGATGTTCGGCATGACGTCGCTGACGACGTATTCGATGTTCACGTGGTTGCCGAAGCTGTTCACCGAAGCCGGCGCTTCGCACGCGCTCGGCGGCACGATGGTGGCGCTGTTCTCGACGATGGGCCTGCTGAGCGCGCTGTTCCTGCCGGCGCTGGCGGTGCGCATCCGCAATCCGTTCCCGATCGTCGCGTTCTGCGGCGTGAGCTACATCGCCGCGTTCGCCGGCCTGCTGCTCGCGCCGATGGCCGCGCCGCTGCTGTGGGTCGCGCTGCTGGGCCTTGGGCCGAGCACGTTTCCGCTCTCGCTCACGCTGATCAACCTGCGCACGCGCACGCCGGGCGGCTCGTCGCGGTTGTCGGGCTTCGTGCAGGGCGTCGGCTACAGCCTCAGCTGCCTGGGGCCGCTGCTGTTCGGCTGGCTGCATGAAGCCACGCACGGTTGGACGTGGCCCTTCGCGTTCCTGACGTTGTGCCTGCTCGCGCTGTTGTACGGCGGCTGGCTCGCGAGCCGCCCGCGCATGCTCGAGGACACCTGGTAATCGCGCGCCGCCCACGGGAACGAGCGTTCCTTTCGCTCGTTTCCCGCTCCAAGTACCCTGTCGCGGCCCTCATCTGCCGCGCCCCATGACCCTTCGCACCGTCAACGCCGCCCGTTACGTTACGCCGTTGCGCGAAGGCGGCTCGCTGCCCGCGATCATCGAAGCGGACGACGACGGCCTGTACGTCCTGAAATTCCGCGGCGCCGGCCAGGGCGTGAAGGCGCTGGTGGCCGAGCTCGTCGCGGGCGAGATCGCGCGGTCACTCGGCCTGCCGATGCCGGAACTGGTCTTCGTCGAACTCGATGCCGAACTGGCGCGCACCGAACCGGATCCGGAGATCCAGGAACTGATCAAGGCCAGCGACGGCCTCAACCTGGCGCTCGATTACCTGCCCGGCGCGATCAACTTCGATCCGGTGGCCGAACGCGTGCCCGCCACGCTGGCATCCGAGATCGTCTGGTTCGACGCCTTCACCAGCAACGTCGACCGCAGCTTCCGCAATCCGAACCTGCTGGTCTGGCATCGCAACCCGTGGCTGATCGACCACGGCGCGGCGTTGTATTTCCACCACGGCTGGGACGGCTCGCCGACGCATGCCGGCAGTGCGTTCCCGATGATCCGCGAACACGTGCTGCTGCCGCAGGCCGACGACATCGCCGGTGCCGATGCGCGGCTGTCGGGCAAGCTGGCGCGTGGCGACTTCGAGCGGATCCTCGCGCTCGTGCCCGACGCGTGGCTCGTCGGCGCCGATACGCCGGCCGATCCGGCCGAACATCGCGAGGCGTACGTCGAGCATTTCATGCAGCGGCTGGCGCAGCGCCAGCGGTTCGTCGAGGAGGCGATCAATGCACGCGCCTGACACGCCGCGCCGCGACACCTACGACTACGCGGTGATCCGCGTGGTCCCGCGCGTGGAACGCGAGGAGTTCGTCAACGTGGGGATCCTGCTGTCGTGCCCCACGGCGAAATTCCTGGAGGCGCGCATCGAAGTCGACGAAGCGCGGCTGCGCGCAGTCGATCCGGACATCGACCTGGAAGCGGTGCGTCGCCATCTCGCCGCGATCGAGGCGATCTGCGCCGGCGGCCCGGACAGCGGCCCCATCGGCTTGCTGCCCCAGCGCGCGCGGTTCCATTGGCTCACGGCCAAGCGCAGCTCGATCATCCAGACCTCGCCCGTGCACCTGGGCCGCTGCCTTCATGCCGGCAACGCGGTGGAGCACCTGATGGAGCGGATGGTGCGGGTGCGGCGGGGCTGACCCTTTCGGCTTGCCCGGACGGGGCAAGCCCGGCCGAAGCCGGATTTGTCTCGCCCAAAAGAAAAGCCCGGCCGAAGCCGGGCTTTTCGAATATCGCTAGTGCGAAAGGCTTACAGGGCCTGCACAGCGTCGGCCTGCAGGCCCTTCTGGCCCTGGACGACGGTGAAGGTGACCTTCTGGCCTTCCTGCAGGCTCTTGAAGCCCGAGCCCTGGATGGAACGGAAGTGGACGAAAACGTCCTCGCCGTTCTCGCGGCTGATGAAGCCGAAGCCCTTGGCATCGTTGAACCACTTGACGGTACCGGTTTCACGGTTCGACATGACTATCTCCTATACGGATGGTGAGACCGCAAAACGCGGCATTGGAGCTGGTCGCAAGGAGAAAGCGAGGTGCAACGATGGAGAAGAGAATCCACATCGGGTCACATTCACCGTGACCCTTGGCTAACGCAGCGCGAGGCATGTTGGACGTGTTTGGTCGGATTTGCAAATCCGGTCCGGTCCGGACGGTTCAGATAGGATCCCTGTTCAGGTTCCCGAGGCCTCCAGCGCGCCAATGACGGTCTATGTCGATGATGCGGTCCACCTCTGGCGCGGCCGCCGCTGGGCCCATCTTATGGCCGATACGCTGGACGAACTCCACGAGATGGCGGAGCGGCTGGAGATCCCGCGCCGGGCCTTCCAGAACAAGACCTCCGGGGCGCACTACGACGTGCCCTCCGAATTGCGCGAGCGGGCGATCGAGCTGGGGGCGACGGCCATCTCACGGCATCGCGACCGCGCCCAGGTCCGGGCCGTGATCGCGCGGGCCAAGGCGCAGGGTCGCGGCGAGCATCCCTGAGGCTGCGAGCCTGGCTGCGGGGCTTTGGGCTGCGCGTTAGCGCCACCGCACGTATCCTGTGCGGCCCGGCGTATTCGCCCGGCCCAATCGCACGGATCCAAGTCATGACCGATACCCCGCCCGACCGCCTCTCCAACGACCCGCGCAGCCCGTTCTATGACGAGTCGGTGCTCGAGCGCGGCATCGGCATCCGCTTCAACGGGGTCGAGCGCAGCAACGTCGATGAGTACTGCATCAGCGAAGGCTGGGTGCGCCTGCCGGTCGGCAAGGCGCTGGATCGTCGCGGCAATCCGATGACGATGAAGCACAAGGGCACGGTCGAGGCCTGGTACCGGGACCCTGAAGCGGCCAAGTAAGCCGCACGGTCCGAGCACCTCCCCATCCCGGCCGCGGCCGGGATGCTGCCCTCAGAGCCCTGCCAGGTAACGGCCCGGATCGATCCGCTCGCCGTACTGGCGCACTTCGAAATGCAGGTGCGGGCCGGTCGAACGGCCAGTCGAACCCATCTTCGAGATTTCCTGCCCCGCGAGCACGACCTCGCCCGGGCGCACTTCGAGCCGGCTGTTGTGCGCGTACAGCGTCACCAGGCCCTGGCCGTGGTCGATCATGACCACGTTGCCGTAATCCTTGCTGTAGCGCGCCTTCACGACGACGCCGTCGCCGACGGCGTGCACCGGCGTGCCGACCGCGCCGGCGAAGTCGATGCCGCTGTGGAAGGCATCGCCCCGCCCGAGCGGGTCGTGGCGGCGGCCGAAGCCGGAGGTGATCCGCACCGGCACCACCGGCAGCAGGCTCAGGAGGCGGTCGCGCCACCCGTGCTTGACCGGCTTCCAGGCGGTGGCCGAGATGTCGATCACGTCGTCGGCTTTCGTCAGCGGCGCTGCATCCAGACGGGCGAGATCCGCGGCCAGGTCGTAGTGCGGCGCCTGGGCGGCGGGCAGGTACGGGCCGCCCATCCCGCCTTCGACCGCTACGGCCGCGGCCGGCACGACCGCGTGGGATTGGGCCCAGCCGGATCCGGCACTGGCGGCTGCCGTGATGATCGCGGCGGTGCAGATCACCTGCAGGCTGCTGCGCCAACCGCAGCGGATGGGACGAACTCGGGCTTTGCGTACGGCGGGGGACATGGACTGCTCCGTGAAGCATTGGCGGCGTCCTGCAACGGGACGCGGGGGACTCCTGGCTGGTGTTCCGGCGCGAGACGCATGCCGGGCGAAGCGCCGTCTTGGCGCAGGAAGGAGTCTCCGGATCGGCCCCCGGCGCCGATATGAGACGGGTCCGAAAAAGTCTCAGCGCAAGGCCTTGACCTGTTAAGGATTCGTGGCACCGCAAGGAGAACGGCGGCTGTACGCCGCCACGCTGCGCTTCGCCGGCGCGCGGCAGCGGTGGGAGAATCCAGTTGCACCCCACTTCCCCGGAGGCCGCCATGAAACTGCGCCTCGTCGTTCTATCCCTCGTGCTCGCCCTCGCATCCACCGCGAATGCCGGCGTCCGAAACGTCACCGATCCCCAGGCGCCGCGCGCGCTGCCCGAAAGCGATTCGATCAACGTGCGGTGGCAGGACCCGTCGCGCTTCAGCGAAATTCGCTACAGCGGCAACCGCTGGGAAGCCTCGCAAGGCAACTGGGTGCAGGAGCTCGCCACCTACATGCGAGATCGCGCCGCGAAGCGCCTGCCCGCAGGGCAGCGCCTGGACGTGGACATCGTCGACATCCGCCGCGCCGGCATGTTCGAACCGTGGCACGGCCCGAACCTGCAGAACACGCGCATCATCCGCGACGTCTACCCGCCGCGCATGACGCTCAACGTGCGACTCACCGATGCCGACGGCAACGTCATCTCACAAGGCGAACGCAAGCTGAGCGACCCGGGCTTCCTGATGAGCGACAGCTCCTCGCTCAACAGCGACCCGCTGCGATTCGAAAAGCGCCTGATCGACCGCTGGCTCACGCAGGAACTGCGCGAGGGCGCGCAAAGCTGACGACGCGTGATGCGATGAAAACAAAAAGGGGCGCCTGGGCGCCCCTTTTTTTCATGCAGCGTCTTTACTGCTTCAATTTCCAGCCCGTTCGGAAGATCCACCACACCACGAACAGGCACAGCAGCAGGAAGCCCAGGATCGCCGCCGCGCTGATACCGACGTTGACGTCCGAGATTCCGAAGAACGCCCAGCGGAAGCCGCTGATCAGGTACACGACGGGGTTGAACAGCGCGACCTTCTGCCACAGCGGCGGCAGCATGCTGATCGAATAGAACGCACCGCCCAGGAACGTCAGCGGAGTGATGATCATCAGCGGCACCAGCTGCAAACGCTGGAAGCTGTCGGCCCACAGTCCGATGATGAAACCGAACAGGCTGAAGGTCAGCGCGGTGAGCACCAGGAAGCACAGCATCCAGAACGGATGCTGGATGTCGTACGGCACGAAGAAGCGCGCGGTGAGCAGGATCAGCGTGCCCAACATCAGCGACTTGGTCGCCGCGGCGCCGACGTAGCCGATCACGATCTCGATTGCCGACACCGGCGCGGACAGCAGTTCGTAGATCGTGCCCGCCCACTTGGGCATGTAGATGCCGAAGGACGCGTTCGAGATGCTCTCGCTCAGCAGCGACAGCATGATCAGGCCTGGAATGATGAAGGCGCCGTAGCTCACGCCATCGACGTCGCCCATGCGGCCGCCGATGGCCGCGCCGAAGACGATGAAGTACAGCGACGTCGACAACACCGGAGAGACGATCGACTCCATCAGCGTGCGGAACGTACGGGCCATCTCGAAGCGGTAGATGGCGCGGATCGCGTGCAGGTTCATGCGCGCGCCTCCCGGTTCTGGCGGACCAGGCTGACGAAGATGTCCTCCAGCGAACTCTCGCTGGAATGCAGGTCCTTGAAGTCGATTCCGTGGTGCGTCAAGCGGCGCAACAGCGCGGCGATGCCGGTCTCCTGCGCCTGCACGTCGAAGGTGTAGACCAGTGAATGGCCGTCTTCGGTGAGCTCCAGCGGGTATTCGGCGAGGTCGTCCGGAATGCGCTCCAGCGGCGCCTGCAGCGTCAAGGTCAGCTGCTTCTTGCCCAGCTTGCGCATCAGCGTGGCCTTGTCTTCCACCAGCACCAGTTCGCCCTTGTTGATCACGCCGATGCGGTCGGCCATGTCCTCGGCCTCCTCGATGTAGTGCGTGGTCAGGATGATCGTAGTGCCCTTTTCGCGAAGGCGACGCACCATTTCCCACATGTCGTGGCGCAGTTCGACGTCCACACCGGCGGTGGGTTCGTCGAGGAACAGGATCGACGGCTCGTGCGCGAGCGCCTTGGCGATCAGCACGCGGCGCTTCATGCCACCCGACAGCGCCATGATCTTGCTGTCCTTCTTGTCCCACAGCGACAGGTCGCGCAGTACCTTTTCCAGGTACGCATCGTCGCGCGCCTTGCCGAACAGCCCGCGGCTGAACTTCACCGTCGCCCATACGCTTTCGAACGCGTCGGTGGACAGTTCCTGCGGCACCAGCCCGATCTTGGCGCGAGCGGCGCGGTATTCGCGCACGATGTCGTGGCCGTCGGCCGTCACGCTGCCGGAACTTGCGTTGACGATGCCGCAGATGATGCTGATGAGCGTCGTCTTGCCCGCGCCGTTGGGGCCGAGGAGCGCGAAGATCTCGCCGCGCCGGATCGACAGGTCGATGCTCTTGAGCGCCTGGAAACCGGTGGCGTACGTCTTGGTGAGGCCCCGCACGTCGATGACGGGATCGGCTATCTGCGTGCCGGCGGTGGACGCCATTCGGTGTTCCTTTTCGTGCGGTGAACCCGCGGCATCGTACCGGAGCTGCGCGTCGGACACGTCGATCATGCGTGCCCGGTCATCCCATGCGCCCGAGGCGTTGCGACGATTCGGCCGTGCGGGTGCACGCCTTCGTCACGCGCGACAGCAGCGCGCGCACGCCCGGAAGGATCACCCACGCCGCCGGCAGCGCGACGGCGAACGCGACCGGCCACCCGCGCAGCCACGCGCCGACGAGGCCGGGTCCGAAGCCGCGTTGCAGCGCGATCATGGCGAAGCTCATCACGCCCGACATCAGCGTGACGACCAGCGGGACAAAGGCGAACTGGGCCTGGCGTGGCGTGAGCATGGCGGGCATTCCGTTGCGGGGGAGTGGACAGAGTAGGCAGGCGAGTCCGCGCCGATAAGCCCGCATCGCGGGGAAGAACCGTCCCGTCAGCGGGCGAATGCGTCAGGTGTGCCTTCCGGTACATCGCGGTGCCGGCCGCTTGGGCCACAATGCGCGTTCCAAGGACGCATCGCCGGAGTCCCATGAAATTCCTGCTGATGATCTACACCGACCAGAACCTGCTGGACGCGCTGCCCGAGGGCGAATACGACCGTCTCATGAAGGGCTGCATCGAAAAGGCCGACGACCTGCGCGAAGCCGGCGTGCTGCTGGATTCGCAGCAATTGGAAGTCCCCGCGACGGCGCGCTCGGTGCGCACGCGCGGCGGCAACACACACGTGTTCGACGGCCCATTCGCCGAAGCGAAGGAAGTGTTTGCCGGCTTCAACCTGATCGAAGCGCCGGACATCGAGCGCGCCGTGGAAATCGCGCATGCATTTCCGTGGTCGCGTTTCGGTTCGATCGAAGTCCGACCGGTGCGCGACTTCAACGCGGTGCGCGAACGCGTGGGCGCGTAAGCGCGATCAGGCCAGACGCTTCTCGAACCAGAAATCCGCGTACGGGTTTTCGTTGTAACGCGGAATCTCGATGTATCCGTTGCGCGCGTACAGCGCGCGCGCCTCCAGTAGCGTGCGGTTGGTGTCCAGGCGCAGCGTGTGCAGCGACATCGCACGCGCCTGCGCTTCCAGCGCGTCGAGCATGCGTTGCGCGATGCCAAGGCCGCGCGCGGTCGGCGCGACCCACATGCGCTTGATCTCGCCGACGCCGTCGCCGAGCACCTTCAGCGCGCCGCAGCCCAGGGCGTCCTCGTCGATGCGCGCGAGCAGCAGCACGCCCGACGGCGGGACGAGTTCACGCGGATCGGCGCTCGGGCCCAGCGTGGCGTCGAAGCCGGATTCGAAACGTTCGTCGAGTTCGTGCAGATAGGCGTCGATACAGGCGTGCGCCTCGACGCTCGCGGGATCGGCCGGTTCGATGACGACGGCGGCCGCGCGCATCAGGCGTTCGACTTCGGCCATCGCCTTCGTCAGGCGCTCACGTTGCGCATCCGCCAGCGGCGAAAGCAGCGAGCTGGCGAAATCGACCGACAGCCGGTCGAGCGCGTCGAATTCCCTGCGCCCCTTCGCGGTCAGCACCGCCCGGCGTGCGCGTGCGTCGTCGGGCGCGGGCTGCGATTTCGCAAGTCCCTGTGCTTCCAGCCCGCGAAGCAGGCGGCTCAGGTAGCCCGAGTCCAGCGACAGGCGCACGCGCAGGTCGCGGATATCGGCGCCATCGCGGCCGATCTCGAACAGCAGCCGCGACTCGGCCAGCGGCCGGCCGCGCCCGAGGAAGTCGTCCGACAGCGCGCCGATCCGGCGCGTGACCGACCGGTTGAAGCTGCGGACCCGTTCTATCTGCTCGCTGGTCTGGCGCTCGTCCATTGCCTGACTTTAGTCAGGCAATTGGCGCAGCACAAGCTGTGTTCGTAGCCCGGGTAAGCGAAGCGCACCCGGGGAGCCCGCCGCGCGTAACCCGGGTGCGGCCATCGGCCTTACCCGGGCTACAAGTACTAGGCGGATTGCGCCCGCCGACGCCCCAGGTACGGCTGCGCGAACATGTAGAGGCCACTGACCAGCAGCAGCGCCAGCGGCACCAGCGTCGCGAAGCCCACCCACAGCGCGATGTCGCCGCGTCCCATCACTACGAAGTTCGCGATGACGAACGCCGTGAAGGTGATCGACAGGCAGCGGTGGGTCTGGCGAATCCACTTGTTCCAGTTCATGACAGCTCCTAGTAGGTCGGCTGGGATCGGGCCGACCGCCAGGCGGACTTGTCCGTCCCAGCGGGTCAGGCTGTCGGCGATCCTAGTCGCCGCCGTGGCCCACGACTTCTTCAGAACTGATCAATCAATCGATGCGGCGGGTCAGAACGGCTGGCGCCACTCGATCGTCGCGGTTCCGCCGTGTTCGCCCGGGGCGCCCTGCGCGCCCAGGCCGATGCTCAGCCGCGCGTCGCTGACCTCACGCTGCAGCTCGAGTTCGAACAGGCCGACGTCGTCGTCCCAGCCGCGGCCGGTGAGCGGTGCCCACACGTCCAGCCCCGAGAAACGCGCCTGCACGCCGCCGGACTGCGAGAGCAGGTCCTGCCATTCGGCGCGCACCTGCAAGGTCCACAGGGCATTTCCGGTCGGCAGCGCGTGCGTGAAACGCGCGCCGATCAGGCCGAACGTCGCAGCCGCGTCGGATGCATCGGCAGCAAGTCCGAAGCCCGACGCGCCTTCTTCGCGGAAAGCGTCGCGATGCAGCCGGATCACCTGCACGCCCAGGTGGGGCACCAGCGATACCCCGCCCCAACGCATGCGCGCGCCGAACTGCAGGTTCGCGCTGGCGTGCTGCTGGCGCAGGTCGGAATCGACGTAATGCTGCCGCGCGCCCAGGTCGATCTCGCGTCGCATCACCCGCTGGCCATGGCCGAAGCCGATGCTGCCGAGCAGGTAAGCCGCGCCACCGAGGTCGCGATCGACGTACCACTGCCCTTCGAACGAGCGGGCGCGTTCGCGATCGCTGCGCGTGTCGTGCCAGGCGTTGCCGGTCGATGCCGTCATCGACACGCCCATCGTCGCGCCGCCGGTGCGCAGCAGGTCGGTGCCCATGGACCAGCCGCTCGATTGCAGGTCGAAGCCCGCGCCGCCGCGCTGCTGTTCGAAACTGCGCGACCACGTGCGCGGGGCCGCATCGGAACCGCCTTCGTCCATGCGGGATTCGAGTGCGCGGCGCGCGTCGTCCACCGACCACCGGGTGAGCGTTGCGTCCAGCCCGTGCAGTTCGCCCGACAGCGACGCCAGCGACCGCTCCAGCTGCGCCGGCGATGCCGTGGACTGCAGGCCCGCCGCCCCCGACAGGAAATCGGCGCTGGCCGACGCAGTCGACGCATCGAGCTGGCCGAACGCCGTCTCCACGCGCTGCGCTCCGTCGATGGCGGCGGGCGACAGGCCCAGCCGCGTCGCGGTGCCGGCGACGTTCGTGCGCGTGAGTTCCAGCCACACGCGGTCGGGTTCGTAGTGAGGCGTTGCACTGAGCAGGTACGACGGGTAGCTGACGCTGTCGAACGTGCCCTGCACCTGCGACGCCTGCAGCACGTCCGCGCGCGTGTTGAACACGTAGCCGTTGACGGTGCCGGCGATGCTCAGGCGGCCGTCCAGGCGCGCGGTGCCGGCGATGTCGAGCGGCTTCGCGCCGAGGTACATCGAGAGCTCGGCGAACTCGGACTGCACGTAGTCACCGCCGATGTGCACGGCCATGTCGCCGTTCTGCTGCATTTCGACGCGGGCGCCGTTGATCACGTCGCCGGCGACGGTCACGTCGCCGCCGCGCACGCCGACCCAGCCCATGCCCAGGGGCTCGCCAAACATGGCGCCGCCGGCGGTGGACTCGACCAGCAGGTCGGACTTGAGCACGGCACCCTCGGTGAGCCTCACCCAGCCGCCGTCGCGTGCGATGACGTCGCTGGCCTGATCGCCCATGATGCCCACGGTCATGCCCATCGCGCCGCGCACGATGGTGGGACCTGTGTAAGTGTTGCGGCCGGCAAGGAACATCAGCAGCGGGCGGCCGCCGCCGTCGAGCGTGAGTCCGCCGCTGCCGCTCATGTCGTTGGTCCAGTTGCCGCCGAAGCCGCTGGAGACGATGCCGGCGAAGTTGAACGTCATCTGCCCCCAGTCCAGTCGCCCCGGACCGTTCACCGCCTTGGCGACGTTGAGCAGGCCATGCCCGTAGACGTCGTCCACGCCGGGCGCACCGAGATCCGTCGCGGTACCCAGCAGGATCCACCGCGTCTGTTCCGCATTGAGATAGGTGAACGCATCGCGCACCACGGCGGCGGCGCCGCTGACCTGCGCGGCCGCGAACGCGGTGCTGTGGCCATCGACCAGACCGGTTGCGCTGGGGTCGACCGTCTTCACGTCGCCCGGCGCCATCAGGCAGATGTCCTTGGCCGCGCCGCACGCGTTGGAATACGCCGAGATGCGGTCGGTCATTTCGCTCGACACCGCGCCTGCGACCAGCCAGCGATTGCGCACGTGGTCGGGATCGGCGCCGGAGAGCGGCAGCATCGCCAGCGCCGAAGGCTCGTCGCCAACCGCGTCGCCGGCCGCGACCACGACCAGCGCATCGGATCCGGTGAGGCGCGAGAAGCCGCGGTAAAGCTCATTGCGCCCGGCGTCGCCGGTCCAGCGCAGCGCGTCGGTGGACACGTTGATGACGTTGGCGCCGCCGTCGGCGAGCCATTGCGCGCCTGCTTCAAAGGCGCCGTCGGCCTTCACCTCCTGGACCGGCGCGCCGTCGTCGGCGAGGTAACGGAATGACATCAGCGAGGCAGCCTGCGCGACGCCGCCGGGGTGTTCGCCTTTCCTGAAGCCCAGGATGATCCGCGCCACCTGCGTGCCGTGCCCCAGCTTGTCGGGCACGGAGGTGTCCATCGTGGTCGGATCGGCCACGCGGAGAATGCCGAAACCCGTGCCGCCGTTGTAGAGCAGCCGGGTATCGGCGCCCGAATCGATCACACCAACCATCGACCGGTCGCCGCGGTAGAAAGTGCCGTCGGCGCCGATAGGCTTCAGGTGCGCGTCGAACGCGGGAGAGAGCACCGGCGGCGCACGCACGATGGCCGGCTTCGGCGGCGGCGTCACGGGCGGTTCGGGCGTGACCGGTGGCGTGACCGGCGGCGTCACCGGTGGCGGTGTCGGGGTCGTCGGCGGCGGTGCGGTGCCGCCGGCGGGCGGCGGATCGCTGCGGACGCTGCCACCACCTCCGCCACCGCAGGACACCACCGCCATCGCAAACAGCACTGCAGCAACCGCGCGCGCCAGGTGCGCACGGCCTTCGGTTCGACGTTCCATCCCTGTCCCCTTGTCCTTGCCAGCCGGTAGCCAGCACCCCGCTATCGAGCGTAGGCAATCGCCCCGACGCGCTCAAGCACCGGGGCGTGCCACCTGTCGCCCGTGCTCAGCGCGCGGTTCCGGGCCCGCGCACCACCGCGCCTTCCTTCATCACCAGCAGCGGCTTCTGCGTGGCGCGGATGTCCTCCAGCACGTTGCCGGGCACGGCGACGATGTCGGCGAACTTGCCCGCTTCCAGCGTGCCGGTTTCGTTGTCGATGCCCAGCAGCTTCGCCGAGCCCTGGCTGCTGGTCAGCAGCGCCGCCGACGGCGTCATGCCCAGGTCGACCATGTCGCCGAATTCCTGCGCGTTCAGCCCGTGCGGATACACCGCCGCGTCCGTGCCCAGCGCGATCGGCACGCCCACGCGCAGGGCTTCCTTGAACATCTTCTGGTGCGCCGCGCCGGCCGCACGCGCCTTGGCGCCGATCTTCGGCGGGTAGGTGTCGGCCTTGTCGACCACCCACACCTGCGTCATGCGCGTAGGCACGAGGTACGTGCCCTTGCTCTTCATCAGCTGCAGCGTCTGAGTGGTGAGGAAGCTGCCGTGTTCGATCGAATCCACGCCCGCTTCCACCGCCAGCTTCGCAGCCAGGTCGCCGTGGCTGTGCGCGGCGACCTTGCGGCCCCAGGTGTGGGCTTCGGTGATGATCGCGCGCAGCTCGTCGGGCGTGAGCTGCGGAACATCGACCGGATCGGCCTCCGACAGCACGCCGCCGGACGCGCAGATCTTGATGACGTCGGCGCCGTACTTCATCTGTTCGCGCGTGGCGAGGCGGCATTCCTCGGCGCCGTTGCACACGCCGTCGCGCGGGCCCAGCGGCGCCATGCGCTCGGGCGGGAACGGCGCGGCATCGCAATGACCGCCGGTGGATCCGATGGCGTGGCCGGCGACCAGCATGCGCGGGCCTTCGGTCAGGCCGTCACGGATCGCGTTGCGCAGGGCGACGTCGACGAAATCCGGCGCGCCGACTTCGCGCACGGTGGTGAAGCCCGCCTCCAGCGTCAGCTTCGCGTTTCGCGCGGCGTGGAAGGACTGTTCGACCGGGAAGCGCAGCATGTTCTCGTAGAACCCCTGCGCCCAGTTGTCGTCGTGGTTGGAGGCGATGTGGGTGTGGGCATCGATGAAGCCCGGCAGCAGGGTCGCATTGCCCAGGTCGATGCCCTTCGCGCCAGCCGGGACGGCGGCGTCGCCGACGGCGGCGATGCGCCCGCCCTGTACGACCACCACGCCGGGCGAGACCAGCCGCCCGCTGCGGCCGTCGAACAGGTGCGCGGCCCGCAGCACGATGGGCGCCGATGCGGGCGCGGCAGGCGCCTGGGCGGATGCAACGGTGGCGATCGACAACGCAACGGACAGGCCCGCCAGGGCCACGACGGCACGACGCTTCATTCCCCTTCCCCAATGTCGTTCAGATTCGGCCGAGTGTAGGAGGCCGCGCGCGCTGTCGTCTCGTCCCGTGCGACGGGCGGCGGCCAGACTGTCGGCACTCCTCGTCAGGGAGATCGCCGGGGCGGCACGCGACTGGGCTCGCGCGCCGCTCCGGTTTTTTTTCGTCCGGATGCGCGTTGTAAGCGCTTACCTAAAGGCGAGGTGAAGAATCCTGACGATAAAACGCGAACTGTGTCGCGGTTCTGTATGGACCCGACTTGCCAGCGCGCGCCCCCCAGTCAGGATCGACGCAAACAAGCACCACCCACCGCAACACGCAAGCAAAACAGGGGATTCCATGAAGCGCCTGCTTTCGACCCTCGCGATCGGCTTCCTGCTGCTGTCGCCGGTCGCCGCGTCCGCACATGACAAGCATCACGACCGCGATCGCCACGATCATCACGACGATCGCCACGATCACGACGACCACGACCGTGGCCGCGGCCGCAAGAACGGCCACTACAAGCACGACTACCACCGCGGCGTGGTGTACGTGGAACGCCGCGTCTACGTCGAGGACTACCCGCGCTACGAACTGCGCGAACCGCCCCGCGGCCACCGCTGGGTGCGCGCCGAGGACGGCCGCTATGTGCTGATCGCCGTGGCCACCGGCATCATCGCCGACGTCCTGCTGCATCACTGATCGCCGTAGCGTCCATCGCTGCGTTGCTGAAGGAAAAGGCCCCGGATTCCGGGGCCTTTTCGCATCCGGCCTGAACGCGGGGCGGTAACGGCCCGCTTACATCGCGGTGCGCCGCCGCTAACGCACATGCCCCTAGGGTGACCGTTCCTACAGAACGGGAGACACCATGGGCACCAACAAGCATGCGCAGGATCGGGTCAAGAGCGGCCACTTCTCTCCGCCATCGGGCGGCGATCGCAATACCGACCGCGACCACGCCCTGCGCGCCGGCGAAGACGGCCCCACGCAGCGCAGGCACGTCGTGCACAAGGAATCTTCCACCCGCGACGATCGCCGCTCCGGCAGCGACAAGCGCCATCACTGAGGAGGACGCCATGCGACCGGACAAGCCGAAAGTGCAGGCGCAGCCGAAATCGGACGCCAAGAACCAGAAGAAGGACCCGGAAGACCGCACCCCGCCCAAGGCAGCCACCAGGCCGGACCGCGACGAAGACAACGCGCTGGCGCACGTTCGCCACCGCGAACAGAAGGGCCCGACGATCCACTAGGGGCGAGCAACCCAGCCACCACACGCGACCTTCACTTTTCCCGTGCACACACTGAACCGCGCCGCCCGGACCGGGCGGCGCGGCTGCATCGTGCCCCTGCGCGATGCGCACCCACAGGCACGCACGGAGGACGTAGTGAAGACTTCCCCGCTCCGCTCTGCACTTCTCGGTTTCCGCCCCGCTCCCGTCATCCTCGCCCTGACGCTCGCCACCGGCGCCGGCATCGCGTCCGCGTCGCCGCCGGATCCGGCTCGCAGCGAGACCGCCGCCGTCGCCGTGACGGTCGAAGGCAAGGTCGTCGACATCGACACGCCGAACCGGCTCATCACCGTAGAGGGGCCCGACGGCAACAAGGTCGAAGTACACGCCGACGAAACCGTCCGCAACTTCGAACAGATCCACAAGGGCGATACGGTGTCGCTGGATTACCTGCGCGCGGTCACCGTCGACATCCAGCCCGCCGGCAGCGCCGAGCCGGGCGCGTACATCAAGCAGAAAGAGAACGTCGCCAAGAAGGGCGAGAAGCCGCGCGCCGGTGCAGCGGAAGTCGTGACCGTGCTCGCGCCGATCCGCGCGATCGACACGAAGAACAACACGATCACCGTCGAAGGCCCGCGCGGCAATGTCGTCACCCTCGACGTGCGCAAGCCCGAGTACCAGGCGCGCCTGCCCAAGCTGAAGGTCGGCGACATGCTGCGCGTCGCGTTCACCGAAGCGGCGGTGGTGGAGGTTCGGCCGAAGGGGCGGTGATCGCACCGTAATGCCGTCATCCTCGCGAAGGCGGGGATGACGGCATCAGATCCTTACGACGCCACCGGATACGGTCCGTCCTCGAACACAGCGTCGTGATACCCCTTGCTGCCAACCGCTTCGGCGAGCGGGCTGCGGAAATCCTCGCCCTTGCGCAGCGCATCGAGCACGCGCGCGAAGTCGTACTTCGGCTGCCAGCCCAGCTGCTCGCGTGCGAGTGCGTTCACGTACACGCGGTCGATCTGGGGAAACATCCGCCACCCGCGCGACGCGTACAACGCCGGCGCGTCCGGGAAATGCCGCGCGAGCACCGCTGCGGGATCACGCCGCAGTTCCGGCAGATCCTCGCGTTCGAACGGCGTCGTCGCCGAAATGATGTAGCGACCGAAACCAATCGCCTTCGCGCGTTCGACCGCGAGCAGATGCGCATCGACCGCGTCGGCGATATCCACGCGTCGATACAGCAGTTCGTTCGCCTGCGCGTTCGCGGTGGAAAAACCGTTTCGCACGTCGATGCTGTCGTCCGGCTCGGGGAAGAAACGCGAGGTGCGCAGCACCAGTACCGGCAGGCGGCGCTTGCGATAGAACAGCTCGCACAGCTGCTCGGCGGACAACTTCGTCACGCCGTAGATGTTCTTCGGAATCGGCGCGACGTTCTCGTCGATCCACGCCGCCGGCTCGCCCAGCGCGGGCGTGAGCGCCGCGCCGAACGTGCTGGTCGTGCTGGTGAAGACGAACGACTCGACGTTCGCCGCGAGCGCTTCCTCCAGCAGCGCCAGCGTGCCGCTGACGTTGGTGTCGATGAAGTCCTGCTGCGGATGCGTGGCGACGTGCGGCTTGTGCAGCGTCGCGGCGTGGATCACCGCGCGCACGCCCTTCATGCGGCGGCGCACGAAATCGCGATCCGTGATGGAGCCGACGTGGTCGGTGAACTCCGATGGCTTGAGGTCGACGCCGACGGCTTCGCGCCCGGTGGCGCGCAGTTCGCGCATGAGGCCTTCGCCCAGATGGCCGGCGCTGCCGGTCACGAGAAGAGTCATGGAACGGCTCCGGTGACGTGGGGGGCATTCGATTATGCGGGGGATTTGTGGCGCAACGGCGGCAAGGGGGGCTCCGCCGCCTCCGGAATTGGCCCCACGAACTGCTTCGATATTGGATCTCGAACAGGGCCGCTTGCGGGCCTACGGTCATCGCGCACCCCACGTCGAGGAGACGACGATGACGATCCGCCTGTTGAAGTGCGTCTGTGTTCCTGCCGCCGCCAGCCTGCTGTTCCTGTCCGCTCTCGCACCCGCCTTCGCCGGTGACCACGGCGACCACGGCCGCGCCCGCGGCTGCGCCCGCCAGTTCGAGCTGGCCCAGCGCATGGACATGGAATCGTTCCGCGACTACGACGCCGAAACCTTCCGTGCCGTGCATGACGAACGCGCGATCACGATCTTTGGCAGCGGCGCGAAGTTCACCGGTATCGACGCGATCATGACCGCGCTGGCGAGCCACTTCGCCAACCGCGAGGCGCAGTGGACCTGGACGGAGGTCTATCGCGTGGTCGACGGCTGCAACTCCGCGTTCATTCTGTACGAGACGGTCTACGCGATCCCGCGCGTCGGCTTCCGCCAGCATGCGTACACGGGCGTGACCTACAGCCACGACGGCCATCGCTGGCTGGCGATTGCGGATCAGGGGACGGCGTTGCCGTAAGTCCTGGGCTCCCTTCCCCGGTTTGAGCCCCTCTCCGATCGGGAGAGGGGCTGGGACGTGCGAACACACTCGAACTCGCAAGAGCGTTGTAGGCCGGGTAAGCGAAGCGCACCCGGGGTCTGGTGGCGTTCCCGGGTGCGCTTCGCTTACCCGGGCTACTCGCTGGCGGGGCTAGTCGCTACCGGGACTATGCGCTGCTCGCGGAGCGCGTGCCTTCCAGCGTCCGCTTCATCACCGCAAGTCCCTCTTCGATCATCCCCGCCACCGCAGGCGCGGCTTCATCCGGCAACAGATCGGCGATCCAGCGCAGCCGCGTGCGCCCTCCGCCCAGATCGAACCCCTGCACCGACGCGTTGTAGTGCTCGAACGCGCCGCCGACGCCCGCCCACGCCACGCGATGCCGCGCATCGTCGACATCGAGGATCGGCTCGCGCAGGACCGTCCCGTTCCCGAACGTAACCACGCGCACGCGGCCTTCCATTCGGCAATCCGATACGAAGCCCGGGACCAGCCGCTCGTGGATGCGGCCGACGTCGCGCAGCGCGTCCCAGCCATCGCGCAACGGAACCTCCACGTCGACATCGCGTTGGATGGAAGCCACGGCGCGCTCCAGGGCAACGGTGGACCTGCAGCGTGACCCTGCGGCCACGCGCATGCCATGCCTGCTGCGGATCTCCCGACAGAAGGCGGCCTTTCGGATTTCTCTTATGGAGCGCGCATCGCGACGCGGCGAGTCTGGGATCGGCCGCTGCGAGTCGGCCAGGACGCCATCACTCCCCCGGGGCGTCCACTCCTTTCAGGGCTGCCGCACTTTCGGCAGCCCTTTTTTTGCCTGCGCGCCTAGCCCTGCACGCCCCGCCTCCGCACCGCGCCGTATCCTGTGCGCCCCACCCGCGGGCCGCGCGCCATGCATTCCGAATACGACCCCGACGACAACTTCGCCCGCTCCTTCCACGACGATGCCGACCTGGACGAGGACGCCGCGCTCGAAGCCGTGGCCTGGCAGCTCCTGCTGCTGATCAACCCCGACGACGAAGAAGCCGCGTTGGAGCAGTTCGGCCGCTGCCGCGAGGCGCTGGGCGAAGGCGACGAACCCGTCGACGCGCTGCGCGACGCCATCGACTGGCGCGCCGGCTTCCACGTCGAGGAATCCGACCCGACCGGGCTGGTGGAAGTGCTGGATGAGCTCGCCGCGCGCTTCGGCCTGCGCATCGACTGGGGCGACGACGCGGACGAAGACGACTTCCCCGCGAACGCCGAAGTCCCCGCGCTCGTCAACGTCGCCTTCGACCGACTGCGCGAACACCACTACACGCTGTGGACGTACGAGACTGGCGAGCAGACGCAGGCCGGCTTCATCACGCGACAGCGCGACGACGAAGCGCTCCGCATGGTCGCGGGCGCGCTCGGCCTCCACGTACGCACGGGCGCGCTCTGACGCAACGACTCACCGCAGCGGAATGCGCACCACGAACTGGCTGCCCTTCCCCGCGCCTTCGCTGCGCGCCTGCACGGTGCCGCCGTGCAGTTCGACGATCTTCTTCACCAGCGCCAGTCCGAGTCCGAGTCCCAGCTTCGAACTGTCCAGCCGCGGCAGCGTGAACATTTCGAACAGCCGCTGCAGGCGATCCGGGTCGATGCCGATGCCTTCGTCGGTCACGCGCACGATCGCTTCCGGGCCTTCCACCGTGGCGGTGACCCAGATGCGCCCCGGCTCCGGTGTGTAGCGCAACGCGTTGGCGATCAGGTTCACGAACACCTGCTGCATGCGCATGCCGTCCACTTCCATCGAGATCTCGTGCTGCGGCAGCAGCACGGTGAGGTCGCGGCCTTCCTGCTCCATCTGGCGCTTCGCGATCGATGCCGACGTCACCAGCATGTCGCGCAGGTTGCACGTGGCCTTGTCGAGACGGAAGCCGTCCGCGCCCACCTTGCTGTGCTGCATCAGGTCTTCGATCAGGCGCGCGGCGAGTTGCACATTGCGCTCGATGAGCTCCAGCGGCTCGGCGGTGACCGGCAGCTGTTCGCCGATCTTCCGCTTCAGCATGCCCGCTGCCAGGCTGATGCCCGACAGCGGATTGCGCAGTTCATGCGCGAGCAGCGCGATGGCCGCGCTCTTCTTGTCGCTCGCCTCATTCGCGGCGCGGAAGCGCTTGCGGCTGCTCTCCAGCTGCATCTTCACTTCGGTCAGGTCGCGGAACAGCTTGAGGAACGCGCAGCACTGCATTTCCTCGGTGAACGGCCCGAGGTAAACGGTCACGCCCGACGCCCAGAAGCGCGAGCCGTCCACGCGCGAGAGCCAGCGATCGTCCGAAGACGTGCCCCGAAGCCGCGCTTCCTCGCGTTCATGGTCGGGAATGCCCGCCGTGATGTCGCGCGGTATGAAGATCGTCGACACGTCCCGGCCGATGAGTTCACCGGGCTCCGCACCGAGGATCACTTCGGCGCCGGCGTTGGTCCAGGTGATGCGACCGTCGATGCCGACCAGCATCGCGGCGTGTTCAGGCGATCGCACCGCGAACGCCCAGAGCATGTCCTTGATGACGTTCTCGTCGACCGGCGCGGTTCGGGGCGAGCAGTCGTCCGGCGCATGGCGCGTTTCGTCGTTCATCGCCGGCCCCCACAGAGTCCGTGGCCAGTGTGCTCCGGCGCCGGGACGATAGTTGTGAAGAGTCGCGCGCCCGCACGAGGTTTCATCGGTGCAACAAAGCGCGATGACGGCTACGCTTTGGAGCGCCCCATTCAGAGCACCCCGATGCGCGCGACGCGATTGCTTGCTGTCGGCTTCATCCTCGGCGTACTCGCATCGCCGGCAAGCGCAGCGACACCGGTGGCGAGCGTGCGCGTGGCGTTCGATCGCAACGGCGTGACCGACACGCAGGCCAGCGGGCTGGCCGATGTCGCGGCGCAGCGTAAGGTCAGTGCGGACGATCCGGTGCGCGTGGCGTCCATCTCCAAGCTCGTCACCGCCATCGGCGCAATGCGTCTGGCGGAGCAAGGCAAGCTCGACCTAGATGCCGACCTCTCTCCGCTGCTGGGATGGCGCCTGCGCCATCCGGCGTTTCCCGACACGCCGATCACACTGCGCCTGCTGCTCTCGCATCGCGCCGGACTGACCGATGCGGCTGGCTACTACGCGATCCCGCTCGACGGCGCGCTGCAAGGCACCACCGACGACCCGCGCGCATGGGACGACGCGCACGCGCCGGGCACGTTCTTCCGCTACACGAACCTCAACTTTGCCGTCGTCGCGTCGGCGATGGAACGCGCCACTGGCGAGCGCTTCGACAAGCTGATGCAGCGACTCGTGTTCGAACCCCTGAAGATCGACGCATGCTTCAACTGGGACGCGTGCAGCGAGGCGACTGCGGCGCGTGCGATCGTGCTCTACGACGCGAACGGCAAGCCCGTGCGCGACGACAACACGGGTCGCAAGCCGGAGTGCGCGGTGAATCGCTCCACGCGCGGCGACTGCGATCTGTCGCAATGGAAGCCGGGCCGCAACGGCGCGTTGTTCTCGCCGCAGGGCGGGCTTCGCATCTCGGCAAACGGGCTGGCGAAGATCGGCCGGCTGCTGTTGAACGACGGCGAAGTGGACGGCGTACGCCTGCTGTCGGCCGCCTCGGTGCGCGCGATGTCGCAGCCGCAGTGGACGTTCACGCCGGGCAACGGACTCACCGTCGAGGAAGACGACAGCAGCCAGTCGCAGCGCGGTTTCTATTGCCGGTACGGACTGGCGGTGCAGACGCTTGCGACGAAGCTGGAAGGCTGCCGCGACGATCCCTTCGGCGATGGCGTGCAGCGCATCGGCCACGCGGGTGCGGCGTACGGGTTGCTGTCCGGCGTGTGGGTCGATCGCGCGTCCGGCACCGGCGTGGTGTATTTCGCGACTGGCGTCGAAGATGCGCCGCGCGGGACGCGGTCGGCGTTTACGGAAGTCGAGGAGCGGCTGGCGCAGGGGATGCGTTAGGTGCTGGAGCTGTCATCCCCGCGAAGGCGGGGATCCATCTGTCAGCTGCTGCCAGATCCGGTTTGCGCGTTGGGTGATGCGTCGGGGGGATGGATTCCCGCCTTCGCGGGAATGACAGCTTTCTTGTTCGCGACGCCGAGCAATCGTGCCCTAGGCCGCCTCATCCACCGCAAGCGCGCCGCTGCGCCGCAGGTCCGCGCGCGCCCATGCATAGATCAGCAAACCGCACACCGCCGTCGCCGCGCCCACCACGCCGGTCGACGTCCAGCCGTAGCCGGCGGTGATCGCCATGCCACCCAGCCACGGGCCGAGCGCGTTGGCGAAGTTGAATGCCGAATGGTTCGATGCTGCGGCCAGCGTCTGCGCCTCGCGCGCGACGTCCATCAGGTGCGCCTGCAGCACCGTCGCCAGCGCGCCCATGGTGCCGACCGCCAACACCGCCGGAAGCACGGTCCACGGCGATTTCGCTGCGAACGGGAACACCAGCAGCACCACGATCGACCACACCAGCAGCATCGGCACGGCGCGGAACTGGAAGCGGTCGAACAGCCAGCCGCCCCCGAGCGTCCCGAGGATGCCGCCGATGCCGAACGCGACCAGGCCGAACGGCACGAACGATTCGCGCACGCCGGTGACGTGCACCAGCGTCGGCGTGAGGTAACTGAAGACGCAGAACATGCCGGCAAAGCCAATCGCGCCGATGCCCAGCGCCAGCCACACCGGCTTGCGGTTGAAGTCGCGCAGTTCCCGCAATGCATCCGGGCGCGGCGCGTTCATCCCGCGAGGCAGCACGCGCATCGTCATCGCGACCGTCGCCAGCGCGAGGATCGTCACCAGCCCGAACGCCCATCGCCAGCCGAACGCCTGCCCCATCCACGTCGCCAGCGGATTGCCGACCAGCAGCGAGATCGCCAGGCCCAGCATCACGCGACCCACCGCCGTGCCGCGCTGTTCCGGCGGCGTGATGCGCGCGGCCACGAGTGCGGCGATACCGAAGTACGCGCCATGCGGAAGGCCCGCGATGAAGCGCGCGCCCATCAACGTGAAGTAACCCGGCGCCATCGCACTGGCCAGGTTGCCCAGCGCGTAGAAGCCCATCAGGCAGAGCAGCAGGCTGCGGCGCGAGAGTCGGTTGCCGAGGATCGCCAGCGTCGGCGCGCCGACCACCACGCCCAGCGCGTAGGCGCTGATGACGTGTCCGACCTGCGGCTCGTTGACGCCCAGGCTGCGTGCGATGTCGCTGATCAGCCCCATCACGACGAACTCGCTCGTGCCGATGGCGAAGCCGCCCATCGCGAGGGCGAAAAGGATGAGGGAGACCTGGCGCGGCGTCAGCGCCGGCGCGGCGGGGGATACGGGGGACATATCGGCATTATGTTGCATCGCAGCAGAGGATGCGACCCGTGAATGTGAACAGGGACTCCGTAGCCCGGGTAAGCGAAGCGCACCCGGGATTTGGGCGCTCGCGACCCGGGTGCGCTTCGCTTACCCGGGCTACACAGCCAATCGACCCAGCTCCGGCACTGTCTCGAAGAACTCCTCCGCACCCATCGCCCGGAGCGTGTCGGCGTGCGAGTAGCCCCAGCCCACTGCGCCGAACGCCACGCCCACACGCTTGGCGGCCTCGCCGTCGCTGACCTGGTCGCCGATGTAGATCGCCTGCGACGCATCGGCCTTCGCCTGCTTCAACATCCGCGCGATCCGACGGTGCTTGCCGAGCACGTGCGCGCCACCGTCGATCAGCTCGATCGCTTCCATGAGCTCCGCATCGAGCACGCGCCGCACGTTCTCCACCGAGTTCGATGTCAGGATCGCCAGTCGCGCACCGCTTTCCCGAAGATGGCGAAGCATGTCGGCGACGCCCGGAAACAGCGGCACCGGTGGCGCGCCGCGCATCATGCGGATGAAATCCGCCGCGACGATCGGCACCTTCCACTTCGGGAAACCCAGCTCGCGCAGCAGCTCGTGCGTGCCAAGACGGCGCAGCGCATCGACGCGGTCGTCCTCGATCGCACGGAACCCATGCTTCTCCGCCAGCGCGTGCTGCGCCTTCACGAAGAACGGGAAGGAGTCGGCAAGCGTACCGTCGAAATCGAAGATGACCAGGGGATAGCGCATGCGCGGCATTGTGCATGACGCGGCGTGAGCGGCATGAAGGCCTACAGTGCCTCGATGAGCCACGCGCTTGCCGCAGCCCTCGCCGACGCCATCCTCGTGATGCACGTGGGCATCGTCGCGTTCGTGATCCTCGGCGCGGTCGCGATCTTCGTCGGCCGCACGCGCTGGCGCTGGGTACGCGGATGGCGCTGGCGACTGACGCACGTACTGCTGATGGCGTTCATCGCATTGCAGGCGTGGCTGGGCGCACTGTGTCCGCTCACGGTGTGGGAGCAATCGCTGCGTCGCCACGCGGGACAGCCGAGCTACGGCGAATCGTTCATCGAACACTGGCTGTCGCGGCTGATCTTCTTCGACGCGCCGTGGTGGAGTTTCGTCGCTGCGTACAGCGCGTTCGCCGCGCTGGTGATCGCGGCGTGGTTCATCGTGCCGCCCATACGCCATCGCGCGTAGACATCGCCCGACGCCGCACGGCGTTATCCTGCGTCGGCACCGCTCGGGATCGTTCCTCATGACCCGACAACCGCTCCTGCTGCTCCTCGTCGCGCTCGGCCTGACGCCCGACGCGCTTGCGCAACCACGCGAAGCCAGCGTGGAAGCCCATTACCTGCATCTGGACGACGCGCGCTTCGGCCCGGCACGCATGTCCGGTTTCGAGACGGGACTGGACGCGTGGACGCCCACGTTCGGCGTGGGCGTCGCGGTCGGCGCGCAGTACCTCTACACGCATTACGGGTACGAAGACCTGCCCACGCGCGATCGCGACCTGCATCGCCTTGCGGTTCCACTCGAGTGGTCCTCGCGCGGCGCGACGCGCGTGACGCTCACGGCGACTCCAACGGTCGCCACTTCGTCGAACGTGTTCAAGGATCTGTTCTCGCGCGCGACGAGCGACGATGTCGATCTGTACGCACGCGCGACAGTGGAACGCGGCACGGATCGCGGCTGGGGCTGGCGACTGGGTGCCGCATACGACGATTGCTTCGGCGATCCGAAGCCCTACCCGATCGCGGCGATGACGTACACGCAGCCGTCCTTCGCGCTGGAAATCGGCTGGCCGCGGGCCAGCGCGCAATGGAGCGCGGGCGAGTCGTGGCGCGTCGGCGTCGAAGTCGAACCCGCCGGCGCACGTTGGCACGTGGTCAGCGACGAACGCGATGGCGCCGATTTCCTCTACACCGTCGAAGCCTGGCGCGCGGCATTCATCGCCGACTGGAGCTTCGCATCGCAGTGGGTGGTGGCTGCACGGATCGGCAGCGAGTTCGATCGCCACCACGATTTCCAGGACGACACGGGCGCGCGCGTCGACGTGGACGCGGAATCCACGGCGTTCGCCGAAATTGCGCTGCGGTACGACTTCGGCGATGGCGCGGCGCCGTAGCGCCGATGGCCGCAAACACGCGACGCCCGCGTTGCCAGAGTGATGGCATGCCATTGTTTTCGCGTGCCCGCGCGCCGCACGACAGTACCGGCGCAAGGAGAACCGCAATGCCGGACCGTCGCCGTTTCCTCCGCCACGCAGTCACGCTCGGCTCGCTCCCCGCCGTGTTGTCGCTGACGGGATGCGAGTCGCTGATCGACGTGCTCGGGGGAGCGTGCCCCGAGAATCCCGCCGACAGCGGCGGCATCGACTGGACGCCGGACGTGATGCATCCGGTGTTCTTCGGCCTCAAGGACTACACCACGGCCGACGGCGCGCCCTCCACGCTGCGCGTGTTCTTCCCTTCGCACCAGACGCCGTTCGACGGCGGCGCGCGCAGCATCCTGAAAACCTGCCTGGATCGCTGGCCGACGGTGCTGTTCCTGCACGGCCAGCCGCCGTGCCTGACCGACACGTCGTACTACCTGCGCTGGCGTCGCATACCGGAGATGCTCGCGCGCAGCGGTTACGTCGTGGTCGTGCCGAAGTACGGCCCGGCGCTGGCCGGACCGGATTCGCCGCTGATTGCTTTCGCCAACTCGCTGATCGACTGGACACGCACGACGTGGGAACACGCACGTTGGGTGGACAAGCGACCCGAAGCGGTCGCGCTGATCGGGCATTCCTTCGGCGCGTTGTTGAGTGCGCAGGTTGCGCGCAGTCGCGGCAACGTAGGTGCCTTCGTCGGACTGAGCGGCGCATGGGACGAGCTGCACGGCGTCGACAACGACGTGCCCGGACTACTCGCCGGCATCAACGCGCCGTCGATGTTCATGTGGGGCGACAACGTGCTGTTCGAGGACATGGACAGCCACGACCTGTGGAAGAACATCCCGAACACGAAGTACGCCTTCGAGCATCCCGGCGAGCACTTCGACTACCTGCCCGGCGGCGTGCAATGCGACAAGCCGCGCGGCGCGTGCCTGCCGGTCGAACGCGTATCGGCCGAACTCACGGCGCTGTTCCTGCAGCGCGTTTTTCCGCTGGTGCGCTCGGGTACGCAGATACCGATCGACCTCAAGCCGCCGTCAGTGATCCTCAGTGCGAAGCAACAGTTCTACGGCGGGGCGGATTTCACGGGGCTCGGTGCGATGGAAGGCAACGCCGCGTGCAAGGGCGCGACGTTGCGATGGCGGGATGGAACGCAGGAGGGATCGCGGGCGCTGGCGTGAACGACCGCGCCCTTCAAGCCGGCGCGGTCGGTGCGACGTCAGCTTCGCCGAATCAGCGGAAACCGCCCGCCACCTTCACCAGCTCGCCGGTCAACCAGCGCGCATCGTCGGAGGCGAGGAACGCCACGGCGCGCGCGATGTCGTCCGGCTGGCCGATGCGACCCAGCGGCGTCTGCGACACGGCGTGCTGCTGGAAGTCCGAACCGATGATGCCGGCGTCGTGCGTGCCTTCGGTTTCGATCATTCCGGGGTTGACGGAATTGACGCGGATACCACGCGGGCCAAGTTCGCGCGAAAGCACGCCGGTGATCGCGTCCACCGCGCCCTTCGTGCCGCTATAGACGGCGCTGTCCGCCGGCGTGATGTGCGACACGACCGAACCGATGTTGATCACGCTGGCGCCTTCGCCCAGGTGCTTCGCGGCGGCTTGCGTGGTCAGCAGCAGGCCGAGCACGTTGACGCCGAACTGGCGGTGGAACTGCTCTTCGGTGATCTCTTCCAGCGGCGCGAACTGGTACACGCCGGAGTTGTTGACGAGGATGTCGAGGCGTCCGAACGCCTTTACCGCCGCGTCGACCAGCGCCTGCGCTTCGTCGGCCTTCGACACGTCGGCCTTCACCGCGATGGCCTTGCCGCCGGCCTGCGCGATGCGCTCGACCACGACGTCGGCGCCGGCCTTGCTGGACGCGTAGTTGACGACGACCGACGCACCGTCGGCGGCCAGCGCCTGCGCGATGCCGGCACCGATGCCCTTGGACGCACCGGTCACGATGGCCACTTTTCCTGCGAGCTTGCTCATTTCGAATTCCTGGGGAGAGAGGAGAGTGCGACGATGGGCTTGAGGGCACACAACGTCGTCGACACAAGAGCTGGCCACGGCAAGGGGAAATCAAAAGGCGGGGAATCGGGGAGTGAGAATCCCGCGGGTGGGCCGGTCGCCCATCACCGTTCCGCCCATTACCGTCCACACCCATCACCGTCATCCCGGCGAAGGCCGGGATGACGGGGAAACGCGTAACCCGGGTAAGCCCGCAGGGGCCGCACCCGGGACGCGTCACTGCATCACTTCGCCTGCAGCTGATGTCCGAACACCCAGTCCGCCACCTGGTTGCCCGCCTTCAGGCCGGCGAGGCAGCCCTCGGTGAAATGGATGCCCGAGTACACGCGCGCCATCACCTGCTCCTGTTCGGCAGTGGACAGCGACGGGTAGTTGCGCGTGATCGCCTTCACCGGCAGATCCACCAGCGGCGGCGGCAACGGTGCGACAGGCGCATTGACCGTGCGCTTGAAGGTCACCGCATCGCTCTTGAAATAGCGTCGCATCGTCTGCGCTGCCGCGCCGGTGAGTGAGGTCGATGCGCACGGGAAGTCCGGATATGGCGGCGTCTGCAGGAACGGCCGCCACGTCGGGTCGCTCTTCGTCAGCGAATTGCCATCATCCGGCCAGCGGATCGCGGTGACCGGCCGCCAGAAGTTGTTCTGGTACTTGTCGGCCATGTTGGTGATGGCCGCATCGGCCATCGACATGTTCAGCAGCGCGAACAGGCGCGCACCCTGCCACAAGTCCAGCGCGCGGTTGATCGCGACGATGCGCACGTTGCCGTTCCAGTCGAGCCCGCCGCCGGCCCAGAAGCGCGCGATGTCGCTGGGCGGCGAGTTCGGCTGCGCGCCGCGCAGGCGCGAATCGCCGATGGATTTCACCAGGTTGTACTCGGATGCGTACTTCGCGCTGTTCAACTTGAAGATCTTCGCCGGCGGCGCATGGAACTGCGCGGCGCTGTTCACCACGAACGGCGTGACGAACGCCCATCCCATGAACTGCGGCGTGGTGACGGCCGGAAATTCCGGCGCCGGTGTCGGCTGGTGCACGCCGACGGACGGCGGCAGCGAGTACGCGGGAAGGTTTGGCGTTCCCGAACCGTCGGTAGGCGTCAGGCCACCCGAACCGTTGTCGGCGTAACGCAGCGCGAGCAGCGTGTCCGCCGCCGATTCGCCTGCGGCGATTCCCGCCGCTTCCGATGCATCCGGCGCGCCGGGGCCGATCGCCGCGTCGTACATCGCGTTGATGGCGGCGATGGCGTTCGCGCGTGCCGTCGCTTCGGCAGGCGTCGGCGGCGCGGGCAATGCGCCGAGTATCGCGAGCAATGCCGTGCGATTTGCTGCGGCGACGGCGGCATCGGGCGATGCGTTGCCGGGCGCGCTCGCAACCGGTCGATACGTGTTGTAGCGCGACTGGATCGAATTGAGCGCGTCGTGCACCGACAGCGACACGATGGCCATCACGCGAGATTGCTGCTGCGGGCCTCCGAATCGTGGCGCCACAGTGGGTCCGCTGGCGAGTGCATTCCAATCGGTGACCGAATTGGCCTGCGCCGGCAGCACGATGCAGAGGGCGAGCGCGGCGGCCAGCCGCGTGCGTGCGCGCACGGAAAACGTGCACGCCGGAAGCGAGCGTGTGAGGTTCATGGCGATGTCCTGTGGGGGAAGAGGACGCGCCTGAACGCTGGCGTCGGGCAGGCGCATAGGTTTCCAACGCGATTCGTGCGTGGAACGGCCGCCCGTTGGTCACGCGGTTCGCGATGGGCGACGGGCGGCGATGTGGTGGCACGGATGTTGGCGCGTGCCCGATGGCGTACGTACGCTTCCGCTAACAAATCTGCATGAATGCGCCGCTGCGCACGGCGCGGGGGATCAAGAACTGAACTGCTCGCACTCGCGTGAATCGCAACTCAGGTAGCGCACGGATTCTCCCGAGCGCCAGATCGCCTTGCTCGCGCCGTTGATCGAGAACTCCCAGTCCATGCCGTCGCTGTGCACGGTGCCGGTGATCGCACACGGCGCGTCGTGTTCCTCGTTCCAGGTGTGCGCGTCGATGGAATGGCTCATCGCGAACAACGCCTCCGCTTCCCCGCTGGTCAGCGCCCAGACCTTGCAGTCGTCGAGTGCGTCGCGGTCGGACGATGCGGAATCCAGCGTTGGCGCCTGCATCGACACCACGTACGGCTCCGCCTCATCCTGCATCTCGCCCTCGCCCGCGAAGTCGTTCTCCATCACGCGTTCGACCGGCGGCACCGAGGCGGTCATGGCCGCGGGCGTACTCGCGCCCAGCGTCGGCGACACGACGTCGCCCTTCGACGCGCCATGGCAGGACGCCACGGCCACCACGATGCAACCCAACGTCGTGCGCAAGAGCGCGCCTTGCAATGCCGTTGCCATGTGATTCCCCACCCCGAAGTGGTGCCACGTTGGCTTTGAATCCCGCAGCAGGGAATCGGATTAGTCCGAAAGAGGCAGCCGTGCGGCGGCTCTGGTGCGTCGCATCTCCGGCAGATTGCCAAGGGCGGTTACCGCGAAATTCGCTGCATCCCGCTCCATTGCCCGGCGACGCGGATGCAAGGTCGCCCGCGATGCACGCGTGCATCGCAGGGCGTGTCCTAGAATCCCCGCCCATGGACCTTTACCGCTTCACGCTGTCGGACGGCCGCGTCGCCACCTTCGCGCCCATCCGCCAGACCGTGTCGGTGGAAGGCGCCTCCACGCCGATCGAGCTGGGCAACGCCGAGTCGCGCCTGCTGCACCTGCTGCTCGAATCGCCCGGGAAAGTGCACGGTCGGGACGAGATCATGGCCCGCGTGTGGAGCGATCGCGTCGTCGCGCCGGGCAGCCTCAACCAGTCGGTGTTCACGCTGCGCAATGCGCTGGGCGACGGCCGTGCGCATGAGCTGATCAAGACGGTGCCGCGCCGGGGCTACACGTTTGATGCCGCGCATGTGCTGGGCGATGCCGCTCCCGTCGCGGCGCCAGCGACCCCGAGCGTCGCGGCCGTTCCGATCACGAATGCGACCGCGCCTGTCGCGCCAGCGGTCGCCGCGGGCGAACCCGCGCAACCCACGCCGCGTCGCCGCCTGCCGCGTCGCTGGCTCGTCGCGTTCTATGCGCTGCTGTTCGTGCTGGCCGCGTGGCTGGTGAGCGAGAACGACGTGATCGTCAGCTCGCTCACGCATGGTGTCGCGGTGGAATCGCAACGGCACGGACACGTGGAATGGCGCTTCGTCGATGACGACGCCGCAGGCGCGCGGCAACTGCGCGAACGCATGGCGCCGGTCGTGCGGTCGGTATCGGCGGACCGTCGCGGCGTGGTGTGGGTGAACCGCATGTTCCGCATGTACGACCTGAGCTGCGTGCGCAGCGACGACAGCACGATGGAAGTGGTGGCCAACCGCGATTCGCTGGCGCGTGGCGACCTGGCCCCGCTGGTGGACGACTGCCTGCAGGTGGCGCGATGAAGCGTTCGCTGATGCGCCACGGTGCCATCGTCGCCGGATTGCTGGGCGTGCTGCTGTGGGCGCACCACCGGCCGTACATCGAGGGCGAGAGTTACTCGGCCAGCACGCGTTACCTGCTGCGCGACGGCAGCGAGGTCACCGGTACGGACCGCCTCACCATCACCCACGACCAGCTCACCTACACCGCGACCGAGAACTGGGACGGCCACGTCCGCAACACCCGCATCACCGGATCGGTGAGCTACGCCAACCGCTGGGAACTGCGCTGGCGGATCACCGACCTGCGCGACAGCGACCCGTCGCGCGACGCGCTGCTGATGCTGGTCGGCGAAGACCTGTTCCTGGGCCGGCAGGTCGCCCAGCAGCCCGGCGTGGTGCTGCGGGTGCGCTTCGTCCCCAGCGGCTCGGACCGCGTGCTGTGCTTCTACTTCGAGGCCACCGACCGCTTCCGGTGCCTGTCACAGGTGATGTAGCGGGCGCGCGCTTGTAGTCCCGGCTACGCCACCCCTCATCACCATCATTCCGACGAAGGCCGGACCCAGGCCGCCGCCCTCACCGTCATCCCGGCGAAAGCCGGAACCCAGGCCGCCTCCCTCACCGTCATCCCGGCGAAAGCCGGGACCCAGGCCGATAAAGCATGGGCACTCCACCCCATCGAAGCGGGCGTGGTGCCCAGCTCGCCTCCAAAGCGTGACAGCCTGGGTCCCGGCCTTCGCCGGGATGACGGTGAGGCAGGTGTGCCGCAACCACTTTCCTTCGCGCCCCGGGCTGGGCACCTGGCGCCCATCACCCACGCAACCCCATGAAATCAATACAGAAATAACAGTTTTTGATTTGTATCAGCGGGCTCCGGACCCGAGGGTGTGCGCCGATCTCCGCCGCCCTCGCCCCTGGACTACGCCATGCCCGTCTCGCCCAACCCCACCCGCAAGCGCCCCCGATTCCTTCGACACGACACCGCGCTGCGGCTGGCCATTGCCGCCGTGGTGGCGACCGTCGTCTACGCCTCAGCCAGCCCGGCCTCCGCCGCCGAGGTGCTCCCCATCGACCCCGCCCCGCCCGCCGACCCGAGCGACGCGTCGCTCTATTTCGAGGTCAACGCGGACGACCCCGAGTTCCAGTTCCGCCCCGCCGTCGCCACCGGCGTCATCGCCACGGCCATCGGCGTCGAGGCCCGCGCCTTTGGCGACTACAGCGTCGCGCTGGGCGCGGGTTCGATCGCACAGGGCCTGGCCTCGGTGGCGTTGGGCACGGCTTCGCACGCCGACGGCTGGCACGGCACCGCGCTGGGCAACAACGCCTACGTCCCGGCCGACAACTCCGTCGCACTGGGTGCGGAGTCCTTCGCCGACCGCGACGACACCGTCTCCATCGGCAGCGACAAGCGCCGCCGCCAGCTGACGCAGGTGGCCGACGGCACGCAGGACTTCGACGCCGTGAACCTGCGCCAGCGCAAGGCCGCCGGCGTGATCGACGCCAACGGCGACGCGCTGGACGTGGTGACCTATGACGCGCACAGCCAGCGCGAGCGCATCACGTTCGCCGGTGCGCGCGGCACCGTGCTCGACAACGTGTCCGATGGACGCATCGCCGACGACAGCCGCGAAGCGGTGAACGGCGGCCAGTTGTATCGAATGGGTGCCTCGCTGCAGGCGCAGGTGGATGCGCTGGATGGCCGCGTCGATGCGCTGGAGTCCGGCGTCGTCAGCGTCGAAGAACCGGTCGGCGACAACGCGAATCAGCCCAACACGGGTGGGGAACAGAACCCGCCTGTCGCGCCGGGCGTCGGTCTCGACGAACTCAACGACCGTTTGCAGGCGCAGAGCACGCGCAACGACGAATCCATCCAGGCCGCCACGCAACGACTCGACGACCGCCTCGACGCCGCGACGCAGCGCCTTGATCGCCGCATCGACGACAGCTGGCGCCAGCTCAACGAACGCATCGACGACAACGCGCGCCAGGCGAACCGCGGCATCGCCGGCGCCGCGGCGCTCGTGCAGGTCACGCCGTACGTGCCCGGCCGCACCGCGATCAACGCCGGCATCGCCAGCTACCGCGGCGAAACCGCACTCGGCGTGGGCGTGTCGCGCTGGAACGAATCGGGCCGCGTGAACTTCAACGCCGGCATCTCGGCGGCGGCGAACGACGAGCCGATCTTCCGCGTGGGCGTGGGCTTCGTGCTGGATTGAGGTTGCGGTGGCGCGGCTTCGTTGAACGATGTCCCCAGGCAGGCTGGCGCGCCGATCTTCCTGATCGGCGCGTCGGCCGCCACTCGCCTGCCTCGACACGCCCTCACGCCGCACCGCACACTTCGTTATCTGCCGCGGGGGCGGCCAGGGGGATTCCGATGCGTCGATTCTCGATCGTGCTTGGCTTGCTGACGCTCATCCCGACCGCGCAGGCGTGCATCAATTCCAGTGGCACCGACCACACCGGGCGCAAGTTCGCGCCTAGCTGGTATGTCGGCGAGGAGCTGGCGGAATCGATGCAACGACAGCGAGGTTACTTCGCGCACGACGCGCGCAAGATCATCTACGCCGCCCGCGCAAAGCCGAACTACAACTCGTTGACTTCGCTGGGCGCGCTACTGGTCTATCAGGGGCAGTACGCGCACGCGGTGCGGCTCTTCCTCACGCTCGAACAGCGTTATCCCGGCCGATACCAGACCGCGGCGAACCTCGGTACGGCGCTGGAGCTTGCAGGTCACGACGGCCCGGCGCTGCAATGGATCCGCATCGGCATCCAGCGCAATCGCAACGCACACGAAGGCACCGAGTGGCTGCACGCGCGCATTCTGGAAGCCAAGCAGGCACTGGCACGCGATCCGGACTATCTGACGACACACTCCATCGCCGGCCTTTCCTTCGCACCGGTGAAGATCCCGCGGCTCCCCGCGATGCCTCGCGGCAACAACGGCCAGTCACTGGCGCCGTGGGAAGTCGACCAGGCACTGAGCTATCAGCTGCGCGAGCGCGTGCAGTTCGTGTCGCCGAAGGATCCGGTCGTCGCCAACCTCATGCAGGACTGGGCGACGCTGAACCTTGCGGGCGGCCCGATCGAGAACGCCGCGTTGCAGTACGACCTCGCGATCCGCTACGGCGCGACGCGGACGCCGCTCATCCGGGAGCGACAGGCCTTCATCCGTGACACGTTGGCGCGGGTGGGAACGGAGTTCGTGGAAACGGACGACTACTCCTGCGATATCTGCCGGCCGTGATGCGGTTGCATTGAGCGGCCTCCGCGATTCAACGCCGCTTTGTCAGCCAAGCAAACCCAAGGTCGCCAGAAGCGCGATCCCGGCCGCAGCGGCGATCAAGCCAACTTTTACCCACCGTTGGCTTACGAGCAGACTCATCAAGGCGAGGCCAAGTACCAAGGCGAAAAGCTTCGCAGTAGGCATATCGTTCCGTCCGCTAGTGAGAGGGTTGGGCATCCTTGCCCAGCCCTGAGGATCACGTTCTTGGCGCTGTCGCGGAATCGAGGAATCTGATGACGCCGGGCAATGCCAGCACTACTTCTCCGAAGGCATAAAGGGCGACCAGGCTGAAGACCATTTGCGATCTGCCCAGGATCCCCATGGACACCACGGCAAGTGAGCACAACCCGGCTGAGCAGAACAGCAGGGCTCTGACGCGGATGCCGAATCTGGCTTCTCCCAAGGAGGACATGCTTACGTGGCCAACCAGTAGGCAAAGCCAGAGCAGAACAGCGATCCCCCGAAAGCGGCAAGCGCGATGGGCGCTGTGACCGGTGCCGCCATCACCCCCACCAGCGCCATGCTTACACCGATTGCAGCGCCATACATCGCATCACTACTGACAGCGCCGTCGATCAGATCTACTTCGTCAAGCGAAAGCTCGCGCATTCCTCTACTCCCGTAGTTATCAGACGCCAAGGCGGCGGGATGGGCGATGCGCTCATCCGAAATCGAAGGTAGGTTCGCCGAACAGATCTGTAGCTCAGACGTTTCCGAAAATATGCACGTTGATTAGCCAAGCCAAATCAATTGTTTGCACGGCCCTGAGAAATCTTCGTCGTCTAGCAAGAATATTCTTACGTACTTCCAATCGTTTCACTGACAGATCGAGACGCACATCTCTCCGACGCTGGAGTAGCCCGCCACGGTGGCGAGCTTTCCCTTACTTGGAGAAGACATGCAGAACCTGATTTCGATGAACCTCTCGCCCCACGACCTTCAGGAAGTGGACGCCGCGCTGGAGACATTGCGGCGTGTGTTCGCGCCGATGATCGCGCTGCAACCGCAGCAGCGGCGCGAGCTGACCAAGATGGGGGACAAGTCCGAGGCGTTCTGCCGACAGACGTTGAATGTGCTGGCGTCCAACCCTCAGATCGTGCCGCCCAACCTGGGGCTGGCCGAGGCGCAGTCGGACCTGGCCGCACTGGATGCGTTGCGTCCCCGTGTCCTGCAGCTGCAGCAGATCTTCGAACGTGCCGAGGACTCGATGTTGGCGCTGGGAAGCGACCTGATGACGGTAGCGCTGGAGGGCTACGGCCTGCTCAAGGTGTCCGGGCGCAGCGAGGCGCTGAAGATCGCGCGGCGTGAGCTCTCGGCGCGCTTCGTGCGGGGTGCGCGCGAAACGACGGAGGAGACGACTCCGGCGAGCTGATCCGCGGGGTTAAGCGCTGGAAGAACGCGATGGCGCGCCGGGCTTCGAGCCTTGCGCGCCATTCTTTTGCGCGGCCGAGCACTTTGCTCGAAAGGTGAGTCGAAGTTGCTCGGCGCGCGGGCGAAGGCAACTCGAAAGGCCGGGCAAAGCCCTCGCAAGGCGGCATCCGGGGCATGGCGCACCGGGTCGTCCAGCTCGGCACGCGGGGCGGGAAGCTCGGAGCGTGACGCGTACCGCCCGGCGCTCCGACTCGGCGAGCCCGGCGCGACGGGCTTTCTGCTCGGAGAACCCGAGCTGTGGGCTCGGCCCTCGGAGCGGGGTTGCTCGACCCTTCGAGCTTCGGACGTGACAGGTGGCACGCTGCGCTGCGTAGGCCGAGTGTTGTGGGTGGCGTTTGGAGTTCGAACTGCTGCCTACGGTGTGGATTGCCTTGGCTGTCCGAGCTTCGAGCCCGGGCCCTTGTAGCCCGGGTAAGCGAAGCGCACCCGGGGCCGGCCACGCCGTCCCCGGGCCATTGAAGCCATACCGCTTTAGCGCGGCGCCTCGACTGCGCAGCCGAGCACTTCGTCCAGGTACAGCGCGAGGCGATCGAAGAGTTCGGCGAGCGCCTCGGGTTGGAGTCGGAACTCGTAGTCGAGCGGATCGTCGCGGCGCGGCTCGGCCAGTTGCGAAAGCAGCAACAACTGATCGCGCGTCTGCATCAGCTTGTGGTGCGCGAAGTCGGGCAACAGCACGCCGCGCAACGCGGCGCGGGAACGGCAAACATCCTTTTGCATCGTGGGGGTCTCCAGCAAACCAGCCGGCTTGCGCCGCAGGATGCGACGCAAGGTGTCGGGAGGTTCGAAACCGCAAACAGTCGGCGGGCTTATTTCCCTTGCGGGTGTTGTATTCGCCGCCCTCCCGACGCGGAACTTCTGCGCCGGTTATGCCCAAAGTTCGGGCATAGAAAACCCACCGGAATGACGGAGGTGGGTGCCGCTGTTTGAGGAGTTTCGAAGCTCCTTGGGCGTCGAGATTGCGTGGGGATACGGGCATGTTCAACGCGAAGAAGTAGCAGCGCCCCTCCTCGCAATCACCCCTTACGTAGGATGGGTTGAGCCCCGCGAAACCCATCGCGACCACGCCCGACCCGCACACCAACCCAAGGCCAAGGATGACCAACTACCGCCGCGCCAAAGTCCCCGGCGCTACGTACTTCTTCACCGTGAACCTCGCCGATCGTCAAAGCACTCTGCTGACTGACCGCATCGATGCTCTCCGCGCCGCCGTCCGCCACACGCGCCAGTGCCACCCATTCGCAATCGATGCGATGACGATCCTTCCCGAGCACTTGCACGCCGTATGGACGCTTCCACCGAACGATGCCGACTTCTCGCTTCGTTGGCGTCTCATCAAAAGTCACTTCACACGCCACATGCCGCACGGCGAGCATCGCCGAGCCAGCCGCATCGCAAAGGGCGAGCGAGGCATCTGGCAACGGCGATATTGGGAACACCTGATTCGCGGCGAAGAAGACCTTCGGCGCTGCGTGGAGTACACCCACTTCAATCCGGTAAAGCATGGACACGCCAAGCGCGTGTCGGATTGGCCGTACTCGACGTTTCACCGCGAGGTTCGCGCGGGAAGTTTGCCGGCCGATTGGGCTGCGGCTACCGAGAGTGGCGGGGCTTACGGCGAGCGGAGGTGATGGGTTTCGCTAGCGAAACCCATCCTACGAGCTCAAACCTTCCCAGAAACGTCAATTACTACGATGCCAATTCGATGCTTTGCCCGCTCAGGCAGAAGCATCTGCAGCATCTTCTTCAGCTCCTCGGCGCTTGAGGGACGCGGAAGCTTATCGGGAGGTGCAGGGATGCTGTCGGGCTTTCCGTACCAGAACACGCCGTATACGCCATAGCCTTTAGCGTCAGGATCCCTCGTGTAGAGACGATCCAATTGCCCACTCATAGCGGTCCAAATCTCGCTATGAACGTCGCGCTTCAACTCAACAACAATCTTGGCACTCGCCAACTGAGCGACGATGTCTGCGCGGTTGTCGTTCGCCATATGCCCCTCTGGTTCAACTGCAACACCAAGCGGCGACATTCGAGTACGCAGCTCGTCAACCAGCACATCACGCGCACTCTCTTCCGTCTTCGGTGAAACAACTCGGCCGTACTTATCCTCGTTCCAATAGCGCTTATAGCGATCTGTATTTGCCGCCGGAACCGACTTCTCCAGATACTCAAGCTCATCAACGAGGGCCGCATGGAGCGTCGCAGCGTCGTGCGGAACCAGCGCAAGAAGACCGGCACCCGCCTCGTTCCAAGTCGGCTGTCGATACTCGGAGTCAATTAGAAGCCTGCTGTGCTCGGCGCGAATGTGCTTGATGTAATCGGCGTACCCATTCATATCGGCAACGCCAGAGAGCTCTTTCAAGCAGTCCGATGCTTTCTTGCTCGGAATTGTCGCTAGGTGCCCAATCGTCTTCTTTAGATAGTCAGACGCATCCCAAGGATTCGAATCCCCAGACCAACCACCTTGAGGATGACCATGCTCGTGAAATAACGACATCCCATGGAAAGCTATCAAGAAGACGCGGTTAATGTAGTCGTTCTCGTCTTCCCACGAGAGTCGCTTGTGCGCACCGATTGTTCTGAACGTCCAAATGACACGCTTGTCGTCGAAGTGCTCTCCCAAGCACCTCGCGAATAGCCCTGGATTTGTCATGTGGCCGAACACCGCCCATCGCATGCGATGTTCGTCCAGGCGAGCAGCCCTACATGCGCCGTAAGCCTCAACAGCTAGTCTCGACAGCCGAACCTCATTCGAATCATTCGCCAGAAATGGAAGCAGTTGATCGAGTGCTGCGATAGGGGCGTCCGGAAGCTCACGCAGGAGACGTACGGCCTTCGCAGCACGCGAACTACCAAGACCATCATTTGAAAGCAGCTCGTGAATGGCGTCGTTTCCGCGTCCCTCAGTGAGGGCACGCGTGGCGATCTCGTAGAGCACAGAGCAGACTAAGTCCGGATCACTATCCTCCATCCCCTTCCTCCACGCCCATTTGATGGGCGAAATGCTTCCATCTCCGCCCGCGAAACTCCTGTGCAATACATCAATGGCGAGAGCTGCCTTCATATCTACGCCCGGCACTAGGTGCGCCCCCCCTCCCCCTCTCGAAAGGAGGTCCACGCCCGCGATGAACGGAAACCACGAGGGCCGATACTTGCCCTTCGAGTTCAGGTTTAGCACCTCTCCAACCGTTGGCGCATTCCGTACCGCATAGGCGATTAGCCCTTGGAGCGCGATATCGAGTCGCTCGCGCCCGAACGCTTTCTCTAAGTTTCCCTCTGGCGTTTGACCCTTAAAGTTGCTGCGCCCACAGTAGATACTTCCAAGCCAAGTAGCCCATCCATGGTGCTCACCCTTTCGTATCGTGGGTGTATCCCTGTCGAAGTCAGCGCACCTCTGTGCCTTGGATACCTCTTCCTCTATCGCGCGTTCCGCATTTCGGACACTCTCCTCGATGCGCCAAGCCGGTATTTCCTGGCATTGATTTCGACGCCATATCTCGCAAAGTTCGTGGTCTTCGTCACCAGTAGCAATTATTCGTTGGCATAGCGCATTCGGGAGCTGGTCCGTTTGCATTGCAACGGTAACTGCGAACTCGTACACGGCCGGACGATGTTGAACTTCCTGCCGCTCAATCGACGTCAGAGCGGCATCAATCAGCGGCTCACTTCGCGCACAGCCAAGTAGCGCACTCTGCAGATTGAACCAATCCACATACGACCGCAGATTGTGCTTGTCTATGTGCTTGACGACCGCCTCAGCAATGCTGGAAAGGACGACTTGATCGGCGGCCAGCACCTCGCGCAGGCCTTTTGAATCACCTTCGCCGTACTTTTCAGAAAGCTTCTTGCGAAGCATAAGGAGTCGGATCAGTTCTGAACCGCTCGTGGTGGGCATTAGTGGAATGGCGCGAATCATGAGGCGGTCAATGATGCCCATTGCTTCGTAGCGGCCGTCGAACGTCCGATGCCCTCTACTTCGGGGCGGCCTGATCGAGTGAAGCACAGGCAACAGCTCTGACTCTGGCACGAGATCGGACAGGCGCCAGTAACTTCCGAAAGCACCTCGCTCAGGGAGGCGAAGTATTTGGTTCAGTAGCGTGAAGAAATGATGGGACTTTACCCACGGCTGTTGGTTCCCTGCTAGAAGGGCGACCTTGAGCCTCAACCCATCGGCAGATGGCTTGATTGCCTCGAAGAGGCGCTGCGTCCCGTTTGGATCCCAATTGCAAAGGACAAACAGTGCCCGCTCTCGCTCTGCATAAGGGGCGTCTCGATTCATGGCGATCTGATGAAGGACCGGCTTAAGTGAAAGAAGCTCGGGCCCCAGGCTAATTGCATCAAGCACCACAGATCTCAAGGAGTAGTTCGCGCTGGAACCCGAGAGAATCTTCGCGAACTCTTCTTCGAGATGCTTACTCGAAAGACCGAGGCCAAGATCCATGCGCCAATGATCCTTACGAAACCATGGATCGATCTCGGACAGCCGCTCCAGCGCCCCAAGCAATGCCTTTCTTGCATTGACGGTTAGCGACGCTGGATCGCCATAGGCGAGAATCCCAAGCGGATCACCTTCAATCAGTAAGTCAGCAGCGTGAGGCAGGACAACTGGCAACCAGGCATATAGACCTCGAAGTTCCGTTGCGGGCTTCCAATCGCGGCCGATCAGGCCAAGGAGCCGCCTGATGCTCAAGCCACTGTTAACTCGAGAAGCTAGCCAGCGCGCAGCTACATACTCTGCAATCGTCCTGTGCGCGTAGTCGACGACCCCATTTAGGTCGGTCTGTACAAACAGGCGCCTCGTTAGGCACGCCTGAACTGCATCCATAGCGCCTACGGGTAGTTGGCGATAACTAGGACAGTCATTTGCGACAGGCACCGATTGCGTGCTTATCCCCGCCACGTCACCAATAAGCCGGATCGCTAGCAAGCCACCGGCAGCGTCCAGAAGCTCATCCGCTGTGAACTGCCCTGTCGGCTTTCCCATATGGGATTGATTGTGTTCAGCCAACAGGATCCGAACCGACCGTTCAAAGAGGTCACGCTTACTTACTGGCCAGCTTCCTCCATCAACGACCTGCCAAACCATGATGAGATTCTGTGGATTCTTGAGGAGATCATCCAACCCTCTCTTGACTGCCTCGTCGAGGAATGGACGAGGGTCCGCCACGCCCTTCTCTTGAAGAATGGAGACCTGTTCAGTACGCGAAAGCGCTTCGAGCTTCAGCACCCTCACGCCACCGTTCGAGTCGAAGTAGTCACTGAGCGCGGCCAAATCAGTTTCGCCAAGCCAATCGGCGACCCGGCAGGACAGACGTACTTGATCGGGTTTTATCTCCAGAAGCTTTTGCACCAGCGCATCAACTGTGTTGCTGTCTCCACGCCCAGCACGCTTCTCGTCCAATGCGTCGATGAATATGCATTTGCTCGTGCGCAGTTCATCTGCCGATCGATTAAGAAAACTTCGGGCCGTCAGGTACCTTGCAGAGACATGGCTCGCGGAATCGGTAAATAGAGTCGTCTTACCTGAGCCCGGCTCACCGAGCAGAATGATGTTTTTCTCTGCAGAGTACGAACTGAAGCCTTCGGGGGCCTCGTCACCCTTTGCGTCCCGCGACACATCACGAACAATCCTGTCCACTTTTCCTCCGAAGCTGGCCCAAGCGATCTACGTCGCCACATACGGTGCCACACACAATGAAGAAAGGCGGCCATGGGCCGCCTTTCTTCGTAGCACTTAATGGCAACCGGCTGGTACTAGCCGCATCAAACCCCCAACGGATTCGGCTTCTCCCCATCCAGCTTGTACTGCTTGATGGCTCGCGCCACATCCTTCGCCGTCATCTTCCCTTCCGCTGCCAGCGCCGCGATGGCGGCGTGGGCGATGTAGTAGCGGTCCACTTCGAAGTGGCGGCGCAGGTTGGCGCGGGTGTCGCTGCGGCCGAAGCCGTCGGTGCCCAGGACGGTGTACTTCATCGGCACGAATTCGCGGATCTGGTTCGCGAATGCACGCACGTAATCCGTGGCGGCAATGGCCGGGCCCTGGCGGCCTTCCAGCAGCGTGGTGACGTACGGCTTGCGCGCGTCTTTCGCTTCCGGGTTGAGGCGGTTGAGGCGGATGGCGTCTTCGCCGTCGCGGGCCAGTTCGGTGAAGCTGGGGCAGGACCAGATGTCAGCGGTGACGCCGAAGTCCTTGTCCAGCAGTTCCGCCGCAGCGATGGCTTCGCGAAGGATGGTGCCCGAGCCCATCAGCTGCACGCGCAGTTCGCCCTTCTTCGGCTTGCCGGCGTCCTGCAGCAGGTACATGCCCTTGATGATGCCGTCGGCCGCGCCTTCCGGCATGTCCGGGTGGGCGTAGTTTTCGTTCATCAGGGTGATGTAGTAGTACTCGTCCTGCTGCTCGGTGAGCATGCGCTGCATGCCGTGCTGCAGGATCACCGCGACTTCGAAGCCAAACGTCGGGTCGTAGCTGCGGCAGTTCGGGATGGCGCTGGCCAGCAGGTGGCTGTGGCCGTCTTCGTGCTGCAGGCCTTCGCCGTTGATGGTGGTGCGGCCGGCGGTGGCGCCCAGC
>Ga0209256_1000674_pt1 | contig 46225 bp, 37 predicted proteins | sample AraplaCol_mCL_r2_2_FD_184270 | JGI IMG/M metagenome (GOLD analysis project Ga0209256, IMG submission 184270) | Arabidopsis root microbial communities from North Carolina, USA - plate scrape MF_Col_mCL_r2 (SPAdes) (version 3) | ecosystem: Host-associated > Plants > Roots > Endosphere | place...
GCGCGACCGCGAGATGGTTCTGAAGCTGTTCGCTGAACTGGGCCCACGCTACGCCAACCGCAACGGCGGCTACCTGCGTATCCTGAAAATGGGTTTCCGTCATGGCGACAACGCTCCAATGGCTTTCATCGAGCTGCTGGACCGTCCAGAAGTCACCTCCGCTGACGAGGCACCAACCGCTGAGTAATCTCAGTCAGGTTATTAAGAAGCCGGGCATTGCCCGGCTTTTTTTTATTGCACCCAGCCCAGCGTGCGCAATAGCGGCGCGCCGTATTTGTATTCCGTCACCATGTTCTGGTCCGTGATGATTTCCAGCGGCCGGCCGGCTGCCTGCGCTGCCTGCGCCTCGTCGAAGGCTGTGAAATACGCCAGGTCGGCGTGAATTTTTGCCAGGACATAGGCTTGCGAAACATCGATCAGCGGGCCGAGGCGGCGCACGATTTCCGCTTCCTCCGGCAAGGCCAGCGCGTCTCCTGCCACGACGAAATTGCGCAGCCGGTAGACCTGGCCGAACACACTGCTTGCAGTCTTGTAGGCATCTTCTGAGCCGGTGCTGTTAAAGGCCAGCACGGCGCCCGGCAGCATGTGCTGGCGCATCACTTGCAGGAAGTCCTGGCTGAGCAGCATGGTGATGTAGGCGCGGAAATGGAAGGTGGTATTCATGACCACCAGGTCATACCGTTCCTGCGGGTGGCGCTTGAGCCAGCGGCGGCCATCGTCGAAGTGCATGGCAATGCGCGGGTCATTCAGGATGGGGCGCACGGCTTCGTATTCGCGCACGATATCGGCGTAGCCCGGATTAATTTCGAGTACGTCGATATGCTCCACCCCGGGGAACGATTGCAGCACCCGGGTCCAGGAGCCGCCGCTCATGCCCAGTACCAGGACCCGCTTCGGCTGTGGCTTGACGGCAGCCAGCATGTAGACGCGCGAGATCAGGTTGCTGTCTTCCATGTAGTCGGTATTGATGCGGCCATCGTAGGCATTGCCGCCATAGACGATATCGGGCCGTCCTGATCCTGTGTGCATCAGGTGGATGATGCCGTAGCGATTCTCGACCGCTTCCTTGAAACTGAGTGCGCCCTGCTGGTGGTTGTTGATCAGCGTGGACAGCATCACCGGCGGCACCGCCACAATGAAGCCGGCCGCCAGACCCGCGCTGCCGGCCAGGGCCGGGAACGCGAGGCGGCCGCCCGCAGCCAGCCAGCAGAACGCCGCCGTCATCAGTGTCGCGCCCGCCAGCAGCGCAAAGCTCTGCTGCAAGGTGCAGTATTGCAGTATCACGAAGCCGGTTACCAGGGGCCCGAGCGTGGACCCGGCAATATTGGCGAAATAGACGCGCGATACCGAAGAGCCAACCGTACCCGCGCTGGCGGAGGAGCCCAGATGGTGCGCAAGCGGGAACACTATGCTCTTCAGCGCCGCCGTCAGCAGCACGCACACCATCATCATATTGGTGCCGCTGGCCGTGGAGCCGCCAAAGCTGTAGACGACCAGCCACGGCATCGCCATGTCCATCACCGCGGCAAAGAGCAGCACGCCGGCGGCGATGGCGTACAGGTTGCCGCCGCTGGCGCAATAGCGTTTGCCCCAGTTGGCGCCGAGGGCGATACCCAGCAGGTAGATTGCCAGGATGATGCCAAAGGCTTGCGGTGCACCGGCATAGGAAAAGCTCGCCATGCGTACCCACAGGATTTCTTGGCTCAGGCTCAGGAATCCCATCAGGAACGACAGGATATGTGCCGCGCCAATCATGCTGCCTCCTTTGGCCGCGCCAGGTAGACCGTGCCGGCCACGATGAAATTGCCGGCCGCGGCCAGGTAGATCGACTGGTCCAGCGTCAGATGCTGGAACAGCAGTACACCGGCGGCCAGCGCACCGAGCGCCGCGCCCATGGTATTCGACCAGTACAGTTTGCCAATCGACACGCCGACGTTGGCATTGTCGCGGAACAGGTGGGCTACCAGCATTGGCAGGGTGGCGCCCATCAGGCTGGCCGGGACCAGGATCAGCAGGAAATTGACCGCCGCGATCACCGGCAGGCTGCTGTGCAGGAATTGGGCTCCAACCGCTGGGATCAGCCAGGGGCTGGCAACACCGAACAAGCCGATGCCCAGCTCGCACAGGGCGAACAGTTCGACGGTACGCTCGCCAAGCTGGTCGGCGAGACGACCGCCGACCAGCGCGCCGCAGCCAAGGCCCAGCATGAAGGTGGAGACGACGATGGTAATCGATTCGATGTCGACGCCGAATGCGCCAAACAGCAGGCGTTGCCAGGAGACCTGGTAGACCAGGGCCGACACGCCGGAAAGGAAAAAGACCGCGAGCAAAAGCGACTCGAAGCGCCGGAAGACAATTGGCGTCATTTTCGCAATCCCGGGATCAGGTAGTGAAATCGTTGGTGAAAGTTTTGCATTGTTGCATCCTAGAAATAGACCGCCTAGTCTCGCATATTCCTGTAAAAAAAGCATGATTTTGGCTTCGATTGGACCGCAAACATGCAACACCATTGCCTATCGCAGCTGCCCGGGCGAAATCCCTGCAACACCTTAAAGCGGCGTTAAGCCGGCCGGTGTACCATTGGCGTGCCCGATCGATCCATCGTATTACGACCATGCCCTATAAAGCGTCCTCCTTCCAGGCGTGGCTTCTTGCCGCGCTCGCTCTCTTTGTCCTCTTGTTTGCAGGTGCGGCGCGCGCCGACGAGGAATTCCTCGATCCGCAAGTAGCCTTCAAGTTTTCCGCAAAGGTGGTGGAGGGCAAGGCCGTCGCCGTCACTTACGAAATCGCCGACGGTTATTACATGTACCGCGAGCGCTTCAAGTTTGTGGCCGAGGGCGCGACCCTGGGCGAGCCACAGATCCCACCGGGCAAAGTCAAATTCGATGAAACCTTTAACAAGAACGTCGAGACCTATCACAACCAGGTGACGATCGTGATCCCGGTCCAGGCGCCGGGACCGTTCACCCTGAAGGCGACCAGCCAGGGCTGCTCGGAAAAGGGTTTGTGCTACTCGCCGATTGAATCGACGGCACGCCTGATGGTGGTTGGCGGCGGCAGTTCGTCTGCCGGCAATAACCTGTTCGGCCTGGGCGGCGCGCAGGGCGCGGCGGCGGGCAGCCAGAGCTTGCCGGGCGCAGCGCCACAGGCGGCGGTTGATACGCCAGCTGTGGCGCCTGTAGCGGGCAATGCAGCGGCTGCCGTCAAAACATCCGGCGACAGCGAAATGGGCAAGATCGAATCCGCCCTGAAAGGCGGCAGCCTGCTGGTCATCGCTCCGTTGTTCATCCTGCTTGGCCTGGGATTGTCCTTCACGCCTTGCGTTCTGCCGATGGTGCCCATCCTCTCCTCGATCATTGTGGGCGATGGCATCGGTCCTGGCCGCCGCTCGCGCGGCTTCGCCCTTTCGCTGAGCTACTCCCTTGGCATGGCGATCGTTTATACCGCCTTGGGCATCGCGGCCGGCCTGATTGGCCAGGGCCTGTCGGCTGCGCTGCAAAATCCGTGGGTGCTGGGCGCCTTCGGTTTGCTGATGGCGGGCATGTCCTTGTCCATGTTCGGCGTATTCGAATTGCAGGTCCCGGCCGGCATGCAGTCCCGCCTGGCCACCGCATCGAACCGGCATTCCGGCGGCAAACTGGCCGGCGTGTTCGCAATGGGCGCCATCTCCGCCCTGATCGTCGGACCGTGCGTGGCAGCGCCTCTCGCGGGCGCCCTGGTCTACATCAGCCAGACCCGCGACGTGGTCGTTGGCGGCCTGGCGCTGTTCTCGATGGCCGCTGGCATGAGTGTGCCGCTGCTGCTGGTTGGCTTGTCGGCTGGCGCGCTGGTGCCGCGCGCCGGCATCTGGATGCAGGGGGTAAAGCGCTTCTTCGGCGTACTGATGCTGGCCATGGCCTTGTGGCTGGTATCGCCGGTGTTGCCGGGTAAAGTACAGATGATCGGTTGGGCCATCCTCGGCATAGGCTACGCCTTCTACCTTCTGACCCATGAACAAGGCAAATGGTTGCCCAAGGTCGTTGCGGCCCTGTTCGCGGCCCTCGGCTTGGTCCAGATTGCCGGCCTGGCCACCGGCAGCACCGATCCGCTGCACCCGATCGAACGGCTGGCCGGCCGCGCCGACAAGCAACTGAAGTTCAACCGCATCAAGTCGGTGTCGGAGCTGGATGCCGTGCTGGCGCAAACCGGAGGCAAGACCGTGATCCTGGACTTTTACGCCGACTGGTGCGTGTCCTGCAAGGAGATGGAGAAACTGACCTTCATCGATCCGGCCGTGCAGCAGAAGCTGGCCAATACGATCTTGCTGCAAGTGGACGTTACCGCGAATAACGATGACGACAAAGCCATGCTGCAGCGCTTCACCCTATTTGGCCCGCCAGGCATCATCATGTTCAACGCCGCAGGGCAGGAAATTCCCGATGCGCGGGTCATCGGATTCCAGGACAGGGAGAAATTCCTGCGATCGCTGGAAAAGCTGAATTAATAAAAAAGGGCGCTGAGAGCGCCCTTTTTACTGGATTAATTCTGATGGTGCTGCATCATGCGCGAATGCCCGCGATGGCCGAAATGGCTGGCCTTTTCGTCGAACACTTTTTGCTGTTCAGGCGTCAGCACAGAATAGAAAGTCTTGGTGGCGGCCAGGTTGCTTTCCATGCGTGCAATATGCGCCTTCGCCATTTCGATATGTTTTTCCATGCGCTGCGGCGCCGGCATATCTTTGAAGGCCGCGCGATCGAACTGGCCACGCTGCGGCATATTCGATTTCAGCGCAGACAAATATGCCTGCCATGCGACTTCCTGCGCCGGCGTGATTTTCAGCGCGTCGTGCATGCGTTTGGCATGCTGGTCCATACGCTCCTGCATTTTGACAGGATCGAATTTGGTGGCCGCATATTGATGCTGCGGGCTTTCTTCTGCCATGGCTGGCAGGGCGGATGCGCCAAAACCAATCACCGCCGCGCCGATAACAAATGCTTTATGCAAGGTTTTCATCTTAAATCCCTTCAGAAATGAACTTGTGAAAATGTGCTCTCGCACAGCACATGGGAGCATCTTCCATATTTTCTGTTTCGGCCAAGTGTCCCCAGCCAAGGACTTTGTATCCAGTTGTTGCGCATGGAATATCTTTCTGGCAATATTAGATAATTTTTAAATAATATTCAGGAAAAATGCGTAAAACTTGGCTCGGAATGATGGGTGTGGCCGCGTTGCTGGCGGCGTGCGGTGGTGGGGGCGGGGGAGCCGGTAGTACCACTGGCGGCTCAGTGCAATTGCCTGCTGGCCCGAAAACCTATGTAGCGGCAAAGACAACGGTTGGCGATTACTATATTTTCAAAACTACTGATCAGGATCTGGAACCGTTCCCCTCGCAACCGACGGACACTTACAGCGTCCGGCAGATTATCAGCGCGTCCGCGGACGGTGCCCACACGGTCCGTTACGTACGGAGTGTCCCCATCAAGAATGGGACTGATTATCGCACCAAGTCATCCACGCGGGACCTGGACGGCCTCGGCCATTGGCTCAAGAATTCCTACCAAAGTGGCAGCGAAGAATGCGTGGATACGCCGACCCCGGTTCAATACAATATCGCACCCTATACAATTTCAGTTGGAACCAATTGGAAATACGTGGGCGCCAATACGACGAAATGCTCACTCAGCACGAATGCGCAAACGACGCAGATCGAGGCTGATGATAGCGCTGTTGCCGAGGAGGAGATTACGGTGACGGCGGGCACCTTTAAAACGATCAAGGTTACGGACAACGAGACCCAAAAATACGCCGACGTTGTAGATCAATTCGAGAGAACTTGCTGGTGGGAACCCGAACTCGGGATCGAAGTCAAATGCACCATTAAGTGGACTTCCACGGCGCCCGGCATGCCGAAGACTGTCGCTCTTCAGACCCGTGAACTGTACGCGTATTCCAATCAGAAAACCGGGCGCAAACTTGATTCAAAATTACGCTTCCTCGGCGCCTGGAATGGCAGTTTCGACGGCACCGCCTCCGGCACCTGCAAACTCCTGATCCGGGGTGGTCAAGTTGACGGAGAATGCATCGGCGCGCCGGCACCGCTCAAGGTAACCGGCCAGGTGAGCGACGACGGCCAGCTCAGCCTGTCCATGACCTACAACGGGCTTGCCGGCCAGTTCACCGGCAAAGTCGACAGCCTTCAGCAAATGAGCGGTACCTGGAGTGTGCCGAACTATGGCAGCGGAACCTGGGTCGTGAAACAGTAATGAGCTTGCCACACCAGTTTGTAACGCAATGTGTAGACCGGATTGGTTTACACATGGCGATACAAACTGGTTCCACGGCCTAGCGGTATCAAGGGATAATTGTAGGCATGGAAAATGCCGCCTCAATTCTGATCGTCGACGACGACCGTGATATCCGCACCTTGCTGCAGGATTACCTGGAGACCAACGGCTACCGCACACACGGCGCCGGCGATGGCGCCGCCATGTGGAAACTGCTGGACAACACCAAGCCCGACCTGATCGTGCTGGACCTGAACCTGCCCGGCGAAGACGGCCTGACGCTGTGCCGCAAGCTGCGCGCCCACTCGACCCTGCCGGTCATCATGCTGACCGCCCGCAGCGAGCCGCTGGACCGCATCCTCGGCCTGGAAATGGGCGCCGACGATTACCTGCCAAAACCGTTCGAGCCGCGCGAGCTGCTGGCACGTATCCGCAGCGTCCTGCGCCGCAGCACCACCACCGCCGCCAGCGGCGTCGAGAAAGCCAGCCGCATCCGCTTCTCGAACTGGGTGCTGGACCTGACAGCGCGCCACCTGGTCAATCCGCAAGGCACGGTGATCATGCTCTCCGGCGCTGAGTTCCGCCTGCTCAAGGTCTTCCTCGAGCATCCGAACCGCGTGCTGAACCGCGACCAGCTGCTGAACCTGACCCAAGGCCGCGACGCCGACCCCTTCGACCGTTCAATCGACATCCAGATCAGCCGTCTGCGCCAGAAGCTGGGTGAGGACGCGCGCCTGCCGCAGATCATCAAGACGGTGCGTAACGGCGGCTATGTGCTGGCCGGGACGGTGGCGGTGGAGCCGGACTGATGAAATCTTTTTTCCGGGGCATGACGGGCCGGGTTTTCCTGGTCCTGATGCTGGGCATTGTTGCCTCTGCCGCCCTGACGCAGTACCTGGCCGTCAATGAACGCCAGCGCACCCTGCAGCGCTACCGCGACTACTTCGCCCTTGAGCGTGCCGAACAGATCATTTCCACCGCCGGCGTTGTGCTGCCAGATTCGCGCAACCAGTACCTGCGGGTGGCCAGCATGGGCGCCATCAAGCTGGAAGTGCTTGGCGAGCTGAGCGACGTCAGCCCGCAGCTGAGCGAGTTCGCTTCCACGCTGGGCAACCGCCTGGGCAAGGAATATACGCTGCGCTCGCTGCTCGAGCGCCCCGATGCCTGCGACCGTCCAACGCAGACCTACACCGCCTTTCCGGTCTTCGGCGCCGGCACCGGCATCTGGCGCGGTACCTGCGAATCGCTGGCCGTGACCATGCCCGACGGCCAGCACTTGAAACTTTCCATCCTGCCGCCGCGCCAGCCGGCGCCGACCGGCAAGAATGAATACGCGGCCTTCGTCCCCTTCCTGCTCAGTATTGCCGTGCTGGCCTACCTGGTCGCACGCATGACCATGGGCCCGATGAACAAGCTGGCCGACGCTGCCAAGAACCTGGGCAACGACATCAACCACGCACCGATCGAGCTGGGCGGGGCGACGGAGATCCGCACCGCCTCGGCCGCTTTCAACGCAATGCAGGCGCGCATCCGCCAGCACATCGCCCAGCGCACAGAAATGCTGGCCGCCATCACCCACGATCTGCAAACCCCGCTGACCCGCATGCGCCTGCGCCTGGAAAAAGTGCAGGACCAAGAGTTGCAGGGCAAGCTGCTGGAAGACTTGTCGGCCATGCAGCAAATGGTGAAGGAAGGCCTGGACCTGGCGCGCAGCATGGACACCACTGAAGTCATGCAGCGTGTCGACCTGGACGCCTTGCTCGACAGCGTGTGTGCAGATGCCGCCGATGCGGGCCAGGAAGTGGACCTGAAAGGCCGCGCCGCCATGGATATGATGGGCCGCCCGCTCGACATCCGCCGCTGCCTGGTCAACCTGATCGACAACGCCGTCAAATACGGACAGCGCGCCCATGTAACAGTAGAGCGTTTGGCCGGCTCCTCGCGCGTCACCATCCGCGATGAAGGACCTGGCATCCCGGCCGACCAGCTGGCGCAAGTGTTCGAACCGTTTTACCGCCTGGAGACTTCGCGCAACCGCGCCTCCGGCGGCACCGGACTTGGCCTGACGATTGCGCGCAATATCGCTGAGCAGCATGGCGCCAGCCTGAGCCTGGCCAATCACCCGAGCGGCGGCCTGGAAGCCACCCTCGTGTTCCCCGAATTTTATGCAGGAAAATAGTTGGATCTCATGAAGAAGAAAACTCTGGCAGTAGTGGTGGGTTTGGCCGTCGCAATCGGCGGCGGCACCTGGTACGCGAACAAAGGCTCGGGCGAGCAGGGCGCCGCGCAGGCGCAAGGCGGCAAGGGCAAGGGCGACCAGGGACCGACCACCGTCAATGTGGTGGCGCCGCTGCGCCAGGATGTGCCGGTGGCGCTGGCCGCCAATGGCACGGTGAGTCCGATCTCGACCGTTGACCTGCACCCGCAAACCACCAGCACCATCGTCAAAGTGCATGTGAAGGAAGGCCAGTTCGTGAAGCAGGGCGAGCTGATGTTCTCGCTTGACGCTCGCACCGAAGCGGCGAACGTGGAAAAGGCCGATGCGCAAGTGGCGAAGGACCGCGCCACCCTGGCCGACCTGGAACGCCAGTACAAGCGCGCCCAGGAATTGCGCGGCCAGAACTTCCTGGCGCAGAGCGCCGTTGATACGCTGAAGAGCCAGGTCGATTCCGCCCGCGCCCTGCTGGAAGCCGATACCGCTGCCGCCCGTGCCAGCAAGGTTGACCAGAGCTTCACGCAAATCCGTTCGCCGCTGACCGGCCGCGTCGGCGCCATCAACGTCTACCCGGGCAGCCTGGTGCAGCTGAGTACTTCGCTGACGACGGTGACCCAGCTGAATCCGATCAATGTCGCCTTCACCGTGCCGGAGTCCAGCCTGGCGGCCCTGCTCGACGCGCAGCGCGCCGGCAAGGTGGCGGTGCAAGCCTTCCAGAATAATTCGGACAAGCCGATCAATGGCCAGCTGAGCTTTGTCGACAACACCGTTGACCCGGTGGCCGGCGTGATACGCGTCAAAGCCCAGTTCGACAATGCCGACACCCGCCTCTGGCCGGGCCAGTACGTCAACACCAAGCTGACGGTTGCGACCCTGAAAGATGCGCTGGTGGTGCCGCAGAACGCTATCATTACCAACACCAAGGGCACGTTCGTGTACGCCGTGGCGCCTGACCATACCGCCAAGGTGGTGAACATCAAACGCGTCCATGGATTCGGCGCCCTGGCCGCAGTGAGCGGCCTGAACGGCGATGAACAAGTTATCGTGGAAGGCAAGCAGAACCTGCGTCCCGGCGCCAAGGTGCGCATCGCCGAACCGGCGGTGGCGGACAATGGCAAGGGCCACAAGAAGGGTAAAGCAGAATGAACCTTTCCGAGCTGAGTATCCGGCGCCCCGTCATGGTGGTGCTGCTCTCGCTGAGCCTGATCCTGGCCGGCGTGCTGGCCTATTCGCACATTCCCGTCGCGGCGCTGCCGAGCTATAACACCCCGGTGATCAACGTCAGCGCCGACTTGCCCGGCGCCTCGCCGGAGACCATGGCGTCGTCCGTCGCGCTGCCGCTGGAAAAACAATTCTCGACCATCGGCGGCCTGTCGATGATCACGTCCACCAGCACGCTTGGGAATACCTCGCTGACGCTGGAATTCGACCCGGCCATCAACGTCAATGAAGCGGCGGTCGACGTACAGGCGGCGCTGCTGCGCGCCCAGCGTTCCCTGCCGCAGGAAATGACCGACCTGCCGTCCTATCGCAAGGTCAACCCGGCTGATGCGCCGGTGCTGTTCGCGACCATGACGTCGCCGTCGCTGAGCTTGTCCGAGTTGAACGACTACGCGGAAAACCTGGTCGCGCCGAGCTTGTCCACCCTGCCTGGCGTGGCCCAGGTGTCGGTCAACGGCCAGAAGCGTTTCGCGGTGCGCGTGCGCGCCAAGCCGGACTTGATGAATGCGCGTAACCTCACGCTCGACGAGCTGCAGGCCGCGATCAAGGCAGCCAATGCCAACACCCCGCTCGGCACCATCGATGGCCCGAGCCAGACGCTGACCATCCAGGGCAATGCCCAGCTGATGCGTGCTGCCGATTTCGCCGACCTGATCATCGCCACCCGCAATGGCCAGCCGGTGCGCCTGAAAGAAGTGGCGACGGTGGAGGACAGCTACCAGTCGATCAAGTCCGCCGGCAGCTACAACAGCGAGCGCGCCATCGTGCTGCTGGTGCAGCGTCAACCGGATGCCAATACCGTGCAGGTGGTCGATGCCGTGCGCAAGCTGCTGCCGCGCTTCCGCGCCCAGTTGCCAGAGTCCGTGTCGATCAACCTGGTCAACGACCGTTCGGTCTCGATCCGCGAAGCGATCCACGATGTGAACCTGACGCTGGCGCTGACCGTGGTGCTGGTGGTGCTGGTGATCTTCCTCTTCCTGCACCGCGCTGCCGCGACCTTCATCCCTGCGGTCACGATGCCGATCTCGCTGCTCGGTGCGCTGGCGCTGCTGTTCGGCATGGGCTATAGCCTGGATAACGTGTCCCTGCTTGGCATCACGCTGGCGGTGGGCCTGGTGGTCGACGACGCGATCGTGGTGCTGGAAAATATCGTGCGCCACATCGAACTGGGCAAGAAGCCGCTGCAGGCGGCCCTGGTCGGGTCGAGGGAAATGGGCTTCACCATCATCTCCATTTCGATTTCGCTGGTGGCGGTGTTCATCCCGATCTTCTTCATGCCGGGTGTGATGGGCCTGATGTTCCACGAGTTCGCCGTGGTGGTGGGCTTGTCGGTGCTGGTATCGGCTATTGTGTCGCTGACCCTGGTGCCCATGCTGGCTTCGCGCTTCATGCCGGCCGACTCGCATGAGACCTCGGGCGACGATACCTTCATCGGCCGCCACTTCGAGCGCGCCTTCCATGCCGTGCGCGATGGCTATGCGCGCACGCTGGACCTGGCGCTGCATCACCGTTTCGTCGTGCTGGGCGTCGCTCTCGGTACTTTCGCACTGACGGCCTGGCTGTATATCGCGATCCCGAAAGGCTTCTTCCCAGAGGAGGACCTGGGCCAGATCCGCGTCAATACAGAAGCTTCTGAAGACATCTCCACCTCCGCCATGCTGGAATTGCAGGAGAAGGTGGCGGCCGTGATCCAGGCCAACCCGAATATCAAGGACGTGACGTCGTTTACCGGCGGCGGCAATTCCGGCCGCATGTTCCTGGTGCTGAAGCCGCGCTCGGAGCGCAAGAAAATGGCGGAGGTGCTGGACAGCCTGAGGAAGGAAACCAAGAAGATCGCCGGCATCCAGGTCTACCTGAGCCCGGTGCAGAACTTGCAGCTGGGTGGACGTCCCTCCAAGAGCCGCTACCAGTACACGCTGCAGTCGGTCAGCCCGGATGCGCTGAGCGACTGGGCCACCAAGTTCCAGGATGCGATGCGAAGCGACAGCGACTTCCGCGACGTGACCAGCGATTCGCAAAACAAGGGCTTGCAGGCACAGCTGAAGATCGATCGCGACAAGGCCAATATGCTGGGCGTGAAGATAGCCGATGTGCGCACCGCGCTCTACCTCGCGTTCGGTGAGCGCCAGGTGTCGACCATTTATTCTTCCGCCGCCAGCTACTTCGTGATCCTGGAGGCAGCGACGGAAGACCGCCAGTTCGACGATTCGCTCACCAAAATATCGGTGCGTAACAGCGCAGGCCAGCTGGTGCAGCTGTCCAGCTTTGCCACGGTCGAGCGCACCGTGGGACCGACTGCCGTCAACCACCAGGGCCAGCTGCAAGCGATCACGATTTCCTTCAACCTGGCGCCGGACGTCCCGCTGGGCAATGCCACCGCCAAGATCGAGCAGATGGGCGTGAAGATGGGCCTGCCGGCTTCCATCATCACCAGCTACGGCGGCGATGCAGCCGTGTTCAAAGATTCCCAGAGCAGCCAGCTGATCCTGATCGTGGCGGCCCTGGGCGTGATTTACGTGCTGCTGGGCGTGCTGTATGAGAGCTATATCCACCCGCTGACCATCCTGGCGGGCTTGCCGTCCGCTGCGGTGGGGGCGCTGCTGACCTTGTGGATCTTCAAGCTGGACCTGACCATGATCGCGATCATCGGCATCCTGATGCTGATCGGTATTGTGAAGAAGAACGCAATCATGATGATCGACTTCGCCCTGGTGGCGCAGCGGGAGGAGGGCAAGTCGCCGATGGAGGCGATCCGTGAAGCCTGCATCCTGCGTTTCCGCCCCATCATGATGACGACCATGGCGGCCCTGATGGGCGCCTTGCCGATCGCCCTCGGCCTGGGCGCCGGCGCCGAACTGCGCCAGCCGCTGGGCCTGGCGGTGATCGGCGGCCTGCTGTTCTCGCAAGTGATCACCCTGTACATCACCCCGGTGATTTACTTGTTCCTCGATAAATATTCAGGCACCGGCCCGATGAAGGATGAGGACCTGGATGACGGATCTGCAACAGAAGTTGCGCAGCCGGTCGAGCTCAGGGCGGTCAAAGCGGCCAAACATTGATACCATGCTGGGCGGCGCTTACAACCTGTAACATTTATAAAGACGGAAACTCGGTAAGCTGCCACCCCAGTATCTTCAGTAAAAAGCCACTATCTTGCACCAGTACACTCATTCCCACGCCGAGCTTGCGGCCCACGACGGGCTTTGCCCGACTTGCGGCCAGCCGTGGCCGGAAGAGAAGGTGCTGGACTACGGTTCCAATAAGCCGAACCGCTGGGGCATGGCCTTCACCGTTGGCCTGCACTTGCTGGCGGTGCTGATCTATTTCATCAAGCCGCACGACAAGATCGTGCTGAACGCGCCGGCAAAGGAAGGGGAGATGGTCTACATCACTCCGGGCAAGCCGGCTCAGCAGCCGAAGCCTAAGGCACAGCCGAAAGCCAAGGTGGCCAAGGAAACGCCGCGTTCCTCGCGTGCTTACCTGCCGCCGAACAAGAACGCGATTACCGAGATTATCAAGCCGCAGGAGCAGCTTGTTCCGCCGGAGCAGGCCAAACTGACGCCGCCGCCGGAAAACGCGCCGGACATGGCGACGCTGATAGAAATGCGCCGCCGTGCACGCGGGGCCACCGATACGCCGCAGCCGTCGCAGGAAGAGGATGCCGGAGCCACCGGCAAGGCGCGCGCCATGGCCAATATCATGGGCGCGCAAGGCCGCAACGCGAATGGCGAGCGCAATGACACGGGCGGCATGTTCCAGATCGTGAATCAGACCTTTAATGGCGCGGATATCAAGTTCAAGGGATTCAGCTCCAACTTCAAGCGCACGTGGCAGCAGCAGGTGCACGTGGACCAGGGCGCGGAGAAGGATATCGAAACGGCAATCATCAAGCGCATGATCGAGATGATCCGCAAGGAGAAGCCGGGCGACTTTATCTGGGAATCGCACCGCCTGGCGCGCAATGTGCCAATGAGCGCGCGCAAGGAGGATGAGAAGGAGCTGCAGGCGTTCCTGATGCTGGAGTTTTTCCCGAATTACGGCAAATTGAACCGATAGAGCCTGACAGCAGGGGTCCGACCCTTGGGTCGTACCCCGGTTTCCCGGTTTCGCAGGTTTTGTTGGGTTTACCGCAACCCCCGCAAAAATTCATGAATCCTGCCCGCATCCTGCCGCTATAATCGCAAAATTTGCCGATTGGAGCCGGAGTTTTCGCCGCGATGAACATCACCCTGATTTCCTTTGTTGTGCTGTACCTGCTGGGCACCCTTGGCCTTGGCGTATGGGCCGGCACCCGCATCAAGAATACGACCGACTTCGCAGTGGCTGGCCGCAGCCTGCCATTGATCATGGTGATTACGACAACTTTCGCGACCTGGTTTGGCGCGGAAACCGTGATGGGCATTCCCGCCAAGTTCGTGCAAGGCGGCCTGAATGCCATCGTGGAAGACCCATTCGGCGCCGGCACCTGCCTGATCCTGGTCGGCATGTTCTTCGCCGCCCGCCTGTACAAACTCAACCTGCTGACCATCGGCGACTTCTACCGCCAGCGCTTCGGCAAGGGCATCGAGGTGTTCTGCTCGGTGGCCATCATCATTTCCTACCTGGGCTGGGTGGCGGCGCAGATCACCGCCCTGGGCCTGGTGTTCTCCGTGCTGACCAATGGCGCCATGTCGGAAACCGCCGGCATGATCGTCGGCACCCTGGCGGTGCTGATCTATGTCGTGATCGGCGGCTTCCTGGCGGTGGCGTGGACTGACTTTATCCAGATGATCGTGCTGGTGGTGGGCCTGTCCGTCATCGCCATGTTCTCGGCCGACCTGGCCGGCGGCACTGGCAAGGTGATCGAAATGGCATCGCAGAAAGACCTGTGGAAGTTCATGCCGCAGCCGACTTTCACTGAAATGGCCATGTTCATCGGCTCCGCTGTGACCATGATGCTGGGCTCCATCCCGCAGCAGGACGTGTTCCAGCGCGTGATGTCGGCCAAGGACGCCAAGACTGCGCGCCGCGGCGCCATGATCGGCGGCGCCAGCTACATCCTGTTCGCGGCGGTGCCGATGTTTATCGTGTCCTGCGCCATCATCGTGCTGGGCGACCATGGCCTGGAAATGGCCAAGAACGATTACCAGCGCCTGCTGCCGACTTTCGTGCTGACCAAGATGCCGCTGGTGATGCAGATCCTGTTCTTCGGCGCGCTGCTGTCGGCGATCAAGTCGACGTCGTCGGCGACGCTGCTGGCGCCGTCCACCAGCTTTGTCGAGAACATCCTGAAGAACCTGCGTCCTGGCATGGGCGACAAGCAGCAGCTGTTCGCGATGCGCGCCACCATCGTGGTGTTTGCGGCATCGGTGCTGCTGTACGCGATCAAGATGAACGGCACCTCGATCTATGAACTGGTTTCTTCGGCTTACCAGATCACCCTGGTGGGCGCGTTTGTGCCGCTGGTCATGGGCCTGTACTGGAAGCGCGCCACCACCCAGGGCGCGATCTTCTCGCTGGGCGCCGGCATTCTTACCTGGATTGTGTTCTTCCCGCAGATCTCTTCGCTTGGCGCAACGTTCCCGGGCCAACTGGCAGGCTTGCTGGCCGGCTTCATCGGCATGATCGTTGGCTCGCTGATGCCTCAGGTGCTGCGCAATCGCCATGACGGCGTGCATCACGTCAAAGGCTTGAACGCATAAACAATAAAAAGGGGACGTAACCAATTACCGACTGGCGGTAATTGGTTACGTCCCCTTTTTTAATTGGTTACGTCCCCTTTTTTAGTTTTCTTAGGCAAGGCTTTTGAGCTTGCGTGCAATGTCCAGCGCGAAGTAGGTGAGGACGCCGTCGGCGCCGGCGCGCTTGAAGGCCATCATCGATTCCATCATTACCTTGTCGTGATCGAGCCACCCGTTCAGCGCGGCGGCCTTCAGCATGGCGTACTCGCCCGACACCTGGTAGGCGTAGGTCGGTACCTTGAATTCATCCTTCACGCGGCGCACGATGTCCAGGTAAGGCATGCCTGGCTTGACCATCACCATGTCGGCGCCTTCGGCGATGTCCAGCGCCACTTCGCGCAGGGCTTCGTCGGTGTTGGCCGGGTCCATCTGGTAGGTGAACTTGTCCGCCTTGCCCAGCGCCGCTGCCGAACCGACCGCATCGCGGAAGGGGCCGTAGAAGGCGGATGCGTATTTGGCCGAGTAAGCCATGATGCGGGTGTGGATCAGGCCTTTGTCTTCCAGCGCCTTGCGCATCACGCCGATGCGGCCGTCCATCATGTCGGACGGACCGACGATGTCCACGCCAGCTTCTGCCTGGCACAGCGCCTGGCGTACCAGCATCTCGGTGGTTTCGTCGTTCAGGATCGAGCCCTTTTCGTCGACGGTGCCGTCCTGGCCGTGGCTGGTGTACGGGTCCAGTGCCACGTCGGTCATGATGCCCAGCTCGGGGAATTCCTTCTTCAATGCGCGCACGGCACGCGGGATCAGGCCTTCCGGATTGGTCGCTTCAACACCGTCGTTGGTTTTCAGCGAAGGATCGATGTTCGGGAACAGCGACAGCACCGGGATGCCCAGCTTCACGCATTCCTCGGCAACCTTCAACAGATTGTCGATCGAGATGCGGTCCACGCCTGGCATGGTGGTCACTGCCTCGCGGCGGTTTGCGCCTTCCACCACGAAGACCGGGTAGATCAGGTCATCGACGGTGACGGTGTTCTCGCGCATCAGGGCGCGCGAGAACGGGTCGCGGCGCATGCGGCGCATGCGGATGGCTGGGAAATCAGGAGTGATCATTCTTCGCTTTCGTCAGGAGTTGGCGCTTCGCCGCCGTCGTCGAGGCCGGCCAGCTCTTCGATCTTGGCCGTCGCTTCCTCAATGCCGATGCGTTTCAGCGCGGAAAACAGTTGTACGGTGAAGGGGAAGCCTTCGCCGTCTTCGTCGACGTAGCTGTCAAGCTTGGCCTTGGCCTGGCGCAGCACGTTGATCGATTCATTGCGGTTCAACTTGTCCGCCTTGGTCAGGATGCAGTGAATCGGTTTGCCGGTCGGGGCGAACCATTCGATCATCTGCACATCGAGTTCGGTGAACGGGCGGCGCGCGTCCATCATCAGCACCAGGGCGGCCAACTGGTCGCGGCGCTGCACGTAGTCGCCGAGCAGGCGCTGCCAGTGGTTCTTGGCGTCGCCTGACACTTCGGCATAACCGTAACCCGGCAAGTCGGCGATCAGGCACTCCAGTTCGTCCATATTGATCGGGTCATGACGGTGCATGGCCACGTGGGCGCCGCCGATCGAGAAGAAGTTGATATGCTGTGTGCGGCCGGGGGTCTTGGAGGCGAACGCCAAGCCTTTCTGGTTGCACAGGATGTTAATTGCGGTGGACTTGCCAGCGTTCGAACGGCCCGCAAAGGCGATCTCTGGCACCGACGTGCGCGGCAGGTCGCGCAGGTGGTTGACGGTGGTGAAAAAGCGGGCTTGCCAGAGTTTAGACATGGGAAATGCAACAAAAAGGGGGCAATAAAGCAGGAAAGCTATTGTACAATAAGGGGTTACGAATTGTTGCCATGCTATATTGCAACGATTCCTCTATCACTAATAACTTAATCTGTCCCAGGGTGTCTGAATGAATCGTGCGTTTTCGCCATTTGTAAAATCCTTGTTCGTCGCAATGCTGGCTGTTTCCGGTGTAGCTTCCGCCAACGAAGCACACGCTCCTGCAGCTGCCAAGGCTGATCCAGCCAAAGGCGCCACCCTGTACGCAGAAGGCGATAACGCGCGCGGCATCCCGGCTTGCGTGTCCTGCCACGGCGCCAAGGGTGCATCCACCATCACCGTCAACCCTAAACTGGGTGGCCAGGGCGAAGCCTACATCTACAAACAACTGGTGGCCTTCACCACCGATGCACGTCCAGGCACCGTGATGACCGCATTCGCCAAGGCGCTGACCGAAGAAGAAAAGAAGAACGTCGCTGCCTACCTGAACACCGAAGCTTCCAAGGCCGGTGCTGCGAAGAACAAAGACACCATTGAACTGGGCAAGAAGATCTACCGCGGCGGCATCGCTGAAAACCGCGTGCCAGCCTGCGCATCCTGCCACGGCCCAGCCGGCGCCGGCATGCCTGCCATGTACCCACGCGTGGGCGGCCAGCACCAGGACTACACCGCTGCCACCCTGAAGGCATTCAAGGCCGGTACCCGCAAGTCCAGCGCCGAGATGCAAGCCATCGCTTACCGTATGTCCGACAAGGAAATCGAAGCGGTCGCCGATTACATGGCTGGCTTGAAGTAATTGTGACGCGCCGCCCGCAGCAAGGGCGGTACTGGACATGAAAAGGGCGGCCGCGCAAGCAGGCTGCCCTTTTTGTTGTTATCCTCCTGACTTTTTCCCTTAGCAATGAGCGACGCACCAACCACTTCCGGAATCCAGCTGCGCAACCGGCGCGGCCCAGTGGCAGAAACCGTCGAGCTGCTGTCGTCGATGCGTTTCGCAATCGCGTTGTTCGTGGTGATTATCCTCGCCGCGATCATCGGCACCATCGTGCAGCAAAGCCAGCCGATGCCGAACTACATCAACCAGTTCGGGCCGTTCTGGTTCGAGGTCTTCAACAAGCTGCAGCTGTACGCGATTTACTCTTCCTGGTGGTTCGTCTCCATGTGCGCCTTGCTCGTCGTGTCGACCTCGCTGTGCGTGGTGCATAACACGCCGAAGATGCTGAAGGATATGCGTAGCTGGCGCGAGAAAGTGCGCGAGGCTTCGCTCAATAATTTCCATCACAAGACCCACTGGCAGTCGCCTGCGACACGCGAGCAGCTGGCCGTGCAGACCGCGCAGCGCCTGGGCCACGCCGGCTATGCCGCCAAGATCGTGGAGAAGGATGGCGCGGTGCTGGTGACGGCCAAGCGCGGTGCGGGCAACAAGTTCGGCTACATCTTTGCGCACAGCGCGATCGTGATCATCCTGATCGGCGGCATGCTCGATTCCGACCTGCCGATCCGCTTCCAGCAATGGGTGCTGGGCAAGACCGCCTTCGCAGGCACCGGCCTAATCTCGGACATCCCGGCCAAGCACCGCCTGGGCGTGCATAACCCGACCTACCGCGGCAATATCGCGCTGCCGGAGGGAACCAGTGGTAATACCGCCATCCTGCAGCGCCCTGACGGGGTGCTGGTGCAGGACCTGCCATTCTCGATCCAGCTGAAGAAATTCGATATCGACTTTTACAGCACCGGTATGCCGAAACTGTTCGCCAGCCACGTGACCGTGCGTTCGAATGAAACCGGCAAGACCATGGATGCCGTGGTCGAAGTGAACAAGCCGCTGATCTTTGAAGGCGTGGCGATTTACCAGTCTTCCTTTGAAGACGGCGGCACCAAATTGAAACTGCTTGGTTACCCGATGAAGGGTACCGGCACGACGACCTTCGCCCTGAATGGCGAAGTCAATAGCACGACCAAACTGGGCGAAGACTATACCGTGGAGTGGACCGACTTCCGCCCCTTCAACGTGGAGAACATCGGCAACCAGGATGCGCGCGCCGTGACCAAGGGCGAGAATCTGAACGAGTCCTTCGCCCGCAGCCTGGACAAGCAACTGGGCTCGGCCGCCAAGACCGCCCATAACAAGGACCTGAAGAACGTCGGCCCGTCGGTGCAGTACAAGCTGCGCGACAAGAACGGCCAGGCACGCGAATTCCAGAACTATATGCAGCCGGTGACGATCGAAGGCGACACCGTCTTCCTGGCCGGTGTGCGCGCCAATCCATCCGATCCGTTCAGCTTCCTGCGCATCCCGGCAGACGACGAGCACAGCGTGCGCGAGTGGATGCGCCTGCGCGCCGCCGTGCAGGACCAGGCGCTGCGCCAGAAGGCTGTGGCGCGCTATGCGGCACAGGCCATGCCGCAATCGAAGGCCGGCGACGCGCTGCGCACGCAACTGGAAGCGTCAGCATTGAAGGGCATGGAGATTTTTGCAGGCGACGTCAACGGCGCAGGTTTCTTCGCCATCAGCCGCTTCCTGGAGAAGGTGCCGCAGGCGGAGCAGACCAAGGCCGCCGAGATTTTCCTGAAGATCCTGAATGGCACGATGTGGGAACTGTGGCAAGCAGCGCGAGAGAAGGACGGCTTGCCGGCCGCCGCGATGGACGAGACCCACGGCCGTTTCCTGCAGCTCGCCACGAACGCGCTGTCGGACAGCTTCTTCTACGGCGCCCCGGTCTACCTGCAGCTGGACGAATATATCGAAGTGAAGGCATCGGTATTCCAGGTCACCCGTTCGCCGGGCAAGACCGTTGTGTATATTGGATGCCTGCTCCTGGTGCTGGGCGTGTTTGCGATGTTCTACATCCGCGAGCGCCGCGTCTGGGTGTGGATCAAGGATGGTGAAGGCGGTGCCGAGGCCCTGATGGCCATGAGCACCCAGCGCAAGACGCTGGACTTCGAGAAAGAATTCAAGGAACTCAAGGAAAAACTGCCGCAATCGGCGTAAGCTGTTGCCAGGTTTTGGAGAAAGCGAATGGAAGCGACACAAATCTACGCCCAGCAGCCGGGCTATTTCAAGCGCCTGGGCGCGTTTGACTGGCTGTTCGCCCTGGTCCTGTTTGCGGGAGCGCTGTACGCGTTCAACCGCTTCGGCGCCTATATGGACGTCTACGAGAAGGGCATCCTGCTCGCCTCCGCGCCGGCATTTGCCGCGCTGGGCTTTTACTGGAAACCGCTGCGCTGGCTGATGCCCTTGACGTTCGCGCTGGCGCTGGCGGGCGTGGCCATGTACGGCGGCGAGCTGTCCTCAGCCGATTCCCGCTTCTGGCTCAAATACATGCTGTCCAGCCAGTCGGCTATCTTGTGGATGAGCACCTTGTTCTTCCTGTCCACCCTGTTCTACTGGGGCGGCATGTTCACGCGCTCGTCGCTGGGCGGCGCGGCAGGCTCGATCCTGTGCTGGGCGGCGGTGGTGCTGGGCGTGACCGGCATGCTGGTGCGCTGGTACGAGTCCTACCTGATCGGCACCGACATCGGCCACATCCCGATTTCGAACCTGTATGAAGTGTTCGTGCTGTTCTCGCTGATCACCGCCATGTTCTACCTCTACTACGAAGAGCATTACGCGACGCGCGCGCTGGGTCCCTTCGTGCTGCTGGTGATCTCGGCTGCTGTCGGCTTCCTGCTGTGGTACACCGTGGCGCGCGGCGCTTCCGAAATCCAGCCGCTGGTGCCGGCGCTGAAGAGCTGGTGGATGAAGATTCACGTACCGGCCAACTTCATCGGCTACGGCACGTTTGCCCTGGCATCGATGGTGGCCTGGGCCTACCTGCTCAAGTATGAAAATTCCCGCACGCTGTGGCTGGCGCTGGTGGTTGCGCCGATTGCCATCGTGGCGGCAGCCTTCCTGATCGCCTTCGTCTCCGGTGCGGAAGCCTCCACCACTGCAGCGATTGGTCAGATCAGCATGAAGGTCGGCGTGCTCGTTGCGCTGTTCGCCGTGACCAACCTGGTGCGCGGCTCCTTCGCCGACCGCCTGCCAAGCGGCGAAGTGCTGGAAGACGTGATGTACAAGGCGATCTCGATCGGCTTCGCCTTCTTCACCATTGCCACCATTCTCGGCGCGCTGTGGGCTGCCGAAGCCTGGGGCGGCTACTGGTCCTGGGACCCGAAGGAAACCTGGGCCCTGATCGTCTGGCTGAACTACGCAGCCTGGCTGCATATGCGCCTGATGTCCGGCCTCCGCGGCAAGGCCTCCGCCTGGTGGGCCGTGGTCGGCCTGGTGGTCACTACCTTCGCCTTCCTGGGCGTAAACATGTTCCTTTCCGGCTTGCATTCCTACGGCAAGCTTTAATATCGGCTTCAGCAAACTGGTGTAAGGTTTAGCTATTACCTTGCACCAGTCCTGGAGCTGACCATGCTGATCCTTCCTTCCGAAATCACGCCGCGCGAAATTTTCGAGTCGCGCCGCAAGTTCATCAAGCTGGCCGCCGCGGGCGCCATTCTCGGTCCCGAGCTGGCGCTGGCACAGTCCCAGGGCGGCGGCCTCGCCAAGCTGGCGGCCAAACGCAATCCCGCCTTTGCTGTCATGGAAAAGCAGACGGCGTACAAGGACGCCACTACCTACAACAATTTCTACGAATTCGGCACGGACAAGTCGGATCCGGCGGAGAACGCGCATACGCTGCGCACGCGTCCGTGGACGGTGCAGATCGAGGGCGAAGTGAAGAAGCCGATGACGCTCGATATCGACAGCCTGCTTAAGCTGGCTCCGCTCGAAGAGCGCATCTACCGTCATCGCTGCGTGGAAGGCTGGTCGATGGTAGTGCCTTGGATCGGTTATTCCTTCTCCGAGTTGATCAAGAAGGTCGAGCCGACGGGTAATGCCAAGTACGTTGAATTTGTCACGCTGGCGGATCACCAGCAAATGCCGGGTGTACGCAGCCGCGTGCTGGACTGGCCTTATGTGGAAGGCTTGCGCATCGACGAAGCCAATCACCCGCTGGCGCTGCTCACCGTGGGCATGTATGGCGAAGTGCTGCCGAACCAGAATGGTGCACCGGTGCGTATGGTGCTGCCGTGGAAGTACGGCTTCAAATCCGCCAAGTCGATTGTGAAGATCCGCTTCGTACGCGATATGCCGCGCACTTCCTGGAACAAGTCGGCGCCCAATGAGTACGGCTTCTTCTCGAACGTGAACCCGGACGTCGACCACCCGCGCTGGTCGCAGGCCAGCGAGCGCCGCATCGGCGAAGACGGCTTCTTCACCAAGAAGCGCAAGACGCTGATGTTTAACGGCTATCCGGAAGTGGCGTCGCTCTACACCGGCATGGACCTGAAGAAGTACTACTGATGGCATTCACCCCGACACCGCGCCAGCTGACGGCGATCAAATCCATCGCCTTCATACTGGCGCTGGTGCCGTTCTTTGCCCTGGCCTATCTGGTGGCGGCCGACAAGCTGGTCGAGCCGCTGCAGTACATCACGCGCAATACCGGCTCGTGGACATTATATTTTCTGTGCATCACGCTTGCCGTGACGCCGCTGCGGCGTCTATCGGGCTGGAACTGGCTGCTCAAGCTGCGCCGCATGATGGGCCTTTATGCCTTCTTTTACGCGCTGCTGCACTTCACCACTTTCCTGTGGTTTGACCATTTCTTCGATGTGCAGGAGATGCTGAAGGACGTCGCCAAGCGGCCCTTCATCACAGTGGGCTTTACCGCCTTTGTGCTGCTGGTGCCCTTGGCCGCGACCAGCACCAACGCCATGGTGCGCCGCCTGGGCGGCAAGCGCTGGCAAGCTTTGCATAAGCTGGTGTACGTAATCGCGCCGCTGGGCATCCTGCACTTCTGGTGGATGCGTGCAGGTAAGCACGATTTCAACAAGCCGATTTTGTTCGGCGTGATCGTACTTGCCCTGCTGGGGATGCGCGCCTGGTGGGCGCGCAGGAAGGTGCTTACTTGATGACTGATTCCAGCGCGAACAGGTCGGCTGGATTTTCGCGCTGGCGGACGACGTGGACTTTGTCGCCGTCGACGATCAGCTCCACGGCGCGGCCGCGGGTGTTGTAGTTGGACGCCATGGTCATGCCGTAGGCGCCGGCGGTCTTCATCACCAGCAGGTCGCCCGGCGCGACGTTCAGTTCGCGGTCGCGCGCCAGCCAGTCGCCGGATTCGCAGATCGGGCCTACCACGTCGAACATCAGGGCTTCAGAAGGGGTTTTCACCACCGGCTGCATGTCCATCCACGCCTGGTACATCGCAGGGCGCGCCATGTCGTTCATGGCGGCGTCGACGATACAGAAGTTCTTCTCTTCGCCGTGCTTGATGAATTCCACGCGCGTCAGCAGCACGCCGGCATTGCCAACGATGGAGCGGCCCGGTTCGAAGATCACCTTGATTGGCTTGCCGCCGTGCTTTTCGGCGCGCCAGGCGTCGATGCGCTTGAACAGGCGGCCGAGGTAGTCGCCCACCGGTACCGGTGCGCCATCGCCGTAGTCGATGCCCAGGCCGCCGCCGATGTCCAGGTGGTGCAAGTGGATGCCTTCGGCGCCCAGGGCGTCGATCAGCTCAATCAGCTTGTCGAGCGCCTCCAGCAGTGGCGCGTCGTCCAGAAGCTGGGAGCCGATGTGGCAGTCGATGCCCGATACGTCCAGGTGTGGCAGCTCGGCGGCGGTGCGGTAGGTCGCCAGTGCATCGTCGAAGGCTACGCCGAATTTGCTGGCCTTCAGGCCGGTGGCGATGTAGGGGTGGGTCTTGGGATCGACATTCGGGTTCACGCGCAGCGAGACGCGCGCTTTCTTGCTCATGGAGCCTGCCACTTCGTTCAGGCGGTGCAGTTCGGGAATCGATTCCACGTTGAAGCACAGGATGTCGTGCGACAGGGCCAGGCGCATTTCTTCCACGCTCTTGCCGACGCCGGAGAAAATCACTTTCTTCGGATCGCCGCCGGCGGCGATCACGCGCAGCAGTTCACCGCCGGACACGATGTCGAAGCCGGCGCCGCGGCGGGCCAGCAGGTCCAGGATGGCGAGGTTGGAGTTGGCCTTCATCGCATAGCAGACCAGGGCATCGCGGCCCGCACAAGCGTTGGCGTAGGCGTCGAAATTGCCGGTCAGCTGGGATTTGGAATAAACGTAGGCAGGGGTGCCGTAGTTTTCAGCGATGGTGTTGAGCGCAACGCCTTCGGCGTGCAGTACGCCATTCTGATAGTCGAAGTGGGACATAAAATTACTGTTGGGATGCTGGTGGTGTGGACGGAACCGGAGCCTCAGGCGGTGCCACGCCCGGTTTGCCCGCTGTAACAGGCTTGGCGGGTGGCTTTGGCAGGTACAGGGGGCCGGTTTGGCCACATCCGGCCAGCAGGGCCGTCATTGCTAGGACGGCAAGTGCGATTCGGGACTTCACGATTAAAATAGAGGCTTGATAGGAATCTTGGAGTGTAGCATGACCGAATCGGAATTTTTGGACCTGGCTGAAGCAACCCTGGATGCGATCGAAGCATCGCTGGATCGCCTGTGCGAGCAGGATATGGTGGATGTGGAGTGCAGCCGCAGCGGCAATGTGCTCGAGATCGAGTTTGTGGAGAATGGGTCTAAGGTGATTATCAACTCGCAGGCGCCGATGCAGGAGCTGTGGGTGGCTGCGCGCTCGGGCGGGTTCCACTATCGCCAGGTGGAGGGCAAGTGGGTTGATACGCGCCGCGGTACGGAGCTGTACGCGGCGCTGTCGGAGATTGTGACGGAGCAGGGCGGGGCGCCGGTGGTGGTGGCGCCTTAAACCCGGATTTACCGGGTTTAGAACAGCTCGTTCTTGACCGCGTCCTTCTGCTTCTCTTCCGCCGGCGTACCACGCGTCGCGCCTTCCAGGCTGTCGATGCCGACGCCCGGCGGATTCTCCGCATAGTAATACTCCCCATCCTGGGAGATGATGCCTTCCGGTACTGGGCGTTCCTCAACCGGAATATTCTTCAGCGCCTTGGCCATGTAGCCGATCCAGATCGGCAAGGCCAGGCCGCCGCCGGTCTCCTTGTTGCCAAGGTTTTTTGGCTGGTCGAAGCCAATCCACGCAATGCCCACCAGCTTGGCCTGGTAGCCCGCGAACCAGGCGTCGATCGAATCATTGGTGGTGCCGGTCTTGCCCGCGATATCGGGGCGTTTCAGCGACAGCGCACGCGTTGCGGTGCCAAAGCGCACCACGTCCTTCATCATCGAATCCATCAGGAAGGCATTGCGCTCGTCGATCACGCGGTTTTTCTCGTCGCCAGCCTTGTCCGGATTGGCCTGCGACAGCACCTTGCCGTTGGCGTCGGTGACCTTGGCGATCAGGTAAGGCGAGACCTTGTAGCCGCCGTTGGCGAAGACCGAATAAGCGCCCGCCATCTGCATCGGCGTCACGCCACCGGCGCCCAGGGCCAGCGTCAGGTAAGGCGGGTTGCGTTCCGGGTCGAAGCCGAAGCGTGTGGCGTATTCCTGGCCGTACTTGGCGCCGATGCGGTGCAGGATGCGGATCGAGATCATGTTTTTCGACTTGGTCAGGCCGCGGCGCATGGTCATCGGGCCCTCATATTTGCCGTCGTAGTTCTTCGGTTCCCATGCCTGGCCGCCGGTCTGGCCCGCATCGAAGGAGATCGGCGCGTCGTTGATCATGGTCGCTGGCGACAGGCCGCGCTCGAGCGAAGCCGAATAGATGAAAGGCTTGAACGAGGAGCCAGGCTGGCGCCAGGCCTGGGTCACGTGGTTGAACTTGTTGCGGTTGTAGTCGAAGCCGCCCACCATGGCCTTGATCGCGCCATCTTCGGTGCTGGACGAAATGAAAGCCGATTCCACTTCCGGCATCTGGGTGATCTGCCAGTCCTTCCCTTCCTGCATGACGCGGATCACGGCGCCGCGGCGGATGCGCTTGTTCGGCGGGTTCTTATCCGACAGCCAGCTCTTGCCCATGGCCAGGCCGGCGCCGGTGATGGTGATTTCCTCGCCGGAGGCGGTGGAGGCCACCACCTTGTCGGCGGCTGCGCTGAGCACCATGGCAGCGACGATATTGTCGCTGTCCGGATGTTCGGCCAGCTCGGTTTCCATGATGTCGTCGGCTTCGGACTTGCTGGACGGCAGGTCGACGTAGGATTCAGGGCCGCGGTATGGGTGGCGCTTCTCGTATTCCATCACGCCGGCGCGCAGGGCCAGGTAGGCGGCGTCCTGGTCGGCCTTGGTGATGGTGGTAAAGACATTCAGGCCGCGCGTGTAAGTCTCTTCCTTGAACTGTTCGTAGACCAGCTGGCGCGCCATTTCCGCAACATATTCGGCATGGACGCCGAACGCGCTGCTGTCCGTTTTCACTTTTAGCTGTTCATTCTTAGCCGCTTCGTACTGGGCGGGCGTAATATACCCAAGCTGGGCCATGCGTTGCAGGATGTACTGCTGGCGCACCTTGGCGCGCTTCGGGTTGACCACCGGGTTGTAGGCCGAAGGCGCTTTAGGCAGGCCAGCCAGCATGGCAGCTTCCGCCACGCTAATGTCTTTCAGGTTCTTGCCGAAGTAGATTTGGGCGGCCGATGAAAAGCCGTAGGCCCGCTGCCCCAGGTAGATCTGGTTCATGTAGACCTCAAGGATCTGGTCCTTGGTCAGGTTCTGCTCGATCTTCCAGGCAAGCAGCGCTTCATAAGCCTTGCGCTTGAACGTCTGCTCGCTCGATAAGAAGAAGTTGCGCGCTACCTGCTGCGTAATGGTGGACGCCCCTTGGCGGGCGCCGCCGGTCGCGTTGTGGACTGCGGCGCGCAGGATGCCCCAGTAGTCGACGCCGCCGTGCTCATAGAAGTTGCTGTCTTCAATCGCCAGCACGGCCTTCTTCATGACGTCGGGGATGTCCTTGCTGTGCACCAGGTTGCGGCGCTCTTCGCCGAACTCGCCGATCAGCACATTGTCGGCCGAGTAAATGCGCAGCGGCATTTTAGGCCGGTAGTCGGTAATCGTTTCGAGCGATGGCAGGTTGGGGTAGGCCAAGGCCAGGCCGAACACCACCAGCAGCACGCCGGCGAGGATCAGGCCCAGCAGGGAAATCAGGGCCATCAGCAGGAAACCCTTCGGCTTCTTCGCCGTGGTCTCGTGGTTGTTTGCAGTCATATCCAGCTTCAGAAGGTTTTATGCAAGGCATTATAAATGAGGCCTCTTAGCCCTGAGCGCACGTGATAATCGGAAATATTTACCGTAGGCAACAAAACAACTTAGTTAATTGATAGCCATTAAATGCAACATTAGGTGTGGCAAAACTCTCACAAAACAGCAATGGTGCACAGGAGAAATACCTTTACATTGCGCTGACAATGTTGCTAGCATCTAATGTACTGTCTCATGTTTGCGGTCTAAACACGGGTTTTTAAACGAATTTGGATATGTAAATGTCTATGGAGTTGTCAGGAGTGCATCCATGTCATTGGACCTGAAAGCCCTGTTTGGCGGTGCCCAGGGCCCGCTGGTTGGCCTAGATATCAGCACCTCGAGTGTGCGCATGGTGGAATTGTCCGACGCGGGCAAGGACGGCATGCGCCTCGAGCGCTATGCCTCAGAGCCTCTGCCGCGCGGCGCCGTCGCCGACGGCAATATTGAAAATATGGAGCAAGTGGTCGAGGCGGTGCGCCGCCTGGTCAAGAAAAGCGGCACCCGCGCGAAACACGTCGCGCTGGGCATGCCGCCTGCTTCCGTCATTACGAAAAAAATCGTGCTGCCCGCCGGTATGTCCGAAGGGCAGCTGGAAGTGCAGGTCGAATCCGAAGCTGCCCAGTACATCCCGTTTGCACTCGACGAGGTGAGCCTGGACTTCGACGTGATCGGCCCGGTCGCCAATTCCACGGAAGACATTGAAGTGATGCTGGCTGCGGCCCGCCGCGAAAAAGTCGAAGACCGCGTGGCGATTGCCGAATCGGCCGGCCTGAAAGCTTCGGTGATGGACATCGAATCCTATGCCGCGCGTTCCGCGCTGGACCGCGTCACCTCGCAGCTGCCGGACGGCGGTGCGGGCCAGGTGATCGCACTGTTCCAGATCGGCGCGGTGTCGACCCAGATTTCCGTGATGCTCGACGGCGCCACCATCTACGAACGCGAGCAGCCCTTTGGCGGCAATTCGCTGACCCAGGATATCGTGCGTTCCTACGGCCTGGCTTTTGAAGAAGCCGAAGCGCGCAAGAAAGCCGGCGACCTGCCGGAGAACTACCAGTCCGACGTGCTGGCCCCGTGGCTGGAAGGCGCGGCGCTGGAAGTGACGCGCGCCATCCAGTTCTTCTTCACCTCGACGCCGTTTACCAAGATCGACCAGATCTTCCTGGCCGGCGGCTGCGCCTTGCTGCCGGGACTGCTGGAAATGATCGCCAGCCGCACCCGTATTTCGAGTGCCGTGATTTCGCCGTTCAAGGGCATGCAGCTGGCTTCCGGCTTGCGTGAAAGTGCATTGCGCACCGACGCGCCGGCATACCTGGTGGCTTGCGGCCTCGCCATGCGGAGGTTCGACTGATGATACGTATTAACCTTCTTCCGCACCGGGCGGAAAAGCGCAAGCTGCGCAAGAACGCCTTTTACGCCTTGCTGGGCCTCGGCCTGGCGGTCGGCGTGACCATCGTCGCGATGGTAGGCGGCTACAACGCGCGCGAACTGGCCATCCAGGAAAAGCGCCAGGAAGTGCTGAAAGGCGCCATCGCGGACCTGGACAAGAAGATCGCGGAAATTTCCTCGCTGCGCCAGGAAATCGATGCGCTGAAAGCGCGCCAGCAAGCGGTCGAAGACTTGCAGGCGGACCGCAACCAGCCGGTATACCTGATGGATGAACTGGTCAAGCAGACGCCGCCTGGCGTGTTCCTGAAGACCGTCAAGCAGGAAGCGCTGAAAGTGACGTTGACCGGCGCGGCGCAGTCGCAGGAGCGTGTCTCCGAACTGTTGCGCAACCTGTCCGGCAATTCGCCGTGGCTGGAACGTCCCGACCTGGTGGAAGTCAAAGCCGGCACCATGGGTGGCGGTGCAGGCAGCAAGGCAAGCGCCCGCCATATCGTCGAATTCCAGCTGTCGGTCATGATCAAACGTCCACGCGACAAGGACGAAAACCCGGATGGCAAGCCGGGCGCCAAACCAGGCGCCAAGGGCGCTGCTTCTGTCAAGTCCTGAGAGCGAAACCATGGCAACTGATTTGAAAAATATAGGCGAAATGCTCAGCGCCCAGTTCAGGAACCTGAACGGCGTGCACCCAGGCTTGTGGCCTGTGGTGCCGCGCGTGCTGGTGGCGGTGGGTGTAGCGGCGCTGGCGGTGCTGGCCGGCTATTTCCTCTACTGGCAAGGCCAGTACGAAGACCTGGAAAAGGGCGCGGCGGCGGAACAGAAGCTGCGCGATGAGTTCACCCTGAAGGTGGGGCAGGCGGTCAACCTGGACGAACTCAAACGCCAGAAAGAACAGGTCGACAAGTACGTGGTGCAGATGGAGAAGCAACTGCCAGGCAAGGCCGAAATGGCAGCCCTGCTGTCGGACATCAACAATGCCGGCACCGGCCGCGGCCTGTCCTTCGAACTGTTCAAGCCGAGCCGCGTCGACGTCAAGGAATATTACGCTGAGCAGCCGATTGAACTGCGCGTGAACGGCAGCTACCACGACCTGGGCTCTTTTGCCGGCGACCTGGCCGGCATGGCGCGTATCGTCACGCTGAACAATATCTCGCTGGAAACCCGCAGCCGCGACGGCAAGGAGCTGCCGGCAGGCACGCTGCAGCTGAACGCCACTGCCAAGACCTTCCGCTACCTCGATCCGGAAGAAGTGGCCGAACAGCGCAAGGCAGCCAACGAGAAGAAGAAAAAAGAAAAGGGAGGGTCTCATTAATGAAGAAGTTAGCCCCCCTCGTTTGCGCATTGCTGTTGACCGCCTGCGGCGAGAGCGACGTGCAGCAAGTGCGCAGCTGGATGAAGGACGTCGAGGCGCAGACCAAGCCGACCGTCAAGCCGCTGCCTGAACCTAAGACGTTCGTGCCGTTCGCCTACGCGGCCGGCGACGTGCTGGATCCGTTCAACGCCAGCAAGCTGCTGACCGAGCTGGCCAAGAATCGCCCCGGCGGCACGCAGGCGCCGGACCAGAACCGTCGCAAGGAATTCCTCGAGAGCTTCCCGCTGGATGCCATGAAGATGGTCGGCACCATGGAAAAGAATAATGTGGTGCTTGGCTTGTTGCAGATCGACCGCACCGTCTACCAAGTCAAGAAGGGACAGTACGTGGGACAGAATTATGGTTTGATCACCGGGGTTAGCGATGACGCGATCACGGTGCGTGAAATTGTTCAGGATGCGGCCGGCGACTGGGTCGAGCGCATGTCGAAGATGGAACTGCAGGAAAGTAAGGAGAGCTCCAAATGATCGCCATCAGAACCCTGAAGCGCCTGTGCCGCCAGGCCAGCGTCGTGCTGGCCCTGGCCGGCAGCGCAGCGGTTGCGCAGGCACAGCAAGGCAACGCGATCGAATCGATCACGGCCAATCAGCAAGGCAACAATGTGATCGTGAAGATCCAGATGAAGGAGGCGCCGCAAAAGCTGCCGATCGGCTTTGCCATCACCAACCCGTCGCGCATCGCGCTCGACTTCGGCCAGACCATCAACGGCACCGGCAAGACCAGCCAGGATATCAACCTGGGCGAGCTGGCCAGCGTGAATGTGGTGCAGGCCGGCGACCGTTCGCGCCTGGTGTTTAACCTCAAGCGTGCATTGAATTACGCCACCGCCATCGACGGCAAGGCGATCATCCTGACCATCGACGGCTCCGGCGGCGTAGCGCAGCCGGTCGATGCGCGCGGTTTGCCGGTGGCAAGCGCGGCGCCAGCCAAGCCGGTCGGCAAGCAGATGCTGCGTGACATCGACTTCCGTCGCGGCACCAACGGTGAAGGCCGTGTGGTGATCGACCTGCCGAACAACCAGGTTGCAGTGGACATGCGCCAGACTGCCACCGGCGTGGTGGTGGACTTCCTGAAAACCAGCCTGCCGGAAACCCTGCGCCGCCGCCTGGACGTGACCGACTTCGGCACCCCCGTGACCCGCGTCACCACCGTGCCGCACGGCGACAACGTGCGCATGACTGTGGAAGCGCACGGCCTGTGGGAACAAAGCGTGTACCAGAGCGACACCCAGCTGGTGGTGGACGTCAAGCCGATCAAAGAAGACCCGAACAAGCTGGTGCAAGGCACCCAGGGCTACCGCGGCGAGAAGCTGTCGTTCAACTTCCAGAACGTGGAAGTGCGCGCCGCGCTGCAAGCCATTGCCGACATCTCGGGGCTGAACATCATCACCAGCGACAGCGTGCAGGGCAACCTGACCCTGCGCCTGAAGGAAGTCCCATGGGACCAGGCGCTGGACGTGGTGCTGCAGGCGAAGAGCCTGGACATGCGCAAGAACGGCAACGTGCTGTGGATCGCACCGCAGGAAGAGCTGCTGACCAAGGAAAAACTGGTGATGGAGCAGAAAGCCCAGATCGCCGACCTGGAGCCGCTCAAGACCGAAATTTTCCAGCTCAATTACCTGAAGGCTGAATCGTTCCGTAACATCTTCGCTGCCGACAGCACCGGCGGCGACGGCAAGAGCACCCGCGTCCTGTCCAAGCGCGGCGTGGCCATCATCGAGCCGCGTTCGAACCAGCTGTTCGTGACCGATATCGCCTCCAAGATCGAGGAAATTCGCAAGCTGATCCAGAAAACCGACATCTCCTCCAAGCAGGTGCTGATCGAGGCCCGCATCGTCGAAGCTTCCGACACCTTTACCAAGAACCTGGGCGCCAAGCTGGGCTTTGCAGATATGCGCGGCATCCGCGGCGGCGACGCCGGCTGGGGCCTGGGTGGCGGCAACACCCGCCTGGGCGTGAGCGGCAACCAGAGCGGTATCGGCCAGGCCACCGGGGTACTGCGTGTCGACAACGGCCCCGATTCCTTTAACAACACCCAGTTCATCAACCTGCCGGCCGCTTCGATCAATGGCGCCCAGGCGGGCAGCCTGGCGATCAGCCTGTTCAACTCGGCCGCCAACCGCTTCCTGAACCTCGAGCTGTCCGCCCTGGAAGCCGACGGCACCGGCAAGATCATTTCCAGCCCGCGCGTGGTCACCGCCGACAAGGCGCCTGCGCTGATCGAGCAGGGCGTGGAACTGCCATACCAGGTGGCCACTTCTTCCGGCGCGACCTCGATCGTGTTCCGTAAGGCCAACCTGAAGCTGGAAGTGATGCCGCAAATTACCCCGGACGGTAATGTCGTTCTCGATGTAGATGTGACCAAGGATTCCGTGGGTCAGGAAACGCGTGCCGGTTTTGCGATCGACAACAAGCACGTGAAGACCCAGGTGATGGTGGAAAACGGCGGCACCGTGGTGCTGGGCGGTATCTACCAACAGACCGAGCGCAACACCACCTCCAAGGTGCCGCTGCTGGGTGATGTGCCTGTGTTGGGCTACCTGTTCAAAACCAATTCGCGTACCAATGACAAGACCGAACTGCTGGTCTTCATTACGCCAAAGATCGTTACCGACCGCCTGACCGCGCGTTGAGACGAAGTTCCAGAGTCACCAGAAAAAGGGTAAGAGAAATGACAAACGTAGTTTTCCGAAAACTGTCAGGCTGGGTGGGCGCTTTTGCCTGTGCCAGCCTGCTGGCCGCCTGCGGCGGCGGCGGCGGCTCGCCAGGCGCGACCCCCAACAATCCTAACCCGAACGCGCCGAAAGTCAGCAGCGTAGTGCTCACTTCCAGCGCCGGCGTGCTCGCTTCCTCCGGGCAGTCCGGTACCGAAGTGACGCTGACTGCCCTGGTCAAGGATGCCAGCAACACCGCCATGGCCGGCGCCACCGTGACCTTCGCCGCCAGCTCCGGCTCCGTGGGCACCATCAGCGGCGTATCCGATGCCAGCGGCATCGTGACCGCCAAACTCAGCACCGGCGGCGACTCGAGCCTGCGCGACATCAATGTGACGGCCAGCGCCAGTGGCGTGACCTCGGCCGCCGTTACGGTGAAAGTGGTGCAGGCCACCCAGACGCTGACGCTGACCACCGATTCCAGCACCCTGGCCTCGTCCGGCGCCGCGGGTTCGGAAGTGAACGTCACGGCACTGGTGCGCGATTCCAATAACGCGATCCAGCCTGGCGTCAAGGTGACCCTGTCGACCGACAGCGGCACCCTGGCCAGCAACTCCAGCGTCACCGACGACAAGGGCAAGGTAACCGCCAAGCTGTCCACCGGCGGCGATGCGACCTCGCGTCCGATCAAGATCACCGGCAGCATTGATGGCGTGACTCCGGTCACCACCACCGTGAACGTGGTCGGCAGCACCGTCAAGGTGAGCGCAAACGCGACGGTCAACGTCAATATCGCAAGCGATGTCAGCGTCAAGGTGACCGATTCGGCAGGCAAATCGCTGGCCGGAAAGCCGGTAACCTTTGCTTCCAACGTCGCCAACAGCCTGACCGTCAAAAACGGCGGCGCCGCCGTCACCGATGCGGCTGGCCAGTTGACCCTGGTCTACAAGGCCTCTTCCGTGCCTGCCAACAGCACCGGCGATGACGTGATCGTGGTGCGCGCCATGGGCGAGACCGGTTCGACCAGTGTGCATGTCAGTGCTTCCAACTTCACCGTTGTGAGCAGCCAACCGTCTGCCTTTATCAACACCTGTGTTTCGGTAAAAGTACACAGCGACGTTGGTGGCGCTCCGAGCACCGGCAACGTTACGCTCAACAGTTCTCTCGGCAGTGTCTACACCGACAATGCGTGCAGCCTGACGGGTGTGCAGACCTTTGACGGATTGGGCGATGCGACCTTCTACGTGACGGCGGTCAGCCCAGGAGTTGCCACGCTGACTGCCAGCGCCAGCGGTGGTACCAGCCAGGGCTCGATGGAGTTCGTGGCGCGCCTGCTGCCGAGCGCTGTGGTGACCTTGCAGGCTGATCCAGCCGTGGTGGGCGCCAACATCAACGGCAGCACCACCCAGCAGGCCACCGTTCGCGCCGTCGTGCGCGATGGGACTGCGTCCAACAACCTGGTCAAGAGCGCCAAGGTGAGTTTCAGCATCGTTAGCGACGCCAGCGGCGGTTCGCTGACCCAGCCGTCCGTGATCCTGACGGGCAGCGATGGCGCCGCGAGCGTGAACTACATTGCCGGCACCTCGTCCACCGCCCTGAACGGTGTCACCATCAAGGCCGAGGTGCTGGACTCTGTGACGAGCGCCGTGATCACCTCGAACACCACCATGCTGACGGTCTCGAAGAAGTCGCTGTTCATTTCGGCCGGTACCGGCCGCGATGTGGGCACCCCGACCAACACGTCCTACACCAAGGATTATGTCGTGCTGGTGACCGACGCCAGCGGCAATGCCGTATCTGGCGTGAACATTACGGCCAGCGTGTTGCCACGCCACTACCGCAAGGGCCAGCTGGTCTTCCCTGGCACCGACGGTCCTTGGCAGCTGCCAAGACAGACGAGCACCCAGTCCCTGCCGTATCCATGCCCGAACGAAGACACCAATAACAATGGCCAGCTGGACACCGGCGAGGACTTCAACGGCAACGGCAGGCTCGATCCGCTGATTCCTATCAGCGTGACGTCCAACGTGACCACCGATGCTACCGGTGCGGCCGTCGTGACCATGACCTATCCGCGCGACCGCGCGCTGTGGCTGGGCGTCGACTTGACCATCCGCGGCGCCGTCTCCGGTTCGGAGGCTGTCTATGTGGCCTACATCCCGAGCCTGCCTGGCGCCTCGACCGACTACAATGATGCCAAGATTAGCCCGCCGGGCCTCACCAGCGTTTTCGGCCTGGGTAACCAGGTGGGAAATGGCACCGTGACTGGCAACTATTCGCTGCTGGACTGCAAGAACCCGAATTAAGCTATTATGCGTGGATGCATAATGTTTACTTAGTAGGGTTGATGGGGGCGGGCAAGACGACCATTGGTCGCCAGCTCGCCCGCAAGCTGGGCTTGCGGTTTATCGATTCGGACCATGAAATCGAAAGCCGCACGGGCGCCTCGATCCCGTGGATTTTTGAAATCGAAGGCGAACCAGCGTTCCGCCGCCGGGAAGCGGAGGTCATCCGCGACCTGACCGGCCAGCAAGGCATCGTGCTGGCCACCGGCGGCGGCGCCATCCTCAATGCAGACAGCCGCGCCCTTCTCAAAGAGCGCGGCACCGTCATCTACCTGCGTGCTTCGATCAATTCGATCCTGGCCCGTACGGCGCACGACAAGAACCGGCCCCTGTTGCAGACGGCCGACCCCCGCAAGAAACTGGAAGAACTGCTGGAGCAGCGCGAACCGCTGTACATGGAGATGGCCCACCTGGTCGTCGACACCGGCCGTCCCAACGTACAATCGATGGTCCAGAACATCATCAACCAGCTGGATGCGCTGGCCTGCCAGGCCGCTCCCAATTGCCTGACACAGGCACAACCCGCCATGAACGAACAAACGAATATCCTGCTCAACGTCGACCTGGACGAGCGCAGCTACCCTATCGCCATCGGCCCTTCGCTGCTGGACGACGCCAGCCTGCTGGCCAAATACGTGGGCGGCAAAAAAGTCGCCATCGTCTCCAACGAGACCGTGGCGCCGCTGTACATGGAGCGCGTGCGCGCCCCGCTGGCGGCCGCCGGCAAGGAAGTGATCGAAGTAGTGCTGCCTGACGGCGAGGAATTCAAGCACTGGGAATCCCTGATGAAGGTGTTCGACGCCCTGCTGGCCAACAAGGCCGACCGCAAGACCACCCTGGTGGCCCTGGGCGGCGGCGTGATCGGCGATATGACCGGCTACGCGGCCGCTTCCTATATGCGCGGCGTGGATTTCGTTCAGGTGCCGACCACCTTGCTGTCCCAGGTCGATTCCTCGGTGGGCGGCAAGACCGGCATCAACCACCCGCTGGGCAAGAACATGATCGGCGCCTTCTACCAGCCAAAGGCGGTGATCGCCGATACCACCACGCTGGAAACGCTGCCCGAGCGCGAGCTGTCGGCCGGCCTGGCGGAAGTGATCAAGTACGGCTGCATCATCGACGTACCTTTCTTCGAATGGATTGAAGAAAACATTGGCCTGCTGATGGCGCGCGACAAGGGCGCCCTGGCCTATGCCATCGCCCGATCCTGCGAGATCAAGGCCGACGTGGTGCGACAGGATGAACGCGAGGGCGGCCTGCGCGCGATCCTGAACTTCGGCCACACCTTTGGCCATGCCATCGAGGCGGGCATGGGCTATGGCGCCTGGCTGCACGGTGAAGCAGTCGGCTGCGGCATGGTAATGGCGGCTGATTTGTCCCAGCGCCTGGGCTTCATCGATCAAGGCACGGTGGAACGCATTCGCGGCCTGGTGGCTGCAGCCGGCCTGCCGGTGGTGGCGCCGGACCTTGGCGCCGATCGCTGGCTGGAATTGATGGAGGTGGACAAGAAAAACGAAGGCGGCGCGATCAAATTCATCCTGCTCGAACCGCTGGGCAAAGCCCGCATCACCACGGCCCCGCAAGACCTGCTGTTGCAAACCCTGGCCGCCTGCACGGAGTAATATGGAAGAGACGCTCGCCCCCTACGCAGCACATTCTGACAAGGGGCGCGGACGCCGCTTCCCTGAAACGCCCCATGCATCGCGCTCGCAGTTCCAGCGCGACCGCGACCGCATCATCCATTCCACGGCTTTCCGCCGACTCGAATACAAGACCCAGGTCTTCCTCAATCACGAGGGGGACCTGTTCCGTACCCGCCTCACGCACAGCCTGGAAGTGGCCCAGATCGGCCGTTCTCTGGCGCGCAACCTGCGCCTGAACGAAGACCTGGTGGAAGCGATCGCCCTGGCGCACGACCTGGGCCACACGCCTTTCGGCCATGTGGGGCAGGACGTGCTGCACGAATGCATGAAGGACCACGGCGGCTTTGAACATAACCTGCAAAGCCTGCGGGTGGTGGACGTGCTGGAAGAACAGTACGGCGCCTTCGATGGCCTGAACCTGATGTTCGAAACGCGCGAAGGCATCCTGAAGCACTGCTCCGTCAACAATGCGCGCCTGCTTGGCGACGTGGCGCAGCGCTTCCTCGACAAAACCCAGCCCTCGCTGGAAGCGCAGCTGACCAACCTGGCTGACGAAATCGCCTACAACAGCCACGATATCGACGATGGCTTGCGTTCGGGGCTGATCACCATCGCGCAGCTGGAGGAAGTGGAATTCTTCGGCCGCCTGTGGCGTGAAGTGCAGGCTGCGCATCCTGGCCTGGCCGGGCGCCGTGCCATCTATGAAACCCTGCGCCGCCTGATCACCGCCCTGGCCGACGATCTGATCGTCACCTCGCAAGAGCGCATCGCCGCACACGATCCGCAAGGCATGGACGACGTACGCGCCGCGCCGCCGCTGATCCGCTTCTCCGACCAGATGCGCAAGGACGCCACGGAGCTCAAGCGCTTCCTGCACGAGAACCTTTACCGCCACTACAAGGTAAACCGCATGCGCCTGAAGGCCAGCCGCGTGGTGCGCGAGCTGTACGAAGCCTTCACCGCCGACCCATCGCTGCTGCCGCCCGACTACCGCACCGAACGCGGCGACGAGACCGGGCAGGCGCGCCGCGTGGCCGACTACATCGCCGGCATGACCGACCGCTATGCGATCGCCGAGCACCGCCGCATCTATTCGCTGGAAAATCTCTAGCCTTGCATCGCGCCGCAGGGCAGGTTAATCTTCTGGCAAGCGCAAACTTGCCAGAAGAATCATGACCGACACTACCGCCAAAGCCCCTGCCTCCGCCCTCGGCCCGCAGCTCAGCAAGCACCGTATCGAAGCCCTGGTCGACGGCATCTTTGCCGTCGCCATGACCTTGCTGGTGATTGAACTCAAGCTGCCGGAACATGTGCAGGCGACGAGCAGCGCCGAACTGCTGCACGTACTGGGCGAACTGACGCCGACCTTCTGCTCATGGCTGATCAGCTTCCTGGTGCTGGCCATCTTCTGGGTCGGCAACCACCGCCTGTACAGCTACGTGCGCCACGTCGATGGTCCTTTGCTGTGCTACACGATCCTGATGCTGGCGGGCGCCAGCCTGCTGCCGTTCGCCTCCGCCGTGAACGGCCGCTTCCTTTCGCAGCTGGCGCAAGCCGTGTACGCCGTCGTGATGACCTTGATGGCCGTCGGCTCGGTGCTGGTCGCCACGAGTATCTACCGCCACCCGGATCTTTGCTCGCATCCGATGGAGAAGGCCACATACGCCGGCGTGTGTATCCGCCAGGGTATCCTGATCGCCATCGCGGGCTTGACGGTCGTGCTGGCCGGCTTGATCCCCGGGGCCGCCAACTTCGCCTTCATGTTGCTGTTTCTCGGCCGCCCACTGAGCAGCCTCTTTACCCGCCGCATGCACTAAGTTTGCGCCACCTCAAGCGCGGCCGCGCTTGGGCTTGCTTGAAAGCCTGGCGTGCATGGCCCATGATGAGACCTGGGAGGCGCTATGGTGGACGATCAGGAAATCACGCGACAGGAGTTTGAACGGCGCCTTGCTACGTTAGAGCAAAATGTCGCCGTCATACTATCCAACTACGCCACCAAGGAAGACATTGCTCGTCTGGAAACTCAGATGGCGCGCATGGAGACGCGCCTGATCAAATGGGTGATTGGCGCGATGGCGGCCAGCATTGTCAGCGTGATCGGCACTGCATTGAGTATCGCGAAACTGTTTATCACTTGAGTCCGCTTAGAACATGCGCCCCTGGCTGCGCTCGCCGAGCAGCTCTAGCAGGAGTTTCTTGATCGGGGCGGGTAGGGCGGCGTCGGGGATGGCGGCGGCGTCGAGCCAGGTAAAGCGGCTTTCGCCGGCCAGCGCGGCGCGGGCTGAGAGTGTGACCAGCAACGGGTGGATGTGCAGCTTATAGTGGGTGAAGACGTGCACGACCGGCAGCAGGCGTTCCAGCGATTCCATTGCGCCGAAGCACTGCACGGCGGCAGACACGGCTGAATCCTCAGGCGCGTCGGCCTGGGCGGCGTGGCCGGCCAGCTCGGGCAGGGACAACAGGCCGCCCCAGATGCCTGTCGCAGGCCGCTGTTCCAGCAGGACCTGTCCGCGGTCCACGATCAATAGCATGTGCGCCACTTTTTCCGGTGTGGTTTTCTTTGGCTTGCGCACGGGGAGTTCGGCGGTGCGGCCGGTGGCGAAGGCGACGCAGCGCGGCGCCATCGGGCAGCGTTCGCAGGAAGGGCTGCTGCGCGTGCACAGCGTGGCGCCCATGTCCATCAGGCCTTGCGTGTAAGCCTCGATGCCGGAAGCCGGCGCCAGCGCTTCTGCGCGCGCCCACATGGCTTCCTCGGTCTTGCGCTCGCCGGGGAAAGTATCGATGCCAAAAACCCGCGCAAACACGCGCTTCACATTGCCGTCCATGATGGCCGCGCGGCGGCCGGCGGAGAAGGCGGCAATGGCGGCCGCCGTGGAACGGCCGATGCCCGGCAGATCGGCCAGCAAGGCCGGATCGGAAGGGAAGACGCCACCGTATTCCGCCACCACGCGCTGCGCACACTTATGCAGGTTGCGCGCACGGGTGTAGTAGCCCAGGCCGGCCCACTGCGCCATCACGTCTTCGACGGGAGCGGCGGCGAGCGAGGCCAGGGTAGGGAAGCGTTCAAGGAAGCGCGCGTAATAACCCAGGACTGCCGAAACCTGCGTCTGCTGCAGCATGATTTCGGACAGCCACACCAGGTAGGCATCACGGGTGTTCTGCCACGGCAGGTCGTGGCGGCCATGTTCCTTTTGCCACGCGACCAGCGTGGCGGCAAAGCTTGGATCTTCGTACTGCAATTACGCCGCTGCCTCCAGCACCACAGGTTCGGCCGCGATGGCGTCGTTGATGGCTGCCGCCAGCGCCGCCAGCTTGGCCTTTTGCGCTTCCAGTTCCGCCTGGGTAGCTTCGAAAGCTTCGATCTTCTGCTCCAGCGTATCGGTCGCATCGTGGATGCGTGCGATGGAAGCCTGGCGATGCTTCAGCTGCTCCTTGTGCTGGCGGATCTGGGCCTCAAGCGGCGCCATGATCACCTTCAGCCACGCATCGGCATCGGCATTGGCAGCCTTGAAGCAGCGCTTCACGGAAGATGCCACGGAGTCAAAGAAGCGCTCCATCAGCACTACGCGCGAGGTGGTCAGCATGACTGCGGTGCCGAACTGCTTTTCGTAGATGCCGTGTGCTTCGTTGATCTCGTCGCGGTACTTGGCCAGCGAGAACGCCATCGGCAAGGCGAGCGACAGGCCGTGCTCCGCCGAGAACTTCTTGTACATGGTTTCCATCATGCTGCGGATCTCTTCGACTTTGCTCTGCGATTCATCCAGGTTGGCGTGGATGCTGTCGAAGTACTCCTTGATCGAATCGCGCAGGCCGGTGGTGAAACGGCTCGACTGCATGCCGGCGCGCGCCTTGACCAGGCTATCGCGCAGCACGTCCATGCCCAGGCTGGAATACAGCTCGGTGGACAGTCGCGTGAATACTGCGCGCGTCGCCTGCAGTTTGAACAGGCTCTCGTCGAATTCCTTCTTCTCGGCTTCGACGCGGCGCGCCATATGCGCGATCACGGTCTGGTTCTTGCCGCGCAAGCCTTTCAGCTCAAGCAATTGTTCGACGATGCCGCGCGTCTTGGCCGACAGCGCAGCGTACTGTGCGCCGCTCAGGGTTTGCAGCTCGTCGCCCAGGCGGCGGCGGATGATGTCCTTGCGGGCCGGGATCATTTCGTTGAACAGGGCGCTTTCGAGCTGCTTCATGCGGCTCTTGTGCACCAGCTCATGGTCGCCGGTGATCTTGCCCACCAGCGCCTTTTGCGCCGAGACCGGGAATACCTGGCGCGCATCGAGGCCCAGCATATGCGCCGCGTGTTCGCGCTGGCGCGCGATCTCCGCTTCGATTTCCTCTTCGGTTTTCAGCGGATCCCACATCGAGTCGATCTTGTTCAGCACCACCATGCGGCCGGCGCCGTTGCCAATATGGGTGCGCCACACTTCGATGTCGCTCTTGGTCACGCCGGTATCGGCGGCCAGGATGAACAGCACCGCGTGCGCGTGCGGGATCAGGTTCAACGTCAGTTCCGGCTCGGTACCGATGGCGTTCAGGCCAGGGGTATCGAGGATCACCAGGCCTTGCTTCAGCAGCGGGTGCGGGAAGTTGATGATGGCGTGGCGCCATTGCGAAATTTCGACCAGGCCGTCGTTATCCAGCGTGGCGCTCATGTCCGGATCGTTCTCGTCGTACAGGCCGTAGCGCTTGGCTTCTTCCACCGGCACATGGCGGGTCAGGCTGACCTGCTTGAAGGTTTCCTGCATCTGCTCCGGCGAATCGAGGTTCAGCTGCAGCACGTGCCAGGCATGCGGGTCGTCGCGGTAATCGCTGGTCGACAGGTTCTCGGCGCGCGTCTCGATCGGCAGCAGGCGGATGCAGGCCGGATAGGCGGGATCGTACATCAGCTCCGTCGGGCACATGGTGGTGCGGCCGGCTGCCGACGGCAGGATGCGCTGGCCAAAGTCCGCGAAGAAGATGGAGTTGATCAGCTCGGATTTACCGCGCGAGAATTCCGCCACGAAGGCCACCGACAATTTGTCGTCGCCCAGTTTGGACAGTGTGCGCGCCAGGCGCTGTTCGGTCGCCGCGTCGGCCAGGTCGGCCTGCACGACCCAGTCACGGTAGTTTGCGACGGCGCTCATGACGCCTTGGCGCCATTGGCTGTATTGTTCGAGGTCCCTTACCATTCTGCTCTCGTTATTTCTGGCAATTTACACAATAAAAAGTGGATCGCTGTCCCTGCTTGATCTGGCGCACAGGCGCGCCGCAACAACGGCAGGGGACACCAGCACGATCATAGACGAAATATGTCTGTTGGAAATACCCTGATTGCCCATTTACACCGATAAAATCGCGCAAAGTGCTGCCTCCTTGCACAATTGCCTCGGCCAGCACGTCGCGGATGGCCTGGGCCAGCCGGTCGTAGCGGGCAGCGCTGATGCGGTTGGCGGCGGTTTTGGGGTTGATCCCGGCGCGAAACAGGCTTTCAGAACAGTAGATATTGCCCACGCCGACCACAATATCGCCAGCCATCAGCACTTGCTTGATCGCCGCGCTGCGCGTGCGTGTCTGTTCGAACAATAATTGACCGGTAAAGGCCGGCCCCAGCGGTTCCACGCCCAAGCCGCGCAGCAGCATATGTTCTTCCAGTTCGCCATTCTGCGCGGAATGCCAGAGCACCGCACCGAAGCGGCGCGGGTCGGTCAGGCGCAGCACGTGCTTACCGTCGGCGCCTTCCACCATCATGTCGAAATGATCATGTTTTTCCGGTGGGATGCCGGTCGGCAGCACGCGCAAGTGGCCGCTCATGCCCAGGTGGATGATCAACGTGCCATGGTCGAATTGCAGCAGCAGGTATTTGCCGCGGCGGTCGGTCGCATTGACGCGGCGGCCCGCCAGCAGGGCCGGCAAGTCCTCCGGGAAAGGCCAGCGCAAGCCTTCGCGCCGCAGCACGACGTCGCGCACAATACGGCCTTCAATATGGGGCGCGACACCGCGGCGGGTGACCTCTACTTCTGGTAATTCAGGCATAAGTCAGGCATAAAGGTAGTTTTCTACTGGTTGGCGTAGAATCAAGTCTTGAGCCCGATTTGCAGGATCTTCCTTTGAAAAACGCATTCGCCATTGTAACCCTGTCGGCCATCGTATCCGGCTGTGCAGTCGTGCCCAAGGAGCCTGCTCCAGCGGCGCCCGCCGTTCCCGCGCCGACGCCGGCCGCTGAAGCGATCGCCAAGGCCGCGCCGCTTGATGAAAAGCTGCCCAGCGTCGAACTGACCAGCGATTTGTTCTACAAGCTCACCAAGGCCGAACTCGATTTCAAGCGCGGCCAGTGGCAAAGCGCTTATGTGACGATGATGGTGCTGGCGCAGCAGACGCGCGATCCGCGCCTGGCGCGCCGCGCTTCGGAAATGGCGCTGTCGGCCAAGCAGGTGAATGAAGCGCTGGCGGCGATCCGCCTGTGGCGCGAGCTGGCGCCGGAGTCCGACGAAGCGGCGCAATACTTCCTCGGCTTTGCGGTGCTGGGCGACGACCTGAGCGAAGCGGAAGCGCTGTTCGCGCAGCGCCTGAAAGCGGCGCCGGTCAATGGCCGTCCGCTGCTGATGTTCCAGATGCAGCAGTTCCTGCAGCGTGCCAAGGACAAGGCGGCCGCGTTCGCGCTGATGGATCGCGTGCTGCAGCCTTACCTGGCTACCCAGGAATCGCACCTGGTGCTGGCGCAGGGCGCCAATGCCGCCGGCGACGCCGAACGCGCTCGCGCCGAGGCGAGCAAAGCCGTGGCGATCAAGCCGGACTCCGAACTGGCGACCCTGACCCTTGGCCAGATGCAGGGCGACCTGGATGCGACGCAAAAGCTGTTCTCCGGCTTCCTGCAAAAACACCCGGCAGCACGCGAAGTACGCTCGGCCTACGCGCGCCTGCTGGTGGAGCAAAAGCAGTTTGACCAGGCGCGCGAGCAATTCCTGATCCTGCTCAAAGACCAGCCTGACAATCCGGGCACGCTGTACGCGATGGGCATCATGTCCCTGCAAGGCCAGGATACCAAGGCGGCGGAAGACTATTTCAAGCATTACATCCAGGTGCTGGAAAGCCAGCCCGATCCTGAGCGCGACCCCAGCAAGGCCCTGATGCTGCTGGCCCAGATCGCAGAAGAAAAAGGCGATTACGACGGCGCCCTGGCCTGGCTGGACAAGATCGAAGGCGATGATGCGCGCACCCAGTTGGCCGCGCGCCTGAAGCGTGCCCATGTCACTGCGGCCAAAGGCGATATCGAAGGCGCCCGCGCCCAGCTGAAAGACATCACCCCGGCCGACCAGGCCGAGCAAGTGCAAATCCTGCAGACAGAAGGCCAGTTGCTGCGCGATGCCGGCCGCGCAATTGAAGCCTTCAAGACCCTGCAGGACGGCGTATTGCGCTTCCCGAACAGCCCGGACCTGATGTATGACTACGCGCTCGCCGCCGAAAAGCTGGGCAAGGTCGACGATATGGAGACGGCGCTGCGCAAGGTGATCGAATCGGTGCCCGACAACCACCATGCCTATAATGCGCTGGGCTACTCGCTGGCCGACCGCAACGTCCGCCTGGATGAAGCGTTCGAGCTGATCGACAAGGCCTTGAAGATGGCACCAGGCGACCCTTACATCATGGACAGCATGGGCTGGGTCCTGTTCCGCATGGGTAAGCTGAAAGAAGCCGAGCAATCGCTGCGCCAGGCATACGCGCTGCGCGGCGATGCTGAAATCGCCGTGCACCTTGGCGAAGTCTTGTGGACCCAGGGCGACAAGGCCGGCGCCGCAAAGCTGTGGCGCGAAGCGCGCGCCAAGGATCCTAAAAACGACGCGCTGCGCAGCACGCTGGCGCGCCTCAACGCTGGAATTTAATGAGCTTTAAACCACTCGCCGCCATCGCCGGCGCGGCCGCCATCCTGTGTGGCTGCGCCACTACGCCCGCTACGCCGCCATCCACCGCTGCTGTTGCCCCCTACCAGGACACCCTGTCGCTGACCGGCCGCCTGAACGTCCGCTATCTCAAGGATGGCAAGCAGGAATCGGCCACCGTCAATTACGTATGGAAGCAGGATGCGCAGCGTACCGATGTGGCGCTGTCCACGCACTTCGGCAACATTGTCGCCATGATTGAAGTCACCCCGCAGGGCGCTGTCCTGCGCGAGGGCGGCAACAAGCCGCCGCTGACCGCCCCCAGCATCGATGCCCTGAGCGCGCGCGCCCTTGGCTGGTCGCTGCCGGTATCTGGCCTGCGCGGCTGGCTGCAAGGCCATGCCACGGCCGCCGATGGCAAATCGTGGGCGGCGAGCCCAGGCAATAACGAAGTCATCACGCGCGAAGGCTGGCACCTGCAATACGTCGATTGGCAAGAGGGCAGTTCGCCGCCGCGCCCGAAACGCATCGATGCCGAACACCCCGGCGGTGGCGACGTGCAGCAAATGTCGCTGCGGATTGTAATTAACGAAGAATAATGAAAAGCCTGTTGAATTGCCCGGCCCCGGCCAAGCTGAACTTGTTCCTGCACGTGAACGGCCGCCGCGCGGACGGCTACCACCTGCTGCAATCGGTATTCCAGATCATCGACCGCAGCGACACGCTGCACTTCTCGCTGCGCGATGACAAGGAACTGCACCGCACCAACGATATCGAAGGCGTGCCGGCCGAGCAAGACCTGGTGATCCGCGCCGCCCGCATGCTGCAGGCTGAAGTGCTGCGCCGGACCGGCATGATGCCGCCAGGCGCCAATATCACCGTCGACAAGATCCTGCCGATGGGCGGAGGCCTGGGCGGCGGCTCGTCCGACGCGGCCACCACTTTCATGGCCCTGAACAAGCTGTGGGGCGCCGGGCTGACGCGCGCAGAACTGATGGCCCTGGCCCTGCCGCTGGGCGCCGACGTGCCTTTCTTTATCTTCGGCGAAACCGGTTTTGCGGAAGGCGTGGGCGAAGACTTGCAGCCGGTGGAAGCTCCGGACTGTTGGTATGTTGTTATCGAGCCCGGCGTGGCCTGCCCGACGGCGCAGATTTTTACCTCCGAGCATTTGACAAGGAATACGCCGCCCGTTAAGATGTCGGACTTTTCCAGCTACCATGCAAATCGACAAGATCTGCGGCAGTTCGGGAAGAACGATTTGCAACAAGTGGCGTGCCGCTTATTCCCGCAAGTAGCAGAAGCGGTAGAATGGCTGGGCGTTTTCGGTGATGCCAGGATGACTGGCTCCGGAGCTTGTGTGTTCGTCGCCCTCCATAGCGAAGAACAGGCCGATGGGGTGCTTGCGAAAGTGCCAGCCGCCTGGACCGGATGGAAGGCGAAGGCGCTGAAACAGCATCCGATCATCGCAAAGTTGTGAAGCGTAAAAAGATTTGGTTTTTCGTGAAATAGGCTATATAATGTCGGCCTACTGACGGAAGACAGTCAGTTAAGAGTAGGGGAATCGCCAAGCTGGTTAAGGCACCGGATTTTGATTCCGGCATACCAAGGTTCGAATCCTTGTTCCCCTGCCACCGTTTTCCCTGGGCCTGTCGAGGCAGCAGT
>Ga0209256_1000690_pt1 | contig 45162 bp, 33 predicted proteins | sample AraplaCol_mCL_r2_2_FD_184270 | JGI IMG/M metagenome (GOLD analysis project Ga0209256, IMG submission 184270) | Arabidopsis root microbial communities from North Carolina, USA - plate scrape MF_Col_mCL_r2 (SPAdes) (version 3) | ecosystem: Host-associated > Plants > Roots > Endosphere | place...
CGCCCCGGCGTGGAACTGGGCGATGGTGCGGCCCAGCGACTCCTCCAGCGCGTCGTCGATGGCCCAGGGCTGCTGGGCCAGCACGCCCTGCTCGTCGAAGCGGCGCATCTCCAGCACGTATTCGACGGTCTCACCGGCCCCATCGATCTCGACACCGCCGCTCGCGGTGCGCGTAAGGCGGCGCACGGCGCGATAGATGTCGGGAGCGGCGGCGCGGTTGAAGCTGAGCTCGCGCTCCAGAGACCAGCGGCGCAGCTCAAGCGTGGAGTAGTCAAGGAAGCCGAAATTGACCGGGCGCTTGACCTTCCAGGCCGCCTCGCCGACCAGGAACACGCGGGCGCACGAAGTCTCGATCACCCGATCGGCCCGTTCGCCCATCCAGGCGGCCACTTCCTGCTCGCGAACCGTCTCCGCGTCCTTGATCACGCCGTCCAAGCCCCGTCAAAACTCTAGGATTTCTCACGCCCGATCCGGGCGGAGGCGTCCCCATAGCGGAAAGTTCGCGCGGCGTCGCGCCTTGGCGCGCTTGCTTACGTTCAAGTTGCAATACTATGGTTAGAAAACCATAGATCGAGTCACGATCCTTATGCTCGCAGACGCTGTCCTCAACCGGTCCGAACGCAAGAAGACCGAAATCCTCGCCGCCGCGCGCGGCGTCTTCCTGCGGGAGGGCTATTCGGCCGCCGGCATGGAGCTGGTCGCCCGGGAAGCCGGCGTGTCGACCGCCACCCTGTACGCCCACTTCCCCAGCAAGGCCAAGCTGTTCGAGGTCATCGTGCACGACGCCGTGGGGCGAATGGCCGATCCGGTGCGCGCCAGCCTAAAGACCAGGGGCGACGCCCGCGCCCGCCTGACCAGCCTGGCCCTGGCCTATGCCGGTGTCATGTCCCGCCCCGCCACGCGGGCGATGTTCCGGATGGCGGCGGGCGAACGGCCGCGCTTCGGCGCCGTCACCGACCCGGCCTTGCTGGACGCCTGCCAGGACCTGAGCCGCGCGGCGGCGCAGGTGGTCGAGGATCTGGTCCAGACCGGCGAATTGACCACCGACCAGCCGGCGTGGGCCGCCGCCCAACTGCTGGGCATGCTGGACCACGCCACCCTGGTGCTGGGCCTGACCACCGGCGACGAAGCCGAACCGGCGCGGCCGCTGGCGGACATCTGCGCCGACGCGGTGGAGACGTTCCTGGCGAGGTATGGGACGTAAGCCCCTCTCCCAAGGGATAGGGTATCTTCCTAAGGAAACAGCCGCTTCGTCTCCCAGCCCTCGCCGACGCGCTCATAGACCAGCCGCTCGTGCAGGCGGAACGGCCGGTCGCGCCAGAACTCGATGGTCTGGGGCGAGACGCGGTAGCCCGACCAGTGCGGCGGGCGCGGCACCTTGCCCAGGCCGAACTTCAGCGCCATCTCGGCCACCCGGCGCTCGAGGGCCAAGCGGTCGGGCAGCGGGCGCGACTGGTCGCTGGCCCAGGCGCCCAGCTGGCTGTGTCGGGCGCGGCTGGCGAAATAGGCGTCGGCTTCGGCCTCGGTCACCGGCTCGACCACGCCGCGTACGCGCACCTGGCGGCGCAGCGACTTCCAGTGGAACAGCAGGGCCGCCTTGGGATGGCCGGTCAGCTCCACGCCCTTGGCGCTCTGGGTGTTGGTGTAGAAGACGAAGCCCCGGGCATCGACGCTTTTCAGCAGCACCATGCGCGAGTCCGGCATGCCGTCGGCGTCGACCGTCGACACGGCCACGGCGTTGGGATCGTTCGGCTCGCTCTTGCCCGCCTCGGCCAGCCACTCTTCGAACAGGTGGATCGGGTCGCCTTCCGGCAGTAGCGGCGGCGGCGTCGCCTCGGTCACCTGGCGGACATAGTCATCCTCGGACGGCGAGGCGGGGATCAGGGGCGCGTCGGTCATGGAAGGGATATAGGGCGCCCCGGCGCAGCGGGCCACGCTTGACGCGCGCCGCCTCTCGCGCGCATCTGCCGCGCGACATGAAGGACACCCTATGAAACTCGGCACGCGGGCGCGACTGGCCTGGATCCCCCTGGCGCTGTGGTGCGCGGCCGGCGCCTGGATCGGCTACGCCCAGACCGTCAAGTTCAAGGGCGACGACGCCCAGGACTGGATCATCCTGGCGGCGGGCGGCCTGTTCCTGTTCGCCGGCGGGGCCTGGAACTTCTGGCGTCTGCGATCCAGGGCGGCCGAGCGGGCGCGGGTCGAGGGCCCGGACGTCGACGTGCCGGTCACCTGGCACAAGCGCAGCGGCTCGTGGGCGGTGATCGCCTTCGTGGCCGGGGTGTTCGGCGTCTTCGGCCTGGTCTGGCTGATGGGCAGCCAGATCCGCTAGGGCGGCGGGCAGAAGTTAACTTAACGCCCCGTTGACCAAAGGGCGGCAGGGTTGGGGCATGACCGCCGGCTCGTCATCCGTTCTCAGTTTCCAGGCCGCCCGCGCCATCCTCGGCGTCGCGCCGGGCGCCGATGAGCGCGAACTGCGGGCCGCCTACCGCGAAGCCGCCAAGCGCGCCCACCCCGACCGTCCCGGCGGCGACGCGGCCCTGTTCCGCGACGTGCTGGCCGCCTATCGCCTGCTGCAGGACGCCCCTTCCCGCCCGATCCACTTCCCGCCCGCCGTGACCGAGCCCGCCCGGGTCGAGCAGGCCACCCTGCAGATCGACGCCGCCCTGGCCTTCGCCGGCGGCTCGCTGGACCTGGCGCTGGACGGCCGCAAGCTGCGCCTGACCCTGCCCGCCGGCCTGCGTGAGGACGACAAGGTTCGCGTGGAAAACGTCACCTTCCGCGTCGCGCTCAAACACGATCCGGACGCCCTGGTGCGCGGCGGCGACCTCTGGCTGACCGCCAAGCTCGACGCCCGCGCCCTGTCCGAGGGCGGCCGCATCGAGGTGGCCACGCCCCTGGGTCCGCGCCTGGTGTGGATCTCGACCAAGGCCGCCGCGCGCGGCCTGGTGCGCCTGCCCGGCCAAGGCCTGCCCGCCCGCGGCCCGCACCGCGCCGGCGACCTCTTCCTGCGCCTGGAAGCCCTGGGTCAAGGGAATGGGGGCGAAGGCGCCGAGAGCGTCGCCCGTTCACAGTTGAAACGCTTCGCGGCCGCCTGGGCGGCTTAGGACAGAGACGCCTATTCTTCCTCGTCCTCACTCGCGAAGCTGTAGGGTTCGGCCGGCGGCAGGCAGCTGACCAGGACCTGGGCCGTCATACCCGGCTCGGCGACGACGGACGGCTGCTCGCCGAACACCGCCTCCCACAGCTTGGCCAGTTCCTGGTACGCGACGTCGGGCACGCTACGCTCTCCTCACGAGAGACAATGCCCTTACCGGTCAATGCGTTGCTGGTTAACGGCGCGCGCATTTCCGCGCGCGCCGTCCGCCCCCTGCCCGCACCGGGCCGCGTCCATCCTCACGGTGGATTTCGCCCAGGCGCAAGCCAGACCGCTAGCCTAGGCGCCGCCCGGCGCGGCTGGAAATGGAGCGAAACCCTCGAACTGGACCGGAACGCGGCTTAGGGAGCGATGGCCAGTTCGAACGGCGTCGCCGGCAATCCCGTGCGGCCATAGAGGTTGAGGATCGGACTGTCGGCCCAGGCGAAGCGCACCTTCACCGGCGCGAAACCGGCCGGGACCGCCAGCCGGAGCTGGTCGCCGGCCAGGGTCGCTTCCACGAAGCGGCAGGCGCCGCCCGCGTCACACAGCTCGAAGCCCGCTGGCCGGGCATCGGCCTGCACCACCGCCGGCTGATCCAATCGCACCACCACCGCCGGTCCGGCGCGCGCCGCCGACAGAGGGGCGGGGCCGGCGGCGAGCAGACCGGTTTCGCCATAGGCCAGCTTGCGGGCCTGCAGCGCCAGACGGTGGCCCACCTGCTGCTTGTTGGCCGGATGGATGTCGTAGACGTCGCCGATGTCGACGGCCGAGGCCAGGCCGACCTTGGGGTCGGCGGCGGCCACGCGCCGCTGGGCGTCGCGCACGCCCGCCCAGCCGGACTCCGCCGGCGCCGTCCGGCGTGGGCCGAAGTCGGCGAGCTGCACCATCAGGAACGGCAGGTCCGCCCCCTGGAACCACCGCCGCCAGTCGGAGACCAGGCCCTTGAGCAGCCGCTCATAGTTCTGAGGTTCGGCGACATTGGCTTCGCCTTGATACCAAGCGAAGCCTTTCAGGCCGTAGGGCGCCAGCGGGGCGATCATGCCGTTGTGCAGGGTCGAAAGGCCGCTGGCTCCGACCCACGGCGGCGTCGGCGGCATGCCGCTCTCGAGGATGTTGGACGACACCTTGTAGCGCCAGCTCGCGCCCAAAGGCGCGAACGAACCATCGTCGAACTTCAACCCCTTCTGGTCGGCCGGTCCCCAGGCCCCGCCCCCGCCGCCGGTGTCGATGGCCCGCACGGCGACGAGGTTGGGCCCGCCCTTCAGCACGCCCGGCGCGATCCTGTAGGCGCGCGGCTTGTCCCAGCCTTGGGTCGAGCCCATCTGGCGGCCGTTGACGAACGTGATGTCCAGGTCGTCCACCGGGCCCAGGGCCAGGACAGCGCCCTGGCTGGCCTGCTCGGCGGTCAGGACGATCGTCGCCCGCAGCCAGATCGTACCGTCGAAGCTCTCAAGACCCGGATTGACCTCCCAGAAGCCTCCGGCCGGCATGGTTTTCCAGTCGTGGTCGTCGAAGTCGGGCTGCCCCCAGGCCGGGCCCCGCGGCTCAGCCTTGGCGGCCCAGCGGTCGAACTGGGCGTTCCACCGGGCCATGCCCGTTTCCGGCGACTTGGCGTAGTCCGCCAGGATGGAGAGGCCCTCTTCGTAGCCGCCCAGCGCCTGGAGCCCCTCGCGGCTGATCCAGTCCTGGATGACCGAGCCGCCCCACGTGGCGTCGATCAGGCCGACCGGAACCCCGGTGGTCTGCTTGATCTCGCGCCCCATGAAGAAGCAGGCGGCGCTGAAATTGTTGGCCGTTTCCGGCGTGGCGGCGCGCCACGCGGCGTCCTTGGGCAGGGCCGTGGTCGGCTCGGGCAGGCTGGTGCGGCCGGTCTGCAGCAGGCGAATGTTCGGGTCCGCCGCATTGGCCGCCTCGGCTTCGCCGTTCAGCGAGCGGCGCAGCGGGTATTCCATGTTCGACTGCCCCGAACACAGCCAGACGTCGCCGACCAGCAGGTCCGAGATCGTGTGGCGCTCGCCGCCCGCCTGAGCCGTCAGGGTCAGGGCCGCGCCCGGTTCGCGAGCCGGGAAGGTCGCCATCCAGCGGCCCTGGGCGTCGGCCGTCGCCGAGGTTCTGGCCTCGCCCAGCGACAGGCTGACGGCCTCGCCCGGCTTGGCCGAGCCCCATACCCGGATCGGCAGGCCGCGCTGAAGCACGGCGTGGTCGGTGAACACCGGCGCCAGGATGGGCGCGGCGTGGGCCGTCGTGGTCAGGGCGGTGGCGGCCATGAGGCCGAGGAACATCGAACGCATGCCGCCACCTTATCTCCAGCTCATCCTGGCGAAAGCCGGGATCAGCAGAGTTTTTACCCGGCCTTCGTCGGACAGGTCGCCCCGGCCGGGTCGGTGGTCAGCTTCACCGTCTGCAACGACACCGTGAGGGAACCTGGCGTGCTCAAGGCGAACGGCGCCGTGACCTTGGTCACGTCCGTCCCCGCCGCCTGGAAGCACTTGAGCGGAACCTTCAGGCTCTTCCACTCGCCCACCGGCGCGGCGTTCAGCACCGGCGTCACGTCCAGCTTGCCGCCGCCGATGGCCAGGGTGACCGGGCCAGTCGGCTTGGCGTCCAGGCGGTAGTCGACCACCAGGGCGATGTCGGCGTTGGTCTGGAACGACAGGTCGAAGGCCTGGTCGGCCAGCAGCGACACCGTCGCGGGCTTGTCGCCCGAGAAGATCAGCTGGCGACCGGCCTCCTGCACATTGCCGGCGTCCACGGGGCGGATCTGCACGGCGGTGCTGGGCGAGGGCTTGAAGTCGAACGGCGCCGGCGTCTTGCCGCCCACGAAGTAGTCGGTGACGTTGCTGGAAGCGATCGTGAAGCCCGGCTGCTCCGACAGCGTCCCGACCCGGACCTTGGAGGCGTAGGTCAGGCCGTAGCCGTAAGCGAACTGCGGGTCGTAGCGCTTGTCGCCGCGGTTCAGGGTGAACTGGCCCGCCGTCTTGGGCCAGCTGAACGACAGCTTGCCGTGGAAGTCGGTGCGCGGCTTGCCGGCCGCATCGCCGACCAGCACGTCGGCGACGCCGCCGCCTTCCGAGCCGGGCAGCCAGGCGGCCACGAAGGCGTCGGTGGCGTTGATCTCGGGGTTCACCCACAGCGGGCGGCCCGACAGGAACACGCCCACCACCGGCACGCCGGCGGCCTTCAGCTTCTTCAGCAGGGCCAGGTCGGTCTTCTTGCCGGCCTGGAACTCCAGCGTCTTGATGTCGCCCACGCCCTCGGCGTAGGGCGTTTCGCCGAACACCACGATGGCGACGTCCGGCTTCTTGTCGAACGACCCGTCGACGCTGAGCGTCGCGCTGCCGCCGGCCGCGTCGACCGCCTCCTTCAGGCCCGCATAGATCGACTGGGCGTTGGGGAAGTCGGCCTTGCTGTTGCCAGTGCCCTGCCACGACAGGGTCCAACCGCCGGCCTGCTGGCCGATGTCGTCGGCGCCCGAACCGGCCACCAGGATGTTGGCCGTGGCCTTCACCGGCAGGACGCCGTTGTTCTTCAGCAGCACCAGCGACTCGCGGACCGCCTGGCGGGCGATGGCGCGGTGCTCGGCCGCGGCCATCAGCGCCTCCTTGCCCTCCAGCGGACGCGCCTGCTGGAACAGGCCCATCTTGGCCTTAACGCGCAGGATGCGGCGCACGGCGTCATCGATGCGGGCCATCGGGATCTCGCCCGATTTCGCCTGGGCCAGGGTGTTGGCGTACAGCTCCTTCCAGCTGTCGGGCGCCATGTACATGTCCAGGCCGGCCTTGGCCGCCTGGGCGCAGTTCTTGGGCGTGCAGCCGGCGACCTGGCCGTGGCCGTTCCAGTCGCCGACCACGAAGCCGTCGAAGCCCATCCTGCCCTTCAGCACGTCGGTCAGCAGGCTCTGGTTGCCGTGCATCTTCTCGCCGTTCCAGCTGTTGAACGACGCCATGATGGTCAGGGTCCCGGCGTTGATGGCCGGCACGTAGCCCTGGGCGTGGAGGCGGATCAGCTCGGCTTCCGAGACCTGGGTGTCGCCCTGGTCCTTGCCGTTGTGGGTGCCGCCGTCGCCGAGGAAGTGCTTGGCGCTGGCCGCGACGTGTCCCTGCTGGATCACGCCGCCCTGAGAAACGGCGCCCTGCAGGCCCAGGATCATCTCGCGGGCGTAGTCGCGGACGATCTGCGGATCTTCCGAATAGCCCTCGTAGGTCCGGCCCCAGCGGTCGTCGCGCGGCACGGTCAGGGTCGGGCCGAACGCCCAGTCGAAGCCGCTGGCGGCGGTTTCCTTGGCCGTGGCCACGCCGATCTTGCGGATCAGCTCCGGATCGCGCGCCGCGCCCAGGCCGATATTGTGCGGGAAGAGCGTGGCGCCAACGGCGTTGCCGTGGCCGTGCACCGAGTCGATGCCGAACATCAGCGGGATCTGCGTGCCACCCTGCCGTTCGGCGGCCGCGGCGCGGAAGATCTCGACCGTGCGGACCCACGGGCCGATCGGCGAGCGATCGGGCGCGTTCAGCGGCGGCGAGCTGCCGCCCGCGAGCAGCGAGCCCAGGGGATAGGTCTTCAGGTCTTCGGGCTTCACCGAGCCGATGTCGCCCTGGATCATCTGGCCGACCTTCTCCTCGAGGGTCAGCTTGGCCATCAGGCCGTCGATGAAGGCTTCGGTCTGGGGGTCCACCAAGCCCTGGCTCTTGGCGGCGGGCCACAGGGCCGGATGGGCGGTGCTCTTGGTCTCGGCGGCGGCCGCCGCGCCGGCCAGTACAGTGCTCGTCAGCAGAGTGGTCGCCAGCAACGCGGCGCAGAAGCCCTTAGTGTTCATAACTCCCCACGTGTCTTTCTAAGTCCGACAACGTTGTCAGTGGCACGGCTCGGCGGTCGGGGCAATCCGCTAGCCGCGCTGGTACCGGTATCTAAAGCTCGACGGCGATCCATGCACGGTCTAATTGTGTGATAAATAGAAACGCCACTGGGGGAAACGATCGGCATGAGCCTTAATCGCCGTGACCTGCTGAACCTCGGCGCCGGCCTGGCCGCCGCCTCGGCCGCCCCCGCCCTCGCCGGCTCCAGCGTCCGGTTTCAGCCCAGCTGGGAGTCCTTGGCCGGTGGCTACCAGACCCCTGACTGGTTCCGCGACGCCAAGCTGGGGATTTGGTCCCACTGGGGTCCGCAGTGCGTGCCCGAGTTCGGCGACTGGTACGGCCGCCAGATGTACCAGCAGGGCAACCCGTTCTACGAGCACCACGTCAAGACCTACGGACACCCCAGCCAATTCGGGTTCATGGAATTCATCCCGCGCTGGAAGGCCGACCAGTGGGATCCCGAAGACTTGATGCGCAAGTACAAGGCGGCCGGCGCCAAGTACTTCATGTCGATGGCCAACCATCACGACAACCTCGACATGTTCGACAGCCGGCATCACTCTTGGAACACCCTTCGGGTGGGTCCGGGGCGGGACATCGTCGGGACCTGGGAGAAGGTCGCCCGCAAGCACGGCCTGCGCTTCGGCGTCTCCAACCACGCTGCCCATGCCTGGCACTGGTGGCAGACGGCCTACGGCTACGACGCCGAGGGCCCGCTGAAGGGCCAACGCTACGACGCCTTCCAGCTGACCAAGGCCGACGGCTGGAACAAATGGTGGAAGGGCCTGGACCCGCAGGAACTCTATACCGGCCGCAACATGGTCATCCCCGACGGGATCGACAGCATCGCCGCCGCCAACGCCTGGCACGACCAGCACGACGGCGAATGGCTGGAGACCCCGCCACCCAACAACCCGGCCTTCACAGCCAACTGGCTGGCCCGCCAGAATGACCTGGTCGACCGCTATCGGCCCGACATGGTCTATTTCGACAATTACGGCCTGCCCCTGGGCCAGGCCGGGCTGTCGGCCACCGCCCACTACTACAACCAGGCCCGCGCCTGGCGCGGCGCGGCCGACGTGGTGGTGACCGGCAAAAAGCTCAACGACCTGCAACGCAAGGGCATCGTCGAAGATGTCGAGCGCGGCTTCTCCGACCGCCTGCGGCCCGAGCCCTGGCAGACCGACACCTGCATCGGCAGCTGGCACTACGACCGGCCGCTGTACGAGCGCGACGGCTACAAGAGCGCGCGGGACGTGATCCAGCGGCTGATCGACGTGGTCAGCAAGAACGGCTGCCTCTTGCTATCCATTCCCCAGCGCGGCGACGGCTCGATCGACGACAAGGAGGAGAAGGTGCTGGAGGGGATGGCCGGCTGGATGGCCGTCAACGCCGAGGCGATCTACGGCTCACGGCCCTGGCGGGTGTTCGGCGAGGGCCCTACCAGGCTGGTCGAGGGCATGCAGAACGAGGGCGCCGCCAAGCCGTTCGAGGCGGCGGACATCCGGTTCACGACGAAGGCGGGTGAGCTTTACGCCCTGCCGATGGCGTGGCCGGCGGGGGAGTTGGTGATCAGGAGCTTGGCGACAAGCGGCCCGACGAGCGCGGGCGAGGTTCGGCGGGTGGAGTTGCTGGGTTCGCCCGAGCCGCTGGGCTTCAAGCGTGACGGCAAGGGTCTGCGGGTGGTGATGCCGGAAGCTCGGCCGGCGTTCACACCCGTTCTGAAGATTTCCGGGCCGGGGCTGGTCTGACGCAGGAGGCCCTCTCCGGCCCTTCGGGCCACCTCCCCCAGAGGGGGAGGATCTAACGCGTCCAGATGCTCCCCCTCTGGGGGAGCTGTCGCGTAGCGACTGAGGGGGCGTCCGCCATTGACCTCCTTTACGGCAGCCTTCCAGACTGCCCGAAAAAGGAAGCGCTCCCCATGACCACCCTCGCCGGCCGCACCCTCCTGATCACCGGAGCCTCCTCCGGCATCGGCGCCGCCCTTGCCCGCGCCGCGGCGGCCGCCGGGGCCAAGGTCGCCGCCGCCGCGCGGCGGGCCGACAAGCTGCAGGCCCTGGTCGCCGAGATCACCGCCGCCGGCGGAACCGCCCGGGCCTTCGCCATGGACGTCGAGGACGAGGCCTCGGTCATCGCAGGCTACGACGCCATCGAGGCCGCGTTCGGGGCCCCGGACTCGGTGATCGCCAACGCCGGCATCAACATGGAAGGCTCGGCCCTCGACATCTCGGTGGAAGACTTCGACAAGGTGCTGGCGGTCAATACGCGGGGCGTCTTCCTGACCGCCCGCGAGGGCGCGCGGCGGATGATCAAGGCCGGCAGCCCGGCCAGCCAGCGCGGCCGCATCGTGCTGGTGGCCTCGATCGGCGCTCACAAGGTGCTGCCGGGGCTCACCGCCTATGTCGCCTCCAAGGCCGCCACCGCCCACATGGGCAAGAGCCTGGCCCGCGAGTGGGCGCGCAAGGGGATCAACGTCAACGTCCTGTGCCCCGGTTACATCAAGACCGAGATCAACGACGACTGGTTCGACAGCGAAGGCGGCCAGAAGCTGGTGGCCAGCTTCCCGAGGAAGCGGCTGATGGAGACGTCCGACCTGGAAGCGATGGCGCTGTACCTGTCGAGCGACGCGGCGCGGGCGGTGACGGGTTCGGTGTTCACCGTCGACGACGGGCAGTCGCTGTAGGAGCGTGCTGACGGGGACAGGCACATGTGCCTGTCCCCAGCCGCATCAACCCCGCGCCGGCCCGAACCTCGCCACAAGGTCATACGCCTCGCCGGGAAACAACTGTCGCACCCAGGTCACAGGCTCGCCCGCGCGCCAGGTGCGGCGCTCGACCGCCAGCAGGGCCGCGCCCGCGTCCAGCGCCAGCAGACGCGCCTCCTCGGTCCCCGCCCCCACGGCGGCGATCCGGTTCTCGGCCTCGGTCCAGGGCACGTGATGCAGCAGCCAGGCGCCGGGCGACTCCTCGACGAAGTCCAACTCGGCGGCTTGCGGCACGGCGGTCAGGCCGATCAGCCGGTCCTCCAGCGCGAACGGTCGGTCGCCGGCGATGTGCAGGCCGCGCAGGACCAGCAGCTCGCCGCCCGCCGCCAGCGCCGCCTCCTCAGCGTCGCCGGCCCTGGCCTTGCGGCGCTTCCGCTCCAGGAGTTCGAAACGATAGGTCTCGCCCCGCGCCACCACCTCGGCCTGGATGTCGGGGATGTCGAGCACGGTCGAATGCACGCGCGGCCGGGCCACGAACGAGCCGGCGCGGCGGCGGCGGACGATCAGTCCCGCCTCGGCCAGGGCCGACATCGCCTTGTTGACCGTCATCCTCGAGCAGTCGAACTGGGCCATCAGCTCGGCCTCGGACGGCACCTTGCGGCCCGGCGCCCAGGCGCCCGAGCGGATCAGGTCTTCGATCTGGCCGCGGATGCGCTGGTGGAGCGTCGGTTCACTCAAGCCAGCACGCTCCTCAACGCCGCGGCGTAGCGCGCCAGGATCGCCTCGCGCGCATGGTGGCGGCCGCCGCTGACGACCTGGCGGCCGTGGCGCCAGACGCCGTCGATGGCCCCGTGTCGCCCGGCGAACACCCAACTGTCCAGCAAAGCGTCGCCGTCGCGGCCGATCATCGCCGGATGGGCGCGGTCCAGGGTCACGAAGTCGGCCGGACGCCCGCGACGCAGGCCGCCTGCCACACCCAGGGCCTGGGCCCCGCCGGTTACAGCCGCGCGGAACAGCTCCCCGCCGGTCGAGCTCTTGGGCGCCTTGGCCAGGACGTTGCGGGCGCGGCGCGTAAGGCGCTGGGCGTATTCCAGGGTGCGCAGTTCCTCGGCCGCGTCGATCAGCACATTGCTGTCCGAGCCGATCCCGAACGCCCCGCCGGCCGCCAGGTAGTCGTGGGCTGGGAAGACGCCGTCGCCCAAATTGGCCTCGGTGATCGGGCACAGGCCGGCCACCGCCCCGCTCTTGGCCAGGCGCTCGGTCTCCATGGCGTTCAGGTGAGTGGCGTGGACCAGGCACCAGCGCCTGTCGACCGGGGCGTTGTTCATCAGCCAGCGCACCGGCCGCGCGCCGGTGGCGGCCAGGCAATCGTCGACCTCTTTCGTCTGCTCGGCGATATGGATGTGGATCGGGTTGGCGCCCGCGAGCGGGATGATGGCGGTCAGCTCCTCGCCGGTCACTGCCCGCAGGCTGTGCGGCGCGATGCCGACCACCGCGTCGGGCAGGCCGGCCACGGCCGCGCGGCTGGCCTCGACAAGCCGGCCATAGCCGTCGACGTCATGGATGAACCGCCGCTGGCCCTCGCCCGGAGCGACGCCGCCGAAGCCGGCATGGGCGTAGAACACCGGCAGCAGGGTCAGGCCGATGCCCGTCTCGTCCGCCGCCGCCGCGATCCGCGCGGCCATCTCGGCGGGGTCGGCGTAGGGCGAACCGTCCCTGTCGTGGTGCAAGTAGTGGAACTCGCCCACCCGGGTCGAGCCGGTCTCGAGCATCTCCATGTAGGCCAGGGCGGCGATGGCCTGGACCTCGTCGGGGCCCAGCCGGTCGACGAAGCGGTACATCAGCTCGCGCCAGGTCCAGAAGCTGTCGCCGGTGGGGCCGCGCGTCTCGGTCAGGCCCGCCATGGCCCGCTGGAAGGCGTGGCTATGCAGGTTCGGCAGGCCCGGCAGGCAGGGGCCATGGGCGACCTCGCCGGACTGGCGGGCGACGTCGGTATCGACGCGGGCGATCATGCCGTCGGTGATGGTGAAGCGGACGTCCCTGGCCCAGCCGTCGGCCAACAGGGCCTGCTCGAACCACAGGGTCTGGAGGCCGGTCTGGACGATGGGGTCCGGCGGGCGGAGCGGTTCGGGCGCAGGCGGAGGCGCCGGCTCGGGCGCGACCTCGACTTCAACGGGGGCCTCCGGCGGGACATCCTCGGGCGGCGTGTAGATCGGCGCGTCCTGATCGGCTTCTGGCGGAAACTCGTCGTCGGTCACTGGACAATCCTCGGGTCGCGCGAATATGTCTATACATATTGAAGCCGACGGCAAGAGACCGGACCGGCGTTCGGAGGTCCCAGGCCATGCGCTGCGATCGGGTGTGGAGCAAGGCCCGCCTGGCGACTTTCGCCACCGATCGCCCCGGAATCGGCGTGGTCGAGGAGGGTGTCGTCGCCGCATTCCGCGGCCGCATCGTCTATGCCGGCCCCGCCGCCGACGCGCCCGTCTTCAAAGCCGACCAGACCATCGACTGCGAAGGCCGCTGGATCACCCCTGGCCTAATCGACCCCCACACCCACCTGGTGTTCGGCGGCGACCGCGCCCACGAGTTCGAGCTGCGGCTGGCCGGCGCCTCGTACGAGGAGATCGCCCGGGCCGGCGGCGGCATCGTCTCGACCATGAAGGCCACCCGCGCCGCCACCCGCGCCGAGCTGACGGCCTCCGCCCTGCCCCGCCTGGACGCCCTACTGGCCGAGGGCCTGACCACCATCGAGATCAAGTCCGGCTACGGCCTGTCGCTGGCCGACGAACTCAAGAGCCTGCGCGCCGCCCGCGCCCTGGCTGACGCCCGAGCGGTGTCGGTGACCACCACCCTCCTCGGGGCCCACGCCCTGCCGCCGGAATTCGCCGGTGATCCGGACGGCTATGTCGATCTCGTCTGCCGCGAGATGATTCCCGCCGTCGCCGCCGAGGGTCTTGCCGACGCGGTGGACGCCTTCTGCGAAGGCATCGGCTTTACCCCCGCGCAGACCCGGCGCGTATTCGAGGCCGCCCACGCCCACGGCCTGCCGGTCAAGCTGCACGCCGAGCAGCTGTCGAACCTGAGCGGCGCGGCCCTGGCGGCGGAGTTCGGAGCGCTGTCGGCCGATCACCTAGAACATCTCGACGAGGCCGGCATCGCGGCCATGGCAAAAGCCGGAACGGTCGCCACCCTGCTGCCCGGCGCCTTCTACTTCGTACGCGAGACCAAGCTGCCGCCGATCCAGGCACTGCGCGACGCGGGCGTCCCCCTGGCCCTGGCCACCGACTGCAACCCCGGCACCTCGCCCCTCACCAGCCTGCTGCTGACCATGAACATGGCCGCCACCCTGTTCCGCATGACCGTCGACGAATGCCTGGCCGGCGTCACGCGCGAAGCCGCGCGAGCGATCGGGCGGTTGGGGAGCACGGGTACGCTGGAGGCCGGCAAGGCGTGCGACCTCGCAATCTGGGACGTCGAGCGTCCCGCCGAACTTGTCTACCGCATGGGCTTGAACCCGCTCCATGCGCGCGTCTGGAAGGGTGAAATCGCGTGACTGAAATCGTTCTCAATCCCGGTGAAGTCAGTCTGGCCGACTGGAAAGCCGTCTATCGCGGCGCGCCCGCGCGGCTGCATCCCAGCGCCGCGCCGGTGATCGCCGAGAGCGCCGCCGCCGTGGAGCGCATCCTGGCCAAGGGCGCGCCGGTCTACGGGATCAACACCGGCTTTGGGAAGCTGGCCAGCGTCCGCATCGGCGACGCCGACCTGGAGGCGCTGCAGCGCAATATCGTCCTGTCCCACGCCGCCGGCACGGGCGCGCCTTCGCCGGTTCCGGTGATCCGGCTGATGATGGCGTTGAAGCTGGCCAGCTTGGCCCAAGGCGCCTCGGGCGTGCGGCCGGCGACCACCGAGCTGCTGGAAGCCATGCTGGTGAAAGGCCTGACGCCGGTCGTGCCGTGCCAGGGCTCCGTCGGCGCCTCGGGCGACCTAGCCCCGCTGTCGCACATGGCCGCGACCATGATCGGGGTCGGCGAGATCTTCGTCGGCGGCCAGCGCCTCCCGGCGGTGCAGGCCCTGATGGAGGCGGGCCTGAAGCCCCTGACGCTGGGGCCCAAGGAAGGCCTGGCCCTCCTGAACGGCACCCAGTTCTCGACCGCCAACGCCCTGGCCGCCCTGTTCGACGCCGAGCGTCTGTTCCAGTCGGCCCTGGTCACCGGCGCCCTGGCGACCGAGGCGGCCAAGGGATCGGACACGCCGTTCGATCCGCGCATCCACGCCCTGCGCCGCCAGCCCGGCCAGATCGAGACCGCCGCCGCCCTGCGCGCCCTGATGGCCGGCTCGGCGATCCGCGACTCCCACCGCGAAGGCGACGCGCGCGTGCAGGACCCCTACTGCCTGCGCTGCCAGCCGCAGGTGATGGGCGCGGCCCTGGACGTCCTGCGCCAGGCGGCCGTCACCCTCGCCACCGAGGCGAACGGTGTCTCCGACAACCCGCTGATCTTCCCCGATACGGACGAGGCCCTGTCGGGCGGCAACTTCCACGCCGAGCCGGTGGCCTTCGCCGCCGACATGATCGCCCTGGCGGTCTGCGAGATCGGCTCGATCGCCGAGCGGCGCATCGCCATGCTGGTCGACCCGGCCTGCTCCGGTCTGCCAGCCTTCCTGACGCCCAAGCCGGGCCTCAACTCCGGTTTCATGATCCCGCAGGTCACCGCCGCGGCCCTGGTGTCGGAGAACAAGCAGAAGGCCTATCCGGCCAGCGTCGACTCCATCCCGACCTCGGCCAACCAGGAGGACCACGTCTCGATGGCCGCCCACGGGGCCCGGCGCCTGCTGGCCATGGTCGAGGCGGCCGAGGCGGTGATCGGCATCGAGCTGCTGGCGGCGGTGCAGGGCTGCGACTTCCACGCGCCGCTGACCTCCAGCCCCCCGCTGGAAGCCGCGCGCGGCGTGCTCCGCGCGAAGGTCCCGCACCTGTCGGACGATCGCCACTTCCATCCGGACATGGAAGCCGCCAACGCCCTGGTGCGCTCGGGTGCGCTGGTCGCGGCGGCCTCGGCGGTCGCCTTGCCGGGGGTGGAGCCGTGAGCCCGCAGGACTGGCTGCACGTCACCCGGGGCGACGCCCCGCTCGTCGTCAGCATCCCGCACGCCGGCACAATGATCCCGTCCGAGATCGAAGCGCGGCTGGTCTCGCCGTGGCTGGCCCGCAAGGACGCCGACTGGTGGCTGGGCGAGCTCTACGCCTTCGCCGACGCCCTGGACGCCACGGTGGTGCGCACCGGGATCTCGCGCACGGTGATCGACGTCAATCGCGACCCATCCGGCGTGTCCCTGTATCCCGGCCAGGCCACCACCACCCTCTGCCCGGTCGACACCTTCGACGGCGAGCCGCTGTACCAGGCGGGCCAGGAGCCGGACGCCGACGAGATCGCCCGCCGGCGCATCGCCTTCTTCGATCCCTACCACGCCATGCTCGAAGCCGAGCTCGACCGGCTGGTGGCGCTCCACGGCAAGGTGGTGCTGTACGACGCCCACTCGATCCGCTCGCGCGCCCCGCGCCTGTTCGACGGCGAGCTGCCGCAGTTCAACATCGGGACCAACAGCGGCGCGGCGTGCGCGCCCGACCTGACCCGCCGGGTCGAGGCCGCCTGCGACGCCACGAGCCTGCCGCGCGTCACCGACGGTCGGTTCAAGGGCGGCTGGATCACCCGCCACTACGGCCAGCCCGGCCAAGGCGTCCACGCCGTCCAGATGGAGCTGGCCTGCCGCGGCTATATCGACGAGCCGGCGATGCTGACGCCGGACACCTGGCCGACGCCCTATGCCGCCGCCCGCGCCGCCCCGCTGCAGGCCGCGCTCAACGACGTGTTGAAAGCGTGCGTGACCTTCGCCTCCGCTCCTCCTAAGCCGTGAAACGGGGGAGTTGGCGCGAGGCGTAGCCTCGTGACGGAGGGGGCGGATCGGCCGCAAACGCCCCCTCCACCGCTTCGCGGTCCCCCTCCCCCGCTGCGCGGGTGAGGAGAAAGGATTTCATGACCCGTCTCGACAACACCCGCGTCATCCACCCCGCCACCGGAACCGAGCTTTCCGCCAAGTCCTGGCTGACCGAAGCCCCGCTGCGGATGCTGATGAACAACCTGCACCCCGACGTCGCCGAGCGGCCCGAGGAGCTGGTCGTCTATGGCGGCATCGGCCGCGCCGCCCGCGACTGGGAAAGCTACGACAAGATCGTCGAGACCCTGCGCCAGTTGGAGGACGACCAGACCCTGTTGGTACAGTCGGGCAAGCCGGTGGGCGTGTTCCGCACCCACGCCGACGCGCCGCGCGTGCTGATCGCCAACTCCAACCTGGTCCCCCGCTGGGCCAACTGGCAACACTTCAACGAGCTCGATCGCAAGGGCCTGGCCATGTACGGCCAGATGACCGCCGGCTCGTGGATCTATATCGGCGCCCAGGGCATCGTGCAGGGCACCTACGAGACCTTCGTCGAGATGGGCCGCCAGCACTATGCCGGCGACCTGGCGGGCAAGTGGCTGCTGACGGCGGGCCTGGGCGGCATGGGCGGGGCCCAGCCGCTGGCGGCGGTGATGGCCGGGGCCTCCTGCCTGGCCATCGAGCGCCAGCCCTCGCGGATCGAGATGCGCCTGCGCACCGGCTATCTGGACCGCTCGACCGACAACGTCGACGAAGCCCTGGCCTGGATCGCGGAGTCGTGCGCGGCCAAGACCCCGATCTCGGTCGGCCTGCTGGGCAACGCCGCCGAGCTGCTGCCGGACCTCTACGCCCGCGGCGTGCGGCCCGACCTTCTGACCGACCAGACCAGCGCCCACGATCCGATCAACGGCTACATCCCCGCCGGCTGGAGCCTGGACCGCTGGAACGAGGCCCGCGAGCACGATCCGGCGTCGGTCGACAAGGCGGCCCGCGCCTCGATGGCCGTGCACGTGAAGGCCATGCTGGACTTCCAGGCCGCCGGCGTGCCCACGGTCGATTACGGCAACAACATCCGCCAGATGGCGCTGGAGGAAGGCGTGGCGAACGCCTTCGACTTCCCCGGTTTCGTGCCCGCCTATATCCGCCCTCTGTTCTGCCGGGGCATCGGGCCGTTCCGCTGGGCGGCGCTGTCGGGCGATCCCGAGGACATCCGCAAGACCGACGCCAAGGTCAAGGAACTGATCCCCGACAATCCGCACCTGCACCACTGGCTCGACATGGCGGCCGAGAAGATCAAGTTCCAGGGCCTGCCCGCCCGCATCTGCTGGGTGGGGCTGGGCGACCGCCATCGCCTGGGCCTGGCCTTCAATGAAATGGTCGCGTCTGGCGAGTTGAAGGCCCCCGTGGTGATCGGCCGCGACCACCTCGACAGCGGCTCGGTCGCCTCGCCCAACCGCGAGACGGAAGGGATGATCGACGGCTCGGACGCGGTGTCGGACTGGCCGCTGCTGAACGCCCTGCTCAACACCGCCTCGGGCGCCACCTGGGTGTCCCTGCACCACGGCGGCGGGGTGGGCATGGGCTTCTCGCAGCACGCGGGCATGGTTATCGTCTGCGACGGCACCGAGGCCGCGGCCAAGCGGATCGAGCGGGTGCTGTGGAACGATCCGGCCACCGGAGTCATGCGCCACGCCGACGCGGGTTACGAGATCGCCAAGGCCTGCGCCCGGGAGCATGGGCTGGACCTGCCCAGTCTTGCTTGAAGGGCCATACTCTGATCCTGATGCGCCCATGCGCGTCCTGAGAGCCGCCGACCGTGTCGCCACGCCGTGGAAGAACGGCGGCGGCGTCACGCGCGAGGTGGTCGTCTGGCCGCCCGGCGCGGACATGGACGGTTTCGAGTGGCGGATCAGCCTGGCCGAGATTGAGGCCGACGGGCCGTTCTCGGCTTTTCCCGGCGTCGACCGGGTGCTGACGGTGATCCAGGGCGAGGGCCTGCTGCTGACGGTCGACGACCGCATGCTGGCCCTGGACGCCGCCTCCCCGCCCCTGGACTTCCCCGGCGAGGCCACGGTGGCGGCGCGACTGACCCAAGGCCCGATCAGCGATCTGAATGTCATGGTCCGACGAGGCGCCTTGCGGGCGAGGACCCGGCGGCTGACCGTGGCCGGGGCCAGCGACGTGCCGGCCCGGGCCCGCGTGACCCTGGTGCTGGTCCTGGATCCGCTGCGCGTCGTTCGCCCCGGGGGCGCGATCGACCTGGCGCCCATGGACGCGGTGCTGATGGAACACGGCCATTCGCACCTAAGCTTGGAAGGTCGCGGACGAACATTGGTCGCCGAGATCGCGACCGATCCAGAATATCTCGCATAGTAAAGCTTGCACTAAACAGAGCCGCAGGCGAAACAGCGCGCGACTTCGCGCCGCACTGAGTTCGCCACGTCTTCGCCTTATCTGATCGTTAACCGAACAAAACGTTCGACGCCCCAAAAACGATCCAGGATAATTTCATGACCTCATCGGAAGCGAAGAAGCTCGCCCCGCATAAGCTCGCCCCTTGGGCGCGCGGCGCGCTGGGCCTGGCCCTGGTCTTCGCTCCGATGGTGGTGGCGGCGATGGAGAACCCGCACAAGGCCCCGCGCGCGACGCCCGCCGTGCAGCGCCTGCTGGCCGACCTGACCGCCAAGCCGCAGAAGCCGGTCCGCAAGGAGCTGGTCTGGAGCGGTTCCGACATCGACGGCGATGGCTCGCCGGACTTCGCCAACCCGACCGGCGGCGCCCCGCGCGGCCACGACGACTTCGGCGACGGCCAATTCGGCGCCCGCCGCGACGGCGGTTCGCGCAATCACGAGGGCGTCGACTACATCGCCAAGGCCGGCCAGGACGTGATGGCCCCGATCTCGGGCTACGTCACCAAAATCGGCTACGCCTACGGCGGCGACACCAGCCTGAAGTTCATCGAGATCAGCAACCCGGCCCTCGGCTACGTCGCCCGCGCCTTCTACGTGAAGCCCGGCGTCGAGGTGGGCCAGAGCGTGCGCCTGGGCGAGACCATCGGCAGCGTGGAAAGCCTGCAGAGCCACTATCCGGGCATCACCAACCACGTGCACCTCGAGGTGATGGAGCCGGGCGGCGAGCGGGTGAACGCGGCGGAACTGATCGTGAAGAAGCTGGTGGTTCAGGCCTAAAGCGAAGCTCTGCTCGCTCAAGCATGGCTCCGCTGTTAAAGGCCATGACATGGATAGACAGGGCTTTCGCGATTTCCAGACGGCTTGGAGCCATTTTCATGACGGCCACGTGCCTATCGCGCACCTCATGCGCGACTCCGGCGCCAAGCACTGGCAACGCTTCCATTCTCTCCCTGAATCCAAACGCTATCCGGCTTCAAAGGAAGAGATGCGAAGCGTCATCGCACGCGCCACCGCGATGGCTTACGCCACTTTAGGGCGTGAAGACGCATGGTTGGTGACAACCACCTTCGAAGAGGATGAGGGCAAAATCGAACCCGCCCCCGCCGACATCGAGCGCTGGCTGCAAAGGCAGGAACGCAGGAGGAAAAGACGCTTCCAGCGTTACGCCGTTCGCCCCGCCGGAATGGCTTTTCGAGGGGATGAAGACGACGGATCTTGGTCGATTCACGCCGCGCTCGTTCGCTGGGGCGACCGCCGTTTCCTCCCGCTCCTCAGGGAAATCGCCCTGGATGTAGACAGAGCGGGCGGCAATTGGCTGTGGATGTCAAACCGCACAGGCGCGGTCTTCGCCCCCTATGATGGCGGAGCCGATCTCTTCCTGCCGACACCCGACGACGTAGTTCGAGCCAGGACTCGCTGGGCGGACTGGCTTTCGGCTGATCCAAGCGGACTCTGATGAACAAAGTCCCGGAGCATTGCAGCTCCGGGATCTTCTTTCGAAACGTCCGAACGTCTTACCTTTTCCGCGTCACCACTACCGGCTGACCGCTATAGGCAACGGTCTCGTCCACCGCTTCGAAGTCCGCCGGCTTCGCGCCGCCGCCGATGAACCGCACCTTGATCGTCCGGTTCTCGACCATCCCCTTGAAGCTCCCCGACCGCGCCCCGATCGTCAGGCGACCACTCGCATTGTCGAAGCTCATCGGGATCCGGCTCCACGCCCCACGGACGTAGCCGTTGCTCAGGCCGTCGTCCTCGTAGAGCTCGAACGTCCCATCGGCGCCCGTGTAGACCACCACCGTCAGCGGCGCGTCTGGCTTTTCGCCCACATACTGCTGGACCACCGTGGTCGGCACGATCGAGCCAGCCCGCACGAACAGCGGCATGCGCGATAGCGGCGCGTCGGCCTTGATCGTCTGGCCGCCCTTGAAGGCCTTGCCGCTCTCGAAGTCGTACCAGGTGGCGCCCGACGGCAGGTAGACGTCGCGCGAGCGGGCTTTGAACTGGGTGACCGGAGCGACCAGGAACGCCTTGCCGAACAGGTACTGGTCGTCGACGTTGCGCGCCTTCAGGTCGGACGGAAAGTCCATGACCAGGCCGCGCATGATGCTGCCGTCCCGCTGATAGGTGTCGGCCGCCAAGGTGTAGACGTAGGGCATCAGCCGGTAGCGGAGCTCGTCGTACCAGGCCAGGCTCTGATAGACCTCGGTCCCCTCGTCGGCGAGGTTGTAGATCTCGCGGAACGGGGCCTCGCCGTGGCTGCGGAAGATCGGGCTGAAGGCGCCGAACTGGAACCAGCGCAGGTTCAACTCCTGCCATTCGGCCCAGTGAGCCGGGTCCTTGTTCTCGTAGCGCTTCTCGACAGAGAAGCCGCCGATGTCGGTGGTCCAGTTCGGGATGCCCGACATCGAGATGTTCACGCCGGCCGAGATCTGGTCGCGGAAGTCGTCCCAGCGGGCCACCACGTCGCCGCTCCACACCGCCGAGGCGTGCCGCTGCAGGCCGCCGAAGCCCGAACGCGTCAGGATGAACGGCCGCACATCCGGGTTCAGGGCCAGTTCGCCCTCATAGACGCCCTGGGTGTGCGGCAGGGAGTAGCTGTTGAAGTACTGCGCCGCCGGGCCGAGCGCTGTCGGGCCCATCCGCCTGGTGCGCTCGGGCACGTCGAGGTTGGAGTGCAGGTCGGGCTCGGAGGCGTCCATCCACCAGGCGTCGACGCCCAGCACCTTCAGGTTCTCCTTGACCTGGCGCCAGTAGATGTCGCGCGCCTCCTGGGGATAGGGGTCGTAGAACGAGTTCAGATAGCCCGGGCCCACCCAGTCCAGCGCGCCCTGCTCGATGTTGCGCTTGTACATGTAACCCTTGGCGTCCAGCTCCTTGAAGTTGTCCGTGGTCGGATAGAACTTCGGCCAGATCGAAATCATGAAGTGACCGTGGTTGGCGTGGATCTCGTCGATCATCGCCTTGGGGTCGGGGAAGCGCGCGGGGTCGAACTTGTGGCTGCCCCAGGTCGGGTCGGTCCAGTAGCGCCAGTCCATCACCACGTTGTCGATCGGCAGGTTGCGCTTGCGGTACGCCTTGAGCACCCCGACGATCTGATCCGCGTCCTCGTAGCGCTGGCGGCTCTGCCAGAAGCCGTAGGCCCAGCGCGGCATCATGGTGGCCTTGCCGGTCAGCTCGCGATAGCCGGCCACCACCTGGTCCAGGTCGTCGCCGCCCACATAGTAGTAGTCGATGGCCTTGCCGACCTCGGAAGTCAGCTGCAGCGAATGACGGTCCAGGGCCGGCATCGGGTTGTTGTGCAGCAGGCCGATATAGCCGCCGTCGGGCAGCCACTCGACCTTGATCCTGTGAGCCTTGCCCGGGGTCAGGGCCACGTCGAAGTCGTGGTACCAGGGGTTCCAGTTCTGGCGCCAGCGGTCGATGACCAGCTTCCCGTCGACCCACACCTTGGCGTAGTCGCTGGAATAGAGCTCGAACTTGTGGACCCCGGCTTTGTCGGTGACGAGCGTCCCTTCCCAGACCACCTTCTTGTCGGCCAGCGGCTTGCCGTCGGGGCCGTTCAACTCCTTAGGCAGGTTGGGCAGGTCCTTGAGGAACCGGTAGTCGATGTCCTTCTCGGCGCGCGTCAGCTTCAGCTGGCCGCCGGCGTAGTACTTGGCGGTGAAGCCCGGCTGGCCGTCCAGGCCGGTGATCTTCAGGTCGCGCGAGGCCACGTCGTAGGGGACCGGATTGCCGAAACGGGTGATCGAGGCGTTGTCCCACAGCAGGCCGTAGCCCTTGCTGGACAGCAGCATCGGCACCGCGATCACGCGGTTGTAGTTCAGCAATTCGACGTCCTGGCCATTGTAGTTCATCTGGCCGTTCTGGTGCTGGCCCAGGCCGTAGAAGGCTTCGTCCGTGCCCGGATTGAACTGCTGACGGACCTCGTAGAAGTCCTGACCGTCGACCTTGACCGGCGTGAAGGCGCCGCGGTCGCGCTCGGCCAGCACCGTCCTGCCCTTGGCGTCCTTGAAGTCGACCGTGCCGTCGGCCAGCGAGACCTCGGCCGTCGCCTTGGCGGTCTTCAGCACCAGCTTGCCGCCGGCTTCCGTCACCGTGAAGCCCGAGGTCTTCGGCTCGGCCACGACCATCAGGCTCTTGGGCGTCTCCAGGCTGTCGGTCGGGGTGGCGGTGACGTGGATGACGCGGTCGCTCATCACCTGCAGCCGCACCTTCTTGGCCGGTCCCGACGCGGGGGTCACGACCACGCCGTCGGCGGTCTTCTCGAACGCGCCGTCCAAGGCAAGCGCGCTGGTCGAGGCCAGCAGGGCCAGGGCGAGGCCGGCGGCGAAGGTTTTCGGCAGTATGCGCATCGGTTCTTCCCTTTGATCTCTAATTTTATCTCCGCTCATCCGGCGAACGCCGGGATCCAGATCCCGTAGCGGGGCGGCTGATGGGAGGGCTGCGGAGCCCTTGGCGTCAGCCTCAAAGCCATTCCATCTGGGTCCCGGCATTCGCCGGGATGAGCGGTTGAAAGTTGAACTCAGTAAGTGGCCAGCTTCACCTTCAGCACCTGAGGCAAGGTCGTCAGGTTCAGGCCGTAGTCGGTCTGGTCGCCGTTCCACAGACGGTCGAAGACCCACCGGCCGTTCTCGAAATGGCCTTCCTCGACCCGGGCCATCATGAACCTCTCGTCCTTGGCCGAGCCGAAGGTGACACGGGCGCGATAACCGGTGACCAGGAACTCGTTCGCCGACAGCCGGGCGATCAGGACGCCGCCGTCGGGGACCTCGCGGTTGGGCTGTTTCTCGGCCTTGGACATCCACGGGGCCTCGATCGAGCCGAACTGCCATTCGCCGTACGAGACGGTGGCGGTCCAGCGATCGCCCAGCTTCAGGGTCTCGGCCTTGCGGTCGTCGGCCTCGCCCACGCCCCAGACGTCGCCGGTGAACGACAGCCTGGCCCACTCGCGGGCCATCGGGGCCAGGAGGCGGTAGTGGACGCCGAAGTTCTCCAGCGCCTCGGCGTCGACTTGCTTGGCGCCCAGCGGGTAGTTGGAATAGCCGGTGTGATCCAGGCCGAACGGCGCGAAGCCGATGCCGTGGCGTCCCAGCACGTCGTAGACGTGGCGGGCGTAGCCCTTGTCGCTGCCGATCTCGGGCACGAACAGGGCGTTGTCGGGACGGCCGTACTGTTCCAGCGTCTTGCGGACATTGGCGCTTTCGCGCTGGTAGATGTCGGGCGCCAGGGCGTCGATCGACGGGGCCGCCGCCTTCCAGACGTCCAGCACATTCCAGGTCGGGCCGCCCGACGAGTAGGTGTAGGGGTCCTGGTCCTTGAAGGGGTCGCGTAAGGCGGCGTTAACGTACATCGGCAGCGGCAGCTCGCGCTTGCCGGCGGCGGCCACCTCGTCGACGAACCGGCCGATGGACCAGGCGTGGAAGAACTCGTCGGCGTCCTTGCCGAACACCGCCTTCCAGGTCCCGGGCTTCTTGCCCATGGCCTTGACGAGGGTGGCCGGCACAGGGCCCTCGAACAGCTTCTGGGCGGTGGGCGAGTGGTCGCGGACGGCGTTGTAGGTGCCGACCTCGTTCTCGGGCTGGACCATGATCACGGTGTGGTCCGGATCGACGGCCTTCAGGTGGCGCATCAGGGCGACGAAGGCCTTCTTGTCGGCCTCCACCGTGGCGCGGAAGTGCGGCGACAGCGAGTTGCGCGTCTCGCCCTTGGCGGTGATCACCCGCGGGAAGCGCTTGTTGTCCAGCTTGACCCATTCGGGGGCGTATTGCGGGCCGTTGTTCTTCCAGGTGGCGAACCACAGCAGCACTAGCTTCACGTCGTTCTCGCGCGCCTGCTTGAGCAGGGTGTCGACGAACGAGAAGTCGAACTGGCCCTCGACCGGTTCGATCTGCTCCCAGGCGACCGGCATCTCCAGGGTGTTGGCGTGCAGGGCCTTCACCGCCGGCCACACCTTGGGCAGCTGCGAGGGATAGTTGGCGGCGTTGTTGGCCTGGACGCCCAGCATCAGGAACGGCGCGCCGTCCACCATCAACGCATGGCGGCCGTCCTTGCCGACCAATCGGGGCAGGTCGGCGGCCGTGGCCATATCGGCGAAGGCGGTGGCGGCGAGCAGCGCCGCGACCGTCGCCCACCGTTTGACGGTCCGCCCCGATCGAGCCTTGTCCTGGTCCCGCAAGGTCGCCTCCCGCTCCGTCGCCGCTCCCGAGACCAAGCTCGCCACGACGATCTTTGTTACCGTTATCATTCGTATCGTACTACAATTGAGGAACAAGGCGACCTAGACCTTCGCCGCTCTAGATCGGATCGGCCTTGCAGTGCCGCGCGATGAACTCGTCGTGGGTCATCAGGCGGTCGGCGATGTGGTTCATCTTGTCCTGGATGTTGAACAGCGCGCGCTTGACGTCACTCAGCGGCGGCACGTCGGCCAGACGGTCGTAATCGCGCGGCAGGACGCCCTGCCCCAGGAACACCGCAACCCAACTGGGCTCGGCGAACAGCTGCTCGTCATAGCGGGCGACCTTGCCGCGCTCACGGAACAGCTCGATCTTGTGGGCCAGGCTGTCGGGCAGCGCCATGCTCCGGCAGTAGCGCCAGAGCTCGGCGTCGTCGCGCTCGGTGGCGCGGTAGTGCAGGACGATGAAGTCGCGGATCTGCTCGTACTCGATCCTGGACAGGCGATTGCATTCATCGACCGCCGCCGGGTCGTGGTTGCGGGTCGGCAGCAGCGAGATCAGCCGCATCACCCCCGTCTGGATCAGGTGGATGCTGGTCGACTCCAGCGGCTCCATGAACCCGCTGGCCAGGCCAAGGGCCACGACGTTCTTGTTCCAGGCCTGCTTGCGCCGGCCGGTCACGAACCGCAGCAGGCGGGGCTCGGCGCGCGGCGCGCCGTCGAGATTGGCCATCAGGGTGGCTGCCGCCTCGTCGTCGCTGATGAACGGGCTTGAATAGACGTAGCCGTTGCCGGTGCGATGCTGCAGCGGGATGCGCCATTGCCAGCCGGCCGAACGCGCCGTCGAGCGCGTATAGGGCGTCAGCGGCGTGACGTTCTCGCAAGGTACAGCCAGGGCGCGGTCGCATGGCAGCCAGTGCGTCCAGTCCTCATAGCCGGTCTTCAGCGTCTGCTCGATCAGCAGCCCCCGGAAACCAGAGCAGTCGATGAAGAAATCGCCCTCGACCCGCTTGCCGCCCTCCAGCTCGACCGCTTCGATGAAGCCGTCCGAGGCGCGCTGCCTGACCTCGACGATCTTGCCTTCCGTGCGCGTGACGCCCCGCGCCTCGGCGTAGTCGCGCAGGAAGCGGGCGTAGAGGCCGGCGTCGAAATGGTAGGCGTAGGCCAGGGGCGGCACGCCGGGCGGCAGCTCGCTGGGCGCGATGACGAACTTGCCCTTGCGCGCCGCGACCGCCGACATAGCGTATTCGGTGATGTCGGCGGCCCCGCCGTGGTCGAGCAGCCGCCGCCAGTAGTGGTGGAAGCCCACGCCCTCGATGGGCACGCCGATCGGGCCGAACGGGTGCAGATAGGTGTGCCCCAGCCGCCGCCAGTCGCGGAACTCGATGCCCAGCTTGAAGGTCGCCTGGGTCTTCTTGACGAAGTCGATCTCGTCGATGCCCAGCATGCTGTTGAGGAACTGGATCGGCGGGATGGTGGCCTCGCCGACGCCGACCGTGCCGATCTCGTCGGACTCCACCAGCTCGATCTCGCCCACCCGCCCCTTGAGGGCGTGGACCAGCGCCGCCGCGGCCATCCAGCCGGCCGTGCCGCCGCCGACGATGACGAACTTCAAGAGAGGCTGCTCGCTCATTCGCGGACTTTCCGTCGCTGTCGTCTCGCGCCCAGGCTAGCGGCTTCGCCGGCCGGCGCGAGCTGGAAAAGCCCCCGCCCCGGCCGGTCGAACCGGTTCGGGACGGGAGCCTGTTCAGGACCTCGCGGACGAGATCCTAGAACGTGCCGCGAAGCGCGATCGTGTAGCGACGGTCGGCGACCACCCAGTTGTGGTCCGTCAGCCCCTCTTCCGGGCGGCCTGGATAGCTGACCATGATCCGGGTCTCGGCGTTGGTCAGGTTCGCCGCCTGGAAGCCGATCTTCAGGGCGTCGTTGACGGTGTAGAAGATCGACGCGTCCAGCTGGCCATAGTCGTCGTACCAGGCCGGGATGTTGATGTTCGCGGCCGTGGTGGTCAGCAGGTAGCGCTCACGCCAGTTGTAGGCGACGCGGGCCGAAACCTTGCCCAGGTCGTACAGCCCCGCGAGGTTGTAGCTGGTCGGCGACAGGCCCTCGAGCGGCATCTCCTCGTCGAACTTGGAGACGTTGCCCGTCTGGTTGGTGTCGTACGGGTTGGACGCCGCGTTGCGCGTACCTTTGCTGTCGACGTAGGTATAGTTGGCCTGCACGCCCAGGCCGCGCAGGGCGCCCGGCAGGAAGTCGAAGTATTGCTGGTACGCGACTTCGTAGCCTTTGATCGTGCCATGGCCGGCGTTGTACGGCTGCACCACCTGGACCGGGCGGGTCACCCCGTTGTTGGTGAAGTTGATGACGGTCGAGCCGTTGGTGATGAAGTTGTAGATGTCCTTGTAGAACACCGTCGCCGTCAGGCTTCCGGTCTGGTTGAAGTACCACTCGTAGGCCAGGTCGAACTGGGTCGAACGGGTGGGCTTCAGGTCCGGGTTACCGGCGTTGGCGGTGTACTGGTACACGCAGTTGTTCAGCGACGCGCCGACATTGGAGCACGTCCCGCCCACCAGCGTGCCGTTGGTGGCGGCGATCGGGTAGTTCGGCTGCAATTGCTGGAAATCTGGACGGACAATGGCCTTGGCCGCCGCGAAGCGCACGAACATGTCCGGCGTGATCTTCAGGCGCACGTTCAGGCTGGGCAGGATGTTCACATAGTCGCGGCCGCCCTTGTACGGGGCCTTGGCTCCGTTCGCGAACGCCTGGTCGGCGGGCGGCACGGGGTTGGTGTTCGCGGTGAAGACCTGCAGACCCTGGCTCTGGGTTTCGGTCTTGACGATGCGGACGCCGAAGTTGCCGTCGATCTCGCGCTGGTCGCCCCAGAGCGTGACGTCGTTGCCGAACCGCAGCAGGCCGAAGCCCGCCAGGGTCTCTTCCTTCTGGTGGTTGGTGCTGCCCTTGCCGCCCGACTGGGTCTGGTCCTCGAAGTCGCCGTTGAACGGACGCCAGCCGCCGCCGTTCGCCTGGGCGATGCGCGACAATACCAGCGACGTGTCGCCGTAGTTGTTCACGAATTCCGAGCTGGGCATGACGAAGGTCGCGGGCAGATGCGCCTTGCCGCGGAAGTAGTTGTCGAAGGGATAGAGGCCGTAATAGCCCTGGTAGCCGGCCAGGTTGTCGATCGAGGGCGCCGACCAGCTGGGCGCCACGGTGTCCCAGCGATAGCTGGTTTCGCGGGTGGTCGCCTGCCGGAAGGTGTGGCGCACGCCGAAGCGGAACGACTTCAGCCAGCCGCCCTCGTCGAAGGTGTAGTCGCCGTCGAACCGCTCGGCCCACTCGGCCGCTTCGTTGCGGTCGTGATGGTCCATGGCCGCGATCAGATAGTAATTGGCCGGGTTGGACGTGAAGGCCGTGTCGTTGTTCATGGTGATCACCGGCAGGTGGTCGGTGAGATCCAGGCTGGCTGGGGCCGCGTTGCCGTTCAGGCTGTTGAACGCGGTGTTATCGACCGTCTTGGTCTTGGCGTAGACGTACTGGATGTCGCCGCTGAAAGCCCATTTGTCGTTGGGCGTGTACTTCACGTTCAGGGCGTAGTCCGAGGTCACCGAGCTGCGGTCCGCATAGCGGGCGTCGATCGTCGATGACCCGAGGCTGGTGTTGTCGGTCTGGCTCTGGGCCAGCGTGCCTTTGATGAAGTGGCCGCTGGAGTCATAGGTGAAGCTGGTGCCCGCCGCAGGCCAGTTGGTCTGGCCCACGTTGAACCCGACCGCGTGTTCGGTGGAGGACTGCATGGCCGACGAGCGCAGGAACTGCAGGCTGGCCTCCCACTGATCGTTGGGACGCCATTGCAGGGCCGCCGCGATGCCCTTGCGCTCGCGCTCGTACTCCAGCGTGCGGTAGCCGAAGCCGCCGGGCACATAGACGGTCCGGCCCGGCTCCAGGTCGGTGCGGACGTAGTAGGGATCGACCGAGATGGTGTCGGTGCGGCTGCTCAGCTTGGAGTCCGACAGGTCGACCAGGAAGCCGACCTCGCCGTACTTGGTGTCCCAGCGATCGCTGTACAGGACCGAGCCGCTGGGCTGCCAATGCTTGGCCAGGTCGCCCCAGCTGGAGTCGACCGAATAGGCCAGGACGCGCTTGGCGCTGTCGAACGGCAGCCGCGTGCGCAGGTTGACGGTGCCGCCGACGCCGCCTTCGATGATGTCGGCCGAAGGGTTCTTGTAGACGTCGACGCCGGCCATCAGTTCGGGCGGCACGTCCTCGAAGCTCAGGGTGCGGCCGGCCTTGGCCGAGAAGCTGTCGCGGCCGTTCAGTTCGCCGCGCACCCAACTGATGCCGCGGATCTGCACGCCGCTGCCTTCGACCGAGATCCGGTCCGCGTCGCGACCGTCGGTGGTCCGGCCGATGGTGACGCCCGGAACACGCTGCAGGGCTTCGGTGACGCTGCGGTCCGGCAGGGCGCCGATGTCGGTGGCGGTGATCGAGTCGACCAGCTGCTCGGCGTTCTGCTTCAGCTTCTGGGCCGACTGCAGGGCGGCGCGCTGGCCGGTGACCACGACCTCTTCGACCGTGGTGTCGCTAGGTCCGGCCTGGGCGAAGGCCGTGGCGGGCAGGCCGCCGCAGATGGCGAGCGCGGACGCCCCCAGGAACATGACGTTACGACGAGAATTGCGAGACTGCATTCCTTGCTTCCTTCCCCAGATGAGATCCGTCCCAGCACTCTTTGAGGCGCCGGTGACGTGCGCCGCCGGTTGGCGGTCACACGATCTGGGAGGCAGCTTTAGTCATATAATTGGGACTTACAATACCAAATTGATAGCGCTATCAATTTTGCGGGCACCAACGCGACTTTCGCGCCACGTCACCTCAAGCCCCTGTAAATCCAAGATGTTTGCAACAATCACTATTATATTATAAATGAAGCTCACAGGGCGCGCGTAGATGAGTCCCCCGGCCTCAAGGAAGAACATGGGTCAGCGAAACGGGGGCGGCAGGTTCCGCAGCGGCCACAGTTACGGCAAGCTGGATCGTGACGGTTTCATCCATCGCAGCTGGATGAAGAGCCAGGGCCTGCCGGACGACGTGTTCGACGGGCGGCCGGTGATCGGCATCTGCAACACCTGGTCCGAGATCACCCCCTGCAACGCGGGCCTGCGCGACATCGCCGAGCACGTGAAGCGCGGGGTCTGGGAGGCCGGCGGCCTGCCGCTGGAGTTCCCCGCCATGTCGCTGGGCGAGACCCAGATGCGGCCCACCGCCATGCTGTTCCGCAACCTGCTGGCCATGGACGTCGAGGAGTCGATCCGGGGCAACCCGATCGACGGCGTCGTGCTGCTGGGCGGCTGCGACAAGACCACCCCGGGGCAAATGATGGGCGCGGCCAGCGTCGACCTGCCCACCATCGTCGTCTCCACTGGCCCCATGCTGAACGGCAAGTTCCGCGGCAAGGACATCGGCTCGGGCACGGACGTCTGGAAGTTCTCCGAGGCCGTGCGGGCCGGCGAGATGACCCTGCCGGAGTTCATGTCGGCCGAGAGCGGCATGAGCCGCTCGCCCGGCACTTGCATGACCATGGGCACCGCCTCGACCATGGCCGCCATCGTCGAGGCCATGGGCATGAGCCTGCCCTACAACGCCTCCATCCCCGCCGTGGACGCCCGTCGCGCGGCCATGGCCCACCACACAGGTCGCACCATCGTGAAGATGGTCCATGACGGCCTGACCATGTCGCAGGTCTGTACCCGCGCCGCCTTCGAGAACGCCTTGCGCGTCCACGCCGCGATCGGCGGCTCGACCAATGCCGTGGTCCACCTGCTGGCCCTGGCCGGCCGCCTGGGCGTGGAGCTGGGCCTTGAGGATTTCGACAACCTGTCGCGCGACGTGCCGCTGCTGGTCGACCTGCAGCCGTCGGGCCGTTTCCTGATGGAGGACCTGCACTACGCCGGTGGCCTGCCCGCCGTCATGAAGCAGATGGCTCCGTTCCTGAACGGCCAGGCCCTGACCGTCTCGGGCGCGCCGATCCTGGAGCAGTACGACAAGGCCGAGGTGTTCAACGCCGAAGTCATCCGCGGCCTCGAAGCGCCGGTGAAGCCCGACAGCGGCATCTGGGTGCTGCGTGGCAACCTGGCGCCCGGCGGGGCCGTGATGAAGCCCAGCGCCGCCAGCCCCGAACTGCTGAGCCACAGGGGCAAGGCCGTGGTGTTCGAGACGATCGAGGACTTCAAGGCCCGCATCGACTCGCCCGACCTGGACGTCGACGAAAACTCGATCCTGGTGTTGAAGGGCTGCGGCCCCAAGGGCTATCCGGGCATGCCTGAAGTCGGCAACATGCCGCTGCCGCAGAAGATCCTCGAGAAGGGCGTCAAGGACATGGTCCGCATCAGCGACGCCCGGATGAGCGGCACGGCCTTCGGCACGGTGATCCTGCACGTCTCGCCCGAGTCCGACGCCGGCGGTCCGCTGGCCGTGGTGCGCGGCGGCGACGAGATCGAGCTGAACGGCCCCGCCCGCTCGCTGAACCTGCTGATCTCCGACGAGGAACTTGCGGCGCGCCTGGCCGAATGGAAAACCAATCCGCCCGCGCCCAAGGCGACGCGCGGCTACGCCAAGCTTTACATCGACCACGTGCTGGGCGCCGACAAGGGCGCGGACCTGGACTTCCTGGTCGGGGCCAGCGGCTCGGTCGTCACCCGCGAGTCGCACTAGATGAACCCCATGGACTCATCCGTCACGATCTTCGGCGACTGGGGCACCTCGCGCCTGCGGCTCTATTTGCGGCAGGGCAAGAGCGTGCTGGACCGCCGTGACGGACCGGGCATCGGGGCGCTGAACGGCGCCTCGCCGCGCGAGGCCTTCCTCGATCTGGTCGGCGACTGGCGCGAAGCCGGTCCGTCCCTGGCCCTGCTGTGCGGCATGGTCGGCTCGCGCAACGGCTGGCGGGAAGCGCCCTACGCCCCCTGCCCCGGCAACGCCGCCGATATCCGCGAGCGCCTGCTGCATCTCGACGCCGACGGTCTGCCCGTGGCGATCGTGCCGGGCCTGTCGTGCCGCAACGCCCTGGGCGGTCCGGACGTGATGCGCGGCGAGGAGACCCAGATCCTGGGCGCCCTCGAACTCGATCCCGCCCTCAAGCGCGGCCGCCATCTGCTGGCCCTGCCCGGCACTCACACCAAATGGGTCGCGGTCGAGGACGGCCGCATCGGCAGCTTCGTCACCGCCCCGGTGGGCGAGCTCTACGCCCTGCTGCGGGAGCACTCGATCCTGGCTAAGGCCGCCCCCGGTGACGATCCGGAGTCGGCCGAGGGCTTCGCCCTGGGCGTCGCCCGCGTCCGCGAGCAAGGCGCCGCGCGCCTGCCCCACCTGATCTTCGAGACCCGCAGCCGCCAGCTGATCGACAACCTGCCCAAGGCCGACGCCATGGGCTTCCTGTCGGGCCTGCTGCTGGCCGGCGACGTCGCCGCCACCGCCGACTGGTTCGGCGCGCTGGGCCAGGTGTCGCTGATCGGCGCCCCGGCCCTGAGCGGCCTCTACGCCCAGGCCATCGCCGCCTTCGGCGGGACCAGCGTGGCCGTCGACGGCGACTCCGCCGTCCTGGCCGGGCTTTCGGTCCTGTCGCCGAACACCAGTGGAGTCCATGTCGTTGCCTAAGCCCAACACGCCCCCGATCGTCGCCATCCTGCGGGGCGTGAAGCCCGACGAGGTTCTCGACATCGCCGCGGCCCTGGTCGAGGCCGGGATCGAGGCCATCGAGGTGCCGATGAACTCGCCCGAGCCGCTGGCCAGCATCGGCAAGCTGTGCGACGCCTTTGGCGACCAGGCCCTGTGCGGGGCCGGCACGGTGCTGTCGCCGGACGTGGTCGACCAGGTGGCTGGCGTCGGCGGCAAGCTGATCGTCACGCCCAACACCGATGTCGAGGTCATCAGCCACGCCGTGAAGCTGGGCCTGACCGTCATGCCGGGCTTCGCCACGCCCAGCGAGGCCTTCGCCGCCGTCAAGGCCGGCGCCCGCTCGCTGAAGCTGTTCCCGGCCGGCACGTTCGGCCCCGGCCACATCAAGGCGGTGCGCGACGTGCTGCCCAAGGACGTCAGCGTCTATGCCGTGGGCGGCGTCGGGGCGGCCAACCTCAAGCCCTGGCTGGACGTCGGCGTGGCCGGCATCGGCGTCGGCGGCGAGCTCTATCGCCCCGGCTACACCGCCGCCGAGGTCGGACAACGGGCCAAGGCCCTGGTGGCGGCCTGGAACGAACAGACCGGCCAATAAGCGTCTAGCAAGAACACGTCGGCCCTAGGGGGGGCCCAATGAGAACCATCGATTTCGTCATCCTGGCGATCTACGCCGTCGCCATCTTCGGCCTGGCCCAATGGGTTTCCCGCGACAAGGGCGGCCACAAGAAGGACACCACCGACTACTTCCTGGCCGGCAAGGCCCTGCCGTGGTGGGCGATCGGCGCCTCGCTGATCGCCGCCAACATCTCGGCCGAGCAGATCATTGGGATGAGCGGATCGGGCTACGCCCTGGGCCTGGCCATCGCCTCCTATGAATGGATGGCGGCCCTGACCCTGCTGATCGTCGGGAAATTCTTCCTGCCGATCTTCCTGAAGAACAACATCAGCACCATGCCGCAATTCTTGGAGCAGCGGTACGGCCCCAGCGTCCGCAACCTGATGGCCTGGTTCTGGCTGGGTCTCTACGTGTTCGTGAACCTGACCTCGATCCTCTGGCTGGGCTCGATCGCCGTGCACACGGTGACCGGCGTCGACCAGATGACCGCCCTGGTGATCATCGGCGTGTTCGCCCTGGCCTATCAGATGTGGGGCGGACTGAAGGCCGTGGCCCTCACCGACATCGTCCAGGTGGCCCTGCTGATCACCGGCGGCCTGGTCATCGTCTTCCTGTCGCTGACCAAGATCGGGCACGGCGACCTGGTGGCCGGCTTCCAGCACCTGACCACCCAGTTCCCCGAGAAGTTCGACATGATCCTCTCGAAGGACAACCCGCACTACAAGGACCTGCCGGGCCTGTCGGTCCTGTTCGGCGGCCTGTGGGTCATGAACGTCAGCTATTGGGGCTTCAACCAGTACATCATCCAGCGGGCCCTGGGGGCCAAGGACATCGCCGAGGCCCAGAAGGGCATCGCCTTCGCGGCCTACCTGAAACTACTGATGCCCCTGATCGTCGTGGTCCCCGGCCTGGCCGCCCTGGTGCTGGCTCCCGGCCTGGCCAAGCCCGACCAGGCCTATCCGGAGATGATGAAGCTGCTGCCGCCTGGCCTGCTGGGCCTGGTGTTCTCGGCCCTGGTCGCGGCGATCGTTGCGTCGCTGGCGGCCAAGATCAACTCGATCGCCACCATCTTCACCCTGGACATCTACGCCAAGGCCAGGAAGGACGCGTCCGAACAGCATCTGGTTCTGGTGGGTCGCGTCACGGCCATTGTCGCCGTGATCGTGGGCATCCTGGCCGCCAAGCCCCTGCTGGGCGGGGCCGACCAAGTGTTCCAGTTGATCCAGGAGTACACCGGCTTCTTCACGCCCGGCATCGTGGTGATCTTCATGCTGGGCCTGTTCTGGAAGCGGGCGACAACCGCCAGCGCCCTGGTCGCCACCGCCGGCTCGGTGGTCTTGTCGCTGGCCCTGAAGTTCGGCCTGCCCGACATGCCCTTCATGAACCGGGTCGGTCTGGTCTTCCTCCTGGCCCTGGCCGCGGCGATCCTGGTCTCGCTGGTCGCGCCCCAGAAGAAGCCGGTCAACGTGGTGTCGCTGGAAGGCGTCAGCTACAGGACCACGCCCGGTTTCAACATCGCCGGCCTGGGCGTGATCCTGATCCTGATCGCTCTCTACGCCACGTGGTGGTGACCTTGCGGATCGCCGCTTCACGGGCGTCCGTACGGCCCTGAAACGCACAGCCCCGCCACGGTCTCCGCGGCGGGGCTTCCATATTTGACATCATTGTTCCGGGCGTGAACGAAGCACGCTACACAGGTCTTACCTATTCGACGACGACCGTTTTCGAAGAGCGCTTTGGGGGCGAACACTTGGTGATCCGGATGCAGCCAGGCCTCAGTCTGACCTATGGACTGGTCGAGTCCCTGGGCCAGGCGATCGTCACGGGTGAATACGCCCAGGTCGGCTTTCCCACCGAAGGCGAACTCTCCAAGCAGTTCGGCGCCAGTCGCACCGTGACGCGCGAGGCGGTCAAGATGCTGACCGCCAAGGGCCTGCTCAGCGCCCGCCCTCGCCACGGCACAGTGGTAGAGCCCGAGACCGAATGGAACCTGCTCGATCCGGACGTCCTGCGCTGGATGCTGGAGCGCAAGTTCTCTCTACGACTGCTGGCCGAGTTCACCGAGATGCGTCTCGGCATCGAGCCCGCCGCCGCCGCCCTGGCCGCCCGCAACGCCGACGAGGCGGGGCTGGACGCCATCCGCAAGGCGCTGAACCGGATGAAGTCCGCCGCCGGCGGCGAGGATGATCCGCTGGCCGCCGACATCGCCTTCCACGTGGCGATCCTCAACGCCACCAAGAACCCGTTCTATCGCGACCTGCACGAGCTGGTGAACACCGCCCTGCGGATCTCGATCCGGTTCACCAACCGCATCAAGGGCCGCACGGCCTCGATCCCCTCGCACGAGGATGTGGCCGACGCGATCATGGCCCGCGACGCCGAGGCCGCGCAGAAGGCCATGCAGCAGATCATCGTCGACGTGCTGGAGCTGATCCGCGCCGCCTCGCCCGACACCGAGTCGGTGGCCGCCCGCCGCGACGCCTGACCGGACGACCACCGCCAATTTTGCGGTTGCATCACGAGGCGGGCGGCGCGAGCTTCCCCCCAATCTCGTGGGGATAATCCGCATTATGAAAAAAGTCTGGTTCCGGGCCGCCGCGGCCCTCGCTCTTTCCCTGTGCGCCGCCGGCGCCCAGGCCGGTCAGCACGACGGCGTTCGCGTGGAGGCCGTCTTCGCCACGGTCGACACGCCGGCTGGCGGCGCGACCTCTCTGGAATCGCCGCGCTACGGGGCCTGGGGCTTCGACCTCGCCGGCATCGACCGCTCGGTGAAGCCCGGCGACAGCTTCTACAAGTTCGCCAACGGCGTCTGGGACGCCCAGACCCAGATCCCCGCCGACCGCAGCAGCTACGGCTATTTCGCCAAGCTGGCCGAACTGTCTGACGCCCGCAACCGGGCCATCATAGAGGAAGCCGCGGCCGGCAAGCTCAGCGACGCCGACGGCGTCAAGGTGGGCGCGGCCTACAAGGCGTTCATGGACGAGGCCCGCCTTGAGGCGCTGGACGCCAAGCCCATCGCCCCGGCCCTGAACCAGATCAAGGCCGTCGCGGACAAGACCGCCTTCACCAAGCTGATGGCCACCGCGCCGGTCAGCCCGTTCTCGACCCTGTTCGAGTTCTACATCACGGCCGACGAGAAGGACCCGTCCCGCTACGCCGCCTATGTCAGCCCCGGCGGCCTGGGCCTGCCGGACCGCGACTACTACCTGGAAGCCGGCTTCGCAGAGAAGAAGGCCGCCTACCAGGTCTATGTCGGCAAGATGCTGGAGATGGCCGGCTGGGCTGATCCGCAGGGCTCGGCCAAGGCCGTGGTCGATTTCGAGACCGAAATCGCCAAGCTGTCGTGGAGCCGCGTCGAGCAGCGCGACTCCGTAAAGATGTACTCGCCCAAGACCGTGACCGAGCTGCCGACCTACGCCCCCGGCGTGGACTGGTCGGCGCTGCTGGCCGGCGCCGAGCTGCCCGGCGTCAAGCGCGTGGTGGTCAACAGCGACACGGCCGTGACCAAGCTGGCCGCCCTCTACGCGGCTACGCCGGTCGAGACGCTCAAGGCGTGGGAAGCCTTCCACGTGGTGGACGGCGCCGCGCCCCTGCTGTCCAAGCGCTTCGTCGACACCCACTTCGCCTTCCGCGGCAAGGTGCTGTCGGGCCAGCCTGAGATCCGCCCGCGCTGGAAGCGAGGGGTCAGCCGCGTCAACAGCATGCTCGGCGAGGCCGTGGGCAAGCACTACGTGGCCGAATACTTCCCGCCTGAATCCAAGGCCAAGGCCGACGAGCTGGTCGCCAACATCCTGGCGGCCATGAAGCTGCGGATCGAGAAGCTGGACTGGATGACGCCGGAAACCCGCGCCAAGGCGCTGGACAAGCTGTCGAAGTTCACCGTGAAGATCGGCTATCCGGTCAACTGGCGCGACTATTCGGCGCTGGAGATCAAGGCCGACGACGCCTACGGCAACAGCCTGCGCGCCGGGGCCTTCGACTGGCGTCGCGACGTGGCTCGCCTGAACGGCCCGGTGGATCGCGACGAGTGGCTGATGACCCCGCAGATGGTCAACGCCTACTACAACCCGCCGATGAACGAGATCGTGTTCCCGGCGGCGATCATGCAGCCGCCGTTCTTCGATCCCAAGGCCGACCCGGCCGTCAACTACGGCGGCATCGGCGGCGTGATCGGCCACGAGGTCAGCCACGGCTTCGACGACCAGGGCCGCAACTACGCCGGCGACGGCTCGCTGACCGACTGGTGGCAGCCCGCCGACGCCGCCAAGTTCGAGACCCAGGCCAAGAAGCTGGGCGCCCAGTACTCGGCCTTCGAGCCCCTGCCCGGCGCCAAGGTCAACGGCGACCTGACCATGGGCGAGAACATTGGCGACATGGGCGGCCTGTCGCTGGCCTACGACGCCTATCTCCTTTCGTTGAAGGGCAAGCCGGCGCCGGTGCTGGACGGCTTCACCGGCGAACAGCGCGTCTATCTGGGCTGGGCGCAGGTGTGGCGCTCGAAGATCCGCGACGACGCGCTGCGCCAGCAGGTGGTCAGCGACCCGCACTCGCCCGACGAGTTCCGGGTCGAGGGCGCGGTCCGCAACCAGGAAGGCTGGTACAAGGCCTTCGACGTCAAGCCCGGCGACAAGCTGTACGTCGCGCCGGAGAACCGCGTGAAGATCTGGTGATCGACGGCCGGGGACATGCGCTTGTGCGTGTCCCCACCCGATCCCGGACACCACCGGACCCGGTGCCCTATGGGAACACACGCAAGTGCATGTCCCCGGCCGACCCCGGACCTCGCGGTCCGGGGTTTTCCTTTGCCGCGAGACTTCATCGGCTCCGCGGACGGTTGTAAAGACAAGGCTGTCATCGCCCTTGGCAGGAGTTCCCGTGCAGAAGCCCTACGTCGCCGCCGCCGCCCGTTACGACGCCATGCCCTACCGCCGCACCGGCCGCAGCGGCCTGGACCTGCCGGCGATCTCGCTGGGGCTGTGGCAGAACTTCGGCGGCGAGGACGTGTTCGAGACCGGCCGCGCCATCCTGCGCCGCGCCTTCGACCTGGGCGTCACTCACTTCGACCTGGCCAACAACTACGGCCCGCCCTACGGCTCGGCCGAGGAGAACTTCGGCAAGGTGATGGCGAGCGACTTCGCCGCCCATCGTGACGAGCTGGTGATCTCGACCAAGGCCGGCTGGGACATGTGGCCGGGCCCGTACGGCGGCATCGGCGGCTCACGCAAGTACCTGATCGCCAGCTGCGACCAGAGCCTCAAGCGCATGGGTCTGGACTATGTCGACATCTTCTATTCGCACCGCGTCGATCCCACGACGCCTCTGGAGGAGACCATGGGCGCCCTGGCCCACCTGCACCGGCAGGGCAAGGCGCTGTACGTGGGCATCTCGTCCTACTCGCCCGAACTGACCCGCCAGGCCGCCGCCATTCTCAAGAGCGAGGGCGTGCCGCTGCTGATCCACCAGCCTTCGTATTCGATGCTGAACCGCTGGATCGAAGATGAACTGCTCGACACCCTGGAAGACCTGGGCGTCGGCTGCATCGCCTTCTCGCCCCTGGCCCAGGGCATGCTGACCAACAAGTACCTGGGCGGCGTGCCCCAGGACTCGCGCGCCGCCCGCGAGGGTTCGCTGGGCAACCATCTTCTGAGCGCCGACAACCTGGCTCGCATCGGCGCCCTGAACGACCTCGCCAAGGCGCGCGGCCAGAGCCTGGCCCAGATGGCGCTCGCCTGGGTGCTCCGCGACCCGCGCGTCACCTCGGCCCTGATCGGCGCCCGCACCGTGGCCCAGTTGGAAGACTCGCTGGCGGCGCTCAACACGCTGAGCTTCACGGCCGAAGAGCTGGCCCAGATCGACCGCCACGCCACCGAGGGCGCCATCGATCTGTGGAAGATTTCGTCGGACCTGGCCGCTTCGGACCTCCCCAAGCGCTGACCGCATCTTGCGGTGGAGCGCCTTCGGAATACAATCACGCCATGAGCTCGGGGGCTGAGAGCGTGGACCAGACGGTGAGTGGCCTAGACCGACTGACGCCGCGGGAACGGGATTGCCTGCGGCTGGTCGACGAGCATCTCAGCTCCAAGGAGATCGCTCGACGCCTGGGCCTCTCCAAGCACACGGTCGACTGGCACCTGGACAAGGCGCGGCGACGTCTGGGCGCGGCCGACCGCTACGAGGCCGCCCGCTTGATTTCCCCTCGCAGCCAGGCGGCCGCCCCCCCTCCGATCGCGCCCCCTCCGATCGTGTCAGGGTCCGACGCGGCGCGACTGGCCCCGCGGCCTTCTCCGACACATCCTTCCTCCAGATCTTTCGACCCCGTCGAAGGGTCGCCGCTCGAGAGCCGCAAGGCCGCGAGCGGCGACAGCGAGGAAGGAGCAGCAAGTGCCGCCACTCACGGACTCCCAGAAGGACGCGATCGACCAGGCCATCGCCCTGCGTCGCGACGCCCTGAACTTTCACAAGACCTGGCCGCCCCTGAACTCGCAGGACGAAGCGGTTCCCAGCTTCACTTGGACCCAGCTGGAACGTCAGCTCGCCAGCCTGGCGGCGACGGCCCAGAGCGCCCTGATGGCGTCGGACCTGGTCAGCGCGACACGCAAGCAGGCCAATTTCAAGCCGCCGGAAATGGTGCTGCGGGAAATCCTCTGCGTGGCCGGCGCCTTGATGGACGAGAGCTTCCACCCGTCCGGCCGTTCGGAAATTGGGGAGGCCCCAATGACCTGACCGTCGGCCAACGGCTGGCCCTGATCGCCGCCATGATGCTCGCGACCGCCTTCGCGTTCGGATCCCTGCTCGCCGGCCTGCATGCCCTCCGGGGTCTGCTCTAGGCCGACCGGCCGAACGCTCTCCCACGATTTCCACCCTATGACGCGCCGCGCATCCGCGGCGCGAGGAGAACCGTCATGCTCAAGGAACGCCGCCAGGCCGCCGAAACCGTGGCCGAAGCCCTGTTCGCCGCCGAGAAGGCCATCGACGCGGCCATCGCCAGCACCGCCGCCCTGACCAACCTCATGCCCGCCTCGCGGGAAGCGGCTAACCTGTCGGTGATGGTCGGTCAGGACGCCCTAGTCAGCGCGATCGAGACGATGCGCGCTCTGGGCGTGGCCCGCCAGAACATCCTCGAAACTCATCAGGGCCTCAGCAAGGCCCAGCACGACATCGGCCTATCGGCGGTCGCCTTCGGCGGCGGCGGCATCAAGCCCGACTTCGCGATCGGCAGCCTCCGGGCCGTGCCGACCTCGCGCGACGTCGCCTGAAATCCTCCTCTATCAGGCCTCGCGCAGCGGGCCCGATCATGGATCCCCCACCTATGATCGGGCCCGTGACCTGCCGGGATCGGCGCACGCCCGCCACTAGGCTATGGTGAGGATCGAGCGCCTCCGGAAATCATCCCAAGCGACCAGACCTCGGCAGATGTACGTCCACGCCCCCGATCAGCTGTTCAGCCTCGCCGTGCTGCTGGCCTGTTGCGGGGTGGCCATCTGGCGCGGACGCGGCGTCGAACAGATCGCCGCGGCGGCGATGGTCGCCGCCTGGTTCACGACACCCCTGGTCCAGCACCGGCACGCCCTGGGCGCCCAGACCGGCGTGCTGGTGGTCGACATCCTGCTGTTGATGGTCCTGCTGTACCTGGCCCTCACCACCGACCGCTGGTGGACGATGGCCGCCACCGCCTTCCAGGGGGTCGCCGCCATGGTCCATCTGGCCGCCGCCCTCGACCGGCAGATCATCCCCCGCGCCTACTACGTGGCCGGCAGCCTGATCAGCTACCTGGTGATGGGCGCCCTTCTGGTCGGCGCCTGGAACGCGAGGCGCCAGGATAGGGCCGGGCCAGGCGGCGTCGCCTGACCGAATAGGCCGCCTTACGATCATTTAATCCGGTGAACAGTGTTTCTCGGTTAGAAGGCGTCTGGCTGTTCAATAATCGGAGCTGAGGTGGTCGTGCATCAACGGATCAAACAACGCGGCCTGCGTTCGACTGCGTTACCCGTGGTGCTGTGCATCGGCGTCCTCGGGCTGGCCGCTTGCGACCAAGGCGACAAGGCCAAGGCCAAGACGACCAAGCCCTCGCAGACCGCCAGCCAGACCGTCAGCGTCGCGGTGGTGACCGTCCAGTCGCTGCCCCGCATCATCAACGCCTCCGGCACCGTCACGCCATGGGAAGAGGTGCCCGTCGGCGCCGAGACCGGCGGCCTTACCGCTGTGTCGGTAAACGCCGAGGAGGGCCAGGTCGTGCGCCAGGGCCAGGTCCTGGTCGCCCTGAACGACACCATGCTGCGCGCCCAGCTGCGCCAGCAAGAAGCCTCCGTCGCCAGCGCCAAGGCCACCCTGGCCGAGGCCCAGGCGGCCCTGGGTCGCTCGCGTGAGCTGCAGGCCAAGGGCTATCTGTCGCAAGCCTCGCTCGACACCGCCATCGCCCGCCAGCAGACCGCCACGGCCCAGCTGGAAGCCGCCGACGCCTCGCGCAACGAGACCCTCGCCCGCCTGGGCCAGGCCGCCATCCGCGCGCCGGTCTCGGGCCTGATCAGCCGCCGCAGCGTCACCAAGGGCCAGATCGTCTCGCCGGGAACCGAGCTGTTCCGCATCGTCCGCGACGGCCGCCTGGAGCTGGACGCCGAGATTCCCGAAGCCGACCTGCTGGCCCTTCGCGCCGGCATGCCGGCCACCGTCACCTCCGACCAGGTGGGCCAGACCACAGGGACGATCCGCATCGTCACCTCCGAGGTGAACACCCAGACCCGCGTCGGCCTGGCCCGCATCAGCCTGGCGCCCGGCAGCGGCTTCCGCTCTGGCATGTTCGCCCGCGCCCAGATCGCGGCCGGCGCCCAGCCCGCCCCGACCATCCCGACGGCCGCGATCCTGTATCGTCAGAACCAGCCGGGCGTGTTCGTGGTCGGCGCCAACAACCACGTGCAGTTCCGCCGCATCGACATCCTGGCCCGCAACGCCGACCGCACCGCCGCCAATGGCCTGAACCCGGGCGAGCGCGTGGTGGTCGAAGGCGCCGGCTTCCTGGGCGAAGGCGACGGCGTCCGCATCGCCGCGACCACCGCCCGGGCCGCGCCGCCCGCCGTGGCCGTCGCGACCAAGCGCTAGGGGCCGGCGATGAACAACATCTCGCGCTGGGCGATCAAGAACCCGATCCCCGTCATCCTGCTGTTCGTGCTGCTGACCCTGGCGGGGATCGGCGGCTTCACCAGCATGCGGATCAACGACAATCCGGACGTCGACCTGCCCTTCGTGGTCGTCAGCGCGTCCCGCCCCGGCGCGGCGCCGACCGAGCTGGAGACCCAGGTCACCCGCCTGATCGAGGACTCGATCGCGGGCCTGGGCCAGGTGCGCCACATCAGCTCTACGGTCGGCGACGGCTATTCCTCGACCTTCATCGAGTTCGAGCTGGGCGTCGACCACGAGCGGGTCACCAACGACGTCCGCAACGCCATGGCCAATCTGCAGAGCAGCCTGCCCCAGGACATGCAGATTCCCAACGTCACGCGGATCGACATCTCGGGCGACGCCTTGATCACCTATGTGGTCCAGGCCCCGACCCTGACGCCCGAACAACGCAGCTGGTTCGTGGACAACGACGCGAGCCGGGCCCTGCTGGCCATCAAGGGCGTCGGCCAGGTCAACCGCCAGGGCGGCGTCAGCCGCGAGATCCAGGTGGCTCTGGACCCCGACCGCCTGGCCGCGCGCGGCGTCACCGCCGCCCAGGTCAGCCAGGCCCTGCAGTCGGCCAACGCCGACCTGCCCGGCGGCCGCGTCACCGTCTCCGGTTCCGAGCGCGCCATCCGCACCCTGGGCGCGGCCGGCTCGGTCGACCAGCTGCGCGAGACCCGCGTCCCGCTGGGCAATGGCGAGACCGTTCGCCTGGGCGACCTTGGCACCGTCGAGGACCGCTGGGCCGAACCGCGCAACCGCGCCCGGTTCAACAACCAGGAGGTCGTGACCTTCAACATGGTCCGCTCGCGCGGCGCCAGCGAAGTCAAGGTCGCCGAGAAGGTCCGCAAGGAAATCGAGAAGCTGGACGAGGCTCACCCCGAGGTGAAGATAGTCGAGCTGACCTCGAACGTGAAATACATCGAGCAGAGCTACATCGCCTCGCTCGAGGCCCTGGGCCTGGGCGCCCTGCTGGCGGTGCTGGTGGTGCTGCTGTTCCTGCGCGACTGGCGGGCGACCTTCCTGGCCGCCGTGGCCATCCCCTTGTCGCTGTTGCCGACCTTCGCGGTCATGGCGCCGCTGGGACAGTCGCTGAACGGCGTGACCCTGCTGGCCCTGTCGCTGACCGTCGGCATCCTGGTCGACGACGCCATCGTCGAGATCGAGAACATCGTCCGCCACATGCGCGGCGGGAAATCCCCGTACGACGCGGCCATGGAGGCCGCCGACGAGATCGGCCTGGCCGTCGTGGCCACCACCTTCACCATCGTGGCGGTGTTCGCGCCGGTGGGCTTCATGCCCGGCATCGTCGGCCAGTTCTTCAAGGCCTTCGCCCTGGCGGCCTGCATCTCGGTGCTGTTCTCGCTGGTCATCGCCCGCATGCTGACGCCGCTGATGGGCGCCTACATGCTGAAGGCCCACCACAAGCCCGACACCGATCCGTTCTGGATGGCGCCGTACCTGAAGTCGCTGAACTGGGCGCTGAGCCACAAGATCATCGTCTCGCTGGCGGCCTTGCCGATCCTGGTCGGCACCTTCCTGCTGGCCCAGAAGCTGCCGTTCGAGTTCCAGCCGGCGGCCGACCGGGGCCGCGCGCCGTTCAGCGTCGAACTGCCCCCGGGGGCGACCCTGGACGAGACCGACGCCGTCGTCATGCGCATGACCCGCGAGCTGGAAGCCCGCCCCGAAGTCACCGGCGTCTACGCCTCGGTCGGCAGCGATGGCGTCAACCAGGCCCGCGTCACGGCCGACCTGGTGCCGAAGGGCGAACGGATCAGCCAGCGCGACTTCAGCCGCCAGATGGTCGACCAATTCAAGGCCATCCCCGGCGCCCGCATCGGCGCGGGCGGCAACAACGGCGGCGGTCCCAGCGACGGCTCGGCCTTCACCCTGCGGCTGATCGGCGACAACGGTCAGCAGCTGGAAGCCGCCGCCCGGGCGATCGAAGCCCAGATGCGCGGCGTGAAGGGCCTGGCCAACGTGGTCAACACCGCGGCCATCGCCCGTCCCGAGATCATCGTCACGCCCAAGCCCGACCAGGCCGCCCGGGCCGGCGTCTCGGCCGGCGCGATCTCGCAGGCCGTGCGGGTGGCCACCATCGGCGACATCGACCAGTCCCTGCCCAAGTACAATCTGGGCGACCGCCAGGTGCCGATCCGTCTGCGCCTGACCGACGACGCGCGCGAGAACATGTCGGTGCTGGAGACCCTGAAGGTCCCCTCCAGCCACGGCGGTTCGGTGCCGCTGAACGCGGTGGCCGACGTGCGCTTCGGCGCGGGTCCGTCGCAGATCTCGCGCCAGGACCGCTCGCGGGTGGCCGAGATCACCGCCGAGCTGGACGGCATCGTCGTGGGCGACGCGTCCAAGGCCGTCCACGCCCTGCCGGCGGTCAAGAATCTGCCGCCCGGCGTCAGGGAAGCGCCGGCGGGCGACGCCGAGTTCATCGCCGAGATGCTGACCGGCTTCGCCGCCGCCTTCATCACCGGCCTGCTCCTGATGTACGT
>Ga0209256_1000692_pt1 | contig 44918 bp, 48 predicted proteins | sample AraplaCol_mCL_r2_2_FD_184270 | JGI IMG/M metagenome (GOLD analysis project Ga0209256, IMG submission 184270) | Arabidopsis root microbial communities from North Carolina, USA - plate scrape MF_Col_mCL_r2 (SPAdes) (version 3) | ecosystem: Host-associated > Plants > Roots > Endosphere | place...
TCAACAACGCGCTGCGGCAGCAGGGCCCGACCAGCGGCGGCACGGTGCTGAACCTGCAGCGCGCGATCGCGATGCTGGGCCTGAACGGGCTGGAGGACGCGGCCCGCGCGCTCAAGCCCTGGCCCGGCCCGATGAACGACGGCCAGGCGCAGTTCATGCAGAGCGTGATGCGCCGCGTGCAGCGCGCCGGCCAGGTGTCGCAGGCGCTGCGGCCGGCGGGCTATGACGGCGAGGTCGTGTATCTGATCTCGCTGATGCAGAACCTGGGCCGGCTGCTGGTGCAGTACCACTTCCCGGACGACGCGCAGCAGATCCGCCAGCTGCAGGTGGCGCCCGAGGCGACCGAGGACAACCCCAATCCGCGCGGCATGAACGAGCAGTCGGCCGCCTACGCGGTGCTGGGCTGCGACCTGGAAAGCCTGGGCCTGGCGGTGGCCCGCTACTGGGGCCTGGGCGACGAGCTGCAGCACATGATGCGCCGCCAGCCGCAGGAGGCGCCGGTGCGCCATGCCGATGGCGACATCGAACTGCTGCGCCTGACCTGCAGCCTGGCCAACGAGCTGGTGGACGCGCTGGCCGCGCCGGAGCGCAAGCGGCAGGCGGCGATCGAGCTGGCGACGCGGCGTTATGCGCGCGCGCTCGGCCTGGGCTTGCGGGAGATCTACGACGCGCTCGGCGCCAGCGGCGCGATCGCCGACGCCGGCGACAGCGGCCTGGGCGCGATGACCGATCCGTCGATCGGCGCGGCCGCGACCGCGGCGCCGCGCTCCAGGCTGCGGGAGCGCGCCGAATCGGGCGCCCCGGCGAGCGTGCCGGCGGCGGCTCCGTCCGCCGGGGCGGCGCCCTCGGCCACCGCGCCGGCCTCGTCGTCCCTGACGACGCCCCCGCCAGGGACGCGCATGCCCGAGCCCGGCAAGGACCGCCCATGACCGCCATGCCGCCCGCCGTCGGGCGCTTCAAGCCGCTGCGCAGCCTGGGGCAGGGCGCCCAGGCGACGGTGTGGCTGGCCCATGATCCGCGGCTGGACCGCGAGGTGGCGCTGAAGGTGCTGACGCAGGCGGTGGACCGCGCCAGCGTCGATGCCTGGCTGCATGAGGCGCGCGCGGTCAGCCGCTTGACGCATCCCAACATCGTGCCGGTCTTCGAGGCCGACATCGAGGCGGGCCAGACCTACATGGTCTTCGAGTACGTGCCCGGCGGCACGCTGACCGAGCGCCTGCGCCAGCGCGGCCGCCTGCCCGCGCGCGAGGCGGTGACGCTGATGCTGGGCATCCTGGACGGGCTGCACGCGGCCCATCAGGCCGGCGTCGTGCACCGCGACCTGAAGCCGTCCAACATCCTGATCGACTCGACCGGCCGGCCCAAGGTGATGGACTTCGGCATCGCCGGGCGGGTGGCCGCCGGCGGCACCGCGGCCAGGCCCAACCGCATCGTCGGCACGCCGGGCTACATCTCGCCGGAGGCGGCGCGCGGCGATGCGCCCTCGCCGGTGATGGACGTGTTCGCGGCGGCCGTGATGCTCAGCGAGATGCTGTCCGGCCAGCGCCTGAACTACGACCCCGATCCGTGGCGCGCGGTGCGCCGCGCGATGGAGCAGACCCTGGACCCGCCCGCGGACCTGGGCCCGGACAGCGACGACGCGCTGCGCGCCGTGCTGCTGCGCGGCCTGGCGCGCGAGTCGGCGCAGCGCTGGTCCGATGCCAAGGCCTTCCACGACGCGCTGGCCGCCTGGCTGCATCCCGCCGGCGAGGCCCCCGACGCGGGCGAGGGCGGCAACGCGACGCTGGAGTTCCTGCTGCGCCGCATGCGCCATCGCAGCGACTTCCCGGCGATGGCCGATTCGGTGGCGCGCATCCAGCGCATGACGCAGTCGGAGAACGAGAGCCTCACCACGCTCTCCAACGAGATCCTCAAGGACGTCGCGCTGACCAACAAGCTGCTGCGACTGGTCAACACGGTGCAGTTCAGCCACGCCGGCGGCGGGCACATCAGCACGGTGTCGCGCGCGGTGGCGCTGGTGGGCTTCGGCGGCATCCGCAACCTGGCGCTGTCGCTGGTGCTGCTGGAGCGCATGGAGAACAAGCATCACGCGCAGCGCCTCAAGGAGGAGTTCCTGCGCGCGCTGATGGCGGGCTCGCTGGCGCGCGAGCTGTGCCTGGTGCCCCGCGAGAACGAGGAGTCCTTCCTCGCCACGATGTTCCAGGGCCTGGGTCGTCTGCTGGCCGAGTTCTACCTGCCCGAGGAAGCGCAGCAGGTGCGCCGCGTCGTGCGGCCCGAACGCGGCATGGGCGAGCAGGCCGCGCCGCCGATGAGCGAGGCGGCGGCCTCGGCGCAGGTGCTGGGGCTGAGCTACGAGAGCCTCGGGCTGGGCGTGGCGCGGCAGTGGGGCTTCCCCGACAGCCTGCAGCGCAGCATGCAGCGGCCCGACGGCGACGCGCCGGCGCGGCTGGTCGAGCATTCGACGGACCGCATGCGCTGGCTGGGCCGCGCCAGCAACGACGTGGCCGACGTGATCCTGAACAGCGATCCGGCCGAGGCCCATGCCAAGGTGCGCGCGATGGCGCAGCGCTACGCGCGCGCGCTGGGCGTCGAGGCCAAGGCCTTCGAGGCCGCGGCCGACCAGGCGCGGCAGCGGCTGACGCAGCTGGCGCAGGCGATGGACATCAAGCTGGCGAAGAACTCGCCGGCGCAGCGGCTGCTGGCGCCGCTGACGCCGTCGGCGGAGGATTCGCTGTCGCCGCACCAGCTGCAAGCGACGATGGTCGAGGGGGCGCCGGCGGGCGGCGTCATCTCGGCGGAGCAGGCGGCGGCGACGCTGGCCGCCGGCATCCAGGACATCACCAACGCCATGGTGGAGAGCTTCAAGCTCAACGAGATCCTGCGGATGATCCTGGAGACGATGTACCGCGGGCTGGGTTTCCGGCGGGTGATCTTCTGCCTGCGCGATCCCAAGACCGAGACGCTGACCGGCCGCTTCGGCCTGGGCGAGGGCGTCGAGGCGGTGGTGCCGACCTTCCGCGTGCCGCTGCGGGTCATGCCCGGCATGCCGGCCGACCTGTTCACGGCCATCTGCACCAAGGGCGTGGATACCCTGATCGCCGATGCCTCGCAACCCAAGATCGCCGAGCGGCTGCCGGCGTGGTTCCTCAGCGGCGCGAAGGCGCACAGCTTCCTGATCCTGCCGATGGCGCTGCGCGGCGCGCCCTTCGCGATGATCTACGCGGACAAGCCCGAGCCGGGCAGCGTGGTGCTCGACGAGAAGCAGCTCTCGCTGCTGCGCACGCTGCGCAACCAGGCCGTGATGGCCTTCAAGCAGGCGAACTGAGCCCGGCCCGCTTCGCGGGGCGGCGCCGCCGTTCGTGAGCGGCTTCACGGATCGTCCTTCCGGGCAGGGCCGCGGTCCGCGAAACCTTGATATTTCCGGCCGAACCGCGCTGCCGGGCCCTCATGGCTTGTCACTGACGCGCCGCCATGCATCAGCCATGGCGACGACAGTCATCCATGAAGGGAAATCCAATGAAGCACGAATTGAAGAAGACGCTGGTCCTGCTGCCGCTGCTGGCCGCACTGGCGGCCTGTGGTGGCGGCGGGGGCGACGGCAGCCCCCTCGACGCGAACCGGAGCGCGGACGGCACCGGCGCCGGCGCGGGCACCGGCCAGCCGGCCACCGACGGCGACACCAAGGACACGCCGGCCACCCCGAGCACGCCGGCCAAGCCCGAGGTGGAAGAGCTGTTTCACCTCTCGCCTCGTGGCACGACCGCGCGCTACGTGCTGCTCGGCACCAGCCTGCAATCCACCGGGGCGCTGGAGACCCTCGAGCAGCAGCCGATGGGCGGCGTCGTGGCGATGAACGCCCATACGCTGACGGGCCCGGACCTCTCGGTGGCGGACATCGCCGGCGACGAGACCTTTGCGCAGGGCCGATGGGCCAAGGGCACGGCGCTGGCCGCCGGCAGCACCTCGACCCTGGGGGGCGCGCGCAACGCCGCCTACCACTACGTCGTGCACCTCCCCGCGACCCATTTCCCCGCCGGCGGCACGCTCCGGTGCGATGCCGGCACGTTCACGCGGCCCACGGTCATCAGCAACCCCTCGGCGCCGGCGCTCGGTGTCGCGACGGGGTCGGCCGCGCTGAGCTTCAACGACGCGGGCGCTGTGGTCGACGTGTCGCTCACCGCGACCGCCGGTCACCGCACCGGCACGGTGTCGACGACCGAACGAACGATCGCACCCGGCGCCTCGGCCGTCACCGGGAACTTCTTCAGCCAGGGTGACGGGATGATGCTGACGCTGGGCGACAGCGGCAACGGCAAGTTCCGCGTCATCGCGGCCTATGAAGTGACGGCGGGCGGCGACGCGGCCTATCGCGGCATCGCCACCTTCCTCTGCACGCGATGACCCTCCGGGCGGGCGCCATCGGCCCGCCTGCTCGATCGAAGCCGGCCTCGCGCCGGCTTCGTCGTTGCTGCTGCGTCGCGGGGACAGGGCCGGTGCCGGTGCTGCCCTCGGCGCCACCCAGGCCGCCCGGCGAGCATCGCCTTTGACATTTCCCTTCATTCCTCGCTCCAGGCGAGCGAGCAGCCCTCTTCATTCCGCGACTAACCGCCGCGCTGTGCATCCGCACGGCGACCACGAACATCAACGATTGGAGATCTCATGAAAGCTGGAATGACGAAAGCCCTGGCGGTGCTGCCGCTGATCGCGGCACTGGCGGCCTGCGGTGGCGGTGGTGGAGATTCGGGGCCGGCCACGCCCGCAGGACTGCAGGGCACCGGCGATGCCAGCCGCCCCAAGGTGAAGGCGGCTTTCGTGAAAGGTCAGACGGCGCGCTACCTGATGATCAGTTCGTCCGCGCAGAACGCGGGCCGGCTCGAGACCATCGAGCAGCAGACGACGGGCGAGGTCATCACGATGAACGGCAACGCGCTCAGCGGCATCGACCGCGCGATCGCGGACGTCGCCGGCGACGTGTCCTTCGCCATCGGACGCTGGACCCACGGATCGGCCGTGATCGGCAGCAGCACGAAGACGCTTGGCGCGACCGGCACCGCCGTCCATTACGCGGTGTACAACGCGCCCGACGCGCTCCCCACCAGCGGCAGCTTCTCCTGCGACGCGGGCCAGTTCACCGTGCCCACCCTGGACGTCGCCCCCGGCACCGAGGTCGGACAGGCCAAGGGCTCGGCCTCGCTGAGCTTCGACGCCTCGGGCGCGCAGCTGGATGCGTCGATCACCGTGACGCTGGCCGACGGCAGCGCCGGCACGGAATCCGCCACCGGTCGCAAGCTGAACTCGCCGACGACGATCACCTACACCGGCGGCATGCTGGGCGGCTCGTCCGGCCTGCAGCTCACCATGGCGCAGGGCCTGGATGCCAGCAAGCAGGCGGTGATCGTCGGGTATGTGGTGAAGGTCGGCGCGAGCAAGTACCGCGGCGTCGCGATCTTCAACTGCTCGAAGTGAGCTCGAAGTGACCCCAAAGTGAGCCCGATGAGGCGGCGCCCGTAAGGGACGCCGCCACTGACGAAGCCGGCCTTGAGCCGGCTTCGTCGTTCAAGGGAGACTGGAAAGAGGGACGAGGGCTCAGCGGCGGGGGCCGTAATGACCCGGGATCCAGCGCCGGCCTCCGCCTTGCGTGTCCCAGTAGCCATCGATCCAGATCGTGCCGGTGACGGGCACGACTTCCGTATAGCCGGGGCCCCGGTCGTAGCCGTAATAACGATGCGCCGGGACCACGACGCAGCCGGTCAGGCTCGCGACCAGCGGCGCGGCGGCCAGGGCGAGCAGCAAGGGACGAAATGTGCGCATGAGGAACCTCCAGCGGGTCTGCATGCGTCTGAGAACGTGCCGCCGCGGCGCCGCGCTGACGCGCCGGGCGGGACATTACCGGCCCGACAACAAGTAACGGCGCGTGCCATAGACTGCGCCGATGCTGACCGTCCACCACCTCAACAACTCCCGCTCGCAGCGGGTCCTGTGGCTGCTCGAGGAACTCGGGCTTCCCTACGAGATCAAGCCCTACCAGCGCGATCCCAGGACGATGCTCGCGCCGCCCGAGCTGCGCGCCGTGCATCCGCTGGGCAAGTCGCCGGTGATCAGCGACGGGGGCCTGGTGATCGCCGAGTCCGGCGCGATCCTGGAATACCTCGTCGACCGCTACGGCGAAGGCCGCTTCAAGCCGGCCGCCGGCACGCCCGAGGCGCTGCGCTACCGCTACTGGATGCATTACGCCGAGGGCTCGGCGATGCCGCCGCTGCTCCTCAAGCTGGTCTTCGACCGCATCGAACGCGCGCCCGTGCCGTTCTTCGTGAAGCCGATCGCCCGGGGCATCGCGGCGAAGGCCAAGGCGAGCTTCGTCCAGCCGCAGATTGACAACCACATGAACTACCTGGAAGCGGAACTCGGTCGAAGCCCCTGGTTCGCCGGCGCGGACTTCAGCGCTGCCGACGTGCAGATGAGCTTCCCGCTCGAGGCCGCGGCGCAGCGAGGCGGCGCCGTGGCACGGCAGCCGCGCATCACCGAATTCCTCCAGCGCATCCATGCCCGGCCCGCCTACCAGCGGGCGCTCGAGCGCGGCGGTCCCTACGCGCTGGCCTGAGCGGGCGGTCATCCCCTGGATGACGGATGCGCGGGGGAGGGGCGGGTGCCAGACTGCCGCCGTCCGGGTCCCCCCGGCGGGAGTGCGCCATGTCCTTCCTCACGCCCTCGCAGATCCGCACCGCCCAGGCGATCGTCAATCTCTTCGAGACCGGTCATGTGCTGGGCGACTACGGCCAGGTGACCGTGCTGGAGGGCGATCCGGGGCGGCTGACCTATGGCCGCTCGCAGACGACCCTGGGGTCGGGCAAGCTGGTCGAGCTGCTGCGACAGTACGCCGGCAACCCGGGCGCGCAGTTCGGGGCCGCGATCGGCGACTGGCTGCCGGCCCTGGCGGCCGCCGGCGCGGCGCTCGACACTGACCAGCGCCTGCACAACCTCCTGCGCGCCTGCGCCGACGACCCGGTGATGCGCGAGACGCAGGACCTCTTCTTCGACGAGCACTTCTGGCAGCCCGCCGCGCGCGCGGCCGGGAAGCTGGGCATCGTGTCGGCGCTGGGCTCGGCGGTGGTCTACGACAGCTTCGTGCACGGCTCCTGGGCGCGGATCCGCGCGGCCACCGATGCGCAGGTCGGCGCGACCGCGCAGGCGGGCGAGCAGGCCTGGATCGACGCCTACGTGCGGGTGCGCCGCCAATGGCTGGCCACGCACAGCATCGCGATCCTGCGCGGCACGGTCTACCGGATGGATGCGTTCCGGCGGCTGATCGACCTCGGCCAATGGGGCCTGCCCCTGCCGCTGGTGGTGCGCGGCGCCGAGATCTCGATGACGACGCTCAACGGCACGCCGCCCGGCTGCTACGACGGGCCGGCGCCCGGCAGCCGCGCGCTGTCGGTCCAGGCGCCACTGCAGCGCGGGCTCGACGTGCGGCGGGTGCAGCTCGCGCTGTCCGGGCTGGGCGCGGACATCAAGGCGGATGGCGTCTTCGGTGGCGCCTCGATGCGCTGCGTCCAGGAGGTGCAACGCACGCGTGGCCTGCCGGCGACCGGCGTGGCCGACATCGCCTTCATCGGCGCGCTGCTCGGCTGAGGCGCGTCGCCATGCGCGCGCCGGCCGATCCGTCGCTGCGTCCGCGGGCCGGTCGGCCGCGGCGACGGTCCTGCGTGGCGCGTCCCGTGCCGCCCCGTCGTGCCAATGCGCGCCGGCGAGCACGGCCCGCGGTGGAGGCCGCGTCTTCGGGTCGCCGAGCGGGGTGGCCGCGCTGCGCGGCGGGTCGACCCGTGCGCCGGCCGTCACCGTGCCGGAGGAGCCGTCCGTCCCGCTCGTCACGGTGGCGGCCGCTATAGTCCCGCCTCCTCCGCATTCCTGCCGGCGTCCGCCGGTGACCGTCGCCGTCCATGCCCATCGCCGACATCCGCGCGGCGATCGAGGCCGAACTGGCCGCGACGCCCGAGTTCTACGACTTCCGCGTGCTCCGCAGCGAGCCGGACGGCGCCTGCTGGCGGGTGACGCTCGAGGCGGGCTACGTCTACGCCGAGGGCCAGCGGCCCGGGCAGGCGTCGGCGCAGACGCTGCTCGACGAGCGGCTGGAGGGCGCGTCCGCCTGGTGGGGCGCGCCGGACAAGGGCGGCGCGAGCGTGCGGGCGGTGGTGGTCGAGGACGACCAGCTCGTGCTGCAGGACGCGAGCGCGCCGCCGCCGGGAGAGGGGCACCTGATCCGGATCTATCCGCCGCGCTTCCTGCAGGCGGTGGCCGACGCCTGGGGCGATGACGCCTGGGCGCGCCGCGCCGCGGACTGCTGGCCGGGCCTGTCCGCGCCCGCGGCCCATCCGCCCGGACCTCGCCTGGACGGCTCGCCGTTCCGCTGGCTGCGACCGGCGCAGCGACAGGCGCTGGGGCTGGTCGCCTTCGAGGATGCCTTCCTGTGGGGACCGCCCGGCACCGGCAAGACGACGACGCTGGGCGTGCTGGTCGCCGAGTACCTGGACCGCTGCCCCGCGGCGCGGGTGCTGCTGCTGTCGACCACCAACCATGCGGTCGACCTGGCGACGCTGGCGGTGGACAAGGCGCTCCAGAAGGGCCGCCGCGAGGCCTTGCGCGGGACGATCCGCCGGCTCGGCTCGCGGTTCGATGCCCAGGCCTATGCCGGTCGCGAGCACTTGATCCCAAGTCCCGGCACCCCGTCGCAGCAGGTGCTGCGGCAATGCCGACTCGCCACGATGACGACGACGCGCGCGGTCTTCACGCTGAAGACCCTGCGCGAGCTCGCTTCACCCGATGCGCCGTCGGAAACGTCGACGGCGATGCCGCCCTTCGACCTGGTGGTCTTCGACGAGGCGAGTCAGGTCAGCCTGGCCCACGCGCTCGCGCTGATGCCGCTGGGGCGGGCGCGCCTCTTCGCCGGCGATCCGCGGCAGCTGTCGCCGGTGCTGCGCGGCGACGACCGGCTGGCGCGGCTCTGGCTGGGACGATCGCCGTTCGCGGCCATGCCCGGCGGCGGGCAGGGAGGGGCCGCGGTGGCGATGCTCGACGAGCAGTCGCGCATGGCGCCCCCCATCGGCGCGCTGGTGAGCGACCTGTTCTACGACGGCGCGCTGCGCGTGGCCGAGGAGGCGTTGGCGTCGGCGGACTGGCTGGCCGCGCGCTCGCGCGCGCTGGGGGACATCCCGCCGGAGGTCCATGTGGCGGTGCGGCGCGTGACGCGGGAAGGCGGCTGGTCCGCGAAGGACCGCGGGCCGATCCGAAGGGAGTCGGCCGACGCGATCGCGGCCACCATCGCCGAGGCGCTGGCCAGTAGCGCCTGGGCGCCGCACGAGCTCATCGTGCTCACGCCCTTCCGCGCGCAACGCGCGCTGATCCGGCAGCGCCTGGCGGCGGCGGGCGTCGACGACGGGGTGCGGGTCAGCACCGTGCACCGCGCGCAGGGCAGCGAGGCGCCGGTGGTGTTCTTCGATCCGGCCGACGGGACCCAGCCCTTCCTGCGCACGGACGAGGCGCGGCGCTTGCTCAACGTCGCACTGAGCCGCGCGCAGGCGAAGGTGGTGATCTATCTGTCGCCAGCGGACCTGACGAACGAGGTGCTCGCGCCCATCGTCCAGCGCCTGCGGCTGGCGGGCGATGCGCGCGAGGCGGTGCCGCTGTCGACGCTCGCCCGGGCGGCGGACTTCCCTTTCAACACGCGCGGGTTGCGGATCGCCGCGGGACGGCTGGTCGGCGAGGTCGACCGCATCGCCGCGGACGGCGCGCGCTTCTGGGTCATCCACGAGAAGAGCGGCAACTCGGTGGAGATCGACGCGGCGTTCTGGCGGGAGCGGGCGGTGGGGGGGTGAGCGCCCCATGAAAAACGCCCCGCGAGCGGGGCGTTTCGATCCAGCGGTCGGCCGGGAATCAGACCGGCACGCGGCGCAGCATTTCCACGCCGACGTCGCCGTTGGCGACTTCGCGCAGCGCGGTCACGCCGGGCTTGTTCTTCGACTCCAGCTTCGGCGCGTGGCCTTGGCTCAGCATGCGGGCGCGATAGGTCGCGGCGAGCACCAGCTGGAAGCGGTTCGGGATCTTGGTCAGGCAGTCTTCGACGGTGATGCGGGCCATGCGGGTTCCTGAGGGGACGGGGTTACTCGATGAGGTCGAGCGCGCGGAACACGGTCGACCGGTTGCGGCGCTGGGTCGCGTATTTTAGCCGCTGCGCCTGGACGATGGCCTTCAGGTCGAAAAGCGCCGTCTCGAAGACGGCATTGATGACCACGAAATCGAAGTGTTTCGCTTGCGCGACTTCCTCCCGGGCGGTCTGCATGCGCTTGGCGATCACCGCTTCCTCGGTGTCGCCGCGCCGGACCAGGCGCTGCTTCAGTTCCTCCCAGCTCGGCGGCAGGATGAAGATCAGCACCGCATGCGGGAACAGCTGCTTGATCTGCAGCGCGCCCTGGTAATCGATCTCCAGCACGACGTCGTCGCCATGCGAGATGCGCGCCTCGATCGCCGCGCGGGAGGTGCCGTAGAGGTTGTCGTGGACCTGCGCCCACTCGAAGAACTCCCCGCGGTCGACCATGGCCCGGAATTCCTCCGGGGTGACGAACAGGTATTCGCGGCCGTGCTGTTCCTGGCCGCGCGGCGCGCGCGAGGTGTGCGAGACGGAGACGCTCAGCTTGGCGTCCAGTTCCAGCAGCGCCTTGACGAGGCTGGATTTGCCGGCACCGCTGGGGGCGGCGACAACGAAGAGATTGCCCGGGTATTCCATCGCGCGATTTTATAGAGGACGGCGTGAAGGCTTCGACAGGCCGCCCGGCCGCGGGCCGCGGGGACCGCGCACTCGTTCACGCCGACGCAGGCGCGGGGCGTCGATCCGCAATACTGGCGCGATGCAGCAGATCGATTTCATGGAGAGCCCGGTCCTGGTGGCGCGGCAGCTCATCGGGTGGACGGTGCTGGTGGACGGTGTCGGCGGCGTCATCGTCGAGACCGAGGCCTATGACCAGGACGACGAGGCCTCGCATTGCTTCGTCGGCCTGACGCCGCGCAACGCGGCGATGTTCGGCCCGCCGGGGCATGCGTACGTGTACCGGAGCTACGGCCTGCACTGGTGCCTGAACTTCGTGTGCCGTCCCGAGGGCCACGGCGCCGGCGTGCTGATCCGCGCGCTCGAACCGACGCATGGCATCGACCGCATGGCCGAACGGCGCGGCACCGCGGTGCCGCGCCTGCTCGCCTCGGGGCCGGGGCGGGTCGGGGAGGCCCTGGGCATCGATCGCTCGCTGGGCGGGGCCTCGCTCGACGCGCCGCCGTTTCAACTGCTGCCGCCGTCGCGCCAGGCCGAGGTGCTTTGCGGGACCCGCATCGGCATCAGCAAGGCGGTCGATCGCCCCTGGCGTTTTGTCGCGGCGGGCTCGCGCTTCCTCAGCAAGCCGATGAAGGGGTAGGGCCCCGCACGCGCGTGGGAGGTCTTCATTGACCCAGAAAAAACACCCCGGACGTTGCCGTCCGGGGTGAATGAGTTGCGTGTGAGGGGACTCGCACGACAACCCCTGGAACTGCCTGTCCGCGTCACTTCAGTCGGGCGCGCCGATGCTTTCGCCTGACGACTGCTTGAAACGCGAGCGGAAGGACCTCGAGAGCGAGGGCCGCTCCCTTCAGAAGCTGTACTGCGCGGAGACCGCCAGGATGTCGCTGCCCACCTTGTAGGTTCCTTGCAGCGTGCTCGCAGAAGGCGAGGTGAGATTGACGCTGGTGTCCTTGATGAAGAGGTGGGTGAAGCCGACGCTGTAGGCGAGCTGCTTGCTTGCGCGCCAGGTCGCGCCGAGCGACAACCACCTGCGGCTCACATCGGGAACGCGCACATCCCGCACGGCATCGGTGACCGGCGTCTGGTCGTAGGCGAAGCCGCCTCGGAGGGTCCAGCCGTCGTTCAGCTTGTACTCGGCCCCCACCGAGTAGAACGACGAGTCGCGGTAGCCGAAGTCCAGCGTCTGATTCGGCAGATTCGACGCGAAGTCCAGCACGACCTTGTCGAACTTGCTCCACTCGGTACGGGAGTAGTCGGCCATCACCGTCCATTGATCGTTCAGCCGCTGGCTGAGGCTGAGCGTCCACGAGGCAGGCATCGTCAGCTCGGTATTGACGGTGGTGTTGACGAAGGTGTTCGGTGCCGCCACGGAGAGCACGGCGTTCGCGGCCGCCGGAATCGTGAAGCTGACGTCCGCGCGCTTGGCCTTGTGCTTGACCTCCGAGCGATAAGCCAGGCCGATCCTGGTGCCTTCAGCGGGACGCAGCAGCGCGCCCAGGGTATAGCCCACTTCGGTGTTGTCTCCCTTGACGTCCAGATAGCCGTCCGCGCTGGTGGGCAGGAACCCGGGGACACGGGAGGCTGCCAACTGGGCGCCGAAGTCCACCGCGTTGCGGAGCTCGACATCCAGGCGTTCGGCGAATACCGAGACCCCGAGGGACAGCGCCTCGTTGACCTTGTAGGAGCCGGACACGCCAGCGTCGATGACCTTCAGCGAGGTCTTGACGCCCTGGTAGCGGCCGACCCAGCCATCGTCGTACTCGGTCTTGAATCCAAAGGGAGCGGTCACCGAGAAACCCAGATGGATCCGGTCCGTCAACGGCGAGTGGAAGTACAGCGACGGAATCGCCGCGGTCTGTCCCGCGTCGCCGCCATTGCCGCCGGAAAGCGGGCGTCCGAGCGCATCGCGGCCTGCGCCATTGAACTTGGCCGAGTAGTTCACGACCGCCGCATCCGCCTGGAAGAGGCGCCCGTCGAGCAGGGCCATGGCGGCGGGGTTGTTCGCGATCACGGAGGCATCGCCGCCTTCGCTGATCGAGCCCGCGAAAGCCCGACCCTGACCCGCCGCGCTTTGTTCCTTCAGCTTGAAGGCCGCGGCATGGCCCAAGGTGGCACAGGCCATCCCGGTGACGAACACGAGCATCGACTGCCGGTGATTCTTGCGGAACATCATCTTCTCGGTCTCCTCTTGCAGGGCTTCCCAGCCCGTCGATTGATGGGTAGATGCGCCCGATCAGCGCATTGAATGTTGAGCGTAATATAAAACGGCGGACGACGGGTTGGGGAGCTCAGTCCAATCCGAACCGTATGATTTCCGAGAACTGCGGGCTGGTCTGCGGGACCAGCGGACCGCACTCGAATGGTTGAGGGGGCTATGCGCTACGACTCGGAACACAAACAACGCACCCGCGAGAGGGTCGTGGCCGCGGCCGCGAGGGCGGTGCGGCTGCACGGCCCCGACAACATCGGGATCGCGGCGCTGATGTCCCAGGCCGGGCTCACCCATGGCGGCTTCTATGCGCACTTCGGATCCAAGGACGAGTTGATCCAGGAGGCGATCACCTTGATGTTCGAGGAGAGCGCCAGCACCCTGGAGGAATGCCTGGAAGGACTGTCCGCCGACGCAGGGTTGGCGGCCCTCATCGACCGCTACCTGAGCCGGGAACACCTCGAGCAGCGAGAGGCAGGGTGTCCCATGGCGGCGCTCGCCAGCGACCTGCCGCGCATGTCGTCCCCCGTTCGAGAAGCCTTCGAGCAAGGCGTGAAGAAGGCGTTGGAGGCCCTGGCCGCGTTGCTCCAGGAAGTCGGCTACGAACAGCCCCGGGAGCTCGCCCGCTCCGTCCAGATGGAGATGGTCGGGGCCCTCACCTTGGCGAGGGCCGTCCCGAACCCGAGCTTCGCCATGAAGGTGCTTGAGAGTTCCCGAGCCCAGATCCGCGCGCGTCTGCAGCTGCATTGACGCTCGTGCGCGTCCGGCCCGGACAACCGACGATGCGCTCGCCCTGGCGGCACGCGGCCTGCAGGCCAAGTCGCGAGGTCGCAACGCCCATCCTGCAAGACATTACAGTTGCGCGCGCCCGATCTCCCACCCGCTCTGCGCCTTGCCTCGCGCAGCTATCGGGCCGCGGTCGCGCACCGAGGCGCGTCTCGGTGAATCGCTGACCTCATTCGCGGTATCGCCTCGATTGCGGAGCCTCCCAATCCTGTTTGCAATCGCCCACGTAGCCCATGTCGCAGGGCTCGATTCACAGGGAGAAAACAAGCATGCGAACTCGATTGATGGTGATCGCGCGTCATCAACTGCTGCGGGAGGCCCTGGCCTCCCTGATCCAGGAACAGGGCGGGCAGGAACTGGTGGCCCAGGCGGGCGACGGCCAGGAGGCGGTCCGGCTGGCCGTGCGGCTGCGCCCGGAAGTGGTGCTGATGGACATGGAGCTGCCCGGGCTCAATTGCGTCGACACGACGCAGCGCATCGTGGCGGCATCGCCCTCCACCCGCGTGCTCTGCCTGGCCGACGAGGAACCGCCGCATCGCATGCGCGCGGCGCTCGACGCCGGCGCCAGCGGCATCCTCGCCAAGGACAGCGGCGTGGATGAGCTGGTGCGCGCGATCGGTGCGCTCGGACGGCGCCAGTTCTATCTGAGCCCCTCATTGACCGAGGCCGCCGTCATCGCCTGCGCTCATCCGGCGGCCGCGCCCAGCGCCTTCGTCCGGCTCACGCCCAAGGAGCGCGAGATCGTGCAACTGCTCGCCGAAGGGCTGTCCACCAAGCACATCGCCGCGCAGCTCGGCGTCAGCCAGAAGACGGTGGCCTCGCACCGCGAGCATGCGGTCCACAAGCTCGGACTGCGCGGCGTGGCCGACATCACCCGCTACGCCATCCGGGAGGGACTCGCCCGTCCGTGAACCCTCAGGCACCGGGTCGGTCCGGCACGCCCGGCGTGCCCGGTCCGCCCGGTCCGCCCGGCGTTCCGGGAGTTCCGGGCGCGCCGGGTTCGTCCGGCGGGGCTGCCGTGCCCGACGCTGGCGCTCCCGCCAGCAGCTCGTCCAGCATCGCCGACAGCCGTTGCCGCGCCGCGTCGTCCGGCGCGGCTGCCAGCAGCTCGCCCTGCACGCCCATCAGTTGCCGCGCCAGCGCCAGCCGCGTCTGCATCGCCGACTGCCGCGCCTCGGCCTGCGAGTGGGCCCGCGTCTGCTCGACCAGTTGGTGGCGGTCGCTGTCGAACATCGAGTCCACGGTGTCCACCAGGCGTTGCAGCACCCGGTGGGTGAGGCGCGCGGAGAAGCCGCCCAGCAGCGCCAGCAGCGGGCGCTGCAGCGAGCCCGCGTTGTTCACGCTGTCGATCGGGATGAGCACCGCCAGCATCAGGCCCGACACCAGCCCCAGCCCGATGCGGATCCAGTACGAAGCGTCGTACAGCGGGTCGTAGGTGGCCCGCGAGACGTAGGTCTGGGCGGTGAACAGCGCCTGGAAGGTCGCGCCCAGGCCCGCGGCGGTCAGCAGCAGGGTGGTCACGGCCACTTGCTGGAACCCGTTGAGCGCCAGCAGGTCGGACGACAGCGCGGGCGCGTCGATCAGCGGCGACTGCGCGACCACCATGAACGCGACCAGGCAACCGAAGGCCGCCAGCGTCAGCCAGCGCACGTTGCGCATCGGACCGAGCAGCGGCAGCGCGCCCGTGTCGCGCGCGGCGTGCATCAGCCGCAAGGTGCCCGGCCGCGCGGGCGCGACCAGCGCGGCCAGCCGCGCGTGCACCCGCGACAGCGTCTCCGGATCGCCCGCCGAGGGGGGCCGCGCGGCGGCGCCCGGCGCCGGCGTGTCGTCGCCGGGGCTCAGCGCCTCGAGCGCCGTGCGCATCAGCGCGGGCGGGACTTCCCGCCCCGTCGCCAGCGCGTGGCGCAGCATCGCGGTGATCTCGGCGCGCAGCTGCGCCAGCACCTCCAGGCGGTCCTGCGGCGCCGCCCCGGCGGGACCGGCCGCGCCGGATGCCGGGGAGGGCGTTGCGATGGCGGGCGGGCCGGCCATGGCCGTCAGCGCCGGGCGCTCATGGCGACCGCTTGGCCGGGGCCGCCGGCGCGACAAAGACCGGGCTGCCGGACGGGGCCTGGTCCTCGTACGAGTAGCCCGGCTGGCCACCGGCGAGCGGCCGCAGCAGCACGCGCTTGCCCTTGCCGCCGACGCTGGAGCAGTAGGCGGCCATGCCGCCCGAAGCCGTCCCGGCGACCGAGGCCGTGTACAGATGCCCCGCCTCCGGGACGTAGCCGTTGTACGCCAGCAGGACGTGACAGCGGAGCTGTTCCTCATAGTGGACGTCGTAGCCGCCCTTGGCCTGCGGCGTGAGCGTCACCGGCACCAGCCGCGGCAGTTCGCCCGGCTTGGTCTTGAGCGTCATCCGGCCGGTGAGGGTTGCCGCCGGCGGATCCTCCGCGGCGGTCGCTGGCTGCGCCCAGGCGCTCGCGGGCAGCAGCGGCGCGAACAGCAGCACCAGCGCGCCGGCCAGCGAGACGGACACCGGGACCGCATAGGCGGCTGGCGCGAAACGTCCCGGGGCGGGACGGCGATTCTTCCGGAAAGCGATCATGGGATCTCCTGGGCCGCGTATCGCGGCAGTGTTGAAGACAGGGGTTGAAGTCAGGCCGGGTCGGCCACGTCGGTCGAGGGCAGGTCGGTCACCTCGCCGGCCTCCGCGGGGGCACCGGCCCGGGCCGCGCCGGCGGCCGCGGGCGCATCGTGCGGCGCCGGGGCGGGGGCGGGTGCCTGGCGCGGCGGCTTGGGCGCCGGCTTGCGCGCGAAGCCGACGTGATAGGCCATCCACTCGAGCACGACCTGGTGGTCGCCGATGCGCACCAGCGTGAAGCTGCGCTCCACCGCCAGCAGCGTGCCGCGCGGATGCGAGGCGCCGGACAGGCAGTCGTTGAGCTCCTCCATCTGGGCCTCGGTCTCCTCGCGCGTGCACAGCCGCGCCGGGTTGTCGCTCCCCACGACGAAGCGCTTGATGTACTTGACGTTGCTTTGATCGAACATGACGGCTCCGAGGGGCAGGCCCGCCCGCGCCCGGGCGCGGACGGACCTGCGTGGCGGGCGCTCGGGCCCGGGTCAGACGGGGGTCGGCGCGCCGACCTTGCGCGGCGCCACGGCGGACTGCAGGATGTCCATCACCCGCGCCAGGCCCTCGGGCATGCCGTCGTCAACGGCGTGGACCTCGACGTGGTACTTGGCCGAGTTGTCCGAGCTGCGCGTGTTCTCCTTGTGCGAGGACACCGAGCCGCTCACCGTCACCGACGCCTTGAAGGGGCCGAAGCCCACGCTGGCCGTGCCGGAGGCGGAGGCCTGCGCGCTGCTTTGCTCCTTGGACGCGAAGGACGACTTCACTTCCATGTCGAAGACGATGTCCACCTTGGTGATGCTCAGGTTGGGCACCTTGACGATGGCCAGCAGCGGCACGCTGAGTTCCACCTGCTCCTCGTAGAAGGTGCCGTCGGCGCTGTTGGTGTTGGCCGTGGGCCGCTTGAAGTTGAAGTTGACCTGGCGGGTCGCGCCCGGATTGCCGCTGGCGTCGGCGTCGAAACCGACGGTCTGGATGAAGTCGGCGGTCGCCTTGGCGAGCCGGATCTGCGCGTCGCAGGCGGCCGTCAGCGGCGAGCCGATGAGTTCGCCCATGGGCAGACCCTTGTACTGGTCGGCGATGTTGACGAGATCGGAAGGCATTCAGTGCTCCTTGAATCGGCAGGGTCACGACGGCGCCGCAACCGTTGCGGCGCCGGCATCGGCGGTGCCGTCCGCCGATCCGTGGCGGGCCGGCGGCGGGCCGGCCTGGCCTCATAGCGTTTGCTGCGTGTCGAAGACGCCCTGCACCTGGTTGAGCTGGCCGACCAGGCGCGCGTGGCCTTCGGGGGGCTCGCAGCCCTCGACGCGCAGCACCACGTGCGCGGTGCTGCGCCGGCCCACGAGCGGGCCGCGGGTGTGGACCTGCACGCTCTTGCGCGCGGCGCGGGCCGAGCCCTGCCAGTCGCTGCCGGTGGCCGTGGGGCGGGCGCCGGGCAGCGCGTCGTCGGAGAGCGCGCCGAGGTCGACGTCGAAGCGCATCTCGACGTCCTTGATCTTGAGCGCGTTGGCCGGCACCAGGCCGAGCAGCGGCGCGCGGTAGAGGTCCTCGGTGCCGGGCTCGGCGTCGCGCTGCATCGACGGCAGCCGCATGACGACGGTGCGCGGGCGGTTGTCCTCGTCGAAGTACTGGCCGAGCTTGGCGATCTGGTGCTGCTCGATGCGGTCCTGGGCATCGATGACGGCACCGGCGAGCGCCTCGATGAGTTCCTTCAAGTCGACACGTGAGCTCATGGGAGGGTCCTTCCCTGCGGAATGGTTGGAGGTCGGTGGTGGCGGGCGGCGCGCGCGGGCGCGGCGCCGCGGGACTCGGCGTCAGAGCACGGGGAAGGCGTTGACGCGGTTGAGCCAGCCCTTGAGGAACTTGCGCAGGTCGGGCTGCCGAGCGGCCAGGCGCTCGTAGTAGGCGATGCGGCGCGCGCGCAGGGCGCGGTAGGCGTCGGTGGGGTCGATGCGCTGCAGCGCCTGCGCGGTCTGCGGGCCCCAGGCGCCATCGGGCCTGATCGCGGCGCCGCGCTCGACCAGCAGCGCCTGCAGCTCGCGGATCGCATGGCCGCCGGCGTTGACGTGGAAGTCCACCAGCATCTCCGCCAGCGGCTGCAGCGCGATGGTGTCGGCGTCGACGGCGTCCCAGTACTTGAGCTTGTAGAGGCGGCCCGCGTCCGCCTGGCTCAGCCGCTTGAGCGCCTCCAGGCTGGTGTCGGTGAAGCCCACCGACGGCCCCAGGCCCTGGAAGGTCTTGAGCGTGATGCCCATGTTGGTCGGACCGCCCGGGTCCTGGGGGTCGTTGACGAAGCCGCCTTCGAAGCGGAGCAGGGTCGGCAGGTACTGGCTGAAATCGGCCATGTCGTGGCACCTCAGGGTTGGGATCGACGAAGGTCCGGACCGGGGCGGCCGGCAGCGCCGGAAGACCCGGCGGCATGGCCGTCATCGTTGGCAGGTGCGCGCGACAGGGGCAGCGGCGGGGTGCCGCGAGCGCGTGGTGGGAATGGCCGAGAAGGCCTCGGCAACTGGGAGGGCGCGTGTGGGAGGGGCGCCGATTTCGCACGTGGGCGCGGCGGCATCGAATGAGGGCGCATCCGGAGCCGGATGCGTTCTCTTCCACCTCATTCAAGGAGAAACACCATGCCCACACTGGTGAACATCACCGCAGCCACCCCGACCGCCGTGCAGATCTGGGGCTTTCACGGCCGATGCACGGTCGATCACGTGGCCAAGGCGGTGGAAACCATCGCCGCGGGGCTGCGCGGCGAGGGACACACGATCCACATCATGTCCGGCACCCACGGCCGCTGCAAAGGCCAGGTCGGCGCCGTCGCGAAGCGCGAGGAGAAGTTCGCCGCCGAGGATCGGGCCCTGGCCAATCCGAAGACGGCGGACGGCAAGACGGTGCGGCTGGACGTGCACGACTTCAACACCGCCGACCTGTCGGACCCCGACCTGTCGGATGTGGGCCCGGATGGGGTGGCGATGCATAAGCTGAACGCGGAGATCGCAGCCTCCAAGACGGGCGCTGACAGCAACAACACTTTCCTGCTGGCGTATTGCTGCAGCGCGGGCACGCCCTCCTGACCACCGTCGGCTCACGCTGCTCCCGGGCCGTGCGCACGTCGGCCGCTGTTCCATCATGAGCGGCGGCCGGTCGCGTTCCGAGGCGAGAGCAATTCCAGCAAACGACCTTCGAGCGCGCCCATCGCGAGCCCCCAAGAATGTGCGCCGGCCACTGCTACCCGCCTCGCTGTCACTCGTTGACGCGTCGTTGCAGCTCAGCGGCTGGACACAAGTGCTGAAATGCCGAACTATCGCGGGCGCAGAGTTCCGAGGGGATTGGACATGGTCCTGGGATTGAACCCGCGTTCGTTTACTGAGGTGCTGCTCGCGTGCACGCCATCAGCGAGTTCCTGAGAGATCAGGCTGCAGCCCTCCGGCGCATCGCCGGTGCGACGCGCGGCGACATGAATGTCGAGGACGTCAAGCAGGAGGCTTGGCTCGTTGCGGCCGACATTGAGCAGCGCCGCGGTTACCCGGTTGACTTCAGCGATCCTGGCGATCAGGACTCCGTGCTGAAGTGGCTCTACTGCAAGCTCGTGAAGTTTGCCGAGAAGCAGATGCGCTGCGCCGTTCGCATCGACAAGGACTGGGACCAGGAAGACGCCGACGTTGCGGCAGGTGCCTTGGCGCGCTTGCTCACCTCGCCACTGGATTCCGACCCATTGGTTCGACTGCAGCAAGCCGAGGACGAGGTCGACTATTCGAAGATCGTCCGGCACAGTTACTCGGAGGCGTCGGCCTACGTGCTGCTGCTAATGAGGTTCGACTGGGACGTCGAGGCACTCGCCTCAGACTTGCGAGTCGCCGTCCAGACCTTGCGCAAGCGCTTGAAGTCGTGCGGCATCAGGGCCAAGGTTCAACCGTCGCTCTTCGATGGTCTGGCTGTCATCGATCCCGCTTTCGAGCCACGTCGAGCCCGTCGATTCAGTATCCGCCGCTTTGTCGAGGCAGTCGTCCACCAGCGATGCTGGCGCTTCGGCTGAACGGCCTATGTCAAGCCGAACGCCTCTTGGTCGACGAAGCGGCCATGCAGGCGCATCGCCGGCAGCAATTCCTGGTCGGCGTAGCCGCAACCCGTCTCGCCGGGGTCGACCTGCAGACCCTTGGATGCCTGATCCGGCAGATGCCCGCCTTGGGGCAGCAAGCGCGTCAGGGCGCGATAACCAGGGTGCCAGGCGCCCGCGCCGGGGAAGACCTCGCGCAGGCTGGCAAGGATCTGCATGCCCGCGAAGTCGAGGTCACCGAAGAAGCTGACAGGCACCTGCGCCGCACCGAAGAGCCAGGACTCGACGGCTGACAGGTCCCCTCCGGCCGATGGCATGCGCAGATACAGGCGAGAACCCGAACGCGAGCGCAGCCAGCCATGCTCCTTGAGTTTGCGCAGCAGTTCGCCTGCGTAGGCACGTTCTTCCTCAGGCCGCACCGGTTGTCCGGTGTCGGAGGCCAGTGCGCGCAGCTTGGGATCGGCGAGGGCACGCAGGATGACCTCGAGCACGATGTCGCGGGTCAGCGTTTCTGCATAGTCGGCGTTGGCCCCGTGCACCCGCTCATGCAGCGCGCGCAGCACGGCCGCACAGAGCTCGCGGTTGTCGTGCGTGAGCGGGCGGAAGAAGTGTTCTCGGGGTGGGGCGAAGAACTGCATGGGCTGCGCGATCAGTTGCTTCTGGCCGCCAGAGGTCACTCGATGTTCTGCACCTGCTCCCGCAGCTGCTCGATCGCCACCTTCATTTCCACCGAGATGTTGGTCAGCTCGATCGCCACCGCCTTCGATCCCAGCGTGTTGGCCTCGCGGTGCAGCTCCTGCATCAGGAAGTCCAGCCGCTTGCCGATCTCGCCGCCCTTCTTCAGCAGGCGCTCGACTTCGTCCAGGTGAGCGCGCAGCCGCGTCAGCTCCTCGGCGACGTCGATGCGCAGCGCATACGCGGCCGCCTCGTTGATCGCGCGTTCCTGCAGGGTCTGCTCAGAGATCGTCTGCGCCGCGCCCGTGGCGCTCAGCGCCTCCTGCCAGCGCTCGAGGAAGCGCTCGCGCTGACGCTGCACGGCGGCGGGGATCAGCGGCTCGGCCTGTGTGGCGAGGTCCCGCAAAGTGGCGACGCGCTGCTTCAGCATCGTCACGAGCTTGGCGCCTTCGCGCTCGCGCGCCTCGAGGAAGCCCTTGATGCACTGGCGCGCGGCGTCGAGCACCGTCTCGTCGTTCGCGGAGGCGCCGGTCGTGCCGGTCTTGCACCAGTTCAAGGCCTCCTGGACGCTCAATCCCTGCGCCTTCGGCAGCCAGGTCTGCACCTGCGATTCGAGTCGCGCGAGCCGGTTCAACTGCTCCGGCTGCGGGTTCGGCCAGGAACTGTCGGCATCGCGCTGCGTGTTGATGCGCAGCTCGATCTTGCCGCGCTTGACGCTGCCCGAGACCAGTTCGCGCAGCGCGGGCTCGAGCGAGCGCAGCTCGTCGGGCATGCGGAAGCTGAGGTCCAGGAAGCGGCCGTTCACCGAGCGCGCCTCCACCGTGACCGCCGGCGTGGCGGCGGGGCTAGGGGTTTCGCCGGAGTGCGCGGGTTGTGCCGTGGCGCTGGCATAACCGGTCATGCTGTAAACTGGCATCAGCTATCGGTAGAACAATCGAAACCGCGATTATGTCAAAGCCGAAACCGGCGCCCTTGCCCGCAGGCACGGTGGTGGGGGGCTATCAGATCATCAAAAAGCTGGCTGCGGGTGGATTCGGCGTCGTGTATTTGGCCGAAGACCCCGACCATCATTTGGTGGCGCTGAAGGAATACCTCCCCTCGTCCCTTGCAGAACGATCCCCCGGCGAACTCACGCCTCGAGTGAAGCCTGAAAAGCAGCCCCTGTACCGCCTGGGGCTGCGGAGCTTTTTCGAGGAAGGCCGTTCCCTCGCGCAAATCTCGCATCCGAGCGTCGTCTCGGTGCTGAATTTCCTGCGCGAGAACGAGACCGTCTATATGGTCATGAATTACCTGCAGGGCGATACCTTGCAGGATTTCATCGTGACCGCGCGCGATTTGAAGCGCGACAAGGTGTTCCGCGAATCGACCATCCGGTCGCTCTTCGACGAAATCCTCAAAGGCCTGCGCATCGTGCACCAGCACAAGATGCTGCACCTGGACATCAAGCCGGCCAATATTTTCATCACCAACGACAACAAGGCGGTGCTGCTCGATTTCGGCGCGGCGCGCGAGGTGCTGTCCAAGGAAGGCAACTTCATCCGCCCGATGTACACGCCGGGCTTCGCCGCGCCGGAGATGTACCGCCGCGACGGCTCGCTGGGCCCGTGGACCGACATCTACGCGATCGGCGCCTGCATCTATGCGTGCATGCAGGGCTACCCGCCCAACGACGCGCCGCAGCGCCTGGAGAAGGACCGCCTGGGCCTGTCGCTCTCGCGCCTGCGCAACGTGTATTCCGACAACCTGCTCGAAGTGACCGAGTGGTGCATGTCGCTGGACCCGCTGACCCGTCCGCAGAGCGTCTTCGCGCTGCAGAAGGAACTGTCGCGCGAGACCGAGCGCCGCTACACCAAGCTCAGCTTCAGCGAGCGCCTCAAGCTGCAGCTGGAGAACCTGAAGACCGGGGCGAAGGCGTGAAGTTCTCCGTCTACCAGGTGAGCCGCCGTGGCGGCCGGGAGAAGAACGAGGACCGGATGGGGTATTGCTATACCCGCGAGGCCGGCCTCTTCGCACTGGCCGACGGCATGGGCGGTCACCCGGACGGCGAGGTCGCCGCCCACCTCGCGTTGCAGAACGTGGCCGCGCTGTTCCAGCGCGACGCGCAGCCGGTGATCAAGCAGCCCTCGCAGTTCCTCGAGACCGCCGTGCTGCTTGCCCACCAGCAGTTGCTGGCCTACGCCCAGCAGCGCGGCATGAACGACACGCCGCGCACGACCATCGTCGTCGGGCTGATGCAGCAGGGCCAGATCTGGTGGGCCCACTGCGGCGACTCGCGCATGTACCTGCTGCGCGATGCCGAGCTGATCGCCCGCACCCGGGACCATTCCTACAGCGAGCTGCAGGAGGCGCTGGGCCGCCACGCGGCCGGTGCGGAGCGCTTCAACCGCCATGTGCTGTTCACCTGCCTGGGCAGTCCCGGCAAGCCGATGATCGACGTCAACGGCCCGGTGCTGCTGCAGAACGGCGACCGCATGCTGCTGTGCTCGGACGGGCTGTGGAGCTCGGTGAGCGACGTGGACATCCTGCGCCACCTGTCGGACAGCCGCTCGGTCGGCGACGCGGTGCCGGAGCTGGTCGAGCAGGCGCTGCGCCAGGCCGGCGCGCGCAGCGACAACGTCACCGCCCTGGCGGTGGAATGGGAAGGCGAGGGCGATGCCCCGGACTCCATCTCCACCCAGGACCTCGACGACCAGGGCTTCGCCTCCACGATCCAGGGCGCGACCCAGGACGTGCAGCTCGACGAAGCCGAGATCGATTCCGCCGTGCGCGAGATCCAGGACGCGATCCGCAAGGCCGGCAAGAAGCCCCACTGAAGGAATTCCCCATGAGCAGCACTGCCAGCCGCCCGAATGGGCGCGCGGCCGACGCCCTGCGTCCGGTCCGCATCACCCGCCACTACACCCGCCACGCCGAGGGCGCCGTGCTGATCGAGTTCGGCGACACCAAGGTGCTGTGCACCGCCTCGGTCGAGGAGAAGGTGCCGCCGCACAAGCGGGGCAGCGGCGAGGGCTGGGTCACCGCCGAGTACGGCATGCTGCCGCGCGCCACGCACACCCGCAGCGACCGCGAGGCCGCCCGCGGCAAGCAGTCCGGCCGCACGCAGGAGATCCAGCGCCTGATCGGCCGCGCGCTGCGCGCGGTGTTCGACCTGTCCAAGCTGGGCGAGCGCACGATCCAGATCGACTGCGACGTGATCCAGGCCGACGGCGGCACCCGCACCGCGGCCATCACCGGCGCCTACGTGGCCGCGCATGACGCGGTGACCTGGCTGCTGGCGCAGGGCAAGATCGCCGCCTCGCCGCTCAAGGACGCGGTGGCCGCCATCTCCGTGGGCATCCACGAGGGCCGGGCGCTGCTGGACCTCGAGTACGTCGAGGACTCCGCCTGCGACACCGACATGAATGTGGTCATGACCGGCGCGGGACACTTCGTCGAGCTGCAGGGCACCGCCGAGGGCGTGGCCTTCACGCGCGCCGAGGTCGACGTGCTGCTGAACCTGGCCGAGAAGGGCATCCGCGAGCTGCTCGTCGCGCAGCGCGAGGCCCTCGGCCTGAAGTAAATCCCGTTCCCGATTGGAGCAAGCGATGAAGTTGGTCCTGGCCTCCAACAACGCGAAGAAGCTGAAGGAACTGCAGGCGCTGTTCGAGCCGCTGGGCATCGAGCTCGTCACGCAGGGCAGCCTCGGCATCCCGGAGGCGGAAGAGCCCTTCCACACCTTCGTCGAGAACGCGCTGACCAAGGCGCGCCACGCCGCCCAGGCCAGCGGCCTGCCGGCGCTGGCCGACGACTCGGGGCTGGCGGTCGAGGCGCTGGGCGGCATGCCCGGCGTGCTGTCGGCGCGTTACGCGACGCTGTTCGGCCGCGAGAAGAGCGACGCCGAGAACAACCGCGTGCTGCTCGAGAAGCTCGATGGCATCGAGGATCGGCGCGCCCGCTTCGTCTGCGCGCTGGTGGCGGTGCGCTCGGCCGATGATCCCGAGCCGCTGATCGCGCTCGGCCGCTGGCAGGGCGAGATCCTGCGCGCCGAGCAAGGCGAGGGCGGCTTCGGCTACGACCCGCTGCTGTTCATTCCCGAGCTCGGCCAGAGCGTCGCGGCGCTCGGCGCGGAACTCAAGAACCGGCTGAGCCATCGCGCGCTCGCGTCGCAGGACCTGCTGCGCCAGATGCGCGAGAGCTGGCACCTGGGCTGATCCCGTGGCCGACATCATCCGCATGATGCGGCCCGGCACGCTGACGCTGTCGGCGCTGCCGCCGCTGTCGCTGTACGTGCACCTGCCGTGGTGCATCCGCAAGTGCCCGTACTGCGACTTCAACTCGCACGAATACCGCGACGGGCGCGAGCTCGACGTCGACACCGCGCGCGCCTACCTGGCCGCGCTGCGGGCCGACCTGGAAGCCGCGCTGCCGCTGGTCTGGGGCCGGCCGGTGGTGTCGGTCTTCATCGGCGGCGGCACGCCCAGCCTCTTCGCGCCGGAGCAGATCGCCGAGCTGATCTCCGACCTGCGCGCCCGGCTGCCGCTGGAGCCGGGCTGCGAGATCACGATGGAGGCCAATCCCGGCACCTTCGAGACGGACCGCTTCGCCGGTTTCGCGCAGGCGGGCGTGACGCGGCTGTCCATCGGCGTGCAGAGCTTCGACGACCGCAAGCTGCAGGCGCTGGGCCGCATCCACAGCGGCACGCAGGCGCGCGCCGCGATCGCCGAGGCCGCGCGGTCCTTCGGGACCTTCAACATCGACCTGATGTACGCGCTCCCGGAGCAGACGCTGGCCGAGCTCGACGAGGACCTGGGCACCGCGCTGGCCTTCGATCCGCCGCACCTGTCCGTCTACCACCTGACGATCGAGCCGAACACGCGTTTCGCGAATGCGCCGCCCGAGCATCTGCCCGATCCGGACCTGGCCAGCGGCATGCTGGACCTCATCACCGCGCGCACCGGCGCCAAGGGCATGCAGCGCTACGAGGTCTCCGCCTACGCGCGGGACGGTCACCGCTGCAGGCACAACACCAACTACTGGCAGTTCGGCGACTACCTCGGCATCGGTGCCGGCGCCCATACCAAGCTGAGCTTCGCGCACCGCCTCCTGCGCCAGGTGCGCTGGCGCGATCCGGCGACCTTCATGCAGAAGGCGTCCGAAGGCCAGGCCGTGTCCAACGAGCACGAGGTCGCGCGCTCGGAACTGCCCTTCGAATTCATGCTCAACGCGCTGCGCCTGCGCGAGGGCGTGACGATGCAGAGCTTCCTCGAGCGCACCGGGCTGCCGCCGTCCGCGATCGCCCAGGCGATGGCACAGGGTCGCGCGAAAGGCCTGCTGGATCCCGATCCGGCGGTGATCCGCGCCACCCCGCGCGGCTTCGACTTCCTCAGCGATCTGCAGGCGCTGTTCCTGGCATCGTGATCGCGTCGCCGCGCGGCGGCGCGGCCGCGGTCATCCGGCCGGTCGACAGGCAGGTCGTGGCGCCGTCGAGCGCCGCGCGCGACTGCGCCGTCTCCTCGTGCAGCCACGCGACGAAGGCCCGCACCGCGGGCTCCTCGCGCGACTTCGGCGTGTAGACGATGTGGTAGCGCTGCGGCTCCTTGAGCATCGCCTGCCGTGGCGCGACGCGCACCAGCCGGCCGTCGAGCAGTGCGTCCGCCGCCAGCAGCTCACGCGTCAGGCCCACGCCCATGCCCTGTTCGGCGGCCTGCAGCAGGATGCCGAAGTCATTGAAGATCGCCACCGGCAGCACCTGGCGCCGCAGCCCGGCCTGCGCGAACCAGTCCTCCCACTGCGACGCGTCGCCCAGCAGCGGCGCCTGCGCGAGCGCCTCCAGCGGCTGCCCGATCAGCTGATGCGCCAGCGCCGGTGACGCGACCGGCAGCATCGACAAGTCGAACAGCGGCTCGCTGTCGAGTCCCGGCCACGGGCCGAGGCCCTGTCGCAGCGCGAGGTCGAATTTCTCCCGCTCCAGGTCGACGAGCCGCGCGGTCGCTTCGATCTCGATCGTGACCTCCGGGTGGCGCGCGTGCCAGCGGCCCAGCCGCGGCAACAACCAGCGCTGCGCGAAGGAGGGCAGCACCGTCACGCGCAGGCTGCGCTGCTCGATGCCATGCGCCGCGGTGGCCGCGCGCAGGCCCTGGTCCAACTCCTGATAAGCGCGCTCGACGCCGCGCAGCAGCGCCGCGCCCGCGGCGTTCAGCACCACGCGCCGGCCCTGCCGGTCGAAGACATCGAAGCCCAGCTGCGTCTCCAGCGCGCGGATCTGCTGGCTCACCGCGCTGTGCGTCAGGTTGAGCTCCTCTGAGGCCGCGCGCAGGTTCTGGTGCAGCGCGGCCGCCCGGAAGGCGGCGAGGTACTGGAGCGGCAGGCGGGGGAGTCGCATCGGAAGGGTCCTTGGCAAGGCGGCGAGCGGGGCGACTGTAGCGACTTCCTGGAAAGTCTGGCTGCACAAGGAGGCAAGGATATAGCGTTTGGAGCGCGCTTGTTGGGCACCTAGGATTACCAGCATTCGCCCCCGACCAACCCCGATGAACGAAGGAACGACCATGAACGAGCCCGACATCACGCCCCGTTTCCCGACCGCCTTTGCCGCTCGCTCGCCGGCCTGTTCACCCACTGCCGCGCCGGTCCGCGCCGCGCATCAGGCCGTCGCCCGAGCCGCCTCGTCCTGCGCGGCCGCCCTGGCCGCCAGCGGCCGACCGGCCCGACTCACGCCGGAACTGCCGTGCTACGCCTATTCCCCCTGGACGCGCTTCCCGGTGATCGGTCCGGCGCTGACGGTGCTGATCGCGATCGTCTCGGCGCTTGCGCTGGTCTCGAACGCCAACGCCTTCAACGACGTCAATGCCGAATTGCAGATCACCGCGCGCGAGCAGCGGCTGGCCAAGCAGGAGGCGCAGCAGCAGGCCCGCGCGCAGGCCGAGCGCCGGGCCTTGCTGGTCGCGGCGGGCAATGACCGCGCGACGGCGGTGACGGGGACCGCCCGGGCGCTGCCCGTCGCGGACCGGACGGACGACGCGAAGCCCGGACGCGGCCGGTGAGGCCGGGCGCAGCGGGATTGACCTCCGCCGGCCTGCCGTGAGCGGCAAAGGCAATGCAAACGGGCGCCTCGTCGGCGCCCGTTTGCTGTGGAGCGGGGCCGTCGCTGCCCGCATCCGTCAAAGCGTCAAACTCGTCAAACCCGGTTCAGCGACATGCCCGCGGTGCTGCGCAGCCGCTCGATCAGCCGGGTGGCGATCTGGTGCAGCGGCAGCACCTCGTCGGCGGCGCCGGCGTTGATCGCCTCGCGCGGCATGCCGAAGACGACGCAGGTCGCCTCATCCTGGACGAAGTTGTAGGAGCCGGCGTCCTTCATCGTCTTCATCGCCTTGGCGCCATCGGCGCCCATGCCGGTGAGCATGATGCCCAGCGCGTTCTGGCCGACCACGCGCGCCGCCGAGTTGAACAGCACCTCCACCGACGGCTTGTGCCGGTTGACCGGATCGCCGTCCTGCACGCGCGCGATGTAGTTGGCGCCCGAGCGCTCCACGCTGAAGTGCATGCCCCCCGGCGCGATGTAGCCGTGGCCCGGCAGGATGCGCTCGCCGTCCTGCGCTTCCTTGACGCGGATCTTGCACAGCCCGTCCAGCCGCGCCGCGTAGCTGCGGGTGAAGCCCGGCGGCATGTGCTGCGTGATGCAGACCGCGGGGCAGTCCGCCGGCAGGTTGATCAGCACGTCCTTGGTCGCCTCCGTGCCGCCGGTGGAGGCGCCGATGAAGATGATCTTCTCGGTCGACAGCCGGCCCAGGTTGGCGATCGGCGAGGCCGGCTTGAGCGGCGGCGTCGCGCCACCCGCGGCGGCGGGGGCGCCCGGCGCCGCGGCCGGCGCGGGCGCGTTCAGGCGGCGGATGTGCGCCTTGGCGGCGATGCGGATCTTGTCCGTGATGTCCTGCGCCAGCGCGCGGATGCCGTCGGCCACGCCGATCTTGGGCTTGGCCACGAAGTCCACCGCGCCCAGCTCCAGCGCCTTGAGCGTGACCTCGGCGCCGCGCTCGGTCAGCGTGGACACCATCACGACCGGCATCGGCCGCAGCCGCATCAGCCGCTGCAGGAAGTCCAGGCCGTCCATCTTCGGCATCTCGACGTCCAGCGTGATCACGTCCGGGTTGAGGTTGCGGATCATCTCGCGCGCCGCGAGCGGATCGCTGGCCGCGCCGATGCACTGCATGTCGGGCTGGCGGTTGATGATCTCGGTCAGGATGCTGCGCACCAGCGCGGAATCGTCCACGACAACGACGGTGGTTTTGGCCATTGCTGCTTACTCCTCGGTACTTCCGGTCGCTGCCGTCTCAGAACAGATCGATCGAGCCGCCGGTGCTCGCCACCGGCTGGGCCCGCTGCGCGGCGGCCTTGTCCTGCTGCACCAGCGCGTCGGTGTTGGTCGGCGCCAGGCGCTTGACCATCGCCTTGCCGCTCTTCGGAAGGAAACAGACCTTGCGCGGGTACACGTCCATCACGTCCTTGGACACGATGGGGATGCGCTCCAGCTTCAGGAAGTCGATGACGAAGTTGGTGTTGCGCTCGCCGACGTTGATCGTGTTCATGCCCGAGATCACCGCGCCGCCGCCGAAGATCTTGGCCTCCATGCGGCTCTTGGCGGCGCCGCGCTTCATCATCTCGTTGATCAGCAGTTCCATCGCGAAGGAGCCGTAGCGGCCCGAGTCGCCATGCCCCTCGGGCAGCATGAAGTGGTTCATGCCGCCGATCTGCGCGTGGCGGTCCCACAGGCAGGCGGCGATGCACGAGCCCAGCGTCGTCATCACCAGCAGGTCGTCGTTGTCGACGAAGTACTCGCCGGGCAGGACCTTGACCGCGGCGTTCTTGAAGTGCGCGTCGTAGAAGAAGAACGAGGCCTCGCCATTCTTGCGGGACACCGTCTTGAGCTGAGCCACGCGCGCCGCGCCGGCGCTGGCCAGCGCCGCGCTTTGCTGCATCGCGGAGGAGGCGGAAGGCAGGGTCATGGGGGTGTTCCGTTAAACGCGTTCGTAGATCGTCTTGCCGCGCAGGCGGAAGAGATCGCGGGAATCGGTGAAGTTCTCGGAATGCCCGACGAACAGCAGCCCGCCCGGACGCATCACCTTGTGGATGCGCTCCAGCACCTTGCGCTGCGTCGGCGCATCGAAATAGATCATGACGTTGCGGCAGAACACGACGTGGAAGGGATCGCCCAGCGACCACGAGGTGTGCATGAGGTTCAGCGTCCTGAACTCGATCATCTTGGCCAGCTCGGGCTTGACGCGGATGCGGCCCTCGTTGGCGCCGGTGCCGCGCAGGAAGAACTGCTTGAGCCGCTGCGGCGAGAGCCCGCGCGATTCGGCCGCGTAGACGCCGCGACGCGCGGTGTTGAGCACGTTGGTGTCGATGTCGCTGGAGATGATCTGCACGCCGGAGCTCGGGCCCAGCGACTCCTGGCAGGTCATCGCGATGGAGTAGGGCTCCTCGCCGGTGGAGGCCGCGCAGCACCAGATGCGGATCGGCTTGCCGGTCAGCGCCTTGAGGTCGTCGTTGAGCGAGACGAAGTGGTGGTCCTCGCGGAAGAACGACGTCAGGTTGGTGGTCAGGCAGTTCACGAACTCCTGCCACTCCTGGTCGCCTTGCGGGCCGCTGACGCCCTCCAGCCATTGGAGGTAGTCGGCGAAGCTGCGATGGCCGGTGTCGCGCAGCCGGCGCGACAGCCGGCTGTAGACCATCGCATGCTTGCCGTCGTGCAGCGAGATGCCGGCGTGCTGGTAGATCAGCTGACGCACGCGTTCGAAGTCGGCGCGGCTGAAGCTGAACTCGTGATCGATCGCCTCGACCGGGGACGGGGCCGCGAACGAGACCGGTTGACCTGGGCGCATGAGGCTGTTTGGACTTCTTCGAAGGTGAGATGCCGTAGCACCGGATGGCCGCCATTGTCGGCAATCGTTAGTTTGATTGTGTTTGGTCTCTTTGATCTGTGAAAGAGGTGGGGGGAACCCCTCATTTCTGCACGCTCATTAGAGGGGGAAGCCGCTAGACTGCGCCGGAAATTGCCCCTTCCCACCTTGGACGCACCGCACAGTCTCATTGCCGCGCACCAGCTGCGCCTGGATCTGGCCCTGCAGCTGCTGCAGCAGGCCGGCGCGATGCTGCCCGACGCCGAGCCCTATTCGGAGCCGTGGCTGCAAGGCATCGTCGACGCGCTGTGCGACCTCTCGAGCAAGGACGCGCTGACCGGCCTGGTCAACCGCCGCAGCTTCGAGATGGCGCTGGGGCGCGAGGTCGATCGGGTGGCGCGTTCCGGCGAACCGGCGCTGCTGCTGATGCTGGACATCGACCACTTCAAGGCGGTCAACGACCAGCACGGCCACGCGGCCGGCGACCTGGTGATCCGCGCGGTCGCGCAGTCGATCGCGCAGACGGTGCGTCCGATGGACACGGTGGCGCGGATCGGCGGCGAGGAGTTCGCCATCATCCTGCCCAACTGCCCGACCTCGTTCGGTGTGGTCGTGGCCGAGCGCATCCGGCAACGGGTGCAGGCGCTGGCCATCAGCCTGGGCGGCGGCCAGCCGCCGCTGACCTGCACGATCAGCATCGGCGGGGCGTTCGCGCCGCAGTGGGTGCGTTCGTCGACGCTGATCTGGACGGAGCGGGCCGACCGCCAGCTCTACCGCGCCAAGGCCGAGGGCCGCAATCGCGCCTGCCTGGAGAGCCACGTGGACTCGCTGGTGAGCGCCGAGGAAAAGGGCATGTTGTTCGCCGTAACGCAACAGGATAGTGAATGAGCATGACAACAGCTCCTGCTGCACCCCAGGCCCGCGGAGGCGCTCGCACCTTGGCCATCACGAGCGGCAAGGGCGGCGTGGGCAAGACCTTCGTCACCGCCAACCTGGCGGCCGCCCTGGCCGCGCGCGGCGAGCGCGTGCTGGTGCTGGACGCCGACCTCGGCCTGGCCAATCTCGATGTGGTGCTGAACCTGCATCCCAAGCTCACGCTGCACGACGTCTTCACCGAGCGCTGCACCCTGGAGCAGGCCATCCTGCCGGCGCCCGGTGGCTTCCATGTGTTGCTGGCGGGCTCGGGCATGGTGGAGTATTCGCGGCTCACGCCCGATGTGCGGGACAAGCTGCTGCACATCCTCGAGGTGGTGCGGCCGCGCTTCGACTACGTGCTGCTGGACACCGGCGCGGGCATCTCCGACGTGGTGCTGTTCGCCGTCTCGATGGCGCATGACGTGCTGGTCGTCGCGACGCCGGAGCCGACCTCGCTCACGGACGCGTACGCCACCATCAAGGTGCTGGCGACGCAGCAGGAGCGCCGCCAGGTGCGGCTCATCTTGAACCAGGCCAACCGGCCGGGCGAGGGCAAGCTGATCTGCGGCCAGCTGCAGCTGGTGCTGCAGCGCTTCGTCGGCCCGACGCCGGGCCAGACCTTCAAGCTGGAACTGCTCGGCGAGGTCAAGAACGATCCGATGGTCCGGCAGGCGGTGCTCAAGCGCCAGCTGCTGCTGGAACATTACCCCGGCTGCGACGCGGCGCAGGGCATCCGCGGGCTGGCCGCGAAGTTGCTGGAACAATCGGCCGGACATCCCTGAACCCTTCCCGCTTCCAGCGCCCCATTTCAGCGCCCATTTCAGCGCTTCTTTCAGCGCTCCCTCCCCGATGTCCGATTCCCCCGAGACCGGTGCCGCCGACGGCACCGCGGTCCCCCCGACGGCTGCGCCCGCCACCCCCTTCGAGTGGGTCGGTGGCGAGGACGCCGTGCGGCGATTGGTCGACCGCTTCTATGACCTGATGGACCTGGAGCCGCGCTTCGCGCAGCTGCGCGCGATCCATCCGACGACGCTGGACGGCTCGCGCGACAAGCTGTTCTGGTTCCTGTGCGGCTGGCTCGGCGGTCCCGACCACTTCGTCGAACGCTTCGGACACCCGAGGCTGCGCGCGCGCCACATGCCCTATCGCATCGGCATCGCCGAGCGCGACCAGTGGATGGCCGCCATGACGCAGGCGATGGCCGAGTGCGAACTCGACGCCGAGCTGCAGCGGCGGCTGGCCGCCTCCTTCGCCCACACGGCGGACTGGATGCGCAACGTCTGAGGCCGCGCCGGTCGGCGCCGCGTGGCCTTGGGGACGGTCCGGTTCGCTTGCCGGCGGGCTGAAATGATGTAAACGACGCGACCAGCGTGCATATCTGACACCGATGCCGGCCACGACGGGCTGGCGGTGAACACGGCGCGGGCGGCTTCGTCTACTGTCGCGTCCATCATGTCCACGCTGTTCCACGACGATGAGGTCGGCATCGAAGCCAATCCCGACCTGATGCATGTCCGGATCGACGACGGCCGCCTGTGGCTGTCCGAAGACGCCCGGGAAGACATCGAGGTCTGCGCCGGCTTCTGCCCGGACACGGACAGCCCGATGCAGATGCTCAACTTCCTGCGCGCCGCCTGCGTCCGCCTGCAGCACGTCGACATGGACGGCGAGGACGCCGAGCACGCCTTCATGTCCTTCTGCGTGCTCAAGGGCCTGGAGCACGCGATCGAGACCCACTGGCAGGGCGCCGACTCGGTCGGGGAGTTCCGTCCCGAGCGCCTGCTGATGGCCTTCACCACGCCGGTCTCGCCTTACAGCAGCCTGATGCTGCACTGACCGCGGCGGCGCTCCGCCGCCCGGAATCCCCCACAGGAACGAAGCGCCGGCCACGGCGCCGACCCTCAGGTCGCGTTCAGCAGGACCATCAGCGCCCCGGCTCCGCCATCGCTGGCGCGGGCCTGCACGAAGGCCAGCACTTCCTGCTTCTGCACCAGCCAGCGCCGCACCCGCGCCTTGAGCACGGGCTCGCGCCCGGGCGAGCCGTTGCCCTTGCCATGCACGACGCGCACGCAGCGCAGGCCGCGCCGGGCGCTGTCGTGGATGAACTGGCCCAGGGCCTCGCGGGCCTGGTCGCGCCGCAGGCCATGCAGGTCGATCTGCGCCTGCAGCGCCCAGTGGCCCCGTCTGAGCTTGCGCACCGACTCGGCCGAGATCTCCGGCCGGCGGAAGGACAGCGTCTCGTCGGTCTCCAGCAGCGAGTCCACGTCGAAGTCGTCCGACAGCGCCTGTTGCCAGGCTCTCTGCTCGTCGAGTTCGCGCTGGCGCGGCTCGGGCTCGGGCCGGCCGTGGCGCAGGATCGCGCGGTTCGGATCCGGCAGCGGCACGACCGGGCCGACGGTGAGCTCGAAGACGCGGGCCTCCTGCTCGCGCAGCCGCGCCAGCGCGGCCTCGCGCTCGCGGCGTTCCTCTTCCGCGCGTTGGCGGAGCTTCAGTTCTCGGTGCAGCGTCTGCAGGTCTTGCAGGCTGCGCAGTCGGTCGGTCACAGCAGGCCCAGGTCGGTCATCGAAGCGGGCTGGCCCGCGCCGACGATGAAGTGGTCCAGCACCTTCACGTCGACCAGGGCCAGCGACTCGATCATCGCGCGCGTCAGCTGGACGTCCTGCGGCGATGGATCGGTGCGGCCCGAGGGGTGGTTGTGCACGAGGACGACGGCGGCGGCGTCCAGGGTCAGCGCGCGCTTCACCACCTCCCGGGGATAGGCAATGGTATGGGAAAGGGTGCCGTGGAACAGCGTCTCCAGGGCGATCAGCCGATGCTGGGTGTCGAGGAACATCACGGCGAAGCACTCGGCGCGGCGGGCGTCGTACTCGAGCCGCAGGTAGTCGCGCACCGCCTGGGCGGACTCGAAGACCGGCCCGTCGGCCAGCGCGTCGCGGAACGCGCGTCGGGCGATCTCCAGCACCGCCAGCAGCGTGGCGCGCTTGGCCGGCCCGAGCCCCTTGATGCCGGCCAGCGCGGCGGCGGGTTCGCGCAGCAGCCCGCGGAAGCCGCCGCACTCGTCCAGCACGTCGCACGACAGGCGCAGGACGGACCGGCCCGGCAGGCCGGTGCGCAGCAGGATGGCGAGCAGCTCGGCGTCGGCCAGGGCGGACGGCCCCAGGGCGACGAGCTTCTCCCGGGGGCGCGTCTCGGGCGGCAGGGCGGCGATGGCGGAGCCCGCGCGACCGGCGGCAGAGGCGGCGCCGGCGGCACCGGTGGACAGGGAGGAAGACACGGCGAGAACGGTCATGGCGGGACTCGGAGGAAGGACCACGGCGCTCCAGCCTAAAATCGCGCCTCGTTTCCCAAAATCCCCCTGACTAGTGAACCTCGTTCAACCAGGATCCTTCCTGACCCTGCATTACCGGCTGAGCGGGCCGGACGGCCAGGACCTGATCAACACTTTCGCCGACAAGCTGCCGGCCACGCTGACGCTGGGCGCCGGCGAGCTCGCGCCCGCGATCGAGGCCCGGCTGATCGGCCTGGCCGAGGGCACGCACACCCGCGTCGAACTGGCGCCCGGCGAGGCCTTCGGCGAGCGCAACCCGGAGCTGCTGCAGCGCGTCAAGCGCAGCCTGATGCGCGAACTGGGCGATCCGGACGAGCAGTACCACGTCGGGGACGTCGTGCAGTTCCCGACGCCGGACGGGCAGGGGCAGTACGCCGGCGTCGTGCGCGAGCTCGGCGAGGACTGGCTGTTGTTCGACTTCAACCACCCGTTGGCGGGACAGCCCGTCAGCTTCGAGGTGCAGCTGATCGGGGTGCTGTGATGACGGGCGTGACCATGGACAAGGACATCGTGCTGGCGGAGCCTCGCGGCTTCTGCGCCGGTGTGGACCGCGCGATCGAGATCGTCGAGCGCGCGCTGAAGAAGTTCGGCGCGCCGATCTACGTGCGGCACGAGATCGTGCACAACACCTATGTCGTCAACGACCTCAAGGCCAAGGGCGCGATCTTCATCGAGGACCTGGCCGAGGTGCCTCCGGGCGCGACGCTGGTGTTCTCGGCGCACGGCGTCAGCCAGGCGGTGCGCAAGGAGGCCCAGCAGCGCGGCTTCCAGGTCTTCGACGCCACCTGCCCGCTGGTGACCAAGGTCCATGTCGAGGTGGCCAAGCTGCATCGCGAGGGCTACGAGTTCATCATGATCGGCCACAAGGGCCACCCCGAGGTCGAGGGCACGATGGGCCAGCTCAGCGACGGGATCTACCTGGTCGAGGAGGCGTCGGACGTGCCGCACGTGCGGGTCAAGGACCCGTCGAAGCTGGCGGTGGTGACGCAGACGACGCTGAGCGTGGACGACGCGGCCGAGATCCTCGCCGCCGTGAAGCGGCATTTCCCGCAGGTCCGCGAGCCGAAGAAGCAGGACATCTGCTACGCCACGCAGAACCGCCAGGACGCGGTGAAGGTGCTGGCGCCGCAGGTGGACGTGGTGGTCGTGGTGGGCAGCCCCACCAGCTCCAACAGCAATCGCCTGCGCGAACTGGCCGAGCGTCTGGGCACGCCGGCCTACATGGTCGACGCCGCCGAGGACGTGCGGGGCGAGTGGCTCGACGGCCGCTCCAAGGTCGGACTGACGGCGGGCGCCTCGGCGCCGGACGTGCTGGTCCAGGCCGTGATCGCGCGGCTGCGCGAACTGGGCGCGACGACGGTGCGCACGCTGCCGGGCGTCGAGGAACACGTGCGCTTCCCGCTGCCGATGGGGCTGGGCGACAAGTCGATGGCCGAGGTCACCAGCGATCGATCTTGATCGCCGCGGCCGGTCCCCGCGCGGGGCCGCCGCCTGACTCTCCGCTGACCTTCCTGAACCGACTCCCCCATTCGAGCGCCGGTGCTCCCCCATAGGACCGCCACTGGCGCAGGACACGAAAGACACACCATGCTGGACATCACCCTGCTGCGCAAGGACCTGGACGCCGTCATCGAGCGCCTGCAGCTGCGCAAGAACCCGCAACCCTTCCTGGACGTCGAGCGCTTCAAGGCGCTGGAGGCCGACCGCAAGCAGGTGCAGACCCGCACCGAGGAGCTGCAGGCCAAGCGCAACCAGCTGTCCAAGCAGGTCGGCATGCTGAAGGGCAAGGGTGAGGACGCCAGCGCTGTGATGGCCGAGGTGGGCGGCATCGCCGACGAGCTCAAGGCGGGCGCGGACAAGCTGGAGCTGATCCAGCAGGAACTGAACGGCATGCTGATGGGCGTGCCCAACCTGCCGCACGCCAGCGTGCCGGCCGGCGCGGACGAGACCGGCAACGTCGAGGTGCGCCGCTGGGGCACGCCGCGGAGCTTCGATTTCCCGGTCAAGGACCACGTCGACCTCGGCGCGCCGCTGGGCCTGGACTTCGAGACCGGCGCGAAGCTGTCGGGATCGCGCTTCGCGTTCCTGAAGGGGCCGGCGGCCCGGCTGCACCGAGCGCTGGCGCAGTTCATGCTGGACGTGCAGACGACCGAGCACGGCTACACCGAGTGCTACACGCCCTACATCGTCAACCGCGAGATCCTGGAGGGCACCGGCCAGCTGCCCAAGTTCAAGGAGGACATGTTCTGGGTGCTGCGCGGCGGCGACGACGAACAGCAGGAGCAGTACCTGATCTCGACCTCGGAGATCTCGCTGACCAACACCGTGCGCGAAAGCGTGCTGAAGGCCGAGGACCTGCCGGTGAAGCTGACGGCGCACAGCCCGTGCTTCCGCTCGGAAGCGGGTTCGGCCGGTCGCGACACGCGTGGCCTGATCCGCCAGCACCAGTTCGACAAGGTCGAGATGGTGCGCATCGAGCAGCCCGAGCGCAGCATGGACGCGCTCGAGGAGATGACCGGCCACGCCGAGGCGGTGCTGCGCAAGCTCGGCCTGCCGTACCGCACCGTGCTGCTGTGCGCCGGCGACATGGGCTTCGGCTCGACCAAGACCTATGACCTGGAGGTGTGGGTGCCGGCGCAGAACACCTATCGCGAGATCAGCTCCTGCTCGAACATGGGCGACTTCCAGGCCCGCCGCATGCAGGCGCGCTTCAAGAACGCGCAGGGCAAGAACGAGCTGGTCCACACGCTGAACGGCTCGGGCCTGGCGGTGGGACGGACGCTGGTGGCGGTGCTGGAGAACTACCAGCAGGCCGACGGCAGCGTTGCCGTGCCGGAGGCGCTGCAGCCCTACCTGGGCGGGCTGACGGTCCTGAAGGGCTGAGGCAGCGCGGAGCGCGGCGGCGTTCGCACAATCTCCAAAGACTTGTTGCCAAGGCTTGGAAAACCTCGCTATACTCTTAGGCTTACTCGCTGACAACCACGGTGAGCACCGAATCAGGAGAGGTGGCAGAGTGGTTGAATGTACCTGACTCGAAATCAGGCGTACGGTAACCCCGTACCGGGGGTTCGAATCCCCCCCTCTCCGCCAAGATGCTTGTGAATCAAGCAGTTAGAAAACCCGCCTTGAGCGGGTTTTCTTTTTGGTCGGGCGAAATCCTGAAAACTCCGGGGCCAGTTTGTCGGAGCGCCGGCGCGAGGGATTGAATCACTCGATCATCACGCGCGCGCTGGCGTTCAACGCAAATGCAGCGAGCCCAGCGTCATCGGCCGGCTGGCGGCGAGGCGGGGCGCCTCGGCCAGCATGTTGAGGTCGGTGAGGAAGCGCTCGAACTCGCGCCCCTTGTCGTAGAAGGCGTTCGCCCCGTTCTGCACGCACAGCGGAGCGTAGATCTCCGCCTCGCGGTTGCTAAGGACCAGGATGGTCCCGCCGAAACCGGCCATTCGGAGCTTGCGCAACACCTCCAGCCCCGATCCCGAAGCCAGTGACAGGTCCAGCACGACCACGTGCGGCCGCGTCAGGCCGACCGTGCACAGCGCTTCCGCTTCCGTCGCGGCGATGCCGACCACGGACAGGAAGGGCTGCTCCTTCAGCGCCGCCAGCAGGTGCTTGCGCACCAGCGGCGAGTCTTCGACGAGAACGACTTTCATGGTGTTGTCAATTTTGCGCTTTTGAAATTGACAAAAACATGTGGAAAACCGAGGGGGCGCGGGAGCACGTGACTTTCTCGAGTTCTCGGCTCCCATTCAAGGGGGCGGTGGCAGACTCCGCGACGGTCCTCTTCCAGGAGCATTGCCGTGAGCCTTTCCCCTGAGACCTTCGACGCGATCGTCATCGGCGCCGGCCAGGCCGGCCCCGCGCTGGCCGAGCGGATGTCGCAAGCCGGCTGGCGGGTCGCCGTCATCGAGCGCTCGCGCGTCGGCGGCACCTGCGTGAACACCGGCTGCATCCCGACCAAGGCGATGGTCGCCAGCGCGCATGCCGCCTGGGTCGTGCGCGAGGCCGCGCGCTGGGGCGTGCGCCCGCCGGGGCGCTTCGGCGTGGACCTGCCCGCGGTGATCGCGCGCAAGGACCGCATCTCCGGCCAGTCGCGCCGCAATGTCGAGCAGTGGCTGCGCGGCATGGCGAACGTGGAACTGGTCATGGGCCACGCGCGCTTCGTCGATCCCCACACGATCACCGTCGGCGAGCGCCGGCTGAGGGCCGACCGCTTCTTCCTCAATGTCGGCGGCCGGCCGGCGCAGCCCGGCGTCGAGGGCCGGGACGCGGTGCCCTGGCTCACCAACGCGTCGATCATGGCGCTCGAGGAACTGCCTCGGCATCTGGTGGTCGTCGGCGGCAGCTACATCGGGCTGGAGTTCGCGCAGATGTTCCGGCGCTTCGGTTCGGCGGTCACCGTCGTGCAGCGGGGGCCACGATTGGTCCCGCGCGAGGACGCCGACGTGGCCGAGGCGCTGCGCGGGATCCTGGAGCGGGAAGGGCTGACGATCCGCACCGGCGCCGAATGCGTGAAGCTCGCGCCGGCCGACGAGGGCGTCGCCGTGCGGGTGAACTGCGAGACCGGCGAGCCGGAGGTCCGCGGCAGCCACGTGCTGATCGCGACGGGTCGCCGGCCCAACACCGACGACCTCGGCCTGGACCAGGCCGGCGTGCGCGTGGACGAGCGCGGTCATGTCGTCGTCGACGACCGGCTGCGCAGCAGCGTGCCGCACATCTGGGCGCTCGGGGACTGCAACGGCCGCGGCGCCTTCACCCACACCGCCTGGAACGACTTCGAGGTGGCTGCGGCCAACCTCTTCGACGGGGCCGAGCGCGGCATCGGCGATCGGGTCGTGACCTATGCGCTGTACACCGACCCACCCCTCGCGCGCATCGGCCTGAGCGAGCGCGAGGTGCGCACGAGCGGTCGTGCGGCGTTGATCGGCACGCGGCCGATGACGCGGGTGGGCCGGGCGATCGAGAAGGGTGAGACCGAAGGTTTCATCAAGCTGCTGGTCGACGCAGGTTCGAAGGCGATCCTCGGCGCGACGGTGCTCGGCGTCGATGGCGACGAGGCGGTGCAGTCGCTGCTCGATGTCATCGCGTCGAAGCGGCCGTACACCGAGGTGACGGCCGGCGGCGTGCGCATCCATCCCACCGTCAGCGAGCTGCTGCCGACGGTGCTGCAGTCGCTGAAGCCCCTGCCGCCGGCGACTGACTGAGCCGGGCCGAGCGCGCCGCGCTCGCGGGTATGGGGTTTGCCAATCGGGGGAAAACCGCGACTGGCGGTTGTGAAAGGCCGCCGATGAACCGTCCCGCCGCTCGCCGTCCCGGCACGATCCCCGCGCTGCCCGCCGCTCCCTTGGCGGCGTCGGCCGGCGCAGGGGCGACGTCGCTCGCGGTGCATGTGGTCGAGGTCGTCGGCGCCGTGCCGCCGGACGAGGCGAACGAGGACGCCCCCTCGGGCCTGGCCTCCGCCGCCGACCGGCTCGGCGCGACCGAACTGGTGGAGCGCCTGCTCGAGCGCCTGGGTCCGGACGATGGCCTGCGCTTCACCGTCGTGTGTCCCGCCGACGGTACGTTCGCGGAACGGATGCGCAGCCGGGGCGCCGAGGTCGTGATCGTCGCGATGCCCGACGACCCGCCCTGGCACGCGATCCAGGTGCTGGTGGGATTGATCCGGAATCGGCAGGCGGACGTGCTGCACGCGCATTTGCCGAACGCTCACCGGCTGGCCGGTCTGGCGGGCGGCATCACGCGCACGCCGGTGCTCAGCTCGGTGCAGGGGTCCCAGCTGGACATGCCCGACCTCGAAGTGCACCGGCTGATCGCGAGCCAGCTCAGCGTTGTCAGCGAGGCCAGCTATTTCCATGCGCTGGGGCTGGGCATCGCGCAGGAGCGCATCAGCCTCGAGCCCTTCGACGCGCAGGCGGACGAGGACGCGATGGCTGCCAGCCTCGACGCGCTGGGCGAGCGCCTGCGCGGCGTCGCGGCGCAGGCGGCGGTTGCCGGGTCCCGCGGCGCGGCGCAGGCGCGCGCGCTCACGCAGCCGCTGACGCCCGAGCCGGTGCCCGCGACGACGGCGGGCGCGCCGGCGGTGCGGGCGGTGCTCGATGAACTCGTGCCGGGCAGGACGCGGACGGTGGTGCGCGACCGGTGACCCGGCCGCGCCGATGCGCGCGGGCATCGGGATTGCCGGTCAATGCTTGCAAGGACGGCCCGTTGATCCGCGATGCGACGCGGGTTCGCGACCGTTCCCGGCAAGACCTCGACCCTCAGCTTCCTAGGAGATCCACCATGAACTCACGTTCCAAGATCACCACCGTGGCGATGGCGATCGCGCTGGCGTCCGGCGTCGGCTTCCTGCATGCACAGAGCGGCGGCCAGGGCGGCAGCTCGGGCTCGGTCGGCGCCCGCGACCAGACCCAGGATCCGCTGTCCAACAACAATGACCAGAACAAGGCGCCGCCCGCGACCCCCGCGGCCAACCCGAGCACCGGTCAGCCTGCGACGACCAACGACTGGCGCAACAGCCAGCCGGCCACCGGCAGCGACAACAACGGCAACAACACGACGACCGACCAGCGGCAGGACCCGAGCGTGAGAACGCCGACGCAGCCGATGAACCAGGGCAGCACGTCGACCATGGGCAGCGACACGTCGACCAATGACATGTCGACGAACCGCTCCGACAGCAACCTGCCGGCGCGCGCTGACCGCAACTGATTCCGCTGTCATCACCCGCCCCACAGGCGACCCACGGGTCGCCTTTTTCCTTGCTGCAAATGCGGCGGGCGAGGCGCCGCCGACCGACCCGCCGCCGGCCGCTTCAGCGGGTCCTGCGCGCGAGCCACACGCCGATCGCGACCAGCGCCATGCCGGCCATCGCCGGCCCGCTCAGCGTCTCGCCGAACAGGGCCCAGGCGATCAGCGCGGTGGTCGGCGGCGTCAGGTAGAAGAGGCTCGCGACGTTGACCGCGCTGCCGCGGCGGATCAGCAGGTTCAGCAGGCTGACCGCGCCCAGCGACAGCACCACCACCAGCCAGCCCAGCGCGAAGATGAACTGGCCGGTCCAGCGCACCTGCATCGTCTCGGTCGCGACCGCGATCGCGGCGGTCACCAGCAGGCTGGGCACGAACTGGATGATCGAGCCGGTGCGCAGGTCGAAGGAGGGGCAGAACTTCTTCTGGTAGAGCGTGCCGGCGGTGATGCCGACCAGCGCGACCACGGCGGGCAGCAGCATCGTCACCAGCGCGCCGCCCGGGACCGCGGCCACCTTCTGCGCCACGACCAGCCCGACGCCGAGAAAGCCCATCGCCAGCCCCAGCCATTGCAGGCGGTCGATGCGCTCGCCGAGGAAGGCGCGCGCGCCCAGCGCGGTCACCAGCGGCTGCAGGCCCACCACCAGGGCGGTGATGCCCGCCGGCAGGCCGTGCGAGATGGCGGTGAAGACGCCGCCCAGGTACACGCCGTGCACCAGCAGGCCAGTCACCGCGATGTGGCCGCAGGCGGCGGCCGAGCGCGGCCACGGCGCGCGCAACAGCAGGACCACCGGCAGCATCAGCACGATCACCGCGGCGTAGCGCCAGGCGAGGAAGGTCAGCGGCTCCGCGTCGGGCAGGCCGAACTTGGCGCCGATGAAGCCGGTGCTCCAGACGGCGACGAAGAGCAGCGGCAGCAGCTCGTTGATCGAATGGGCGCGTGCGGCACCGGACGGGGACGGCGTGGGGGAGGGCGAGGGCGATGCGGAGGGCGGGCTCATGGGCCCCGATGCTAACGAGCCGCGATGGCGGCCGGCGCGTCCCAACCGCCGCCAAACGCCCGGAAGGCGGCGACCGCCGCCCGCGCGTGCGCCGCGTCGAGCTGCGCCAGCTGGTCGCGTGCCCCGAGCAGCAGCCGGTCTTCATCCAGCACCTCGATCAGGCTGGCGGCGCCGCCCTTGTAGGCGTCCTCGGCCGCATCACGTGCAAGCTGATGGGCGCGGACCTCCTCCGTCAGATCGCCGCGCTGCTGCTCCAGTTCGGACAGGCTGACGATGGCGTTCTCGACGTCCTCGGTGGCGCGCAGCATGCGCAGCCGCACTTGCGCGAGCGCCTCGGCCCGCGCGCCACGGGCCTGCGCGACCTCGGCGTCGACGCGGCCGAAGTCGAACAGCCGCCAGTGCAACCCAAGCAGCGCCTGCGGCTGGAAGGCCGCCGCCGACAACAGCCCGCCGTTCAGGCTCGAAGCGCCGAGCACGCCACCGAGCGTCAGGCGCGGGTAGTACTCGGCCGTTGCGACGCCGATGCGCGCCTGGCTCGCGTCGAGCTGACGCTCCGCGGCGATGACATCGGGGCGGTGGCGCATCAGCGCCGCAGGAGTGAGGTTCGCGGGCAGCGACGGCACGCGGTAGGTGGATGAACGCGTGGCGGCAGGCGCAGCGGCGCGCGGCGCCTCGGGCGTGTCCGCGATCAGCTTTGCCGCGTAGGTGCCGGCCTGCTCGCCCATCAACACGTCCAGGCGATGCAGCTGCTGCGACAGCTCGGTGCGCAGCGGTGGCAGCGTGCCGCGCGCCTGCAGCTGCAGTGCCTGGGCTTGCGCGACTTCGCGCTGCGCCGCCAGGCCGCCGTTGAAGCGATCCTCGATCAGCCGCAGCAACTGGGACTGGTTGCGCAGATGCGCCTCGGCGACGGCGATTCGGGCCTGCGCGCCGCGCACGCGGAAGTAGGCATCGGCCGCTTCGGCCGCGACGGTCACGCGTGCGCCCATGCGCGCGGCCTCGGCGGCCTGCCATTCGGCGATCGCGGCCGTCTCGCCCTGGCGCAGGTCGCCGGCCAGATCCGCTTCCCAACTCGCGCCGATGCCGAGCGTCTGCAGCGTCTGCTCGCGCTCGTAGCCGGGAAAGCCGCGCGCGAGCTTGCCTTCAGGGCTCTTCAGCGATTGGCGCTGATGCAGCAGCTGGCCTTGCAGCACGCCTTGCGGCAGGCGATTCGCGCCGGCGCCTTGTGCCGCGGCGCGCGCCTGCTCGGCGCGGGCCAGCGCGATGGCGAGGTCCAGGTTCTGGTCGAGCGCGCGCCGGACGATGGCGCTCAATGCGGGATCGTCGAAGCCTTGCCACCAGGCGGCCAGCGCCGCAGGCGAGTCGCCGGTCTGGCGTTGCGAGATCAGCGCCTGGCCGGCGAACTGCTCATCGAGCGCTCGCGGGCGGCCGGCCGGATCGGTCATCGGCGCGCAAGCGGCGAGCGCCGCGGCGAGCACGGCACTCACCGTCAGATTCAGCGTGGCAGGGCGCCTGGGCAGGCGGGCAGCGGAGGAAAGCGGGAGCGTCATGGCGGAACTCCAGGAAGTGCGGCGCGATGGAGGGGCGGGCGCGAAACCTCAATGGGCATCGGCGGACGGGGCGGACGGCGGCGCGATCTTGCGCAGCAGCGGCACGAACAGCAGCGCCGCGACGAAGCAGACCATCACGAGCAGGAAGGCGTCGGAGAAGGTCATCGTCAGCGCCTCGCGGTAGGTCAGCGACCAGAGCTGGCGCAGCGCCGCGGTGGCCGCATCGCCCGAAGGCAGCGAGGACAGCGGCGCGCCGGCGGACGCGAGGAAGCCGCTCATCGCCTCGTTGCCGTCATGCAGGCGCTCGGCCAGGCGCTGGAAGTGCAGGTTGGTGCGATCGTTGAGCACCGTCGCGCAG
>Ga0209256_1000694_pt1 | contig 44757 bp, 36 predicted proteins | sample AraplaCol_mCL_r2_2_FD_184270 | JGI IMG/M metagenome (GOLD analysis project Ga0209256, IMG submission 184270) | Arabidopsis root microbial communities from North Carolina, USA - plate scrape MF_Col_mCL_r2 (SPAdes) (version 3) | ecosystem: Host-associated > Plants > Roots > Endosphere | place...
ACGAGGAAGAAGAAGCGCTCTACACCGTGATGAAGCGCTACCTGGCCGAAAAGCCGGGCTTCTACTCGGCGATCCGCGACGCCATCGGCGGCGTGTCGGAAGAAACCACCACGGGCGTGCACCGCCTATACCAGATGGCCGCCAAGGGCGAGCTGCCGTTCCCGGCGATCAACGTCAACGACAGCGTCACCAAGTCGAAGTTCGACAACCTGTACGGCTGCCGTGAATCGCTGGTCGACGCCATCCGTCGCGGCACCGACGTGATGCTGTCGGGCAAGGTCGCGGTGGTCTGCGGCTACGGCGACGTGGGCAAGGGCTCGGCCGCCTCGCTGCGCCAGGGCGGCGCCCGCGTGATCGTCACCGAAATCGACCCGATCTGCGCCCTGCAGGCGGCGATGGAAGGCTATGAGGTCCAGACCCTGGACGACGTCGCCGACAAGGCCGACATCTACGTGACGGCGACCGGCAACAAGGACGTCATCACCGTCGACCACATGCGCCGGATGAAGAACAACGCCATCGTCTGCAACATCGGCCACTTCGACTCGGAGATCCAGGTCGCGGGCCTGAAGAACTTCAAGTGGGACGAGATCAAGCCGCAGGTCCATCACGTGGAATTCCCGGACGGCAAGAAGATCATCCTGTTGTCGGAAGGCCGCTTGGTGAACCTGGGCAACGCGACGGGCCACCCCTCGTTCGTGATGTCGGCCTCGTTCACCAACCAGACCCTGGCCCAGATCGAGCTGTGGACCAACAAGGCCGCGTACAAGAACGAGGTCTACACCCTGCCCAAGCACCTGGACGAGAAGGTCGCGTTCCTCCACCTGGAAAAGCTGGGCGCCAAGCTGACGACCCTGCGCCAGGAACAGGCCGACTACATCGGCGTGCCGGAAAAGGGCCCGTTCAAGCCGGACCACTACCGCTACTAGGACCAGCTCACGGCCGGTCGGAAGGCCCGTCGCGGAAACGCGGCGGGCCTTTTTGTTGGGCGATCGGGCAAGGTTCGGGATGCTCGGGCAAAGAGATACCGATGTTATGCGACGAGTCGTCGCTCATGGCTTCGCTTGCCCTATTCAAGTCCGCAATGCTCGGCTAAGCCGCTAGTCATGCCGCTAGCTCTGATCATTTCCAGCCATGTCGCCGGCAGCCAGGTCGGCGCGTCGGCCCAGGCCGCCGCCCTCGTGCAGTTCCGCATCGACTCGATGGTGGCGCCGACGGTGTTGTACGGCCGCCATCCGGGCTGGGGCGTGCCCGGCGGCGCGCCCGTGCCGATCGAGGTGCTGGAAGGGATGCTGGACGGCGTCGAGGCCAATGGCCTGCTCAGCCTGACCGACGTGGTCATCACCGGCTATTTCGCCAGCGCCGCTCAGGTGCGCGCCGCCGCCCGCACCATCGACGCCGTGCGCGCCGCGCCGCGCCAGAACCCGCCGCAGGGCGCGACGGCGCGCAAGCCCACGGTGATCATCGATCCCACCATGGGCGACGCCGGCAAGGGCCTCTACGTGCCCGCCGAGGTGGCCGAGGCCATCGCCAGCGACCTGATCCCGCGCGCCGACATCGTGGCCTGCAACGCCTGGGAGCTGCAGCGCCTGACCGGCACGGACTCGCGCGATCCCCATGCGGCGGTGCGCGCCGGCCGGCTACTGGCCAAGCCGACCCTGGTTTCTTCCGTAGAAAGAGGAAATGAGATCGGCGTCGTCTATGTCGACCGCAAGGAGGCCTGGCTGGCCGCCCACGCCAAGGCCGAGCGCTCGCCCAGCGGCACCGGCGACCTGCTGACCGCCCTCTACGCCGCCTCGATCCTGGAAGGCCAGACCATCTCTTATGGCCTGGCCCGCGCGGTGGGCGGCGTGGCCGAGACGGTGACGGCGGCCAATATCTGGAACGCCCCGGAGCTGCCGATCGTGGGCATGGCCGCACGGATCAAGCAGACCTCGCCGTCCGTGCGGATCGAACGGTTGGCCTAGCCGACGCGGGCCTAACGACCGAAATGCGCCGCGAGGTTGGCCAGCACCAGGTCGGCCATGGCCGTGCGGCCCTCCACCGTCGCGCTGCCGCGATGGGGCTGCAGCACGACGTCGTCGCGACCGAGCAGCACGGCGGGGACGTTGGGCTCGTCGACGAACACGTCCAGGCCGGCTCCTGCGATGGCCCCCGCCTCCAGCGCCGCGACAAGCGCGGCTTCGTCGACGACGGAGCCCCGCGCCACGTTGATCAGCAGGCCGCGCGGACCCAGGGCGTCCAGCACGGCGGCGTCGACGAGGGCCTGGGTTCCCGTCCCGCCGGTCGTGGCGACGAACAGCACCTCGACATCGCGGGCGAGGTCCAGCGGGCTGGCGGCGTAGGCGTAGGGCGCGTCCTCGACGGGGCGGCGGCTGTGATAGGCGACAGCGGCGGCGAAGGGCGCGGCCCGACAGGCGATGGCGCGACCGATCTGACCCAGGCCCAGGATCCCCACCCGCTTGCCGCTGGCGCGCGGCGCTAACGGGGGACTGCCGCCCGACGGCCAACGGCCCTCGCGCACGAAACGGTCGCTGACCATCATCCGTCGCGCCAACGCCAGCCAAAGGCCGATGGCCAGGTCGGCCACGTCTTCGGTCAGCACGCCAGGCGTGGTCGTGACCGACACGCCGCGGGCGGCCGCGACGTCAAGATCGACGGTGTCCAGGCCAACCCCGTTCACCGCCACGATCTCCAGGGCGGGCAGGCGGGCCCAGAGGTCGGAGGGAACGCCGGTCCCGCCGCTGGTCACGATCCCGCGCACCGTGGGGCCGACTCTCGCCAGCAGAGCCTCCGGATCCGCGGCCTCGTGCAGGCGGTGGACCGTGTAGCGAGCGTCCAGCGCTTCATCGAGGCTGGGCGAGAACGACTGCAGCGACAGAAGCTGGACGGTCATTGACGTCTCCGGTCGGAACGGCGGGCGGCGTCCTTCCGATGGCAAACCGGGCCGGCCTGGGCTAGACGAAATCGCATGACCGTCGACATCACCGGCTTCTGCCCCGACCGCTTCTCCGCCGTTCGCGACGCCTTCGCGGCCAATTTCGCCGAGAACGGCGAGCTGGGCGCGCGGTTCAGCCTGGCGATCCATGGCGAGGTCGTGGTCGACCTGATGGGCGGTTTCGCCGACCGCAAGCGCGAGGTCGCTTTCGGGCCCGACACCCTGACGCCGCTGTTCTCGACCACCAAGGCCGTGGCCGCCCTGCTGATCGCGCGCCTGGTCGACCAGGGCAGGCTGGCCTACGACCAGACGGTCGCCTCGGTCTGGTCCGAGTTCGCCCAGAACGGCAAGCAGGACGTCACGGTCGGCCAGGTGATGTCGCACCAGGACGGCCTGTCCGGCTTCCCGGATGAGACCGACCCGGCCATCTGGTTCGACTGGGAGGCCACGACCGCCAAGCTGGCCGCCATGGCGCCGCTGTGGCCCGTCGGCTCGGCCAGCGGCTACCACCCGGTCACCTTCGGCTTCACGGCCGGCGAGATCTTCCGCCGCGTCGACGGCCGGACCATGGGGACAGCCCTGCGCGAGGACCTGGCCATCCCGCTGGACCTCGACCTCTGGATCGGCCTGCCCGACAGCGAGCACGACCGCACCGCCGAACTGATGCGTCCGACCGCGGTTCCCAAGTTCGGGACGATGAACGAGGCGGTGAAGGCCGCCTTCATGACCAAGTGGGCCGCCCCTGGCGGGCGGGGGACCGCCGACTGGCGCCGGGCCGAGATTCCCTCGGCCAACGGCCACGCCACGGCGCCCGCCTTGGCCCGGCTGATGGGGGCCCTGGCCTCGGGCGGCGAACTGGACGGCGTGCAGGTGCTGTCGCCCGCCGTGATCGCCGAGGCCTCGGCGGAACGCATCGTCGGCCAGGACCTGGTCCTGCCCTATGTGATCAGCTGGGGCGCGGGCTTCATGCGCAATACGCCCAACTTCTTCTACGGTCCGACGGCCCAGGCCTTCGGCCACAGCGGCTGGGGCGGCTCGTGCGCCTTCGCCGATCCGACGCGCGGGGTGTCCGGGGCCTATGTGATGAACAAGCAGGGCACGGAGCTGATCGGCGACCCGCGCGCCGTGCGGCTGATCAACGCCGCCTACGAGGCTCTGTGATGCGTCGCGCGGCCGGTCTCGCCGCCTTGGCCGTGCTGGCGAGTGCGGGCGCCGCCCACGCTCAGGACGCTGAACGTGACTTCTGCGCCGACCGGCCGGGCAAGGGCTCGCCGCCGTGCGTGCTGGACGCCGGCCGCTTCCAGGCCGAGCTGGGCGTCGCCGACGGCGCCTGGAGCCGGGGCGGGGGAACCTCGACCGACGACCTGGCCTTCGGGCAGCTGGAACTGCGGCTGGGCCTGGCCTCGAAGGTCGAGGGTCAGCTGACCTGGACCGCTCACGAACGCGTCCGTGGAAAGGACCCGGCCACCGGCGACGTCGACACGGTGTCCGGCGCGGGCGACCTCGGCGTGGCCCTGCGCTGGTCGCTGAGGAATCCGGGCGGCGACGGCGTCTCGGTGGCCCTGCAGCCCTTCGTCGTCGCGCCGGTCGGCGCCGACGGGATCGGCGGCGACGCCTGGCAGGGCGGGGTGATCCTGCCCGTCTCCCTGCCCTTGAACGGCGACTGGTCCCTGGCCCTGTCGCCGGAGGTGGACGTGCGCCCAGACGCCGACGGCTCGGGGCGGCACGCCGGCTTCGGCGGGGCGATCGGCGTGGGGCGCTCGTTTGGGCCGGTGGCCCTGGGCGTCGAGCTGTGGGTCGACCGCGACCAAGACCCGTCCGGCCACGTCACCGCCGCCAGCTTCGACCTGACCGCCGCCTGGGCACCGTCGGGGACCCAGGACCTGCAACTGGACGCCTCGGCCTATATCGGCCTGAACCGCGACACGCCGGACCTTCAGCTGGCGGTGGGCGTGGCCAAGCGGTTCTAGGTCTCCGTACGGGGCCGGCTTTCGATGGTCAGCGCCCCGACGACGCCGGCGCCGACCGCCGCCAGCGCGCTGATCCCCATCACCCAGACATAGCCGGACCGGTCGGGTCCGAAATAGACCAGGCCCAGCACCGCCACCGCCAACAGGCCGGCGATCCGGGCCACGGCGTTGTTGATCCCCGAGGCGACGCCGGCATGGCTGGAGGCCACGGCGCTCATCACGGTGTTGGTCAGGGGCGCGACCGCCACGGTCATGCCCAGGGCGACCACCAGCACGCCGGGCAACACGCCGGTCCAGTAGCCCGATGCCATCCAGGGCGCGCCCAGCAGGCCAAAGCCGATCCCGGCCAGGATCGGCCCCACGGTCAGCATCGGCCGGGGTCCGAACCGGTCGGCCAGGCGGCCGGTCACGCTCGACAGCGTCCCCATCACCACGGAGAACGGCAGCAGGGTCGCGCCCGCCGCCGCGGCCGAGTAGCCGTGCCGGGCGATCAGCTCGTAGGGCAGGAAGAACAGCGCGCCGGTCAGGCCGAAATAGAGGGCCAGGGTCAGCAGATTGGCGCCGCTGAAGGTGCGTGAGCGGTAGAGCGTCAGTGGCATCATCGGATGCTTCTCGCGGGCCTGGCTGACCAGGAAGCCGGCCAGCAGCGCCCCGCCGGCGGCCAGGGCGCCCCAGACCGCCGGGCTGGTCCAGCCCCGCTCGCCCGCCGCTGTCAGCCCCCAGGTCACCGAGCCCAGGCCGCCGGCGGCCAGGATCGCGCCGCGCCAGTCCAGGTGCTTGACCTCGGCATCGCGGCTCTCGCGCACCGCCGCCAGGGCCAGCCAGACGGTGGCGACGGCGAGGGGGATATTGATCAGGAAGATGGCGCGCCACGAGACGTGGTCGACCAGCCAGCCGCCCAGCACCGGGCCGATCGCCGTGGTCACCGCCCCGAACCCGGCCCAGGCCCCGATCGCCGCGCCGCGCTCGCTGTCGCCGAAGGTCGAGCCCAGTATGGCCAGGCTGGCCGGGACCAGCATGGCCGCCGCCATGCCCTGCACGGCGCGGGCGGCGATCAGCCAGCTGGCGTCCGGGGCCAGGGCGCAGCCCAGCGAGGCGGCCGCGAACAGGCAGACCCCGACCACGAACACCCTGCGGCGGCCGAAGCGGTCGCCGGCCGAGCCGCCGATCAACACCAAGGCGCCCAGGAACAGCAGGTAGGCGTTGACGATCCACTGCACCTCCCCGGCGTCGGCCTTCAGCGCCGCGCGCATGGCCGGCAGGGCGACGTTGACCACCGAGCCGTCGATGAAGGCCATGCTCGAGCCCAGCACCGTGGCGGCCAGGGCCAGGCGCTTGCGGGGCGCGGAGGTGGTCGGACCGCTGCCGGCTCGGACGACGCCTTCGTCGCAGGGAGGGTGTTGCGGGCCGGTCATGGGCGGAGGCTACGCGGGGACGCCCCCTCCGTCACGATGCTTAGTCGCATCGCGCCACCTCCCCCGCGATGCGGGTGAGGAGGAAGCGGCCGTCTTCTCCTCCCCCGTGAAACGGGGGAGGTGGCCGCGAAGCGGACGGAGGGGGCGCCCCGTGCGCCCTAGACCGCCGCCAGCACCCGCGTCCGCTTCCAAGCCCCGTAGGCGAAGACCGCCACGCCCAGCCAGATGAAGGCGAACGACAGGGCCCGCAGTGGGGTGAAGGCCTCGCCCAGGGCCACGCCGATCAGGAACTGGATGGTCGGGGCGATGAACTGCAGGAAACCCATGGCGCTCAGGGGCATGCGGCGCGCCGACCAGGCGAACAGGGCCAGGGGCACGACCGTGGCCGGTCCGGCCAGCATCAACAGCACCGAGATCGGGGCGGTCGTGGCGAAGTGGCCCACACCCGAAGCCTGCAGATACGAGACATATAGAAGACCCGGCAGAGCCAGGTAGGCGCACTCGATGAACAGCCCCGTCTGCGCGTCGGCCTTCACCTGTTTGCGCAGGACGCCGTAGACGCAGAAGGTCAGGCCCAGGCCCAGCGAAACGACGGGCAGGTGTCCCAGGGCGATCGCCTGGATCGCCACTCCCACCGCGGCCAGGCCGATGGCGATCTTGCCTTCGACGGTCATCCGTTCACGGAACAATAGGGCGCCAGCCGCCATGTTCATCAACGGATTGATGTAGTAGCCGAGGCTGGCCTCGATCACGTGGCCGGCGTTGACCGCGAAGATATAGATCGACCAGTTGCTGAAGATCGCCAGGGTCGACAGCAGAAGCAGCAGCAGGGTGCGCGGCTGGCGCAGCACCGCCGCCACCTGGCCGCCCTGCTTGGCCAGCACCACCAGGCCGCCGGCCCACAGCACCGACCACATCGTCCGGTGGGCGATCATCTCCCACGAGCCGACGCCCATCTGGTGTAGCAGGTGGAAGTACAGCGGCAGGAAGCCCCACAGCAGATAGCAGCCCGCCCCGGCGATCAGGGCTGTCCGGGCTTCGTCCGGGCTTTTGGTCAAGTCCGCCGACATCGCGTCGTTCCTTACAGTCGCAAATGAAAAGGGCTCCCGGGACCTTAAGTCCCGGGAGCCCCTGAAATCGTCCACCCGCTTGTTGCGGAAGGGCGGCTTAGGCCGGGAGTTTCTGCTTGATGAGACCCTTCTCATGCAGCAGCTGTGCGATCTGCACGGCGTTCAGGGCCGCGCCCTTGCGCAGGTTGTCCGCCACGCACCAGAGGGCGACGCCGTTCTCGACGGTGGGGTCGGTGCGGATGCGCGAGACATAGACCGGGAACTCGCCGGCCGCTTCCTTGGGCGTCATGTAGCCCCCGTCCTCGCGCTTATCGACCACCACCACGCCGTCGGCGTCGCGCAGGATCTCGCGGACGTCGTCCTCGTCCAGCGGGGTCTCGAACTCGATGTTCACCGACTCGGCGTGGCCGACCATGACCGGCACGCGCACGGCAGTGGCGGTCAGCTTGATCGACGGATCCAGGATCTTCTTGGTCTCCGCCATCATCTTCCACTCTTCCTTGGTGAAGCCGTCTTCCATGAAGACGTCGATGTGCGGAATGACGTTGAAGGCGATCTGCTTGGTGAACTTCTTGGGCTCGGGCGCGCCCAGGACGTAGACGCCCTTGGTCTGGTCCCACAGCTCGTCCATGCCTTCCTTGCCCGCGCCCGAGACCGACTGGTAGGTCGAGACGACCACGCGCTTGATCTTGGCTTCGTCGTGCAGGGGCTTGAGCACCACCACCAGCTGCGCGGTCGAGCAGTTGGGGTTGGCGATGATGTTCTTGGGCAGGCTGTTGACGGCGTCCGGGTTCACCTCCGGCACCACCAGCGGCACGTCCGGGTCCATCCGGAAGTGCGAGCTGTTGTCGATGACGATGGCGCCGGCCGCGCCGATCTTCTCGCCCCAGGCCTTCGAGATCGAACCGCCCGCGCTCATCAGCACGATGTCGACGGTCGAGAAGTCGAAGGTCTCCAGGTCCTCGCAGCGGATGATCTGGCTGCCGAACGACACTTCCACGCCGATGGATTTGCGGCTCGCGATCGCATGCATCTTGTCCACGGGGAATTTCACTTCCTCGAGGATGTTGAACATCTCACGGCCCACATTGCCCGTGGCGCCGACAACGGCGACCCGGTAACCCATCGCAGCCTCCAAATTCAGATCTTGAGCCCGCCGTCGGCGGCGGGAGCGGACCCGTTACGCCCCGTAAGCCGCATAAGCAAGGACAGGCTTTCTAATGCGACGCTTAGCGCGGGGCGTTGGGGGAAGATTTCACCCGGTATGCGTCGTTTCTGCATCCGGGCCGGACGCCCCCTCCGTCGCGCCGCTTCGCGACGCGACACCTCCCCCGTTCCACGGGGAAGGAGAAGTCGGCCGGTTTCCTCCTCACCCGCGCAGCGGGGGAGGTGGCGCGATGCGGATACGCATCGTGACGGAGGGGGCGTCCCTCCGCCTACTTCCGCTCCCCCTTCACGAAGTCCACGAACGCCCGCAGCGGCGCGGGCATGTGCCGGCGGCTGGGATAGTAGAGATACGGCCCGCTGAACGGCGGCAGCCAGTCGTCCAGCACCGTCTCCAGCCGTCCGGCGGCGATGGACCCGGCGACGAACCCCTCGAAGGTGGCCAGCAGGCCCACCCCCGCCTCGCACGCGGCCAGTTCCAGTTCGCCGCTGTTGGTGATCAGCGGCCCCTCGGGCTGGACGCGGATCACCTCGCCGTCCTTCTCGAACTCCCAGGCGTAGCTGGTCCCGTGGGTGAACCGGTGGCGGATGCAGGCGTGGGCCAGGACGTCGCGCGGATGGGCGGGGCGGCCGTGGCGGGCGAAATAGGCGGGCGAGCCGACCAAAACGAACCGCTGCGGCCCGGCCAGGGGCACGGCGATCATGTCCTTCTCCAGTCGCTCGTCGTAGCGCACCCCCGCGTCGTAGCCGGCGGCCAGCACGTCGACGAAGGCGTCGTCGGCGGTGATCTCGAGCCGCACGCCGGGATGGGCGGCCAGAAAACGCGGGATCAGGTCGGGAAAGACGATCCGCGCCACCGCGCCCGGCACGTTCAGCTTCAGCACGCCGGTCGGGCTGTCGCGGAAGGCGTTGATCTCGTCCAGGGCCAGGGAGACGTCGGCGAGGGCCGGGGTCAGCCGGGCCAGCAGGCGCTCGCCGGCCTCGGTCGGGGTGACGCTGCGGGTGGTGCGGTTCAACAGGCGAACGCCCAGGTCGGCCTCCAGCCGGCGCAGGGCCTCCGACAGCGACGAGGCCGAGACGCCGCGCTGGGCGGCAGCGCCCCGAAAGCTGCGGGCCTGCGCCACGGCGGTGAAGGCGTCGAGATCGGCGAGGTCGGGCTGGGCCATTGTGCGATTTTCCGAACAGCTCGTGCGGTTATGAGCGGATTATCGCACGTGGCGCGTCGGCGCATAGTCCCCGCCAACAGACACCCGCCTTCGGAGACTTCCCCATGCAAACGCGTCAACTCGGCAAGACCGGCCCTGTCGTTTCCGCCCTCGGCCTGGGCGCCATGGGCATGTCGGGCATGTACGGCCCCTCCGACCGGGCCGAGAGCCTGGCCACCCTCGACGCCGCCTTGGACGCCGGCGTCACCCTGATCGACACCGGCGACTTCTACGGCATGGGCCACAACGAGATGCTGATCGGCGAGGCCCTGCGGGGCGGAAAGCGCGAAAAGGCCGTGCTCAGCGTCAAGTTCGGCGCCCAGCGTGACCCCGGCGCCGGCTGGATCGGTTTCGACGGCCGCCCCGCCGCGGTGAAGACCTCGCTGGCCTATACGCTGCAGCGCCTGGGCGTCGACCACATCGACATCTATCGCCCCGCGCGCCTGGACCCCAACGTACCCATCGAGGACACGGTCGGCGCCATCGCCGAGATGGTCCAGGCCGGCTATGTGCGCCACATCGGCCTGTCGGAAGTGGGCGTCGAGACCATCCGCCGGGCCGCCGCCGTCCATCCGATCGTCGACCTGCAGATCGAATACGCCCTGATCACCCGCGGCGTGGAGGACAAGATCCTGCCGGTGCTGCGTGAGCTGGGCATCGGCATGACCGCCTATGGCGTGCTGTCGCGCGGCCTGATCAGCGGCCACTGGGACAAGGACCAGGGCAAGGCCCAGGGCGACTTCCGCGCCTATTCCCCGCGCTTCCAGGGCGACAATGTCGACCGGAACCTGGCCCTGGTCGAGGCGCTGCGGGCCATCGCGGCGGCCAAGGGCGTCAGCGTCGCCCAGATCGCCATCGCCTGGGTGGCCGCGCAGGGCGATGACATCGTGCCGCTGGTCGGGGCCCGCACCCGCGCCCGCCTTTCCGAGTCGCTGGGGGCGCTGGACGTCAGCCTGTCGGCCGACGACCTGGCGGCCATCGAACGGGCGGTGCCCAAGGACGCGGCGGCCGGCGCCCGCTACGCCGAAGCCCAGATGGCGCACCTGGACAGCGAGCGCTGATTGGTCCGCCCGCGCCTGATTTCAAGGGTGGGCGGATGAAATTTCGGGTCTGTTCTCGGGCGCGAAGCTGGGTTTAGCTTCGCGCCCATGATCGAAGCTCTGCTGAAAAAGATGGTCAAGGTCGGCGACCTGACCATCCACCTTCCCAACGGTTCGACCACCAAGGCTGGCGACGGCTCGGGCCCGCCGGTGACCATGCGGGTCAACGCCCGCGGCCTGCGCCGCCTGGTCGCCAATCCCAGCCTGGGGCTGGGCGAGGCTTATATGGAAGGCGACCTGAAGATCGAGCAGGGGACCCTGTGGGACCTCCTGGAGATCGTGGGCAAGAGCGGCGGGCGCACGCCCAAGCGCGGCACGCCGCTGACCCGGGCCAAGAAGGCGGTCAAGCGCACGGTCCAGTCGGTCAACGACCGCATCGCCTCGCGCCGCAACGTCGCCCACCACTACGACGTGGGCAACGAGCTCTACAAACGCTTCCTCGACACCGACATGCAGTACAGCTGCGCCTATTTCGCGCGGCCCGACATGACGCTGGAAGAGGCCCAGGCCGCCAAGAAGGCCCATATCGGCGCCAAGCTGAACATTACCCCGGGCATGAAGGTCCTGGACATCGGCTCGGGCTGGGGCGGCATGTCCCTGACCCTGGCCAAGGACCATGGGGCGAAGATGACGGGGGTCACCCTGTCGACCGAGCAGCTGGCCCTGGCCAAGGAGCGCGCCGACAAGGCCGGGCTGTCGGACCAGGTCGAGTTCCGGCTCACCGACTATCGCGACCTGGACGAGACCTTCGACCGCATCGTCTCGGTGGGCATGCTGGAGCATGTCGGCGCGCCGAACTTCCAGACCTATTTCGAGACGGTGAAGCGTCTGCTGGCCGACGACGGCAGCGCGGTGATCCACGCCATCGGCCGCATGTCGGGCCCCGGAGCCACCAACGCCTTCACCGCCAAGTACATCTTCCCCGGTGGCTACATCCCGGGCCTGTCGGAGATCGTCAAGGCGGTCGAGGCGGCGGGCCTCTGGATCACCGACATCGAAATCCTGCGCCTGCACTACGCCGAGACCTGCAAGCACTGGCGGATGCGCTTCCTGTCCGATCCGGACATCCCGCTGATGTTCGACGAGCGGTTCCGGCGGATGTGGGAATTCTACCTGTGCGGGGCGGAACTCGGCTTCCGCTATGGCGGCCACATGGTCTTCCAGATCCAGGTGGCCAAGAAGGTCGGTGCCCTGCCGATCACGCGGGACTACATGTTCGAGGGCGAGCGGCGCTAGCGGGCGCCGCAAATGCGCCCGATTACCGGGCGTTGATGGCTTTCAGTTGAGTGGCGTGGCGTTCTCCCTGGGTGTGACACGGAGAGTCCGATGGTCCGGCTCGGCCTGCTGCTCGCGGCCTTTCTCGCCCTGCTGACGGCCCAGCCGGCCCTGGCCCAGAGCCACGTGCGCGACTTCGTGGTCGCCTCTAAGGCCTTCGACGGCAACAGGATCGGGATCAGCGCCCAGCGGCGGGTGCGGGTCTATCTGCCCGACGGCTATGAGGGCGGAAGCCGGCGCTATCCGGTGGTCTACTGGCTGCACAACCTGTTCGAGGACGAGCGGGCGGCCTTCGATCGCGACGGGTTTCAGGCCCTGCTCGATAAGGCGATCGCGGCCGGCGCGATCAGGCCGGTGATCGTGGTGGCGGGCGACTTCTCCACGCCCCTGGGAAGCTCGATCTACACTGCCTCGCCGGTGACCGGCGACTGGGACGGGTTCATGGTCGGCGATCTTGTTCCGTGGGCGGACAAACAGTTCCGCACCCTGGCGCGGCGGGAGTCGCGCGGCGTGGCCGGCGACCGCATGGGCGGCTACGGCGCCCTGGCTTTCGGCATGCGCCACGCCGACGTCTTCGGCAGCGTCTACGCCCTGCATCCGGTGGGGGCGGGCCTGGGCCTGCAGACGATGTCGTCTCGGCCCAACTGGGACCTGATCCAGAATGCCAGGTCGCTGGACGACCTGAAGTCCGACGGGTTCTCGCAGCTGTTCGTGGCCATCTACCAGGCGCACCTGCCCAATCCCGGCAAACCCCCGCTCTATGCCGACCTGCCGGCCCGCAAGGTGGACGGGCGGCTGATCATCGATACGACCCTGACCCGCAAGCTGGTCGACAGCTTCGCCCTGGACCACCAGGTCCCGCGCTACGCCGACAATCTGAGGACCCTGCGCGGCCTGAAGTTCGACTGGGGGCGTAACGATCCCAACCCCGACCATGTGATCTCCGCCCAGGCCCTGTCGCGCCTGCTGACCGAGTACGGCGTGCCGCACGAGGCCGAGGAATATGTCGGCGGATGGGGCGACCGCACCTGGGGCGAGACCGGCCGGGTGCGCACCGACCTGCTGCCGTTCTTCGCGGACAAGCTGGCGTTCGATTAACGTCCGAAAATCCTGGGGCGTATAGACATTCGTACGCGGTGCGTGGTCCTCGTCCTTCGACAGGCTCAGGATGAGGACCATTGCAGACTCGGCGTCAGAAAAACCTCATCCTGAGCTTGTCGAAGGACGAGGTTTTCGGCTCCTGAGGCTCAAGACTTGAATGTCGATCCGCCCTCAGGGCAGGGGCCGGGGTTTCCGGTTCTCGTCGATGGCCACGAAGGTGAAGACGCCCTGCGTGACCTTGTGCGCCTGCTCGCCGTCGCGGCGGCGGCGCCAGGCCTCGACCTCGACCTTCATCGAGGTGCGGCCCACATGGACGATCTTGGCGAACAGGCTGACCTCGTCGCCGACGAACACCGGGCTGATGAAGGTCATGCCGTCGATGGCGATGGTGGCGCAGCGGCCCGCCGCGCGGTGGAAGGCGACCGAGGCCGCCGCCAGGTCCATCTGCGACAGCAGCCAGCCGCCGAAGATGTCGCCTTCGGGGTTGGTGTCGGACGGCATGGCGATGGCCCGCAGCACCGGGGCCTCGTGCGGCCACTCGGCGGCCTCCCAGGCCTTGGCCAGGGTCTCGGCGCGCTGCGCCGGGGGGACGGTGTCGGTCACCTAGTGGCCGCCCGAACCTTCGTAGACGCCCGGAGCCAGTTGCTCGTCCTCGTCGTGGCCGGCGGCCGTCGAGGCCACGAAGCGGCGGTCGCAATAGGAGCAGTCGACGAAGCCGGCCGCGCCCATCTCCAGCCAGACGCGCGGGTGGCCCAGGGCCCCGCCGACGCCGTCGCAGGCGATGCGGTGCGAGCGGACGATGATCGTCTCGGGCGCGGGACCGGCGCCGACTTCAACGACGGCCGGCTCCATGGCGGTGGGAGCGGTGGACTTGGCCTTGCGCGCCATGTTTCGAAAACCCTTGAAATCCAGACGCGGCCTTGGCGTGGCGGCGATGCAGGCATACCTATGCGACCAGTCGCGCCGCCGTCAATTCGTACGGGGCCCGTTCCCTTCCCTATCGTCCGCCTTCTTGGGTTTGGCGGGCCGCATCTGGACGTTCCATGGACCTGCCCGCGTACGCGATCGAAGCCGAAGGCCTGTTCAAGACCTATCCCGCCAGCAAGACGTCGCCTGAGAAGCGCGCCTTGAACGGCATCGACCTGAAGGTGCCTCGGGGCTCGATCTTCGGCCTGCTGGGCCCCAACGGCGCGGGCAAGTCGACCTTCATCAACATCCTGGCTGGCCTCACCCGCAAGAGCTCGGGCACGGTGCGGATCTGGGGCCGCGACATCGACGAGCGCCCCCGCGACGCCCGCGCCGCCATCGGGGTGGTGCCGCAGGAACTGGCCGCCGACGTCTTCTTCACCCCGCGCGAGTCGCTGGAGGTGCAGGCCGGCTTCTACGGCGTGCCCAAGGGCGAGCGCCGCACCGACGAGCTGCTGAACGCCCTGGGCCTGGGCGACAAGGCCAACGCCTATGTCCGCCAGCTGTCGGGCGGCATGAAGCGCCGCCTGATGGTGGCAAAGGCCATGGTCCACCAGCCGCCCGTGCTGATCCTGGACGAGCCCACCGCCGGGGTCGACGTCGAGCTCCGCCGCCAGCTGTGGAGCTATGTCACGGGCCTGAACCAGCTGGGCGTGACCATCGTGCTGACCACCCACTACCTGGAAGAAGCCCAGGAGCTGTGCGACCAGATCGCCATCGTCAACCGCGGCGAGGTGGTGGTCTGCGAACCGACGCCCAAGCTGCTGGGCCGCATGGACATCCGCAACGTGGTGGTCACGCCGGAAGAGCCGGTCACCGCCGCCCCGCTGCTGCCGGGCTTCGAGACCAAGCTGCGCGGAGCCGGGGCGTTTTCGGTCTCGTACCGCACGGGCCAGTCCAGCGTGGAGCAGGTGCTGGCCGCCGTCCGCGCCGAGGGTCTGAAGATCAAGGACATCGCGACGGAAGACCCGGACCTGGAGGACGTCTTCGTGTCGCTGACCTATGGCGATCCGAACGCCAAGGATCCGCTGAGCACCTAATGTCCCTCCCCCATACGGGGAGGAACTAGGCATTCCGAACTCAAACCCAGTCGCTTATCGATCCCCGATTGCATCCTAGGCCGCATCGGTGGAGGTTCGCCCCGGATTTCAGGCGGGGTTCCCATGCGTGCTTTGTGGTTTCGGATCGTCCTGGCGCTGAGCGCCGTCTTCACCATCGGCCTGGCGTCGGCCCAGGGCGCTGACCGCATCCCGGTCAAGGTGGTGGTCGTCACCACCTTCGAGATCGGGGCCGACACCGGCGACTTCGCGGGCGAGTTCCAGCCCTGGGTCGAGGGCTGGCCGCTGAAGCACGAGATTCGCATCCCGGGCGTGCGCCATGTGGCGCGCTATTCCGACGACGGCGTGCTGGCCATCGTCAGCGACATGCGCGGCCGCACTCGCGAGAGCGTGGCGGCCCTGATCCTGTCGGACCAGTTCGACCTCTCCAAGGCCTACTGGATCGTGGCCGGCATCGCCGGCGTCGACCCGGCCGTCGCCTCGGTCGGCAGCGCCGCCTGGGCCCGCTACGTGGTCGACGCCGACCCGATCTACGAGGTCGACGACCGAGACATTCCCGCCGGCTGGCCCTACGGCCTCTATTCCAACGATGCCGAGCGCCCCAACGTGAAGGGCAAGGCCGAGGGCTCCAGCGCCATGGTCTGGACCCTGGATCGGGGCCTGGTTGACTGGGCCTACGGCCTGACCAAGGACGTCAAGCTGCCTGACAACGCCGCCCTGCAAGCCGTCCGCGCCCCCTACAAGGACGCGCCCCAGGGCCAGCGGCCGCCGTTCGTGCTGCAGGGCGACGCCCTGGGCACGGTGCGCTTCTGGCACGGTCATCGCCGCAACCAATGGGCCCAGGACTGGGTCAAGCTCTGGACCGACGGGGCCGGAACCTTCACCATGACCGACTGCGAAGACCAGGGGATCCTCGACGTGCTCGACGCCCACGCCGGTTCCGGCAAGATCGACCGCAAGCGCGTCCTGGTGCTGCGCACGGGCAGCAACTATTCGCGCGCGCCGCTGGGCCAGACCAGCCTGCCGCACGTGTTCCACGAGGAGAGCCTGAAGGCCTCGTTCCTGGCGACCTTCGCGGTGGGCTCCCCAGTGGTGCGAGAACTGACCACGCATTGGGACCGCTACGCCGACACCATCCCCGCCGCTGGGAGCCGCTAGGCCATGCTCGAACGCCTCTTCGGCCTCACGGCCAACGGGACCAGCGTCCGCACCGAGGTGCTGGCCGGCGTCACCACCTTCATGACCATGGCCTATATCGTGGTGGTCAATCCGGCGATCCTGGGCGAGGCGGGAATGCCCGTCGCCGCCGTGGCCGCCGCGACGTGTCTCGCGGCCGGCTTCGGCTCGATCCTGATGGGGCTGATCGCCAACTACCCCCTGGCCCTGGCGCCGGGCATGGGGCTGAACGCCTATTTCACCTACACCGTGGTCAAGGGCATGGGCGTGCCGTGGGAGGTGGCCCTGGGCTGCGTCTTCCTGTCGGGCGTGGCGTTCCTGGTCCTGACCCTGGCCGGCGTGCGCCAGATGATCGTCGCGGCCATTCCCAAGCCGCTGTTCTCGGCCGTCGCCGCCGGGGTGGGGCTGTTCATCGCCTTCATCGGCCTGAAGGAGGCGGGGATCATCGTCGCCCACCCGGCCACCACCGTGGCGCTGGGCGACCTGACCACCCCGACCGCCGCCGTGGCCATCCTGGGCCTGGTGCTGATCGCCGTGCTCCAGGCCTGGCGCGTGAAGGGCGCGATCCTGATCGGCATCCTGCTGGCCAGCGCCGCCGGCTGGGCCCTGGGTCTGGCCAAGATCGCCCCAGGGACGTCCAGCCTGGCCGACCTGACCGCCACGGCCTTCAAGATGGATGTCGGCGGGGCCTTCCACCTGCAGGGCGGCATGGCCCTGGCCATGCTGGAGATCGTCTTCGTCTTCCTGTTCGTCGACCTGTTCGACAATGTCGGCACCCTGGTCGCCGTGACCAAGAAGGCCGGCCTCCAGGCCCCCGACGGCTCGATCCCGCGCCTGAACCGCATCCTGCTGGCCGACTCGGCGGCCACCATGGTCGGCGCCGCCGCGGGCACCTCCACCGTGGTCAGCTATATCGAGAGCGCCTCGGGCGTCACTGCCGGCGGCCGCACCGGCCTGACGGCGGTGGTGGTGGGCGTGCTGTTCCTGGTCACCCTGTTCTTCGCGCCCCTGGTCCAGGCCATCCCGGCCGCCGCCACGGCCCCGGCCCTGATCCTGGTCGGCGCGCTGATGGTCGGTTCGCTGGTCGACGTCGACTGGGCCGACCCGACGGTGGCGATCCCGGCCTTCCTGACCTTGATCACCATTCCGCTGACTTTCTCGATCGCCAATGGCCTGGCCTTCGGGATCACCAGCTACGCGGCGCTGCGCCTGCTGACCGGCAAGATCACCAAGGGCGACTGGCTGCTGCTGATCCTGGCGGCGCTGTTCGTGCTCCGCTTCGTCTATCTGGCGAAAGGCTGACAAGACCCGTTTGCGCAGGCGCGGCCTTTCGGCTAAGACCGCGCTTCCGCAAGGCGGAAGCACCCGTAGCTCAGCTGGATAGAGCGTTGCCCTCCGAAGGCAAAGGTCACACGTTCGAATCGTGTCGGGTGCGCCACTTCCCTAAAATAGATAGAGACCTAACGGCCGGATCAGTTGATCCAGCCGCCGTCGATGATGTGGATCTGGCCGGTGGTGAAGGCCGACTCGTCGCTGGCCAGGTACAGCGCCAACTGGGCCAGTTCCTCGGGCTTGCCCAGACGCCCCATGGGCTGGCGGGCGGTGAAGGCCGCTCGGGCGGCTTCGTAGTCGCCGGTGTCGGCCAGGCGCTGGTTCAGGGACGGGGTTTCGACAGTGCCGGGGCAGATGGCGTTGCAGCGCACGCCCTGGCCGACGAAATCGGCCGCCACCGCCTTGGTCAGGCCGATCACCGCCGCCTTGGTCGCGCCGTAGGCGAAGCGGCCCGGCACGCCCTTGATCGAGCTGGCCACCGACGACATATTGACGATCGAGCCGCCGCCGGCCGCCAGCATGGCCGGCAGGAAGGCGCGGATCATCCGGTACTGGGCGGTGACGTTCAGGTCGGTCGAGAACGCCCAGGCCTCTTCGTCGCAGTCCAGGATCGTGCCCGCGTGGACCACGCCGGCGCAGTTGAACAGCACGTCGACCGCGCCCAGCTCGGCGGCCAGGTCTTGGATAGCCTTGGGGTCCAGAACGTCCAGGCGGCGGGTCTCGCAGCCCTGAAGCGCGCCCAGCAGGCCCTCGTTGATGTCGGTGGCGATCACCCGCGCGCCTTCGCGGGCGAACAGCTCGGCGCTGGCCTTGCCGATGCCCTGGGCGGCGGCCGTGACCAGGGCGGTCTTGCCGGAAAGTCTTCCCATCTGTCGTTGCTCGCTAGCTGGCCCGCCGCAGCGGCAGGCAGGCCGGACCGATCGGGTCGAAGGCCTTGTAGGTGAGGATGAATTCCTGGTGGCCCAGCGCCTCGGACACCGTGCGCTGGCCGCCGGCCACGGCCAGGACCAAATCGTGGATCTCGGTCCCGACCTCGTCCAGCGTGCCGCGCCCTTCCATGATCCGCCCGGCGTCGACGTCCATGTCGCCGCTGAGCTTGCGATAGGTCTCGGGATTGGCGCAGATCTTGATCACCGGCGAGATGGCCGAGCCGACGACCGAGCCCCGCCCGGTGGTGAACAGGGTCATGTGGGCCCCGCAGGCGATCAGCTCGACGATCTCGGCGTTGTCGGAGATGTTGGGGAAGCCGAAGCGCGGCTCGCCGTCGGGCACCACGTCCAGCAGGTAGAGCCCGCCGCTGGGCGGCTGATCGCCGGGCTTGAGGATGCCCACGATCGGCGCCGATCCCGACTTGGAATAGGCCCCCATCGACTTTTCTTCCTGGGTGGTCAGCCCGCCCTCGGCGTTGCCGGGCGCGAAGCTGCCGTAGCCCATGACGGTGTAGTAGGCCTCGGCCTTCTGGACGCTGCGCTCCAGTTCCAGCCCCAACTCCGGCGTCAGGGCGCGGCTGGCCATGATGGTCTCGCAGCCGACCAACTCGCCGGTCTCCTCGAACACGCATGCCGCGCCCGCCGCGCCCAGGCGGTCGAACGCGCGGCCGACGGCGGGGTTGGCGGTGATGCCGCTGGTGCCGTCCGAGCCGCCGCAGATCGTGCCGATCACCAGCTCCGAGACGTCCATCGGCACCACCGGCGTCTGACCGGCGACGGCTTGCAGGCGGGCCACGGCCTCCCGGCCCCTGGCGATGGTGGCGGCGGTGCCGCCGCTCTCCTGGATCACCAGGGTCTCGACCGGACGCCCGCTCGCCTCGATGGTCGTGCGCAGCTGTTCGCGGTTGAAGCTTTCGCAGCCCAGCGAGATCAGCAGCACCCCGCCCACATTGGGATGGGTGGTGACCGCCTGCATGACCTTCAACGCATAGGCGTTGGGGTAGCAGCCGGGAAAGCCGATCAGATGGACATCGGGGTCGTCGCTCCGGGTGACGATGGCGCGAGCCACGTGGTGGGCGCATTCGACCAAATAGGCCACGGCCACCACGTTGCGGACGCCCTTGCGGCCGTCGGCGCGCAGATAGCCCTGGAAGGCCTGGGCCATGGTCAGTGTCCTTCCGAACCCGTCGCCTGCCGGGTGTGGCTGGCGATGTAGTCGCTCTTCATGTTGTGCAGGTGGACGTGGCCGCCGGCCGGCACGGGGGCGGTGATCGAGCCGATCGGGGCGCCGTATTTCAGCACCTTGTCGCCGACCGCCAGGGCGCGGCGGGCCAGCTTGTGACCGACCCCGACGTCAACCTGGGCGGTCACAGCCCGGCCGTCTATCGTCAGGACCTGGCCCGTCTGGATCGGCGCGCTGAGGACCAGCACGTTGTCGTCGGGGTGCAGCAGGATCAGGCTCATCGCGGCGCCCTCATGCCTTCGCCGCCCCCCGGGGCGTCGGCGCGCCGGGATGCAGCAGGCCCTCGGCGCGCAAGTCGTCCCACAGGGCGTCGGGGATGGCGTGGCTGGCCCAGTCCAGGGCCTGGCGCACCTGGGCGGGGCTGGAGAGGCCGGGGATGACGCTGACCACGCGCGGATGAGCCGAGGGGAACTGCAGGGCGGCGGCGGCCAGCGGCGTGCCGTGGGCCCGGCAGACGGCCTCCAGCCGACGCACCCGGTCCAGGATTTCGTCCGAGGCCGGACCGTAGTTGTAGTGGGCGCCGGCCTTGATCCCTTCGACCAGCACGCCGGAGTTGAAGGGGCCGCCGACGATGATCGACACGTCGCGGGCGGCGCAGCGCGGCAGGAAGCGGTCCAGCGCCGTCTGCTCCAGCAGGGTGTAGCGGCCGGCCAGCAGGAAGACGTCGAAGTCGCCCTCGTCCAGCGCCGCGTCGCAGATCTCCCACTCGTTGACGCCCAGGCCGATAGCGTCCACCGCCCCGCTGTCGCGCAGGGCCCGCATGGCCTTGTAGCCGCCGTCGAAGAACTGTCGCCGCCGGGCCAGGTCGCGGTCGCCGTGGGTGACCGCGCCCAGGTCGTGGGCCAGCAGGACGTCGATCCGGTCGCGCTTCAGGCGCCGGAGGCTGGCCTCGAACGAGCGCATGACGCCGTCGTAGGAATAGTCGAAGACCGGCTCGAACGGGGCGGCGCCGACGAAGCCGTGGCGCTCGGCCGTCGGGTCGGCCTCGGGGGCGGGGCGCAACAGCCGGCCGACCTTGGTCGAGACCTTGGCCTTCGACGGCAGGACCGCGCCCAGCCGGCTCTCGCTGAGGCCGAAGCCGTAGTGCGGGGCGGTGTCGAAATAGTCGACGCCGGCGGCCAGCGCGGCCTGCACCGTGTCGTGCGCCGCCTCGTCGCTCATGGCGGCGTAGAGATTGCCGATCCCTCCGGCCCCGAACCCCAGCGGCGGCAGGCCCAGGCGGCCGGTCGCGGGTTGGCGGGAAACAGGCAGTGGATCGGCCAGGCTCACGGGAACGGGCCTCCAAGGTCGACGGAAATCTCTTCGGCCGCCGCCTGGATGGCGGCGATGGTGTCGGGCGTCGAAATGGCGGTGGGCGTCTCGACATAGGGCGAGGTCAGGGCGGCGGCGACGCCGTCGGGTCCGTAGATCGGCGCCGACAGGTCGACCACCAGCCGGGTCACGTCGCTGGGGGCCAGGACATGGCGGTCGGCCCGGGCCTTGCGCGCCCGGCTCTCGAAGGCGGCCCAGGCGGCGGGCGTCACGGTCGGCTCCAGCCGGGCGCGCCACTCTTCGCGGACCGCGTCGGGCTGGAAGGCGTAGAGCACCAGGCCCGAGGTGGCCTCGACGATGGCGCGATGATAGCCGACCCGCACCGAGAAGCCCTGGTTGCCGGGCGCCTCGATCCGCGCCACCACCACCATCTGGTCGGCGCTGGCCACGGCCAGGTGGCAGGACTGGCCGATGGTCTCGGACAGCCGGCGCATCACCGGCAGGGCGGCGTCCAGGATGGTCTTGGTCGGGGCGCGCGCCATGCCCAGCGAGAACAGCTTGTCGGTCAGCACCAGGCCATCGCCCGTGGGCGTGTCGGCCACATAGCCCCGATGCTGCAGCACCTGGACCATGCGGAACAGCTCGCTGACCGAGCGGTTTAGGGCGGCGGCGATCTGCACCATGCCCATGGGCGCGCCGCGCGCCGCCAGCAGCTCGAGGACGTCCAGGCCCTTTTCCAGGGCGGGAGCGCGATATTTGGAGAGGGTGTCTTCGGACTCGGTCATGGCCCTATATCCGATAGAACCGGCGGCATGTCCCACCGAACAGGGCCGCGAGGTCCGCCGGGTCTGTCAGGCCGCTTAGGGTCCTGGCCAGGGCCAGCCAGCCGGCGTAGTCGCCGGCCAGGTTCAGCACGGGCCAGTCGCTACCCCACATCAGGCGCTGGGGCCCGAACGCCGAGACCAGGTGGCGGACGTAGGGCGCCAGGCCGTTGGTCGATTGGGCGGGCGCCGCCTCGGTCAGCAGCCCCGACAGCTTGCAGAACACCTGGGGCCGCTCGGCCAGGGCCTCGATCCCCCGCGCCCAGGCCTCGGCGCCGTCGCCGGTCGCTATCGACGGCTTGGCGCCGTGGTCGATGACGATGGCCAAGTCGGGCCGACGGCGGGCCAGGGTCAGCAGGTGCGGCAGGTGGCGGGTCAGGACCAGGGCGTCCAGTGACAGGCCGTGGGCGACCATGGCGTCCAGAGCCGGGTCGAGGGCGGGCGAGGCGATCCAGGCGTCGTCGTCCAGGTCCTGCAGCATGGGCCGCAGGCCGCGCAGCTTGGGACGGGCGGCCAGGGCGGCGATGCGGGCCGGCGCGTCCGGCGCCCGCAGGTCGGCCCAGCCCACCACGGCGAGCACCCCCGGTTCGCGGTCGCTCAGGTCGAGCAGCCAGTCGGTGTCACGGTCGTCGGGTTGGGACTGCACCAGCACCGAACCGGCCAGGCCGATGGGCGCGCCGACCGCCGCCAGGTCGGCCGGGCCGAAGTCGCGGTGGATGGCCGCCAGATCCGGCGTCGGCCAGGAAAAGCCGTTCTCACCCACGCGCCAGAAGTGCTGGTGGGCGTCGATCAGCACGTCACGATCGCCTTGATCACGCCCGCCGACGGCTCCATCCAGCCCGGCAGCGCCTGGGGCAGTTCGGACAGGGTGGCGGCATGGGTGTTCAGGGCCTTGGTCGGCACCTGACCCGCGCGCATGGCCGCGACCACGGCGTCGAAATCCTCGGGCGTGGCGTTGCGGCTGCCCAGCAGGGTGGTCTCGCGCTTGTGGAACTCGGGGTCGGAAAAGGTGATGTCGGCCCCGACCACCGAGATCAGCACATAGGTCCCGCCATGGCCGACATAGGCGAAGCCCGCCTCCATGGCCTTGGGCGCGCCCGTGGCGTCGAACACCACGTCGAAGAAGTCGCCGCCGGTCAGTTCGGACAGGAGCTTGGGCGTGTCGTGGCCCAGCGAAACGATATGATCCGTACCAAGATGATCGCGGCAGAAGTCCAGGCGGTCCTGGCGGCTGTCCAGGGCGGTGACCACCCCGCCCCGCAGCTTGGCGAACAGGGCGGCGGCGATGCCGATGGGGCCCGTCCCGACCACCAGCACCGACTGGCCCGGCGTGATCCCCGCCCGGCGCACGGCATGGGCGCCGATGGCCAGGAACTCGATCATCGCCGCCTCGTCCAGGGTCACGCCCTCGGCCTTGCGCACGAAACCGGCGGGCACGGCCAGATATTCGGCCATGCCGCCGTCGCGATGCACGCCCAGCACCTGGATGTTCATGCAGCAGTTGGGCTTGGCCTTGCGGCAGGCCGCGCAGGTCCCGCACGACATGTAGGGCATGACATAGACCGGGTCGCCGGGCGCCAGGTCGCCGCCGTCTGGCGCTTGCGCCACCTCGCCGGCCAGTTCGTGGCCCATCACGCGCGGATAGGCCAGGAACGGCTGGGTGCCGCGGTAGATGTGCATGTCGGTGCCGCACACGCCGATGCGCCGCACCCGGATCAGCACCTCGCCCTCCGCCCGCTCTGGGATCGGGCGACGTTCCAGGACAAGTTCGCCGGGGGCGGCGCAGACCAGGGCGTCCATCATGGTTAGTGGGCTCCGGCGGGGGCGGTCTGGAGATCCTCGCGCGTGGTCCGCCCGGCGGTGAAGCCGAACAGTCCGACCACGGCGAAGCAGGCGCAGGGGATCAGGATGGCGAGGTTGATGGCGCTGGCGTCGGACAGCGCGCCCATGGCCGCCGTCAGCACCGCCCCGCCGATGATGCTCATCACCAGGAACGACGAGGCGGTCTTGGTCAGCGCCCCCAGCCCCTTCAGCGAGCCGGCGAAGATGGTCGGGAACATGATCGACATGAAGAAGCTTGTGGCCGCCAGGGCGTAGAGCCCGACCTTGCCGCCGGCCAGGGCCGCGACCAGGGTCAGGCCGACATTGACCGCCGCGAACAGGCCCATCAGCAGGGCGGGGCGCACGCGGCTCATGGCGGCCGTGCCGATGAAACGTCCGGCCATGAAGCCGACCAGCGACCACGACAGATAGGCCGCGGCGGTCTTCTCGCCCATGCCGGGGACTTCGTGCTGGGCGTAGCGGATCATGTAGCTCCACACCCCGACCTGGGCGCCGACATAGAAGAACTGGGCGGCGACGCCGAACAGGAAGCGAGGGCGCGCCATCAGGGCGGGGATCGCCTGGCCGGCGGGCAGGCCGGCGTCGGCCTGGTCGGGATCTGGGCGTTCCGCCTGACGCGGGAACTTGGTGAAGGCCACCAACAGCGCCCAGGTCAGCACCACGGCGGCGATGATCAGGTACGGCGTCTGGGTGGACTGAGCCTCGGCGGCCTGGAAGGCGTCCAGCTGGGCCGGGGTCATGGCGGCGAACTCGGCCTTTGTCGGCTCCACGCCCGACAGGATGAACTGGCGGCCCACGACGACCGCGGTGATCGCGCCCAGCGGGTTGAAGGCCTGGGCGAAGTTCAGGCGCTGCTCGGCCTTGGCCGGGTCGCCCAGCACGGTGATCAGCGGGTTGGCCGAGGTCTCCAGGAAGGCCAGGCCCGAGGCCAGCACGAACAGGGCGGCCAGGAACCACGAATATTGCCGCGCCTCGGCGGCCGGCCAGAACAGCAGGGCGCCCAGGCCGAACAGCAGCAAGCCCACGATCACCGCGGCCTTGTAGCCGTGGCGGCGCATGACGATGCTGGCCGGCAGGGCCAGGAAGAAATAGCCCAGATAGAAGGCCGACTGCACCAGGCCCGACTGCAGGTCGTTGAGGAAGAAGGCCTTTTTCAGGTGCGGGATCAGCACGTCGTTGAGGTTGTTGGCCACGCCCCACAGGAAGAACAGGGCGACGATGAGAACCAGCGGTACGAGCGCGGTCCTTTCCGATGGGCGTTTGTCCAAGGCGTTCCTCCCAGAGGGCGGTTGACCCGTCCTCGCTCGTCTGGAACAAAAGCATCACATGTGACGTGTCGCGTCAAATATGAAAACAAACGACGCCGGGGAAGGATCATCGGGATGCGACATTGCCTGGCCCTGGACCTGCACGACGACCCCGAGACGATCGCCGCCTATGTGCGCTGGCATGCGCCGGGCGGGCCGCCGCCGGCGGTGACGCGGTCGATCCGGGCGGCGGGGATCGAAAGCATGGAGATCTGGCTGACCGGCGACCGGCTGTTCATGATCATGGAGACCGACCCGGACTTCTCGCTGGAGGCCAAGGCGGCGGCCGACGCCGCCGATCCCGAGGTCCAGGCCTGGGAGGCCTTGATGGGCAAGCTGCAGAAGACCCTGCCCTGGGCCGCGCCGGGCGAGAAGTGGACGCCGGCCGTCCGCATCTACGACCTGGCCGAACACCCGGACGGCTAGGTTCCGCGCCGGCCGTCATCGGCGAACGGCGTTTCTCCGTTGAAACCCGGGGCGGGGTCGTGCGGTAATGGGCGCCGCCCCATCCCCCGCGCACGACGGAGACTGCTCGCATGTGTGACGACGATATCCACCCGGGCCTGGTCCACGATCCCCGCCTGTCGCGCCGGACCTTCGGCCTGGCCGCCGCCGCCCTGGGCGGGGTCGCCGCCACCGCCGCCCAGGCGCGCAGCCCGGTGGTCGAGAAGGACGTCGAGATCAAGACGCCCGACGGCACGGCGGACGCGGCGCTCTACTATCCCGAAGGCAAGGGCGCGTGGCCGGCCGTGCTGTTGTGGCCCGACGTGATGAGCCTGCGTCCGGCGTTCCGCGACATGGGCCGGCGGCTGGCGGCCGAAGGCTATGTGGTGCTGGTCCCCAACCTCTATTACCGCGCCAAGAAGGCGCCGGTGATCGACGGGCCGTTCAACTTCGCCAATCCCGACGACCGCGCCAAGCTGACCCCGCTGCGGGCCACGGTGACGCCGGAGGGGACCGATCGCGACGCTGTCGCCTATCTGGCCTTCCTCGACGCCCAGGCCCAGACCAACAAGGCCAAGAAGGCGGGCGTCCAGGGCTACTGCATGGGCGGCCCGCTGTCGTTCCGCACGGCCGCGGCCGTTCCGAACCGCATCGGCGCGGTGGCCAGCTTCCACGGCGGGGGCCTGGTCACCGACCAGCCGAGCAGCCCGCACCTGCTGATCCCCAAGACCCACGCTGAGTACCTGATCGAGGTCGCCGACAACGACGACAAGCAGGACCCGGCCGTGAAGGACAAGCTGAAGGCCGCCTTCGCCGAGGCCAAGCGACCGGCCCAGGTCGAGGTCTTCGAGGGCGCGGCCCACGGTTGGACCGTCAAGGGCAGCGCCGTCTACAACGAGCCCGCCGCCGAGAAGGCCTGGGCCAACCTGCTGGCCCTCTACAAGAGGGCCCTCGTCTAGGCCAAGGCGTGCAGGTCGACTTCCTGGACCAGGAAGTCGATCAGCGCCCGCACCCGGCTGGGCAGCTGGCCGCCGTGGCCGACATAGACCGCGTGCAGTTCCTCGACATCGCCGGGGTTGTAGGTTTCCAGCACCGGGACCAGGCGGCCGGCGGCGATGTCCCGGCCGATATGGAAGTGCGACAGCCGCGCCAGCCCCTGGCCGACCAGGGCCAGCTGGCGCGAGGTCTCGCCATCGCCGGCCGTGGCGTCGCCGTGGACCGGCAGGGACAGCCGCTCGCCGCCGTCGACGAACGGCCACTTGTCGCAATGGCGAGCGAAGTTGAAGCCGATGCAGTTGTGGGCGGCCAGATCATGCGGCGTCTTCGGCGCGCCATGGCGGGCCAGGTAGCCGGGCGAGGCGACGACGGCCATCGGGCTTTCGCCCAGCTTGCGGGCCATCAGCTGCGAGGCGCGCATCGGTCCCACCCGGATGGCCACGTCGGTGCGGGCGCCCATCAGGTCCACGACCGTGTCGCTGAGCACGATGTCGAGGATCACCTTCGGATAGGCCGCCGAGAAGCGGGGTACCAGCGGCAGCAGGTGGTGCAGGCCGAACGGCACGTTGGAGTTGATCCGCACCCGGCCGCGCGGGGTGGTGCTGGCGGCCACCGCGCTCTCGGCTTCGTCCAGGTCGGCCAACACCCGCAGGGTCCGCTCGTGGAACAGCTGGCCCTCCGGCGTGAGGGTCAGCTTGCGGGTCGAGCGGTTGATGAGCCGCGCGCCCAGCCGCGCCTCCATGCGGGCGATCAGCTTGCTGACCGCCGAGGGTGTCATCTTCAGTTCGCGGGCGGCGGGCGAGAAGCCGCCCAGCTCCACGGCGCGGGCGAACACCTCCATCTCGCCCGAGCGGTTGATCTCCAGCCTGGCCATCTTTGACTTGAACTCACAGATGTCTGTCGTTCCAAAGGTCTAATTCATAGGAGAGAGGAACGCTATCTCCGCGGCTCGAAATCGCCCCGGAGTTCAAGCCGTGCCTCTCGCCCTCTACGCCCTGACCGTCGGCGCCTTCGGGATCGGCGTCACCGAATTCGTCATCATGGGCCTGCTGATGCAGGTCTCCGCCGATCTCGGCGTCACGATCCCGCAGGCGGGCCTCTTGATGACCGGCTACGCCCTGGGCGTGTTCGTCGGCGCGCCGATCCTGACGATCGCGACCCGCCGACTGCCGCGCAAGACCACCCTGCTGGTGCTGATGGCCATCTTCACGATCGGCAACGTCGCCGCCGCCCTGGCCCCGACCTACGGCCTGCTGATGGCCGCGCGGATCGTCACCGCCCTGGCTCATGGGACCTTCTTCGGCGTCGGCTCTCTGGTCGCCGTCAGCCTGGTCCCGCCCCAGCGCAAGGCTTCGGCCATCGCCGTCATGTTCACCGGCCTGACCCTGGCGACCTTGCTGGGCGTGCCGTTCGGCTCGTGGCTGGGTCTGGCCTTCGGCTGGCGCGCCACCTTCTGGGCCGTGGGCGCGATCGGCCTAATCGCCTTCGTCGTGCTGGCTGCCTTGGTCCCGCGCGAGCAGGACGTCGCCGAACCCGCGCCGCTGCGCGAGGAGTTCGCCGTCCTGGCCCGCCCGCAGGTGCAGATGGGCCTGGCGATGACCGTCCTAGGCTTCGGCGGCGTCTTCGCGGTCTTCACCTACATCCAGCCGATCCTGACCGAACTGGCCGGATTCTCGAAGGCGGCCGTCTCACCGATCCTGCTGGTGTTCGGCGCGGGTCTGGTCGGCGGCAACCTGCTGGGCGGGCGCTGGGCCGACAAGGCCCTGGCCCCGGCCCTGTTGGGAACCCTGGCCATCCTGACCCTGGTGATGGTCGCTTCCGCCTTCGGTTTTCACGACCGGATCGGGGCGGTGGTCGCCGCCTTCGCCCTGGGCGCGGCCGCCTTCGCCACCGTCGCCCCGTTGCAGATGCGGGTGCTGTCGCAGGCCGGCGGCGCGGGCCAGGGCCTGGCGTCGAGCCTGAACATCGCCGCCTTCAACCTGGGCAACGCCTTTGGCGCCTGGCTGGGCGGGGCGGTGATCGCCCACGGCCCGGGCCTGGCCGCCGTGCCGCTGGTCGCCGCCGCCGTGCCGCTGTCGGCTCTTGCCCTGGCCGCCTTCAGCCTTTCTCTTGAGCGCCGTGTTCCCCGCGTCGCCGCCCTCTGACCTTCAAGGACGTAGGATCATGGAATACCGCCAACTCGGAAAATCGGGGCTGAAGGTCCCGGCCCTCAGCTTCGGCGCCGGCACTTTCGGCGGCAGCGGGCCGCTGTTCAGTCACTGGGGCGACACCGACGCCGCCCAAGCCCGCCGGATCATCGAGATCTGCCTGGAAGCCGGGGTCAACCTGTTCGACACCGCCGACGTCTATTCGAACGGCGCCTCCGAGGAGATCCTCGGCGCGGCCTTGGAAGGGGTGCGCGACCAGGCGCTGATCTCGACCAAGCTGGGCCTGCCCACCGGCGACGGCCCGCTGGATGGAGGGACTTCGCGCCTGCGCCTGGTCCAGGGCGTCGAGGTCGCGCTCAAGCGCCTGCGCACCGACCGCATCGACCTTCTGCAGCTCCACGCCTTCGACGCCTTCACCCCGATCGAGGAAGTGTTGTCGGCGCTGGACGACCTCGTCCGGGCCGGCAAGGTGCTGTACGTCGGCGCCTCCAACTTCTCGGGCTGGCAGCTGATGAAGTCGCTGGCCATCGCCGACGCCCACGGCTGGCCCCGCTACGTGGCCAACCAGACCTACTATTCGCTGGTCGGCCGCGACTACGAGCACGAGCTGATGCCGCTGGGGATCGACCAGGGCGTGGGGGCCATGGTCTGGAGCCCGCTGGGCTGGGGCCGGTTGACCGGAAAGATCCGGCGCGGCCAGCCCTTGCCCGAGGTCAGCCGCCTGCACGAGACCGCCGACATCGGCCCGCCGGTCGACGACGAGCGCCTGTACGCGGTGGTCGACGTCCTGGACCAGATCGCCGCCGAGACCGGCAAGACCCTGCCGCAGATCGCCATCAACTGGCTGCTGCGCCGGCCCACCGTCTCCAGCGTGATCGTCGGGGCTCGCAACGAGGAACAGCTGCGCCAAAACCTGGGCGCGGTCGGCTGGGAGCTGACGGCCGAGCAGGTGGCGCGCCTGGACGCCGCCAGCGCGACGACTCCGGCCTATCCGCACTATCCTTACTGGCGCGAGGGGCCGTTCAAGGCGGTGAACCCGCCGCCGGTCTGACTCTTGCCCCAGCGCGCCCGGGCTCTTGCACGAGCGCGCACAGGGCCCGGCCGTCCGCCGCGAAATGCGGCGCCGGCCGCAAGCTCCAGCGGCGCCGCGCAGGCAATCGTCCGACGCCGCACCGGCTTGATTGACCCATCGGAAGCCGCCGCCTCGCATAGCCCCAGGTCACGGGAAAAGGGGTCGTGCATGCCGGTCAGTCGTCGCAGCTTCATCCACGCCGTCGGCGCCGCGGGAGGGTACAGCGCCGCCTTCACCGCCATGCAGGCCCTGGGCCTGCTGGCGCCGGCGACGGCCTTCGCCGCCGCGCCGCCCGACCTGGCCCAGGGCGGCGGCGGAGCGGGCGCCAAGGTGGTGATCCTGGGCGCCGGGGTGGCCGGCATGGCGGCGGCGTGGGAGCTGGGCAAGGCGGGCTACGACTGCACGGTCCTGGAGGCTCGGGCCCGCACCGGCGGCCGGGTCTGGACCGTGCGCCGGGGCGACAAGATCGAGATGACCGACGGCTCGCGCCAGGTCTGCGCCTGGGACGAGGGCCAGTACATGAACGCGGGCGCCGCGCGCCTGCCCAGCCATCACCAGATCGTCCTGGGCTATTGCCGCGAGCTGGGCGTGGAGCTTGAGGTCGAGGTCAATTCCAGCCGCAGCGCCTTCCTGCTCAATCCCGAGGCCAACGGCGGCAAGCCGATCCAGATGCGGACGGCGATCAACGACACCCGGGGCCACGTGTCCGAACTGCTGGCCAAGGCGATCAATTCAGGCGCGCTGGACCAGGATGTGACCGCTGACGACAAGCAGCGGATGGTGGCCTTCCTCAAGACCTACGGTGACCTGTCGCCGGACCTCTTCTACAAGGGCTCGCAGCGGGCCGGCCTGAAGGTCGAGCCGGGCGCCGGCGACGAGAGGGCGGTGCCCTTCGACCCGATCAGCCTCAAGGCCCTGCTGGACCAGGACCTGTGGAACGGCGTGCTGTTCGAGGAGGTCATCGACATGCAGGCCACCATGTTCCAGCCCAAGGGCGGCATGGACGCCATCCCCCACGCCTTCGCCAAGGCCCTGGGTCCCAAGATCATCAAGCGCCAGTGCGAGGTGCGCCAGATCCGCAAGACGGGAAAGGGCGTCACGATCGCCTATCGCGACAAGGTCGCCGGCAAGGACCTGACGATCGACGCCGACTACTGCATCTCGACCATCCCCCTGCCGGTGCTGGCCAAGATCGACGCCGATTTCAGTCCCGGCCACAAGGCCGCCATCGCCCGCACGCCCTATCGCGACAGCATCAAGATCGGCTGGCAAGCCCCCCGCTTCTGGGAGGGGCCCAAGTACCAGATCTATGGCGGCCTCTCGTTCGTGAAGGGCCCCAGCAACATGGTCTGGTATCCCAGCTACGGCCTGCATTCGAAGACGGGAGTGATCCTGGGCGCCTACGCCGGCGGCCGGGCGGCGGACGAACTGGCGAAAATGCCCCGCGCCGCCCAGATCGAGCACACCCGCAAGGTGATCGAGGCCATGCACCCCGGCTGCGGCCGGCTGCTGGAGAAGCCCATGCAGGTGCAATGGGCGGCGGTGCCCTACAACCTGGGCATCGGGGTGGGCTGGGCCAGCGACGACGAGCCCGACTACCACCTGCTGGGCCAGCCCGACGGGCCGATCCACTTCGCCGGCGAATATCTCAGCCATGTCGGCGCGTGGCAGGAGGGGGCGATCCGCTCCGCCCACCGGGCCGTCGTCATGCTGGACGCCCAGCACCGAAAGGGGCTGCCGGTGACCGCCCAGCGGGTCATCTGATCCGTGAGCTGATGATCAGGCCGCGCCGGTCTTCATCAGGGCGGCCCGGGAGGGCAGCAGCTGGGCCATGAAGGGCAGCAGGGCCGCGCCCACGGCCGGTCCGTCGGCCGAGGTGGCGGCCCGCTCGACCCGGGCCAGGGCCGGCACGTCCTCGATCGCGGCCAGGCGGGCGTTGACCGCCGCGACCAGCCGGTCCAGCAGCGCGGTGGGCAGGCGGCCGCCGACATAGATGGCCTGCGGATTGACCAGGCAACTGATCGACACGAGCGGCTGGACCAGCAGCTTGGCCGACAGAGCGATCCAGTTCTCGAGCAGGGCCTGGCCCTCGGCAGGCAGCTCGGCGAGCTGGTCGGGACGGGTGACGACAAAGCCGCCCGCTTCCAGATGGGCGTAGAGGGCCGACAGCGACACCACCCCCTGCAGGGCCTGAGCCTTGGTCCTGGACGAGCTGACGGGCAGGAAGCCGATCTCGCCGCTGCGGCCCTGGGCCCCGCGGAAATAGTCGCCCTCGATCACCAGCCCGCCGCCCAGGCCCGATGACACCAGGACGTAGAAGAAGCTGGGCCGGCGCAGGCCGTGGCCGAACTGCAGCTCGCCCAAGGCGGCGGCCGCCGCGTCGTTTTCGAGGAAGACAGGCAGCTTCTGGGGCAGCGGCAGGATATCGGCCATCAGCTTGCCGATGTCGGCCTTGCCCCAGACGTCGTAGCCCTTGGGCCGGTGCGGCAGGTCCACGCTTCCCAGGTCGTCGGGCAGCGCCACGCCGATCCCCGACAGGCGCGGCGGATCGCCCTTCCAAGCGGCCAGCATCTTGCGGGTCTGCACCTTGCAGAACTTGGCGACGTCGGCGGGCAGGGGGAACTCGATCTCTTGGCTGGCCCGGGCCCGCACCTCGCCCAGCAGGTCCAGCAGCACGACGGTGATATGGTCGCGATCGATGTTGACGCCGATCGACAGGCAGCCGTCGGGATTGATCGTCAGGTTCATGGCCGGCTGGCCGCGCGGACCCTGCACCCGGCCGGCTTCCAGGATCAGGCCGTCGTCCAGCAGGCGCTTGGTGATGTTGGCCACGGCCGGCGGGGTCAGGCCCGAGATCTTGGCCAGGGTCACCCGGGTGATCGGGCCGCCCACGCGGATGGCCTGCAGGATGACCCGCTGGTTGTGGTCGCCCACCCGCTCGAGATTGGCGCCCGACAGGTTGGCCCCTCCGGCGCGCTTCCGGTTCGACTTCCGCGTGGCGTCCAAGAGCGGCATCCGATGACCTCAATGAAGGGCCTTAGGTATCATCGCGGCGGCGGTTGGCGATAGCGGAGCCGTTGACGCCGAATAATTTAAATTGCTTTCCTTATTCGAGGCTGCTGACTATGCGCCGATATCGGAAGCGCGCCGCAGCGCGCGCTCCGGCTCGGCGGAGGAAAGCGTGATTCAAGTCGGCGTGGATTTTGGCGGCACGAAGATCGAGGCGGCCGCCTTGTCGCCGGACGGCGCGTTCCTGGCCCGCGTGCGCGCCCCCAATCCCGGATCCTACGACGCCGCCATCGCGACGGTGCGCGACCTGATCGCCCAGGCCGAGCAGCAGGCCGGCGGCCGCGGCGCGATCGGCGTCGGCGCGCCCGGCTCGGTGTCGCCGCGCACGGGCGTGATGCGCAACGCCAACTCCACTTGGCTGAACGGTCGCCGGTTCCGCGAGGACCTGGAAGCGGGCCTGGGGCGTCCGGTGCGGCTGGCCAACGACGCCAACTGCCTGGCCCTGTCCGAGGCCGTCGACGGCGCGGCGGCGGGCCTGGCGGGCGTCTTCGCGGTGATCATCGGCACCGGTTGCGGCGGCGGCCTGGCGATCGACGGCAAGCTGGTCGAGGGCGCCAACGGCGTGGCCGGCGAGTGGGGCCACACGCCCCTGCCGTGGCCCAAGCCCGAGGAGTCGCCGGGCCCGGCCTGCTGGTGTGGCCGCCACGGCTGCCTGGAGACCTGGATCTCGGGCACGGGCTTCCGCCGCGATCACGCCGAGCGCACCGGCCAAGCCCTGACCGGCGAGGAGATCATCGCCGCCGCCCGCGCCGGCGACGCCCAGGCCCAGGCCAGCTTCGACCGCTATCTGGACCGCCTGGCCCGAGGCCTGGCGGTGATCTGCGACATCGTTGATCCCGACGCCTTCGTGTTCGGCGGCGGGCTGTCGAACGTGGCTGAGATCTACGAGCGCCTGCCCACCTTCATTGAGCCGCACGTGTTCTCCGACGGCTGGAGCGCCCGTCTGGCCCCGGCCAGGTGGGGCGACTCCTCGGGCGTACGCGGGGCCGCGCGCCTTTGGACCCAGGCCGAGGCGGCCGCGCTGCCGTAACCTGAGCTCTGATCAAGACCAAGCGGCCCGAAGAGGCCGGACCGAGGAGGAAGACATGACGACCAAGTTCGCCCGGCTTCGCCTGCCGCTGGTGGCTGCCTGCGCGGTCCTGATGGCCTCGCCCGCGGCCGCCCAGACCTACGGCCCTTACAACGCCGACCTGCCGCGCGGCGGCGATGGCCTCACCAAGTTTCTCGCCGGAAACCCGATACCGGCGCAAGGGTCGTGGTCCTTGCAGGGCTGGGTCTCGCCGGCGACGGCCTTGACCGGCCGGGTGATCGTGGCCGGGGTAGGCGATCCGGTCGCCCGCGGGCGTTTCCTCGTGCTGGACGACGGCGCGCCGGGCGTGGCCATCGGCTCGGCGACGGTAATGGGAAGGGCCGCCTTGAAGCCTGGCGGCTGGACCCATCTGGCCGCTGTGTCGGACGGGTCGAAGGTCGCGCTCTATGTCGATGGCGCCAAAGTCGCGGAAGGGGCGCCCGGGCCGGTGGCGTCCGCCTCGACCGTGCAGCTGGGGCCGCGCAAGGCTGGCGCGCCGTTCGGCGGCAAGATCGCGGGCTTTACCGCCCAGGCCTCCGCCTTGACGCCGGGCGAGATCAAGGCCCTGGCGGCGACCAGGCCTGATCCGGCCCTGACCGTCTATGACCCCGGCAGCCCGACTTGGCCGGTGCAGGTGCGCCAGATGTACGGACAGGTTTCGCCGCAGGACGCCTGGACGCGGCCCAAGAGCAAGGCGCCGATTTCCAAGCCGGCGACCACGGCCCCGTACGTCGGCCCGGCCCTGGTCGCCGCCCCCGCCCGCGAAGGCGCAACCGCCTGGACCCTCAAGCGCTGGTCGCTGGCCGAGGCGCCGAAAGTCAGCGCGGCGCCGACAGCGCTGTCTTCGCCCAGCTTCGACGCCAAGGCCTGGTACCCGGCCACCGTGCCCGGCACGGTGCTGACCACCCTCGTCGATCGCGGCGTCTATCCGGATCCCGACTACGGCCTGAACAACACCGCCATTCCCGAGAGCCTGAACAAGCAGGACTACTGGTACCGGACCGAGTTCACCGCACCCGCCGGCCAGGAGGGCCGTCACCAGCAACTGGTCTTCAAGGGCGTCAACTACGCCGCCAAGGTCTGGCTCAATGGCGAGCGGCTGGGCGCGCTGAAGGGCGCCTTCATCCGAGGGCGGTTCGACGTCACCGGCAAGCTGAGGCCGGGCGTCAACGCGGTGGCGGTCAAGGTCTCGCCCCCGCCGCATCCGGGCCTGGCCCACGAGGAGAGCCTGACCGCCGGGGTCGGCGAGAACGGCGGCATGCAGGCCCTGGACGGACCGACCTTCATCGCCAGCGAGGGGTGGGACTGGATTCCCAGCGTCCGCGATCGCAACACCGGGCTGTGGCAGGACGTGGTGCTGGTCTCGACCGGCGCGGTGCGGATCGGCGACAGCCAGGTGGTCACCACGCTTCCGAAGGCGGACAACAGCGTCGCCGACGTCGAGATCACCGTTCCGGTCGAGAACCTGACCGGCGCGCCGGTCCAGACCACGGTGCGGGCCGCCTTCGACGACGTCGCCGTCGAGAAGATCCTGACCCTGGCGCCCGGCAAGGCCGAGGTGGTGTTCAAGCCGGCGGACTTCCCGCAGCTGTCGATCAAGAACCCCAAGCTCTGGTGGCCCAACGGCTACGGCGCCCAGACCCTGTACGGCCTGCGCCTGCTGGCCAGCGTCGACGGCCAGGTCAGCGACCAGAAGGACAGCCGCATCGGCCTGCGCCAGATGACCTACGAGCTGTCGCTGATGGATTCCAAGGGCGAGTTGCGCCGGGTCGAGGTGGACTATTCCAAGGCCCGCCAGCTGGGCCAGGACGTCACCGACGGCAGCCACGAGGGCATCCGCAAGGTCGCCGACGGCTGGGCCACCTCGCTGACCAAGGTCGGAGAAACCTCGCCCGCCGTCCGCGACGTGCCGGACACCGGCCTGACGCCGCATCTAGTGCTCAAGGTCAACGGCGTGAAGATCGCCGCGCGGGGCGGCAACTGGGGCACGGACGACTGGCGCAAGCGCGTCGAGCGCGAGCGGCTGGAGCCCTATTTCCGGCTGCACCGAGACGCACACCTCAACACCATCCGCAACTGGGTGGGGCAGAACACCGAGGACGTCTTCTACGACCTGGCCGACGAGTACGGCCTCCTGGTGCTGAACGACTTCTGGGCCTCGACCCAGGACTACCAGCTGGAGCCGCAGGACGTTCCGCTGTTCCTGGCCAACGCCGCCGACGTGATCGGCCGCTACCGCAACCACCCTTCGATCGCCCTGTGGTTCGGGCGCAACGAGGGCGTGCCGCAGCCGATCCTCAACGAGGGGCTGGAGGCCCTGGTCCACGACCTGGACGGCACGCGCTGGTACACCGGCAGCTCCAACCGGGTGAACCTGCAGAACAGCGGGCCCTACAATTATCGCGAACCCGCGACCTATTTCAGCGAGCACGCCAAAGGCTTCTCGGTCGAGGTCGGCACGCCGTCGTTCCCCACCCTGGAGGCTTTCCAGGCGGCCGTGCCCGCGCCCGACCGCTGGCCGATCAGCGACGTCTGGGCCTATCACGACTGGCATCCCACGGGTAACGGCGCGACCAAGACCTTCATCGACGCCATGACCGCCAAGCTGGGCGCGCCGGCCAGCCTCGAGGACTTCGAGCGCAAGGCCCAGCTGATGAACTACGAGACGCACCGGGCGATGTTCGAGGGCATGAACCAGGAGCTGTGGACCCGGTCGTCGGGCCGTCTGCTGTGGATGACCCAGCCCGCCTGGCCCTCGACCATGTGGCAGATCCTCAGCCACGATTACGACACCCACGCCGCCTATTACGGAACGCAGAAGGCGTCCGAGCGCGTCCACGTCCAGATGAGCCTAGCCGACCGCCGGCTGGCGGTGGTCAACAACAGCCTGACGCCGGTGGCGGGCGCCAGCCTGCGGGCCCGGGTTCTGGGTCTGGACGGCGGGGTGTTGGCCGATCGGTCTTCCAGGATCGACATCGGAGCGAACGCCACGGCGCTGGGCGAGACACTAGACCTGTCGGGGCCGCTGGCCCAAGGCGCGGTGGTGGTGCGGCTGGACCTGAGCGCCGCCGACGGGACGCCGCTGTCGAACAACCTCTACTGGGTGGCCAGGGACGCCGAGGGCGCGCGCGGGCTGTCGGCCATGACGGCCCAGCCGGTGTCGGTGACGGCGGCTTCGACCGTGACCGGCGGCGAGACCGTGGTCGCGGTGACCCTGGCCAACACCGGCTCGGCTCCGGCCCTGAACGCCAAGCTGACCCTGGTCGACGCCAAGGGCGAACGCATCCTGCCGGCCTATTACGACGACAACTATGTCTCGCTGCTGCCGGGCGAGCGGCGGACGGTCGAGGTCCGCTACCCTGGCCCGGTCCGAGCGGGCGCCAAGGTCGCGCTGCGCGGCTGGAACGTCGTTTCGGCCCAGGCGGAGGCGCGCTGATGCTGGATCGTCGCGCCCTGCTGGCGGCGGGCCTCGCCGCTCCCGGCCTCGCCCTGGCCCAGGCGTCCGCCCCGGCCTGGCCCAGCGAGGAGGCGAGGCTGCGCACCGACTGGCCGTTCCTGCAGCGCTACGCGGCCGAGAACGCCGTCGACCGCGACCTGCCGGCCGCCCGCCGTCGTGTTGTGTTCATCGGCGACTCGATCACCCAAGGCTGGCGCGACATGCATCCGGCCTTCTTCGCCGACAACGGCTTTATCGGCCGAGGGATCGGCGGCCAGGTGACGGCCCATATGCTGCTGCGGTTCTGGCCCGACGTCGTGGCGCTGAAGCCGGCGGCCGTGCACATCCTGGCGGGGATCAACGACATCGCCCAGAACGCCGGCCTCTACGACCCGGCCGCGACCCAGGCCAATCTCCGGGCCATGACCATGCTGGCCCAAGCTAGCGGGATCGCCGTGATCCTGGCCACTGTCGCTCCCGCGGCGGAGTTCCCCTGGCGTCCCGGACTGGGTCCCATCGCCAAGGTCGCGGCGCTGAACGCCTGGCTTCGGACCTGGGCCGCCGAGCGGGGCGCGATCGTCGCCGACTATACGTCGGTGCTGGACGATGGGATGGGCGGAATGAAGCCGGGCTTGGCCTATGATGGCGTTCATCCGACCCGCGAAGGCTATGCCGCCATGGAGCCCGTGGCCCTGGCGGCGGTCGCTGCGGCCCTGGGCCGGCGTGGCCGAAAAGCCGCATAACGAAAATCAGTTTAAGAATCTCTTGTCCTGAGTTGACAGCGCTGTCGGTTCTCCATAGGTTGAGGCTACCGGCACTCCAGAAAAAGCCGGAACTCCACGGGAGGATGCGCACGCATCCCTCAAAAACTCCGCATCTTGGCTCGTTCGGCTCCGCTGATCGAGAACGAGAACTGCTGCCGCACATCAGGGGAATGCATAATGACGACAATGCCTTACAGGTCGCGCACGGCCTTGCTTTCCGCCGCTTCGGCCTTGGTGCTGTTGAGCGCCGGTCAGGCCGGCGCCCAGACCGCCCCGGCCAGGGCGGAAGAACCATCGGAGGTTGACGCCGTTGTCGTCACCGGCTTCCGGGCTTCGCTGGCCAACGCGCTGAGCCTCAAGAAGAACTCGGACCAGATCATCGAGTCGATCACGGCCGAGGACATGGGCAAGTTCCCCGACCAGAACATCGCCGAGTCGCTGCAGCGCCTGCCGGGCGTGCAGATTGACCGCGAGAACGGCCAGGGCACCAAGGTCCGCATCCGGGGCCTGGACCAGAACGTCACCCTGCTGAACAGCGACAGCTTCCTTTCGGGCCTGGAAGCCTTCCGCCTGGGCGAGGGCAACGCCAAGCAGACCAACTCGCTGGAGGGCATCCCCTCCAACCTGCTGGCCGGCGTGGACGTCATCAAGTCGCCTCAGGCCGACCAGATCGAAGGCGCCCTGGGCGGCACGGTCAACCTGAAGACCCGCAACGCCCTGGACATGGCCAATGACCTGACGCTGGCGCTCGATGTCGCCGGCAACAAGGGTTCGACCAAGGGCAAGCTGAAGCCGAACCTGTCTGCGGTGGTCGGCTACAAGTTCTCGGACACCTTCGGTCTGCTGGGCAGCTTCACCTACGACGAGAACTGGATCGACACCGAGGTGCTCAGCGGTGAGAACCGCGGCGGCTGGGCCTATCTGGCTCGTCCAACGGCGACCGGCGACAACCAGGTCCAGACGGGCACGACCAACATCTGGTCGCCGGAATACCGCTACAGCAACAACCGTCACCAGGAACGCGAGCGCACGGCCTTCTCGCTGAACGCCGACTGGGATGTCTCCGACACCGTGAGCCTGCGGGCGGACTGGTTCCATTCCGACCTGAAGATCTTCACGGGCGAGCACTCGCTGAAGTGGGCCTACGCCAACGAAAACGCGATGTACAACGCGCAGGGCCTGACCAAGAGCGCCAACGACGTGCTGCAGACGGGCAATGTCACGGCCAACTCGTCGGAAGGCGACACCTTCGCCAAGAACGCCAAGGCCAAGACCGACAACCTGCAGTTCGCGCTGGACTGGAAGGGCACGGACCGCCTGAGCGGCAAGCTGCGCGCGGCGTGGTCGAAGACCGACTACAAGTCCACCTCGGGCCAGGTCGACACCCGCTATACGCAGTACACCGTGCGTGACGGCGTCGCGGGCTTCGCCCCGAACGCGACCGCTCCGGCGACGGCGACCTACGGCTTCACCAACGGCGCCTATCCCGTGTTCACGCCGGCGGCCAACCTGGCCACGGCCATGACGACGCCGAGCTCGGTGTTCTTCAAGTCGCACTGGGCCTTCGGCGACAAGTCCAAGCTGGACGACAAGGCCATCACCGGCGATCTCAGCTGGCGTCCGGAGTTCGGCGAAGGCGCCAACATGGTGCTGACGGGCGGCCTGCGGTACTCCGAGAACAAGGTGACCTCGGACTACGGCCGCTACCTGAACGACATTTCGGCCAAGGGCGAACTTCCGGCCAGCGCGCAAGGAACTATCGACAACGGCGTCTTCGTCGACTGGACCCCGCTGGGCTACTTCCAGGACGGCGCGATCGGCCTGAAGAAGTGCGACATCCCCGCCTACGGCTGTTCGCGCTTCGGCAACTCGGTGGCGGTGAACACGCCGTACGAGACCGCCGCCTCCAACCCGGGCCGCGCGGTGACCGACAACGTCCACGGCGTGAACGCGATCTTCCAGGACTACGGGCAGATGAAGGACCCGGTCGCCTGGATCCAGGGGCTGTATCCGTCGACCAAGTTCGCCTTCTACCGCGACCCGATCGAGTCCTTCAAAATCAAGGACGCGACCACCTCGGGCTATGTGATGGCCGACCTGGGAGACGACGGCTACCACATCAACGCTGGCGTCCGCGTGGTGCACACCAAGCTGACCATCGACTCGTCCAACACGCCGGTCACGCCGCTGTGGTGGGGCACCGACAGCTGGAACGGCATCCTGAAGAACCCGGACGAAGCCCGCACGGTGCGCGAGTACACCGATGTCCTGCCCAGCATCAACGCGGTGTTCAACGTCAGTGAAAACGACAAGGTCCGGGCCACCGGCGCCCGCGTCGTGGCCGCCCAGAACCTGTTCGATCTGGGCCAGGGCGCGTCGTACAACTTCACGCGTTCGTCGACCCCGGGGCCGAACTTCGACAGGTTCCTGTACACCAACGGCAGCGGCGGCAACCCGAACCTGGATCCGTTCCGGGCTTCGCAGTTCGACCTGGCGTGGGAACACTACTTCGGCAGCCAGGGCCTGGTGTCGGCCGGCGTGTTCTACAAGACCGTCGACTCGTTCATCGTCTCCGAGACCTTCCCGGTAACGGTGAAGGACCAGTCCGTGGCGGGCGCCTCGACCGGCACCTTCAGCTCGGTGGTCAACGGCGAAGGCGGCGAGATCAAGGGCCTGGAAGCCCAGGCCCAGTACGCCTTCGAGAACGGGTTCGGCTTCACGGCCAACTACACCTACTCGGACTCGGAATCGCCCTATAGCAACGACTTCGCCGACAAGCTGCCGATCCCGGGCGTGTCCAAGCACGCCTACAACATCCAGGGTTACTTCGAGCGCGGCCCCTTCTCGACCCGCCTGTCGTACGCCTGGCGTGACAAGGCCTTCCAGGGCAACTTCGGCTTCGGATCCGGCGCGGACGTCCACACCCTGGGCATCTACAACGAGTCCTACGGCCAACTGGACGGCCAGGTCGCCTACGACGTCACCGAGGACCTGAAGGTGACGCTGGAGGCTTCCAACCTGACCAAGGAAGACAACAAGGCCTACCTGCAGTTCCCCGAACTGCCGTTCCGTTTCGTGTCGGGCGACCGGCGCGTCTCGTTCGGCCTGCGCTACCGCTTCGGCCGCTAGGACCTAGGCAACGGCATGGCCATGGCGCCTTCGGGACGCCATGGCCATCGCCCTTGAGCGCCGACATCGCCGGGGACAAGATCACTTCGCGACGAGGCGTCACCGGGCTTTAAGGGGCGGCGACATGTCAGACGGTAACTGGATCCAGACCATCGTCATCGTCGGCGGCGGAAGCGCCGGATGGATGACCGCCGCGGCCCTGGCCAGGGGCCTGGACCGCCGCTACCGCATCCACGTGGTGGAATCCCAGGACATCGGGGTGGTCGGCGTCGGCGAGGCCACGATCCCGCCGATCCGCCTGTTCAACGCCATGCTGGGCCTGGACGAGGCCGAGTTCATGCGCGAGACCCAGGCCACCTACAAGCTGGGCATCGAATTCCGTGACTGGGGCAAGAAGGGCCAGGCCTATTTCCATCCCTTCGGCGTCTACGGCCTCAACGCCGAGATGGGCCACTTCTTCCAGTACTGGCTGAAGCTGAACAAGGAGGGAGCCGGCCTCGACCTGGCCGACTACTCCCTGTGCGCCCAGGCCGCCCAGGCGGGCCGGTTCGATCGCCAGAGCGACGATCCGCGCGACCCGATGTCGACCTTCGGCTTCGCCTATCATTTCGACACCATTCTCTATGGCCAGTACCTGCGCCGCTTCGCCCAGACCCTGGGCGTCGTCCGCACCGAGGGCGAGGTCGTCCAGGTCGACCGGCATGCCGAGACCGGCTTCGTCACCGCCCTGCGGCTGAAGTCCGGCGCGGTCATCGACGGCGATCTGTTCATCGACTGCTCGGGTTTCCGCGGGCTGCTGATCGAGCAGACGCTGAAGGCCGGCTACGAGGACTGGTCGGACTATCTGCCGATGGACCGCGCCGCCGCCGTGCCCTGCGCCCTGCGCGGGCCGCTGTCGCCCTACACCACCTCGACCGCGCGCGAGGCCGGCTGGCAGTGGCGCATCCCGCTGCAGCACCGGGTCGGCAACGGCTATGTCTATTCCAGCCGCTTCATCTCGGACGATGAGGCCGTCGCGACCTTGACGGCCAATCTGGAGAACGCGCCGCTGGCCGAGCCGCGCCTTCTGCGGTTCAACACCGGGCGTCGCCGCAGGATGTGGGACAAGAACGTCGTCGCCATCGGTCTGTCCAGCGGCTTCATGGAGCCCTTGGAGTCGACCTCCATCCATCTGATACAGGCCAGCATCAACAAGCTGCTGCAGCATTTCCCCGACCGGTCGTTCTCGCCCGCCAACCGCGAGGTCTACAACCGCCGCATCCAGGTCGACATGGAGACGATCCGCGACTTCCTGATCCTGCACTACAAGGCCACCACCCGCGACGACGCGGCCCTGTGGTCGTATGTGGGCGGCATGCCGATCCCGGACTCGCTGGCCCAGCGGATCGCGCTGTTCGAGGAGCGCGGCCAACTGGTCATCCATCCCGACGAGATGTTCACCCCGACCTCGTGGCTGGCCGTGCTGCTGGGGCAGGGCGTTCGCCCACGATCCTATTCGCCGCTGGTGGCGGACCAGGACAGCCGGGCGATCGCCGACGGCTTCCGCAACATGAAGGCGCTGATCGCGCGCCGCGTCGAGGCCATGCCCAGCCACGCCGACTATCTCAAACGACACGGCATGTGGGCCCGCGAGGCCGTCATGGCCTGAGGCTCCAGACGGCGCTCTTGCCGATCTCCGAGACATTCGCGAAGGTACCGCTATCAAATATCTGGACAGCGCTGTCAATTCATGGTCCAGTCAAGGTCGCAAAGAGGGGCGCAAGCCTCCGTTCAGGGAAGGAAACACAGGCTCCGCGCCAGCGCGCCCGCAGCGGCGAGCGGCGTTCATCGAAATCATATCCGTCCCGTTCCAGCGCCGTTTTGCCGGCGGGGACGACACGCCTTCGCCTGACCCCTCCGGCGCGGGCGCGACTGGATCCCCTTCATCGGGGGCTCTCCAAACTCCGGCGCGACGACGTTCTCCCCGTCGCGCCGGTTCTTTGCCGCGCAATTTTAGCCCGCCGTTCGACGCCGGGCCGTTTCTCGAAGGTGTTGAATGACCGCTTTTTCCCGCCGCCTTCTGATCTCGGCCCTTGTCGCCTCGACCAGTCTGGCGGGCGCGGCCGCCCTGGCCCAGACGCCGTCCACCGTCGCCCACCCCGCCCAATGGCCGGCGGCGGCCAGCCCCGCGGCGATCACCGACGCCAAGACCGAGGCCTTCATCACCCAGCTGATGGCCAAGATGACCGTCGAGGAAAAGGTCGGCCAGACCATCCAGGGCGACATCGCCTCGATGACCCCCGCCGACCTTGAGAAGTATCCTCTGGGGTCGATCCTGGCCGGCGGCAACTCGGCCCCGGGCGGCGACGACCGCGCCTCGCCCAAGGCCTGGATCGACCTGGTCGACGCCTATCGCAAGGAATCCCTGGCCAAGCGACCCGGCCGCACGCCGATCCCGATCATGTTCGGCATCGACGCCGTCCATGGCCATAACAACATCGTCGGCGCCACGATCTTCCCGCACAATATCGGCCTGGGCGCGGCGCGCGACCCGGCCCTGATCCGCCGCATCGGCCAGGCCACCGGCGAGGAGGTGGCGGTGGTCGGCGGCGACTGGACCTTCGGTCCCACCGTGGCCGTGCCCCGTGACGACCGCTGGGGTCGCAGCTACGAGGGCTATGCCGAAGACCCCGAGGTCGTGAAATCGTATTCCGGCCCGATGACCCTGGGCCTGCAGGGCGAGCTGAAGGCCGGCCAGACCCTGGCCCCCGGCCATATCGCCGGCTCGGCCAAGCACTTCCTGGCCGACGGCGGCACCCAGGGCGGCCAGGACCAGGGCGACGCGGTGATCTCCGAGCAGGAGCTGGTCGCCATCCACGCCCAGGGCTATCCGCCCAGCATCGACGCCGGCATCCTGACGGTGATGGCCTCGTTCTCCAGCTGGAACGGCCAGAAGGTCACCGGCAACAAGACCCTCATCACCGACGTCCTGAAAGGCCGGATGGGCTTCCAGGGCTTCGTGGTCAGCGACTGGAACGCCCACGGGCAACTTCCGGGCTGCACCAACACCAGCTGCCCCCAGGCGATGAACGCCGGGCTCGACATGTACATGGCCCCCGACAGCTGGAAGGGCCTCTATGACAGCACCGTAGCCCAGGTGAAGTCGGGCGAGATCCCGATGGCGCGGCTGGACGACGCCGTGCGTCGCATCCTGCGGGTCAAGGTCAAGACCGGCCTGTTCGAGCGCGTCGCGCCGACGGTCCAGGGCAAGTTCGACCGCCTGGGCGCGGCCGACCACCGAGCCCTCGCCCGCGAGGCCGTGGCCAAGTCGCTGGTGTTGCTGAAGAACGACGGCGTACTGCCGATCAAGCCGGGCGCCAAGGTGCTGGTGGCCGGCGCCGCCGACGACATCGGCAAGGCCTCGGGCGGCTGGACCCTGACCTGGCAGGGCACGGGCAACAAGAACAGCGACTTCCCGCACGGCCAGTC
>Ga0209256_1000695_pt1 | contig 44756 bp, 51 predicted proteins | sample AraplaCol_mCL_r2_2_FD_184270 | JGI IMG/M metagenome (GOLD analysis project Ga0209256, IMG submission 184270) | Arabidopsis root microbial communities from North Carolina, USA - plate scrape MF_Col_mCL_r2 (SPAdes) (version 3) | ecosystem: Host-associated > Plants > Roots > Endosphere | place...
CATCACTCACGCGGCATGGCTGGATCAGGCTTGCGCCCATTGTCCAATATTCCCCACTGCTGCCTCCCGTAGGAGTTTGGGCCGTGTCTCAGTCCCAATGTGGCTGATCATCCTCTCAGACCAGCTACTGATCGTCGCCTTGGTGAGCCTTTACCTCACCAACTAGCTAATCAGACGCGGGCCGATCTTTCGGCGATAAATCTTTCCCCCGAAGGGCGTATCCGGTATTAGTCCAAGTTTCCCTGAATTATTCCGAACCGAAAGGTACGTTCCCACGTGTTACTCACCCGTCTGCCACTAGCACCGAAGTGCCCGTTCGACTTGCATGTGTTAAGCCTGCCGCCAGCGTTCGCTCTGAGCCAGGATCAAACTCTCAGATTGAATGAGATTTGTTCCGGCTGTCGCACTGCGTATTGACGGAGCCAATTACTTGATCACTCGAGCCTAAACTCAAGCAACCAGCAAATGGTTCTTGTTAAAACGCAGCACACCGAAGTCTCGTTCGACCCGTCCGCTAGGACAGGTCCGCAAGAACCTCGCCGTCCACGTTTCTCTTTCTGTCTTCAATTTTCAAACAGCGTGCACCCAGACACCGAAGACAGCGAACCAGCCCGGATAAACTCTCCGGACCAAACGCCCTGCCATCACAGTGAAGCGCGTCAACAGCCCCGCTCAGCGGCGGCGCCGTCTCGATGGGCGGTTTATAGGCGAACCCCGTTTCCCGTGTCAACACACCAGATGAAGTTTTTTTGACGAGACTACGATCGACGCTCATCAGCCCCCTAAACGGCAGTCTCGTCCCAGCCGAAAGGCTCGCTGGAAACGGCTCATGGCCGCTCAATCGGTTTCAAGTACGTGCTCGCGCGCTCGTACGTGCGAGGCATCCGACAGCCGTTTCCCAAAACAGCCGCATTCAACCCGCACAGGAGACGCTCCCGCGCAGGTACCCGGATTGATTCCGGATGCCGGTGCGGGCATGGTCTCACCGTGCTTTCATCCAGAACGCGCGCGAGATCGATTTGTTCGACGGCGTCTCGCCGCCGAGCCGAGACAGCCTCGCCCACGCCAGAACCGGTCCCGATAGCCCGCTCCCAAGACGCCGCACGATGAACGCCCATCCCGAGTTCACGCAGCCAGTCGAGCCGCTCGCCCCCGAGGCGACGGCCCTGCTCGTCGATCTCGGCATCGAGCCGCCAATTCAACCGACCGATTCCCGCCAGCAGCCGCTCGACCGCCGCGGCGTCTCGCTGCGCTGGCTCTTCGCCTGTGCGCTCGTCGGCTCCTGCGGCGCGGCACTGTTGGGCGCGGCGATCCTGGTCGCGATGCGCGGCGACACCAGCTATCCCGAGCAGCCCGAGACGGTCGCCGTCCGCATGTCCTCGGCCGCCGGCGATGGCGGTGGCGCGCTCAAAGCCGACAAGCTCGTCGCCGACCAGCCGATCATGTCCGCCCGCCACACCATGCGCGCACCGATGTCGCAGCGCGTCGGCGATCGCGAGGTGATCCGGGTGCGCCCCTTCGTGCGCCTGGCCTCGAACCTGTCCCTGACCACCGGCGTCTACGCGACCAATGTCCCGCCCTTCAATCCGCTGCGGCTCTTCGCCGAGGGGGGCCAGCCTGAGGAACGTTACGCCGAGCCGGTGCAGGACATGCCGGACGCCGACGTCACAATCGTCAAGCGCGATCTGGCGGATATCCCGATTCCGCCCGGCAAGCCCCGGCTCAGCGATGCCGACGTCATCTCCCAGATCGAGGAGGAGCGCGCCAATCTCGCAAGCTCCGGCCGCCAGCGCGCCCTGCCAATCCCGCCGCAGCTGATGCTGAGCCGCACCCTGACCGGCACGGCGCCGGCCAGCAGCGACATTCTTGCTTATGCGCCCGCGACCGACACCCGCTTCTCCGGGATCGAAGTCCGCGTGGTGCCCGAGAACGTCACCGACGCCCCGAAGACGCCAATCCCCGCCTCGCGCGAGCCGCTCGTCGAGGACAAGCTGGTGATGGCCAAGCGCGGCGAGAATTTCGAGCAGGTGATGCGCGGCATCGGGGTCGTGCCCGACCAGATCCGCGCCATGATCGCTGCCTTTGGCGGCAAGATCAAAACCACCGCCCTGCCGGACGGCCAGGTGCTCCAGGTGCTCTATGCACCGGGCCCGCGCCTTGGGGACGGACGCCAGATCATGCGGATCTCGCTCCTGACTAACGGCCAGCCCGACGGCACGATCGCGATGAACGACCGCGGCTCCTTCGTGCCAGTCGACCTACCCCGCCAGGATACCGGGCCGCAGCGTCCACAGCGGCGCGCGACAGAGGAGGGCGAGGATGATGACGAGGGTTCTGGCGGCGCCAGGCTTTATGAGAGCCTCTATGAGACGGGCGCGCGCCACGATCTGCCGCGCCCTCTCGTCGACGAACTCGTCCGCATCTTCTCCTACGACATCGATTTCCAGCAGCGCGTCCATGGCGGCGACAATCTAGAAGTTGTCTTCACCGACGAGGAAGAAGGCGAGCGCGCCGAAATCCTCTCGGCGACGCTGACGGTGAACGGCGAGGCCCGCCGGGTCTATCGCTATCAATCGCCCGAGGACGGGCTGATCGAATATTTCGACGAAGACGGCAAGTCGCTGAAGAAGTTCCTGCTGCGCAAGCCGATCGCCGATGGCGAGCTGCGCTCCGGCTTCGGCATGCGCTACCACCCGATCATGCGCTACTCGAAGATGCACACCGGTATCGACTGGGCCAACCGCATCGGCACGCCGATCCTGGCCGCCGGCAACGGCACGGTGCTCAAGGCCGGCTGGTCGTCGGGCTATGGCAAGCACACCGAGATCCAGCACGCCAACGGCTACGTCACCACCTATTCCCACCAATCGAACTTCGCCGCCGGCATCGTGCCGGGCGCCAAGGTCCGCCAGGGCCAGGTCATCGGGTATCTCGGCTCGACCGGCCTCTCCACCGGTCCGCATCTGCACTATGAAGTGCTGGTCAACGGCAATTTCGTGAACCCGATGAAGATCCGCGTGCCGCGCGGCCGCGAGCTGCAGGGTTCGACGCTCGCCGAATTCAAGCGGCAGCGCGACGAGGTTCGTGGGCTGATCGAGAAGGCCGGCGGCACGCTCGCTCAGGCGCGCTAGACGCATAGCGGGCGCGCAGATCATGGATTGTCCTGCCTACAACGCTTGACAGAGCCGGCGGAAGCCGACACCGGCAGGGCTGGCATCTTTCTCGCGAGTCCCGGGCCCATGCTCGCTTCCCTTCTGATCGTCCTGCCCGTCTTCGGTCTGATCGGCCTCGGCTACCTCGTCCGCTGGGGAAAGATCCTGCGCGAGACGACCGGCGAGGGCCTGTCGGATTTCGTCTTCGTGCTCGCTGTACCCTGCCTGCTGTTCCGGACGCTGGCCAAGGCTGACATCCCGGCAACCCAGCCCTGGGGCTATTGGATCGCCTATTTCGCCGGGCTCGCTGTGGTCTGGACGCTGGCCATGCTGATCGCCAGCCGCTTCTTCGCCCGCAAGGGGCCCGAACTCGTCGTCTCCGGCTTTGCGGCCGCCCAATCGAACACCGTCTTCGTCGGTGTCCCGATGATCCTGAAGGCCTATGGCGATGCCGGCGCCGTGCCGCTCGGCCTGCTGCTCGCCGTCCACCTGCCGGTGACGATGACGGTGGCGACGCTGCTGGCGGAAGGCCGCTCGGCCTCGATCCCGCAGCTGATCAAGCGGCTCTTCACCCACCCGATCATCATCGGCATCATCCTCGGCTCGGCCGTGCGCCCGGTTGTCTCCTATATCCCCGAGCCGGCCTGGACGCTGGTCGATCTATTGGCCGGCGCAGCCGTTCCCTGCGCGCTGATCAGCCTCGGCATCGCGATGCGCCGTTACGGCCTCGAATCCGGCCTCGCGCTCCCGACCGTGCTCAGCGCGCTGAAGCTCGGCCTGCACCCGCTGCTGGTTTACTGGCTTGCGACCCGAGTCTTCGAGATGCCGGTGTACTGGTCCGGCGTCGCCGTGCTTTTCGCTGCCTGTCCATGCGGCATCAATGCCTATCTCTTCGCCGAGCGCTATCGGCAGGGCGTGGCCGATGCGTCGAGCGCGATCTCGCTCTCGACGCTTCTGTCACTGTTCACCACCGCTGCCTGGCTCACTTTCCTCGGCGTTGGCTGAAGCTCTCAGGCGAAGCCGAGTTCCTGCCGGACGGCCGCGGCCGTCATTCCACTTTCCCGCAGCACCGCGAGGCTCTCCGATTGCCGGCTCTTGGCGAGCTTGCGTCCTTCATCGTCGAGCAGCAGGCGATGGAAATGATAGAGCGGCGTCGGCAGGCCGAGCAGTCGCTGCAGCACGACATGGATATCGGTCGCCGCTTCGAGATCGCGGCCGCGCACCACATGGGTCACTCCCTGCAGCGCATCGTCGACGACGACGGACAAATGATAGCTCGTCGGCACATCCTTGCGGGCAAGCACGACATCGCCCCAGCGCTCCGCCGCCACGGCGACATCATGGCGAGAGCCGCCCGGCTCGAAGGCCATGTAGCCTAGCTCGGCCCCCGCAGCAGCGATTGCCCTTGCCATGTCGAGCCGCAGCACATGCGCCTCGCCGGCCGCGATGCGTTGTTCGGCTTCCTGCGACGCAAGCGCCCTGCAGCTTCCAGGATAGAGGGCCGCACCATCCGGATCGCGCGGCCAGGGCTGACCCGTTTCAGCCTCGCGCGCGGTGACCGCGGCGCGGATCTCCTGCCGGGAACAGAAGCAGGGATAGATCAGCCCGCGCGCCTGCAGGCTTGCGAGCGCGCGTGCGTAATCGTCGAAACGGCGCGACTGCCGGCGAACCTCCGGCTCGAAGGCAATGCCGAGCCAGGCAAGGTCCTCCAGGATGCCGTCGACAAATTCCGGCCGGCAACGCGTCAGGTCGATATCCTCGATCCGCAGCAGCAGGCGCCCGTCGAACTGCTGTGCCAGCGCCTCGTTGCTCAGCGCCGAGAGCGCATGGCCGAGATGCAGCCGCCCATTCGGGCTCGGCGCGAAGCGGAAGACCGGCTTGCGGGAATCGGGTGGGACGAGAACCATCACTTCCTGTCTAGATGATTGTGGTCCGTTTGCCGTCATTGCGAGCGTAGCGAAGCAATCCAGGGAGACTGGGAGGGACAGTCATATCCGGCCCGCTGGATTGCTTCGTCACTTCGCTCCTCGCAATGACGGGCTGCTGACGAAACCGGACGAGCCTGCCATCGATGCTGACATCATGATCGAACGAATCACCTGCAACGCCGATCTGGAAGAGGGCATGGCTGCGCTGGCCGCCAGCCATGAGCATTGGCGAACCATCGTCGCGCGCACGGGCCTGCCGCCGTTGCGTCTGCGCGAGGGCGGCTTTCCGGGCCTCGCCGCGATCATTGTGTCGCAGCAGCTCTCGGTCGCCAGCGCACGCGCTGTCTGGAGTCGCTTCGAGAGCGTCTTCGTGCCGCTGACGCCCGAGCGACTGCTGGTGGCAAGTGATGACGATATGCGCCTTTCCGGCCTGTCCCGGCCGAAGCAGCGGACCCTGCTGGCGCTTTCCGCCGCGCTCACTGAGGGCCGGCTCATCCTTGATGACCTCGAGGGACTCTCGCCCGAGGACGTCCACGCGCGGATGACGGCGATTTCCGGAATCGGGCCCTGGACGGCCGATGTCTACCTGCTGTTCTGCCTCGGCCATCGCGATGGCTTCGCCGCCGGCGACCTCGCGATCCAGGAAGCCGCTCGCCACGCTTTCGGCCTTAGCGAGCGCCCGAAACCGATGGAGCTAGCCGCCATGGCCGAAGCCTGGCGGCCCTGGCGCGGCGTCGCCGCCCGCCTGCTCTGGGCCTATTACGCTGTGCTGAAGCGGCGTGAAGGCATCAACGCCTGACCCGGTCGTCCTCGGTCTGACCGAGGACGATCGAATCGTACCGCGGAAATCAGCTCCGGGTGATCTTCAGCGCGTTCTGCGCGGCGGCGCGCAGCATGCCGGAATCGCTCATCACCGTGACCATGCGCGCGCCCATGGCCAGGCCCTGCTTGGCGCGCTCAGCGGTGGCGGCGTAGAGGGCAACCGGCTTGTTCACCGCCGAAGCGCGGGCGATGACGTGCTTTAGCGCCTCGTCCACCTCCTTGGCGGAGGCATCGACCCTGGCCCCGCCGGAGAGCGCGATCGAGAGATCCGACGGACCGACGAAGACCGCATCGATTCCCTCCAGCGCCAGGATATCGTCGAGGATCGCCATCGCCTCGCGGGTCTCGATCATCGCGAAGGTCATCGAGAAGCCGTTGGCGGCCTTGAGATAGCCGTTCTGGTCGAGGCCCGAGGCCCCGAGGCCACCATAGCTGCCCCAGCTGCGCTCGCCCATCGGCGGATATTTGGCATAGCCAGCGAAGAGCTTGGCATCCGCCATCGTGTTGATCATCGGAGCGATGACGCCCGAGACACCGGCGTCGAACAGCCGCGAGACGTTCTGGAATTCGCCGACGGGGATGCGCGCCAGCGCCGGCTTGCCGGCCGCGTTGATCAGCGGCACCGCGCGAATGACCTCGGAGAGCGTGATCGGGCCATGCTGCATGTCGAGCGTGACCGCGTCGAAATCCTCATGCGCCAGGATCGCCGAAATCGAGGGGTCGGGCAGACCGCACCAGGCGGAAACGATGCTGTCGCCTTTGGCAAAGCGATCGGCGAGGGAGGACAGGACGGTGGGCTTGGCCATGGTGCGTTCTTCCGTTGCGAAGTCCGCGCTTCGAATGGCGCGGCGACCTTCGCACGTTGGACCGGGCGGCGCCTGAAAAGCAAACGGGCGCCCATGCGCCCGTTTCAGAGACGTCCTGCGTCTGCCGGGTAAGCCTCGGCATCGGACCGAGAACGGGAACCCGGTTCCCGCGAAAATCCGATGCCGAAGCGGGAGATCAGTTCCCGGCCTGGATGTCCTGCGCGGCCTTGAGCAGCAGCTCGGTCATCACGCTGCGGATCTCGCTGTCGTCGATGCCGAGATTGGCCGCGCCGAAATCGCTCTTGAGCTTGCGCACCACGTCCTCGTCACCGGCCTCCTCGAAATCGGCGACGACGACGGACTTGGCATAGGCCTCGGCCTCAGCGCCGCTCTTGCCGAGCTTGCCGGCGGCCCAAAGCCCGAGCAGCTTGTTGCGACGGGCCGTGGCCTTGAAGCGCAGTTCCTCGTCATGGGCGAATTTTTGCTCGAAGGCGTTCTTGCGCTCGTCGAAGGTCGTCATTGGCGGCGTCCGTATCCTCTGCGGGCGGGGCTCATGGCTCCCGCCCACCATATAGGATGCCGTGACGGCAAGGGCCAGCCTCCGATCGCCGCAGAAGGCCCTTTCGATGGCTCTTAAGGCTGCGGAAAGCTCAGGAAGGGGCGTTTGTTGCGTTTGCGTCGTTAAGGCCCCATATACGCGCTTAACAGCCGGCGCCGGCCTCAGGGTTTGATTCCAAGCGGGATCGCCCGGGCCGATGGTTCCGGATCGAACAGATCAGGGGCCATGATCCCGCCGCGATGACATCGCGTCCAGAAAAGGGCCGACCTTTGGATTTCCTCAAGCCACGGTACATCCCCATGAATCGCCGCCGTCGCATCTACGAAGGCAAGGCGAAGGTCCTCTATGAAGGACCCGAGCCCGGTACGCTGATCCAGCATTTCAAGGACGACGCCACCGCCTTCGACGCGAAGAAGCATGAAGTGATTGACGGCAAGGGCGTGCTCAACAACCGCATCTCCGAGCACATCTTCTCGAACCTCAACGACATCGGCGTACCCACGCATTTCATCCGCCGGCTGAACATGCGCGAGCAGCTCATCCGCGAGGTCGAGATCATCCCGCTACAGGTGGTGGTGCGCAACGTCGCCGCCGGCTCGCTCGCAAAGCGCCTCGGCCTCGAGGAAGGCACGCAGCTGCCGCGCTCGATCATCGAGTTCTATTACAAGAACGATGCCCTAGGCGACCCGATGGTCTCCGAAGAGCACATCACCGCCTTCGGCTGGGCGACCCCGCAGGAGATCGACGACGTCATGGCGCTGGCCATCCGCGTCAACGACTTCCTCTCCGGCCTCTTCCTCGGCGCCGGCATCCGCCTCGTCGACTTCAAGATGGAGACGGGTCGCCTCTGGGAAGGCGACATGATGCGCATTGTCGTCGCCGACGAGATCAGCCCGGATTCCTGCCGTCTCTGGGACATCCGCTCCAAGGACAAGCTCGACAAGGACCGCTTCCGCCGCGACATGGGCGGGATCATCGAGGCCTATACCGAAGTCGCCCGTCGCCTCGGCATCCTCGGCGAGAACGAGAACCCCGGCCAGACCGGCCCCCGCCTGGTGCAGTGAACGCCCAGGGGTGAGTGCCCAGAGCCTGCCATTATCGTCATTGAAACGGGAGCGCATGCGCTCCCGTTTTCATGTCGCATTGCTGGCGCTCGCCGCCGGGCTACTCCTCTCGGCCTGCTCGCATTTCGGGCCGGGCATCACCGAGCTGCCCGCCTCGCGCGGCTGGCAACCGCTGCCGATCGGCTCCTGGGTGCTGAACGACGGGCTCGAAGCCCGCTCGATGGTGTTTTGCCCGCGCGACGCCTGCGACCGCCAGGGCTTCGCCGCCATCCTCTCCTTCTCCGGCTCGCGCGCGACGGACATGGAAAAGGCGCTCTCCGAAAGCCCGGCCGCACTCGGCCAGGCCTTCGCCCGGCTGGCGGCTGAGAAAGCCGCCGAGCGCCGCAAGGCCCAGAGGGGCCAGAAAAAGAAGGCCGAACCGAAGCCCGCCCGCAGCGCAACCGATGTGCTGCGCGTCGATACTGCGGAAGCCCGCGGCGTCCTCGTCACGATCCGCTCGCTCGATACGCCCGGGCGAGAGGCCGTGACCGCCATCTTCTACGGGCGCGAGGACGACCGTCTCGTCGTCGCGCTCGCCGTCGCAAACACCGCCGAGGCTGCTCGCAAGGACGCGGAGGCCGCCTGGCGCAGCCGCTGATTGACCGGAATCCGCGCGAAACGGTTGAGCCCGCCCTGATTCGCCGCTAGAGCATGTCCCTAAGCCTGCTAAAATCGGCCTTCGGGTGAGAACATGCTTTAGCAGCATGGCCCAAGGCTATGATTTGATACGAAAATCCTGTCCGGAGACCCTCATGAAAGCCCGCGTCACCGTCACCCTGAAGAACGGCGTGCTCGATCCGCAGGGCAAGGCGATCGAAGGCGCGCTGAAGTCGCTCGGCATCGACGGCGTCGGTTCGGTCCGTCAGGGCAAGGTCTTCGACATTGAGCTTAACAGCGCCGACAAGGCCGCTGCCGAGGCTGCGCTGAAGGCGGCCTGCGAGAAGCTGCTCGCCAACACCGTCATCGAGAATTACCGCGTCGAGATCGGAGCCTGACCTATGAAGGCCGCCGTCATCACCTTTCCGGGTTCCAACCGTGACGGCGACGTCGCCAACGCGCTGAAGCGGGCCGGTGCCGAGGTCGTCCATAGCTGGCATGCCGATACCGAACTGCCCAAGGGCACCGACGTCGTCGTGCTGCCGGGCGGCTTCTCCTATGGCGACTATTTGCGCACCGGCGCCATCGCCGGCCGCGCCCACATCATGGACGCAACGCGCGCCCATGCCGCCCGCGGCGGCTATGTACTCGGCATCTGCAACGGCTTCCAGATTGCCTGCGAGGCAGGGCTCCTGCCCGGCATCCTCGTCCGCAACGCCAATCTGAAGTTCGTCTGCAAGCGCCAGCACCTCAAGGTCGAGCGTGACGACACGCCCTATACGAGCGCCTATGCCAAGGGTCAGGTGATCGATGTCTGCATCGCCCATGGCGAGGGCAACTACATCGCCGATGCCGAGACGCTGGCCCGCCTCGAGGGCGAAGGCCTCGTCGCCTTCCGCTATGCGGATGCGCAGGGCCAGGTCACGGCCGCGGCCAATCCGAACGGCTCGCTCAACAACATCGCCGGCATCTACTCGCCCGGCTTCAACGTGCTCGGGCTGATGCCGCATCCGGAGAATCTGATCGATTCGCTGGTTGGCGGCACCGATGGGCGCGGCCTGTTCGAGAGCCTCGTCGGCGCCAAGCGCGCGGCCTGAGGGCTCAGCGCCCCGTCAGCGCCCGCTGCAGCAGCTTTGCCGCCGCCTGCTGGTCGAGCGGGCCGACATGCTTGTCGAGGATATGGCCGTCCGGCCCGATGACGAAGGTCTCGGGCACGCCATAGACGCCCCATTCGATCGCGGCCCGCCCGCTGCGGTCGACACCCACGGCCGAGAAGGGGTTGCCGAGCGCTCCGAGGAAGCGGCGGGCATTCTCCGCCTCGTCCTTGTAGTTCATGCCGACAAGCGCGACCTTGCCCTGCTTCACGGCGTCGCTCTCGGCTAGCCCCACCAGCACCGGATGCTCGACCCGGCAGGGAGCGCACCAGCTCGCCCAGACATTGACCAGCGTCGCGCGCCCCTTGCCGAGATCGGCATTGGCGAAGGCCGGCACGGGCTGGCCGTCGCGCTGCAGCCCTTCCAGCGGCGTCAGCGTGATCGCGGGCGCGACGCGCCCGATCAGCGCCGAGGGCACCCGGCTCTTGTCGCCGGTGAACAGGCCGATGCCGAAGACGATGGCAAGCGCGCCGAAGATCAGCACCGGCACCAGGAAGACGAGCGGCGAACGCCGCTGGGGCGCGGCTTCGGTCTGGCTCATGACGTCGTTCCGTCGCGCCGCCGGCCCGCGCCGCGCTGCTCCAGCGCGTCGAGAGCCCGCTTCTGCGCCGCGTGATCGCGCAGCGTCGCGAGCGTCAGCCCGAGAAGGACGAGCGCGGCCGCGCCATAGGAGACCAGGATGAAGCCGGCATGCGGCCCAAGGCTGTCGATCAGCCCGCTCATGCCGCCGCTCCCTGCGCCGCCAGCCGGTCGAGCCGCTCGGCCTCGAGGATCGTCAGCGTGCGTACGCGCCGGCGCATGATCTCGGCGCGCATGCCGAGCATATGCAGCGCCAGCGCGAACAGCGTGAAGCCGATCGCGAGGATCAGCAGCGGCCAGAGCATCGAGGGGTGGATGGTCGGCCCGCCCATGCGCAGCACCGAGGACGGCTGGTGCAGCGTGTTCCACCAATCGACCGAGAACTTGATGATCGGCACGTTGACGAAGCCGACCAGCGTCAGGATCGCGACCGCCCGCGCCGCCCGCAGAGGCTCGTCGAGCACGCGCCAGAGCGCGATGATGCCGAGATAGATCAGCAGCAGCACCAGTACCGAGGTCAGCCGCGCATCCCAGACCCAATAGGTGCCCCACATCGGCTTGCCCCAGAGCGCGCCGGTGATCAGGCAGACCAGCGCGAAGCAGGCGCCGATGGGTGCGGCCGCCTTCTGCGCGACATCGGCCAGCGGATGGCGCCAGACGAGCGTGCCGAGCGCGGAAACCGCCATCATCGAATAGAACATCATCGCCAGCCAGGCGGCCGGCACATGGATGAACATGATGCGGATGGTCTCGCCCTGCTGGTAATCGGCTGGCGCCACGAACCAGGCGAGATAGAGCCCGACAGCGAGCAGCACCGCCGCCGCCGCCGCGAACCAGGGCAGCAGCACGGCCGAGAAGCGCATGAAGCGCGTCGGATTGGCGAGGTCGATCAGGCTGGCCATGATGCCGACGATGTCAGGGGCGGAAGCGCCATGGCCGCAGCTTTAGCAATCTCGACCACTTCCAAGCAATGCGCTCGGCATGGCTGCGACAATCGCTCCGCTCGGGCCTAGTCCTCGCCGTCGGAAGAAGACGCGTCGGCTCCGCCATTGTCGAGGATGCCGAACTGCCGGGACGACACACCCTCGCCCGCGAGGTCGAAACCTTCCGCGGCCAGTCCCCGGCGCAGCAGCTCGCGCACCGCTGCGGCGCGGCTGGGCATGCGCTTTTCGAAGCGCCAGTTCTCGATGGCGCGCAGCTCGTCCTGGTTGAGCATGATCTGAAGGCGTTCGCCTCGTTCTTCAGACGTCATTTTGCTGTACCGGCTCTAAATGAGTAAGTGACTATATACGCTCAGAAAGCGCCGATTCAAGAGGTGTCTCGGACACCGCCAACGGCGCTGAAGCCGTCGGTTGATAATTCTACTAGTGCATTGAATATATTTGCTTTTTTAGCTTTCCCTGTTGCGTTTCCGCTGGCTCTTGGCTAGCTTGCTGGCTTGGAGGATTGACCGTGCCAATCAAACTGTCAGCCGACATGCAGCAGGCCGTCGAAGTGCTGCTGCGCAGCAAGGTCGACGACACATCCGTCCTCGACGTGAACGCCGCCGCCGAGGCGGTCCGCGTGATCTTCGCGGAGCGCAACGTCGCCCGCGAGGATATCGCGTCGTTCGTTGCACAGCTGGCGACGCAGTACGGCTACCCGATGGAACTCGGGGCAGCCGTGCCGGAGCGCGACCGGGCAGAGGCCTAATCGGCTGATCGCAGCGCCGCAGCCGCGGCGACCGTGCCAACGACGATCGCCATCAGCGAGATCGCGCAGAGGATCAGGAACGGCGTCAGGAACGGCACAGTGCCGCCGAGCGCCGCATTGGCGGCCGAGACGCCGAAGATCAGCACTGGCACCGTCAGCGGCGCGACCAGCACCGGCACGATCAGCCCGCCGCGCCTGAGGCTCGCGGCGAGCGCAGCCCCGCCCGCACCGATGAAGCTCAGCGCCGGCGTGCCGACCAGAAGCGTCGCGACCAGCGGCAGCACGCCTTCGCCCGGCAGCGCCACCAGCAGCCCGAGCAGCGGCGAGACGACGGCCAGCGGCAGCCCAGTCGTCAGCCAATGCGCCAGCCCCTTCGACAGCACGGCGAGTTCGAGCGGCAACGCCGAGGCGCGGATCAGGTCGAGCGAGCCGTCCTCCTCGTCGCTCTGGAACAGCCGGTCGAGCCCGATCAGCACCGAAAGCAGCGCGCCGAGCCAGAGGATCGCCGGGCCGATGCGTGACAGCAGGTTGAGATCAGGCCCCAGCGCGAAGGGCACCAGCACGACGAGCGTCAGGAAGAAGACGAGCGCGAGCTCACCACCACCACCGGCGCGGCCGGCAAGCGCGAGATCGCGCTTTAGGATGGCGAGGAAAGCGCGCCTCACGGGCCGATCCTCACTTCGCGCGTCCCATCCAGGCCGAGCGGCCCATGCGTCGCCGCCAGGATCGCGCCGCCCTGCGCGAGATGATCGCGCATCAACCCGGCGAGCATGAGCTGCGAAGCGGCGTCGAGCGCCGACATCGGCTCGTCGAGCAGCCAATAGGGTCGGCGCGAGACGAGAAGCCGCGCCAGTGCCACGCGTCGCCGCTGCCCGGCCGAGAGATAGCCGACCGGCAGCTCCGCCGCATGGGGCAGTCCGACCACCGCCAGCGCCTCCTCGGGCGTCGCCGCCGCATCGCCGAGCACATCCTGAGCGAAGGCGAGGTTCTCGCGCGCCGTCAGCGCGGTCTTCAAGCCGTCGCGATGGCCAACGAGATGCGAGATTTCGGCGAGCTGGGCCTCCTCGTCGCCGCCTTCGAGGCGGATTGCGCCGCCGTCAGGCCGCAGCCGCCCGCACAGCATGGCGATCAGGCTCGACTTGCCGGCGCCGTTGCGTCCGGTCAGCGCGATCGCCTCGGCCTGACCGAGAGTAAAGCTCAAGCCCTCGAAGATCAGCCGGCCACCACGGCGGCAGGCGAGATTCTCGGCGTGAAGCCGCGTCGGTGGGAATGTTTCTTGCCTCAAGACAGCGCTGCCGCCGACGCATACGACCACATCTCGTTCATCTAGCGCGCTTCTTGGAATTGCTCTATAGAACCCGCGGCTACGCCGCACGCCGATCCGGCGCGGGGCTCGGGCACTCCCGAGGCGGCGCGCGCGTCACGCGCATTAGGCCTTCGAACGGCTGCGTCCGCAAGGGCGTAACCGGTCGTGACCGCAACCCCTTGATCAGGATCAAGCCCGACATGGCCTCGCTCGACTCCTTCAAAGCCCGCAAGACGCTCACCGCCGGCGGCAAGACCTACACCTATTATTCCCTGCCCGACGCCGAGAAGAACGGCCTCCCCGGCATTTCGAAGCTGCCCTTCTCGATGAAGGTGCTGCTGGAGAACCTGCTGCGCTTCGAGGACGGCCGCTCGGTGACGAAGGCGGACATCGAGAATTTCGTCGCCTGGCTCGACGACAAGGGCAAGGCCGGCAAGGAGATCGGCTTCCGCCCGGCCCGCGTGCTGATGCAGGACTTCACCGGCGTTCCGGCCGTTGTCGACCTCGCCGCGATGCGCGACGGCGTGAAGGCTCTCGGCGGCGACGCGCAGAAGATCAACCCGCTCGTGCCCGTCGACCTCGTCATCGACCACTCGGTCATCGTCGACGAGTTCGGCTCGCCCAAGGCCTTCGCCAAGAACGTCGAACTCGAATATGAGCGCAATGCCGAGCGCTACAAGTTCCTGAAGTGGGGCCAGGGCGCCTTCGACAATTTCCGCGTCGTCCCGCCCGGCACCGGCATCTGCCACCAGGTCAACCTCGAATATCTCTCGCAGACCGTCTGGACCCGCACCGAGACCATCGACGGCGCCGAGGTCGAGGTCGCCTATCCCGACACGCTCGTCGGCACCGATTCGCACACCACCATGGTCAACGGCCTCGCCGTTCTCGGCTGGGGCGTCGGCGGCATCGAGGCTGAGGCCGCCATGCTCGGCCAGCCGCAGTCGATGCTGCTGCCGGAGGTCATCGGCTTCAAGCTGACTGGATCGCTCAAGGAAGGCATCACCGCCACCGACCTCGTGCTGACCGTCACCCAGATGCTCCGCAAGAAGGGCGTCGTCGGCAAGTTCGTCGAATTCTTCGGCCCCGGCCTCTACAATCTGACGCTGGCCGACCGCGCCACCATCGCCAATATGGGCCCAGAATACGGCGCGACCTGCGGCTTCTTCCCGGTCGATGCCGAGACGCTGGACTACCTGACCACCACGGGCCGCAAGTCCGATCGCATCGCCCTCGTAGAGGCCTACACCAAGGCTCAAGGGCTCTTCGCCACCCGCGAGACGGCTGACCCGGTCTTCACCGACACGCTCGAGCTCGACCTCGGCTCGGTGCAGCCCTCGATGGCGGGTCCGAAGCGTCCGGAAGGCCGCGTCGATCTCTCCGGCGTCAAGGCCGGCTTCGCCGCCGCGATGGACAGCGACTACAAGAAAGGCGCCGAGATCGCCCGCCGCGTGCCGGTCGAGGGCGAGGACTTCGACCTCGGCCATGGTGACGTCGTGATCGCCGCCATCACCTCCTGCACCAACACCTCCAACCCCTCGGTGCTGATGGCGGCCGGCCTGCTCGCCCGCAACGCCGTGGCCAAGGGCCTCAAGGTGAAGCCCTGGGTGAAGACCTCGCTGGCCCCCGGCTCGCAGGTCGTGGCGGAGTATCTGGCGAGCTCCGGTCTGCAGACCGATCTCGACAAGCTCGGCTTCAACCTGGTCGGCTTCGGCTGCACCACCTGCATCGGCAATTCCGGCCCGCTCCCGGCCCCGATCTCCAAGACCATCAACGAGAAGGGCCTGATCGCCGGCGCCGTCATCTCCGGCAACCGCAACTTCGAAGGCCGCGTCTCGCCGGATGTGCAGGCGAACTACCTCGCCTCGCCGCCGCTGGTCGTCGCCTATGCGCTCGCCGGCTCGGTTCAGATGGACCTGACGACGCAGCCGATCGGCACGGGTTCGGACGGCAAGGACGTCTATCTGCGGGACATCTGGCCCTCCAACAAGGAGATCCAGGACTTCATCGCCAAGAACGTGACGCGCGCCATCTTCGAGAAGAAGTATGCCGACGTCTTCAAGGGCGACGAACACTGGCAGGCGGTCCAGACGACCGAGAGCGAGACCTACGCCTGGGACGACGACTCGACCTATGTGCAGAACCCGCCCTATTTCCAGGGCATGGGCAAGACGCCGAAGCCGGTCACCGATATTGCGGGTGCCCGCATCCTCGGCCTGTTCGGCGACAAGATCACCACCGACCACATCTCCCCGGCCGGTTCGATCAAGGCGGCCTCGCCGGCCGGTAGCTACCTCACCGAGCACGGCGTCGCTGTGGCCGACTTCAACCAGTACGGCACGCGTCGCGGCAACCATGAGGTGATGATGCGTGGCACCTTCGCCAACATCCGCATCCGCAACCACATGCTCGGCCCGAACGGGCGCGAAGGCGGCTACACCATCCACTATCCGTCGAAGGAAGAGCTGCCGATCTATGATGCGGCGATGAAGTACCAGCACGAGAGCGTGCCGCTGGTCATCTTCGCCGGCGTCGAATACGGCAACGGCTCCTCGCGCGACTGGGCGGCAAAGGGCACCAACCTCCTCGGCGTCAAGGCGGTGATCGCCCAGAGCTTCGAGCGCATCCACCGCTCGAACCTGGTCGGCATGGGCGTCGTTCCCTTCACCCTGCCGGAAGGCACGAGCTGGGCCTCGCTCGACCTCAAGGGTGACGAGCTCGTCACCATCAAGGGCCTGGCCAACGTCAAGCCGCGCCAGATGATGGAAGCCGAGATCACCTATGCTGACGGCTCGATGAAGAAGGTGCCGATTCTCTGCCGCATCGATACGCTGGACGAGATCGACTACTTCCGTAACGCTGGCATCCTGCACTACGTGCTGCGCGGGCTGGCCGCCTGACGGCGAAGCCGAACCGGCATCTTTACCAAGACAAGCGCTCCCGAAGCCTCGCTTCGGGAGCGCTTTTCGTTTCAGCCGGCCCACCGCAGCGGCTGGGCGGCCTTTACCAGTGATAAAATCGTTAACGCGAGGCCACTCCGGCGCCGTGCCCTGCGATCTCAGCTAACCCCACGGAAACATTGACGCGGCCCATGCGGCCATCGCAGTTGTCCTAATGGCCGCTGCGGTGTAAGGGGGCGGCTCGCCATCCTCGGTCGGGGGCTTGGGGCCGGCGCGGCGAAATGCCCGCGCCGAGGCCGCCCGCCGGAATCCAGTCAAGACGGGAGCACCCGCATGTCCGCCACTTTCGAGACCGTCGCCGGGATCATTTCCGAGACCTGCGACATCCCGCGCGATAAGATCACGCCCCAGAGCCACGCGATCGACGATCTCGGCATCGACTCGCTCGCCTTCCTCGACATTGCCTTCGCGATCGACAAGGCCTTCGGTATCAAGCTGCCGCTCGAGCAGTGGACGCAGGAAGTCAACGAGGGCAAGGCCCCGGCCGAGCAGTATTTCGTGCTCGAGAATCTCTGCAAGCGCATCGACGATCTCGTCGCTGCCAAGAAGGCCTGAAGCCGGAAGCCTGATACGTCGCCGGACTTGAGCCGGCGTCCCGCTCCCTTTAGAGCATAGGCCGCGAGCGGATCGACCGGGATCCGTGCCGCGGCTTTGCGCCGTTCCGGCGCCTATCGGATCAAGGATCGCATGCGCCTCGAATATTTCGACATGATCGACAGGGTCGTGACCTTCGATCCGTCGCAGAAGCGCATCGTCACGCGCTCCACCGTTCCGGCCGAAAGCCCGGTCTTCGAGGGGCACTTCCCCGGCCACCCGCTGGTGCCCGGCGTTCTCCTGACCGAGACCATGGCGCAGGCCTCCGGCTATCTGCTGCTCGGCCTCAACGGCCTGAGCCAGATGCCCTTCCTGATGACGGTCGACAAGGCGCGCTTCCGTACCTTCGTCGAGCCGCGCACCGAACTCCAGGCCGAAGCTGAGCTCATCATCGAGGGCTCGGGCTATGCCGCGACCAAGGCGAAGCTCTCGAGCGAGGGCAAGCCGATCTGCGACGCCGAATTGCGTTTCCGCCTGATGCCCTTCCCCGCCGATATGCGCGCGCTGATGCTGAGCCGCATCGAAGCCATCGGCCTGACGCCGGAGCCCGCGCCATGACCACCCAACGCCGCGACGTGGTCATCACCGGCATCGGCATCGCCTCCAGCCTCGGCGAGGGCATCGAGACCCATGCGGCTGCGCTGGCGGCCGGGGGCCCGCCGGTTGTCGATACCGAGAGCTTCAAGCCCTATCCGGTGCACCCGCTGGTGGCGCTGGAGCTCGACAAGCAGATCCCGAAGAAGTCCGACCAGCGTCAGATGGAGCCTTGGCAGCGCCTCGGCGTCTATACCGCCGGGCTTGCGCTGGATTCCGCCGGGCTGAAGGAGGATGCCGAGGCCAAGAGCGCGCTGCAGGTCATCGTCGCCGCCGGCGGCGGCGAGCGCGACCATGCCGTCGATTCCGCCATCCTCACCGGCCTGCGCGGCCAGAACGAGCCCGGCGCCTTCCTCAACGAGCGGCTGATGAGCGATCTGAGGCCGACGCTCTTCCTCGCGCAGCTCTCCAATCTGCTCGCCGGCAATATCGGGATCGTCCACGGCATCACCGGCCCCTCGCGCACCTTCATGGGTGAGGAGCAGGCCGGCGTCGACGCGGTCCGCACGGCGCAGGCCCGCATCGCCTCGGGCCAGTCCGATCTCATGCTGGTCGGCGGCGCCTACAATGCAGAGCGCCGCGACATGCTGCTGCTCTTCGAGCTCGGCGGCTTTCTGCGCCAGGGCCGCTTCGCCCCCGTCTTCGCGCGTGACGATGCGCCCGGCCTGATCACCGGCAGCGCCTCCGCCTTCCTTGTTCTCGAATCCGCCGAGCGCGCCGCCGCCCGCGGCGCCAAGGCCTATGCAAAGCTCAGCGCGGCCGGCGCCGACCGCAGCCGTCGCACCACGCCGGGTGCCGTCGAAGCTGCGCTGACGAAACTGATCGACGGCTTCGGCGCCATCGGCCCCGACACGCTCGCCATCTCCGCCGCCACCGGCTGCGCCGGCATCACCGGCGAGGAAGCCGCCGCGCTGAAGGCAGCCGCGCCTGCCGCCCGGCGCATCGCCGTTGGCGATCTCGTCGGCCACAGCGTCGAGGCCGCCTTCCCGGTCTCGGTCGCGCTCGCGGCCATCGCGTTGTCCGCCGGCCAGGCGAAGGAAGCCATCGTCACCGGCGCCGGCCATTGGCGCGGCGAAGGTGCCGCCCATCTGGTCAAAGCCTGAGAGGTCACAAAGCCATGAGCACGCATCGTGATGCCAAGGGCCGCCCGCTCGTCGCCGTCACCGGCCTGGGCGTCGTCACCTCGCTCGGCCAGGGCAAAGACGCCAACTGGCAGGCGCTGACGGCCGGCCAGTCCGGCATCCACCGCATCGAGCGCTTCCCGACCGAAGGCCTGAAGACCAGCATCGGCGGCACCGTCGATTTCCTCTTCGATGGCTCCTTCACCGCGCCCCAGCTCTCAGAGAAGCTGGCGACGCTCGCCGCGGATGAAGCAGTAGCCCAAAGCGGCATCGGCCCGGCGGGTGACTTCCCCGGCGAGCTCTTCATGGCCGTGCCGCCTGTCGAGATGGAATGGCCGCAGAAGCAGGAGATGGCCCAGACTGTCGACGGCGACGTCGACTATGACGGCCTGCTGCGTGCCGCCTCCACCGGCAAGTTCCGGCCGATGCACGAACTCTTCGTCTTCGGCGGGGTCGCCGACCATATCGCCGACCGCTTCGGCACCAAGGGCTCGCCGATCTCGCTCTCGACCGCCTGCTCCTCGGGCGCGACCGCGATCCAGATGGGCGTCGAGGCCATCCGCCGCGGCGAGACTGAAGCCGCGCTCTGCATCGGCACCGACGGCTCGATCCATGCCGAGGCGCTGATCCGCTTCTCGCTGCTCTCGGCTCTCTCGACCCAGAACGACCCGCCGGAAAGCGCTGCCAAGCCCTTCTCCAAGAACCGCGACGGCTTCGTCATGGGCGAGGGTGCCGGCGCGCTGGTGCTGGAGGATTACGATCATGCGCTGGCGCGTGGCGCGACCATCCTCGGCATCGTCGCCGGCTGTGGCGAGCGCGGCGACGGCTTCCACCGCACCCGCTCGAGCCCGGACGGCAAGCCCGCCATCCTAGCCATGCAGGATGCGCTGGACGATGCCGGTCTGACCCCGGACGATGTCGACTACATCAACGCCCACGGCACCTCGACGCCCGAGAACGACAAGATGGAGGCGATGAGTTGCGCCGCCGTCTTCGGCGAGCGCATGGCCAAGCTGCCGATCTCCTCGAACAAATCGATGATCGGCCATACGCTGACGGCGGCTGGCGCGGTCGAGGCGGTGATCTCCTTCCTGACCATCGCCAACAGCACGATCCCGCCGACGATCAACTACACGAACCCGGACCCGGCCATCGCGCTGGACGTCGTGCCCAACGAGGCGCGCAAAGCGAAGGTCCGCACGGTCCTGTCCAATTCCTTCGGTTTCGGCGGCCAGAACACCTGCCTCGTGCTGACGGCGCCTCCGGAGGCCGCATGACCAAGATCCTCGTGACAGGCGGCGCGAAAGGTGTCGGCGCCGCGATCGTGCGCGCGCTCGTCGCGGCGGGCCACGACGTCGACTTTACCTTCCGCTCCTCCGCCGAGCAGGCGAAGGCGCTCGCCGAAGAGATCGCCGCCGCCCATCCCGGCCGGACCGTCACGGCCCTGCCGCTCGACCTCTCCGACAAGGAGGCGCTCGACACCTTCTGCGAAGCGCGCGAGGACGAAACCTATTTCGGCCTCATCCACAATGCCGGCCAGCCCTATGACTCGCTGGCTGCGATGATGGCGCAGGACAAGGCCGAGGCCGCGATGCAGGTCAATTTCTGGGCCTTCACCCGCCTCGCCAAAAGCCTGATGCGCAACATGATCCGCGCTCGCGCCGGCCGCATCGTCGCCATCGGCTCGGTGGCGGCGTTGCGTGGCAACCCGGGCAATGCAGCCTATGCCGCCTCCAAGGGTGCGCTGATCTCCTATGCCAAGACGCTGGCGGTCGAGACCGGCAAGCGCGGCGTCACGGTCAACGTGATCGCGCCGGGCTTCGTCGACACCGACATGATGGCGCCTTACGCCGCCTATCGCGACAAGATGCAGGGCCAGATCCCGGCCGGACGCTTCGCCAAGCCGGAGGAAGTCGCTGGTGTCGCCGCCTTCCTGATGAGCGAACCCGCCGCTTATATTTCCGGCACGGTGCTGCCGATCGACGGCGGCCTGACGGCGCAACTCGGCGTGCATCGCTGAATCGACTTAAAGCAGCCGTCTGTGATACGGTTCACCTCGAACCGGAGTGAACCACCGTGACGGCAGCCTTCACGATCCGTTTGGATGACGAGACGTTGGCGAAGCTCGACGCTCTCGCCGCCGACACCGACCGCTCGCGCAACTGGATCGCGACCAAAGCGATCGAGGAATATCTGGCGACGAACGCCTGGCAGATCACCCGCATCCATGAGGGCCTTGCCGAAGCCGATCGCGGCGACTTCGCCACCGATGCGGAAGTTGAGGCCGTATTCGCGAAGTATCGGAACAAGTCGGCGTGAAGCTCATCTGGACGCGGCGGGCGCTCGGCGAACTCAATGCGATCTTTGCCTATGTGGCACGGGACAGCGAGCTCGCAGCCGCCGCATTGGTCGACATCATCGAACGCCGCGCCGACGGCCTCCTGGCTCACCCTGAGATCGGCCGGCCGGGCCGCGTTCCTGGAACGCGCGAACTCATCGTAGTCGGCACGCCCTACATCCTTCCCTACCGCGTCCGTGATGGGCGTGTCGAAATCCTGGCCGCGCTGCATGCCTCCCGGCAGTGGCCTGACAAGATCTGAAAGGCAGAGCATCCATGCGTTCCCTCCAGCTCCACGGCGACCGCGACCTGCGCCTGGAAGAGATCGAGCCGCCGCCGCCGCCCGCTCCGGGCGAGGTGCAGATTCGCATCAAAGCGGTGGCGCTGAACTATCTCGACCTCTGGGGCTTCCGCGGCATGGCCTTCGCCAAGCGCAAGATGCCGCAGGCAGCTGGGGTCGAGGCAGCCGGCGAGATCGTCTGCGTCGGCGAGGGCGTGACGGACTTCGCGCCCGGCGACACCGTCACCGCCTATGGCGCCGACACCTGCGGCCAGTGCAAGGCCTGCCGCGAGGGCCGCGACAATCTCTGCGAGAACGTCGCCGGCATCATGGGCTTCCATATCGACGGTTTCGGTCGCGAGTTGCTGAACCGCCCGGCTCGGCTAACGATCAAGGCACCGAAGGGCGTCTCCTTCGAGGATGCCGCCTGCGCACCGATCGGCTTCGGCACGGTCCAGCACATGCTCTTCGACAACGCGCGGCTGGAGCCCGGCGAATCCGTGCTCGTCCATGCCGGTGGCTCGGGCATCGGCACGGCCGCGATCCTGATGGCCAAGGCAATCGGCTGCACGGTCTTCACCACCGTTGGCGATGACGAAAAAGGTGCCAAGGCCAAGGCGCTCGGCGCCGACCACGTCATCAATTACCGCGAGGACCGCTTCGAGGGCGTCGTGCGCAAGCTCACCGGTCGCAAGGGCGTGGATGTCGTTTTCGAGCATGTCGGCGCCGACACCTGGAACGGCTCGCTGCTCTGCCTCAAGCGCGGCGGCCGGCTCGTCACCTGCGGCGCGACATCGGGCCCTTCGGCCACGATCAACCTGATGCAGCTCTTCCAGCAGCAATACCGGATCACCGGTTCCTTCGGTTGCCGGATCGAAAACATCGCGCAGTCGCTGGAGAAGATGGCCGGCGGCATGAAGCCGGTTATCGACTCGGTCTTCCCGCTCGCGGAGTTCGAGAAAGGCCTCGCCCGCATCGAGGGCCGGCAGGTCTTCGGCAAGGTCGTCATAGCCTTCTGAGCCCGGCTGGATTACCCGCAAAGACTTGACGCCGGCAAAATCCTGCCGCAGAGGCGGACCCCTTGGCCCGGTCCTCCTCTCCGGTACGGGCGGGATTGAGGCTCTGAACCGATCTTGAAGCGATTGAAAACATTCGCCGCGCGTGCCGGCGCCGCGGTGATGATCGGCGTGGTTCGCACCCTGTTTGCGGGCCTGCGCCTGCTCGGTCCCGAACGCTCCAGCGATCTCGGCGGCTGGCTCCTGCGCACAGCGAGCCCGCTCCTCCCGGTGAACCGTGTCGCGCTCGCCAATATCCGCGCCGCCTTCCCCGAGAAGGACGAGGCTGAGGTGAAGCGCATCGCGCGGGCCGCCTGGGAGAACCTCGGACGCACCGCCGCCGAATACGCCCATCTCGGCACGCTCTTCGACTACGACTACGACAATCCCGACAAGCCCTCCCGCGTCGAGGTCGAGGGCATCGAGCACTTCATCGCGCTCAGGGAGGACGGGAAGCCCGGCCTGATCTTCTCCGCCCATCTCGCCAATTGGGAGCTGCCGGCGATCTGCGCCGCGACCTACGATCTGGACACCACCGCCGTGTTCCGCGCTCCGAACGACCCTGCGATCGCTGCGGTCGTCCACGAAATCCGCTCCGGCGCCATGGGCGGCCTGGCCGCGGCCAAGCAGGGCGCCGCCTTCGCCATGCAGGGCGTGCTGGAGAATGGCGGCCATCTCGGCATGTTGATCGACCAGCATTTCACCCGCGGTACCGTCGTGCCCTTCCTGGGCCGGCCGGCGCTGACCAATCCGATCATGGGCAAGTTCGCCCGCCGTTTCGAATGCCCGGTCCATGGCGTGCGCGTCATCCGCCTGCCGAAGCATCGCTTCCGACTTGAATTGACGCCGCCGCTCGACCTGCCCCGCGACGCGGTCGGCGAGATCGACGTGCCGGGCGCCATGGCGATGATGACGGCTGTGATCGACGGCTGGGTCCGCGAATACCCCGAGCAATGGCTCTGGATGCACCGTCGCTGGCGGCCGAACATGATCTCCGCCGCCGCGCTCGCCGAATATGAGAGCCGCCAGGCGATCACGCCGGTTTTCAAGGCAACGTGATTTCCATCCGAGCCGGATTGGGGGCTTTGGTAACGTCAGAAAAAGAAGTCGCCCGCAGAGTTGTTTTCATGTCCGCTTGCACGCGCCATCTCGCCGCGATCGTCGCCACCCTCGCCCTTGGTCCGGCGATGGCGCAGGCGCAGCCGGCTGCGCCTGTTCCGGCAGCTGCGCCGAAAGCGGTGATCGAGCTCTTCACCAGCCAGGGCTGCTCCTCCTGCCCGCCGGCCGATGCCCTGATCATCGAGCTGTCGAAGGATCCGGGGCTGATCGCGCTGACCCTGCCGGTGACCTATTGGGACTATCTCGGCTGGAAGGACACGCTCGGCAAGGATTCCTTCGCCAAGCGCCAGAAGTTCTACGCCAAGGCCCGCGGCGACGGGCAGGTCTACACGCCGCAGGTCGTCGTCAGCGGCGCCGCCCACGCCATCGGCTCCGACAAGACGGAGATCGAAAAGGCGGTGAAGCAGGTCGCCGCGCCGGGCTTTTCCGCAGCCGTGGCGCTGAAGGAGGAGAACGGCAACCTCCGGATCACGATCAAGCCCAAGGATACGGGCCTGACGGAAACCGCCGGCGTCTGGGTGCTGCCGACGACGCATCGCGCCACCGTGCCTGTCACGCGCGGCGAGAACCAGGGCAAGACCCTATCCTACGTCAATGTGGTGCGCGGCATGGTCCGCGTCGGCGACTGGAACGGCGAAGCCGCGACCATCACCGCCCCGCTGACCGCGACGCAGGCCGCCGAGGCCGACAGCTACGTCGTGCTCGTCCAGGCCGAGCGACCGAGCAAATACGGCATGACCATGCCCGGCGCGATCCTCGGCGCCGCCCACGGCCCGGCACCGCGCTAGAAGCGCTAGCCGACGGTCCCGCCTATAGCAGGATCACCTTATTCGGCAACTCGTCGACATCGCCGGGCACGGGCGGGACATGCTGTGCCAGCACGGCACCGACCGCATCGACCGCCGCGATCAGCCCCTCGGTCAGCCTCTCCTCACGCGCAGCGACAAGCAGCGGCTCGATGATGTCGCGCCAGGTCTCCTGATCGACCAACCCGTCGATGGCGGTATCCGCCAGGATCTCGGCGTAGCGCTCCTGCAGAGCGACGTAGAGCAGGACGCCGGTGCGCCCCTTGGTCCGTGTCAGACCGCGGGCCGTGAACTCGCGCAGCGCCGCCTCATGCGCCCGCGGCCGCTTGACGAAGCCCGGCACGAAGCGCCCGCCGCGCCCGTACCAGAGCAGCGCAGCCAACAGCCCGGCGGCGCAGAAGAGCTGGAGCATGAAGATGCGCTGGGCGCTGAGCGCCGTCAGCGAGAGCAACGGCCAGGGCACGAACAGCGAAAGGGAAAGCGCCATCACCACCGGCACATTGCGATAGCTCGAAGCGGCCCGTTCGATCACGACGACGATCTCGCCCGCCGTCCGTGCCTCGGCGCGGCGCACGGCCTCCGCAATCGCCTCCCTGTCCGCCTCGTCCATCACCAGTCTCCCGAAGCCCCGCCGCCCCCGGAGGAGCCGCCACCGCCCGAAAAGCCACCCCCACCGGAAGAGCCGCCCGAACTCCAGCCGCCCCCGCCGCTCCAGCCCGAACCCGAACCGGTGCTCCAGCCGGTGGTCTGCGGCAGCGTCACCCATTGCCCGTTGCGCATGCGATGTCGCCGCACGCCGCTTTGCTGCTGGCTCAGGCCGCGCAGGAAAGAGACGATGAAGAGGAAGATCAGGAGCATCGCGATGATGACGGCGATGTCCTCGGCCATCGTGCTCTCGTCGGAGCGAACCTCGGCGCGGCGCTGCCATTCCTCGGCGTCACCGGCCAGAATGGTCAGGATCGCGTCGACGCCCGCCTCGATGCCGCCGGCGAAATCGCCTGTCTTGAACTTCGGCGCGATCGCCGTGGTGATAATGACCTTGGAGAGCGCATCGGTCAGCGCCCCTTCGAGCCCGTAGCCGACCTCGATGCGAACCTTGCGCTCCTTCGGCGCCACGATCAGCAGCACGCCGTTGTTCTTCGCCTTCTGCCCGAGCTGCCAGTGGCGGAAGAGGCCGTTGGCGAAGTCCTCGATCGTGATGTCCTGCAGCGAGGGCAGTGTCGCGACCACCACCTGGTCGGAGGTCTTGTCCTCATGCGCCTTGAGCTTGTCCTCGAGGCGCTGCCGGACATCGGGAGCCAGCAGGTTGGCGCCGTCGACGACGCGTCCCGTCAGGGCCGGGTAGGTGGGCTCGGCCGCCACGGCGAAGCCGGACCAGAGCACGGCCAACAGGGCGAGAACGGCAGTCCAAGCCGTCATTCTCGGGCGAAGCGAAGCGCAGTCCCGAGAAGCTCTAGCAGGAGATGCTCGGGTCGAGCCCGAGCATGACGTGCCTTCCGGCATCCGCGTTATCCATCCGCCTCAGAACTTCACCGCCGGCGGCCGCTCGGCGCCCGCCGTCGCGGTGAAGGTCTCCATCGGCTTGGCGCCCCAGATCAGCTTGGCCCAGATCACGCCCGGGAAGGTGCGGATCTCGGTGTTGAAGGCCTGCACTGCCTGAATGTAGTCGCGCCGCGCCACGGCGACCCGATTCTCGGTGCCTTCGAGCTGCGACTGCAGGGCGAGGAAGTTCTGGTTCGACTTGAGTTCCGGATAGCGCTCGACGGTGACGAGCAGCCGCCCCAGCGCACCGGTGAGCTGATTCTGCGCGTCCTGGAATTCCTTGAACTTCGCCGGATCGTTGATGGTCGAGGCATCGACCTTGACCTGCGTCGCCTTGGCGCGGGCCTCGATCACGCTCTGCAGCACCTCGCGCTCCTGCGCGGCGTAGCCCTTCACCGTCTCGACCAGATTGGGGATCAGGTCGGCGCGGCGCTGATACTGGTTCTGCACCTCCGACCAGGCCGCCTTCGCCTTCTCCTCCAGCGTTGGCACATTGTTGTAGCCGCAGCCGGCGAGCGCGAGGCCGACGAGGCCGAGCAGAGCCCAGGCGAACGGGCGGCGGAGACGGGCGGAGAGCGACATGCCGAAAACCCCTTTTGGCAGTGTCAGAAGTAACGCGATTCGGACTGTAGCCGCCGCGCCCCTCCGCTCCAACCCGTCAGCAAGGGCAGGCTGTCAGGCTGCGGCAAATGGCCTATCCTGCCGCACCACGCCGGAGACCGGAATCATGCTGCCCCTACGCATCGCTGCCCTGGCGTCCGCCGCCCTGCTCAGCGCCGGCATCGCCATGGCCCAGCCTCTGGCGCCCGCACCCGAGGCCGCGACAGGTCGCACCGCCCGTACGCTCGGCACGGCGCAGCGCCTCATGGTCGCCGCGGCCAATCCGCTCGCGGCCGCGGCTGGGCGCGATATCCTGCGTGCCGGCGGCAGCGCCGTTGATGCGGCCATCGCGGTGCAATTCGTGCTCAATCTGGTCGAGCCGCAGAGCTCCGGCATCGGTGGCGGCGCCTTCCTCGTCCATTGGGACGAGGCGGCCCACAAGGTCGCGACGCTGGACGGCCGCGAGACCGCCCCGGCCGCCGCCACGCCCGACCGCTTCATGAAGGACGACAAGCCGATGCCGTTCCGTGAGGCCGTGATCGGCGGCCGCTCCGTCGGCGTCCCCGGCACGCTGAAGCTGCTGGAGGCGGCGCATCAGCGCTGGGGCAAGCTGCCCTGGGCCGACCTCATGCAGCCGGCCCTCAAGCTGGCGGAGGACGGCTTCGCCGTGTCGCCTCGCCTCAACGGCCTGCTCGCGGGCGAGACGGCACTACCGAAGAACGCCCTCGCAGCGGCCTACTTTTACGAGCCTGATGGCAAGCCGAAGGCCGTCGGCACGATCCTGAAGAACCCGGCCTTCGCCGCAACCCTGCGTGCCATCGCGGCCTTGGGCTCGAAAGCCCTCTATGAGGGCGAGATCGCGCAGGACATCGTCGCGACCGTCACCAGTCACCCGACGAACCCCGGCGACATCACGCTCGCCGATCTCGCCGCCTACAAGGTCGAGGAACGCGAGCCGATCTGCGGCGCCTATCGCGTCTGGCGCCTTTGCGGCATGGGCCCGCCGAGCTCGGGCGCCATCGCGATCCAGCAGATGCTCGGCATCCTGGAGACGCAGGACCTGCGGCGCATGGGGCCGGGCGCCGAGGCCGCCCATTGGTTCAGCGAGGCCGGCCGCCTCGCCTTCGCCGACCGCGCGCTCTACCTCGCTGACCCGGCCTTCCTCAGCGTGCCGGTGCGTGGCCTGATCGACCGCGACTATATCCGCTCGCGCGCCACCCTGATCGGCCCGGAGCGCTCCATCGGCCGCGCCAAACCCGGCGAGCCGCCGCACCGGCGCGCGCAGCTGCTCGCGCCCTCCGACGGCATCGAGAACGGCACCAGCCACATCTCGATCGTCGATGCGCAGGGCAATGCGGTCGCGATGACCACCACCATCGAAGATGGTTTCGGCGCCCGGCTGATGACGAAGGGCGGCTTCCTGCTCAACAACGAGCTGACCGATTTCAATTTCGCGCCCGAAGAAGACGGCAAGCCCGTCGCCAACCGCGTCGAGTCCGGCAAACGGCCGCGCTCCTCCATGGCGCCGACGCTAGTCTTCGACACCTTCGGGCGACTCTATGCGGTGGTCGGCTCGCCCGGCGGCAGCCAGATCATCGGATTCGTGGCTAAGACCCTCGTCGCGCTGCTCGACTGGCGGATGGATCCGCAACAGGCCGTCGATTTCGGCAATTTCGGCAGTCGCAACGGCCCGACCGAGCTGGAGAAGGGCAGCGAGGCGGAAGCCTGGAAACCCGCGCTGGAGGCGAAGGGCCACGAGGTGCGGCTGCTGGAAATGACCTCCGGCACGCAGGCCATCGTCAAGACGCCGGAAGGTTTCCTGGGTGGTGCGGATGGGCGGCGCGAAGGCGTCGCGATCGGCGATTGATCCGGTAGTGCCGGGTAGGACCAGCCGCTAGGACTGCGCCGGACGCTCGCCGCCGGCCCCACGCCCGGCGATCAGCCAGTAGACGAAGCCCGTCGCGGCACCGACCAGAAACAGCCCGGAGATGATCTGGATCTCGGCCGCGCTGGGCGCACGCGCCAGCCTGAGCATCGCCAGCGGCAGTAGCGCCGCCAGCAGCCCGGTGAAGCCGCTCTGGAGCAGGCCGCTGCGCAGCCGGAACAGCTCCGAGGCCACCGCGACCAGCGCCACCGGCATTACGACGATCGCGAGCCCGAGCTTGCCGATCAGCGCGAAGGCCGCCTGCGCGGCCGGTGTCGGATCGATGCCGCGATCGGCCAGTCCGAATAGAAGATCGATGAGTCTTTCGACGCCGCCGCCGATCAGCAACGCGACGGATGGCGAAGCGACGCTCGCCATCGCAAGGAAGATGAGTGCGGCCCCCATCGCGACGAGGCAGGCGAAGGGGATCAGCAGAATCCAGCGCAGCAAGCGGCTCACTCCGCCGCGACAGCCGGCACGCCCTGCGTCTCCTGCTCGTCCAGCATCAGCCGGGCGCGGGCCGAAAGCTTTTCCGTCTCGCTCTTGAGCTGGCCGCAGGCGGCGAGGATGTCGCGCCCGCGCGGCGTCCGGACCGGCGAGGCGTAGCCGGCGCGGAAGACAATCTCCGAGAAGCGCTCGATCCGGTCCCAGTCCGAGCACTCGTATTTGGTGCCGGGCCAGGGATTGAACGGGATCAGGTTGATCTTGGCCGGGATGCCCTTGAGCAGCCGGACCAACTCGCGCGCCTCGGCGTCGGAATCGTTCACGCCCTTGAGCATAACGTACTCAAACGTGATCCGCTTCGCATTCGACAGGCCCGGATAGTTCCGGCAGGCCTCAAGCAGGTCCTTGATCGGGTATTTCTTGTTCAGCGGCACCAGCTCATTGCGCAGCTCATCGCGCACGGCATGCAGCGAGATCGCCAGCATCGTACCCATGCCGTCGCCGAGTGGGCCGATCTGCGGCACGACGCCCGAGGTCGAGACGGTGATGCGCCGGCGCCCGAGCGAAAGCCCCTGATCGTCGGAGATCACGTCGATGGCATCGCGCACGCCGTCGAAATTATAAAGCGGCTCGCCCATGCCCATGAAGACGATGTTCGAGACGAAGCGCCCGCCGTCATTGGGAACAAAGGCGCCATCCGGTGCCTTGCGGTTCGGGAAATCGCCCAGGCGCTCACGCGCCACCATCAGCTGCGCCACGATCTCCTCGGTCTTGAGGTTGCGCACGAGGCGCTGCGTGCCGGTGTGGCAGAAGGTGCAGGTCAGCGTGCAGCCGACCTGGCTGGAAACGCAGAGCGTGCCGCGATCGACCTCGGGGATATAGACACACTCGATCTCGGCGCCGCGATCATGCGGACCGGTCGAGGGCATGCGCAGCAGCCATTTGCGGGTGCCGTCAGTCGAGACCTGCTCGGCGGTGACCTCCGGCAGGTCGAGCGAGAAGCGCTCGGCGAGCTGGGCCCGCAGGCCCTTGCCGATCGTGGTCATCGCATCGAATTCGCGCACGCCGTAGTGGTAGATCCAGTTCCAGAGCTGGCCGACGCGCATGCGCCGCTCCTTCTCGGGAACGCCGATCTCGGCCAGCGCGTCAGTCATGCCGGCGCGGGTGCGGCCGACCAACGAAGGGCGTCGCAAAACAGGTTCGGCCGCCGGAGCGGCGGTAGCGGGAACGGACACGGTCATCGGAGCTCTGTCGTCGCCCATATGGGAAGGCGCAGGATTTGGCCGCTCCCTAGCACAATTCGGGGAAAACCGGAAATTGCGCCGCGCGAAGGCGATCTCCGCCTAAGGCGCATGGCCTTCGAACTGAGGCAGATCGTCGGTGATCTCGAACCAGGGAGCCTTCGAGCCGACGAAGATGTGATGGCTCGGCCGGATGCTGGGGGCGTCCTCCAGCGTGCCGAGCGCGACATGGACATAGGCGCCGCCGCGAACCACCGAGAACAGCAGCGAGCCGCAGCGGCCGCAATGCGCGTCGTGATTGTCGGGCTCCCCCACGACCAGCAAGGCATCCGCGCCTGCGGTGACGGTGAGCTTCGCGCGTTCGATCCCGGCAAAGGGCTTGAAGGCCGATCCGGTGGTGCGCCGGCATTGCGAGCAATGGCAATTGGCGGCGTAGCGGAAGGCGTCCGAGACCTCGAAACGCGCCTGTCCGCAATAGCAGCGGCCTCTCAGCCTGCGCTCCGGTGCACTCCCGGCCGAGGCCACGGCCCGGACCGCCTTACTTGCAGGCGTCCTCGGCCCGCTTCACGATCTGGCTGATTCCCGCGAGCGAGTATTTGTCGCTGGTCGGGTTGCCGCGCTTCGAGGTGCCCTTGATCTCGAGGCCCGAACCCTTGCGCAACGCGTCGAGCATGCGCGGCTCCTCGGCCGGATTCTTCAGCCACATATTCTGGCCCTTGGCGACCAGCGCAAAGCGCTCATTCCCAATGATTGCTTGATGTTCGACGCCTTCCTTCACGTCGAAGTTCATCACGAAGCTGATCTCGTTGCGCACGCCCTCGCCCGGACGGCTGGAGACGAAGAGCAGCCCCTCGATGTCCTTGAGATTCGCCGGCAGGCGGGTCTCGGCCTTGGACAGCGCGTAGCAGACCTTGGAGCGGCCCTGCTGCGAGGAGAAGGCCTGCCACTTGCCGGCCGTCTCCAGCAGCATCGCCTGGCCCTGGCCGGCGCTCGCCGCCGGGGTGGCCGCGGCCGTCGCGGCCGGCTTAGCAGCGGCAGGCTTCGGCTTCTGCGCCGGCTGGGCGACAGCCTCGCCCTGCATCAGCAGGACGGCCGCGCTACTCACCAGAGCGGCAGCGACGAGAAGCCTGCGGAAGGGAGCAATTGCGCGGAAGCGAGGGAACGAGATGATCATGACAGCCATCAGTCACTAAAAATCCTAACACCGCGTTTACCACCTGTTGAGGACGGGCGGCACGCGGCGATAGGCGGCATAGAGTGTCACGATCCTGGCAAAAATGCGAATAGCGGGACCGCCCGGCCGGTTTCGCCGCATCCGTCGCCGTGGCACAGTTTCGGCAGCCAAGCGTGGCGGGATGGGCGGATGGCGGCGATGGCGAATCCACGATGAAGGCCCTGCTCTGCGAACATCACGGCCCAGCGGAAGAGCTCGTCATCCGCGACCTGCCGGAGCCCAGCCCCGCCCCCGGTGAGGTTGTCGTCGCGGTCACGGCCGCGGCGCTCAATTTCTTCGACACACTGATCATCCGGGGCCGTTACCAGGAGAAGCCGGCCTTCCCCTTCTCACCCTCGGCCGAATGCGCCGGCACCATCACCGCCATCGGTGACGACGTCACCGGCTGGGAGATCGGCGAGCGCGTCGCGGCCTGGGTCGGCCATGGCGCGGCCCGCGAGAAGGTCGTGGTGCCGGCCGAGGCACTGGTCCGCGTGCCGGACCAGCTCGACGACGCCCAGGCGGCGAGCCTCTTCGTCACCTATGGCACGGCCATGCACGGGCTGATCCAGCGGGCGCAGCTCAAGGCCGGCGAGCGGCTCGCCATCCTCGGCGCCTCCGGCGGGGCGGGGCTGGCGGCGGTCGAGATCGGCGCCCTCCTCGGCGCCCATGTCATCGCCTGCGCCTCCTCGCCCGACAAGCTGGCACTCGCCCGCGAACACGGCGCGCAGGAGGAGGTGGACTACAGCGCGCAGGACATCCGCGCCGCCCTGAGGAGGCTGACTGGCGGCCGCGGCGTCGATGTCCTCTACGACACGGTCGGCGGCGAGCTGGCAGAGCCGGCGCTCCGTTCCATGGCCTGGGAGGGGCGCTATCTCGTCGTCGGCTTCGCCGGCGGCGAGATCCCGAAGATCCCGCTCAACCTGCTGCTGCTCAAGGGTTGCGATCTGCGTGGCGTCTATTGGGGCGAGTTCGTCAGGCGCGAGCCCGCGGCCCATCGGCGCAACATGGAGCGCTTGCTGGACTGGGCGGCGGGCAACCATATCCGCGCCCATATCCACGCCAGCTTCCCGCTCGAGCGCTGGACGGAAGCCTATGCGCTGATCGGGGACCGCAAGGCCAAGGGCAAGGTCGTGCTGACGCCTTAAGCGCGGCTCAGAGCTCAGCCAGCGCCTGCTTGGCCCGCTCGCGATGCTCTGGCCGGATCGAGCCCGCTACGGCCGCGATGGCCGCGGCGATCACCGCCGCATCATCGGTAAAGCCGAGCAGCGGCATGATGTCCGGCAGCGCATCGACCGGCAGCACGAAATAACCGAGCGCGGCAAGCAGCGTCAGCCTGACCCGCCGCGGCGTTGCCGGGTCCCGCGCGCAGAACCACGCCGCGAGCAGATCCTCGGCAAAGGGAATACGCTTCGCGACGCGCTTCAGCCGGGCCATGAAGTCGGTCCCGAACTTCGCTTCGTCGCGCAGGCTCTTGCGGATCGCCTCCATCTCCTCGCGGCTGAAGCGGGCGCTGAACCCCTGGCTCATTCCTGTCCTGCTCCTTCACGCCTTCCGACGCGCTGACCGCACACCCGAATGGCGCGCGTGACGAAAGATGGCCCCGCTGCAATCCTGCACAAGAGGCCTCTCGGAAAACCGGCTTGGATACCCGTCCAGCCCCCTCTAAACCCGCTTTCGGACAAATTCAGGGAAACGTCGAAGGAAACGCCATGAAGCTCGATTCCTCCCTTGCCGCCATCGTCACCGGCGGCGCCTCCGGCCTCGGCGAGGCGACGGCGCGCATGCTCGCCCGCCAGGGCGTGAAGGTGGCGCTGCTCGACCTCAACGCCGAGCGCGGCGAGGCCGTGGCGAAGGAAATCGGCGGCATCTTCTGCGCCTGCGACGTCACCAGCGACGCCTCGGTCGACGAGGCTCTTGCCAAGGCCCGGGCGGCCCATGGCGTGGCCCGTATCGTCGTGAACTGCGCCGGCATCGCGCCCGGCCGCCGCGTCGTCTCAAAAAGGCGCGACACCGGCGAGCTCGTCGCCCATGACCTCGCCACCTTCGAGAAGGCGGTGGCGATCAACCTGACCGGCACGTTCCGCATCATCGCCAAATCGACCGTCGCCCTCGCTGGCCTCGACCCGATCACGCCCGATGGCGGGCGCGGCATCGTCATCTGCACGGCGTCCATCGCCGCCGAGGACGGCCAGATCGGCCAGGCGGCCTATGCAGCCTCGAAGGCCGGCGTCGCCGGCATGACGCTGCCGATCGCCCGCGAACTCGCCAGCGTCGGCATCCGCATCGTCACCATCATGCCGGGCCTGTTCGAGACCCCGATGTTCGCCGGCCTGCCGGACGACGCGAAAGCCTCGCTCGCCGTCTCGGTGCCGCACCCTTCGCGCCTCGGTAAGCCCGAGGAATACGCCGCGCTCGCCCGCAGCATCATCGAGAACGACATGCTGAACGGCACGGCGATCCGCCTCGACGGCGCCATTCGCCTCGCACCGAAATAGCAGCCTTTCTGTCCTCGGCAGGCACCGCCCCGGAGAGTAATCGTGAAGCCGGTTCCGTTCGAGAAGCTCCACAAGGACGGCAGTCTCTGGGCCCGCGGCCAGACGCTGGACGATCTGCCGACCGGCTATTGGGAGTGGTTTCGCAAGGACGGGACGAAGCTGCGCTCTGGCCATTTCGACAAGGGCGAACAGGTCGGCGAATGGACCACCTATGATTCAGCCGGCCGCGTCTACAAGGTGACACAGATGCGCCGGGCCAGCGGCTGAGGCTCCCCCCGCCGTGGTCACAGGATGCGATAGACCTCGCCGGCGCTGCGGTCTCGGTAGAGGTCCACTCGCTCGCCGTTCCAGTGATAGTCGAGATGCCGGCCCTGCACCGGCTGGCTTGCCGCATCGGGATAGAACAACCCAGCGCATTCGGCGCCCGGACAACGCACGCTCGGATAGACGACGCCCTCCGAGGCCGCATCGCGCAGACGCCCGCCGAGCTGCTGGCTCTGCGCATAGTCGACCGGATCAAGCACGGCAGCCAGCTCCTCGCCGCCCGCACGCAGATCATGAAGCTCGGCATCGATATCGAGCACGATCTCGCGGAACTGCGAGGTCCAGCCCGGCGGCTGGGCTGTGGCCAGCATGAAGCGGGTGTGGTGATGCACCGTCTCCAGCAGCGCCACCTCGAAACGATTCCCCACATAGAGCACTCCGAAGCTGCCATCGCTGAAACGGCTCGGCCGGTCGGGGCTGACATGGGTGAAGGGCGCCATCAGCCAGCTTGCGCCGGCCCCGGCGACGCGCCTGTCGGGCGGGACCAGATCGAGATTGCCGATCGTCTCCATCAGCCGGGGATTGGTCTTCTGCTCCGCCGCGATCAGCAGCGGCCAATCTGCCGGATCGGCGATGTCCTCGAACAGATCGATCGGCGGGAAGATGCTGCGAATGATCCGGACCGCCCCGCGCCACTGGATTGGCGTAACGGGCAGGCTCGCCGGATCGATCACCAGGCGCCCCGCTCGGCGTCGAGCAGGCGGCGCACCCGCATCAGATCGGTGAGCTCGCCGCCCAGCATGATGTCGAGCGCCGATTTACCACCGAAAGCGGCATTCGGCCGCTTGATCCAGTCATAGCCGCGCTGCGGCTCGGTGAAGATCAGCCTCAGCGCCTTATGGATGCCCATCAGATTCGACAGTCGCGCCTTGCCGTCGCGCGAGATGCGCCCCGCGCCGCCGGCTTTCCGGCGGGCATAGCTCCGGGCCGGCAGGTCGATTAGCACGGCCGCTTCCTCGTCGGTGATGCGCCAGAGCCGGAACAGGTTGACCGCGGCTCGAAACATCGCAGCCGCCTCCTCATCGCTGATCGGATCGGGAACGAAATCGCGCTGGGCGGTCTCGATGCGCATCAGCGCGCTCATGCCACGGCCCTCCATTTGGCATAAAATGGAGATAACTTCGCCAAATGGCAAGAGGCAGCTCGGTCGGTGCTAGCCCTCGGTCTTCGCCGGCTTGACCTCGTGCTTCAGGATAAGCGGCGTCTGCGCCAGTGCGAAGGCCATCGTCAGCGGCATCACGCCCCAGACCTTGAAGGCGACCCAGAAATCCTGGGTCTGCGTGCGCCAGACCACCTCGTTCAGCGCCGCCAGCACGAAGAAGAACAGCCCCCAGCGGAAGGTCAGCTTGCGCCAGCCCTCCTGATCAAGCTGCAGCACCGTCTCCAGCACCAGCGAGAGCAGCGGCCGCCCGAAGGCGAGCCCACCGAGCAGCACGCAGCCGAACAGCGTGTTCACGATGGTCGGCTTCACCTTGATGAAGAAGGCGTCGTCCAGCGCCAGCGTCAGCCCGCCGAAGACGGTGACGACGACGGCGTTCACGATCGCCATGCGCGGCAGATAGCCGATCAGCGCCCGCGACAGGGCCAGCGCCACCAGCGAGGCGACGATGAAGATGCCGGTGGCGACAAAGATGCGCCGGTCCTCGGCCACGCCGAACAGCCGGTCGCCATAGGAATTGGCGAAGAAGAAGATCGCCAGCGGCCCGAATTCCAGCGCCAGCTTGAGGAGCGGACTGACCGTCTTTCCCTTCGCGATCTCGACCGCGATCTCTTGTGTCGTCTCGTCTGCGCCGTCGCTCACGCCGCCTCTCCCGAACTCGCATCCATGCCCGCCACGGCGCGGGCGAAATCGCGCGCCGAGAACGGCTCCAGATCCTCGACGCTCTCGCCGACGCCGATGAAATGCACCGGCAGGCCGAATTGTGCCGCCAGCGCCACCAGGATGCCGCCGCGCGCCGTGCCGTCGAGCTTCGTCATCACGAGCCCGGTGACGCCGGCCGTCTCGCGGAAGGCTTCGACCTGGCTGATCGCGTTCTGGCCGACGGTGGCGTCGAGCACGAGCAGCGCCGCGTGCGGCGCGCTTTCGTCCTGCTTGCGGATGACGCGCACCACCTTGGCGAGCTCGTCCATCAGCCCCTGCTTGTTCTGCAGCCGCCCGGCGGTGTCGACGAGCAGCACATCGGTGCCGTTGGCCTTGGCCTTCTGCAGCGCCTCGAAGGCGAGGCCGGCCGCGTCCGCACCCTGCTGGCCGTAGACGACTTCGGCCTTGGTGCGCTCGCCCCAGACCCGGAGCTGCTCGATGGCAGCCGCGCGGAAGGTGTCGCCAGCCGCCAGCATCACCGACTTGCCCTCGGCCCGGAACTTGGCCGCCAGCTTGCCGATCGTCGTGGTCTTGCCCGAGCCATTGACCCCGACCATCAGGATCACGAAGGGCTTTTTCGTGGCATCGATCGCCAGCGGCAACGCGACGGGGCTGAGGATCGTCTCGACCTCCCGCGCCAGGATCGCCTTCACCTCGGCCGGCTCGATCTGCTTGTCGTAGCGCCCCTCGCCGACCGCCTTGGCGATGCGCGCGGAGGTGGCGAGGCCGAGATCGGCCTGGATCAGGATGTCCTCCAGATCCTCCAGCGTGCCGGCATCGAGCTTGCGCTTGGTGAAGAGGTCGGTGATGCCGGTCGTCAGCGCCGAGGAGGTGCGCGACAGCCCCTCGGTCAGCCGCCGCCACCAGCTCCGCTTCGGCTGGGCCACCGGGGCGGGCGGGGGCGGCGCTGCTGGCTCAGGCTCTGGCTCAGGTTCGGGCGCCAACAGAACCGCGTTGGTAGGTTCCGGCTCAACTTCGGGCTCGGGCTCGAACGCCGGCGCCTCGATCTCCGCAGTCTGAGGAACCGCCTCGGCTTCCGCCACCGGCTCAAGGCCGGCTTCGACGGGCTGCTCGGCTACCGGCTCCGGCGCGGGAACCGGCTTGGGCTGCTCTTCCTCGCGTCCGAACAGCCTCGACAAGAAGCCGCGTTTCTTCGGTTCGGTCTCGCTCATCGCCATCCTGTCTTCGGTTCGGCGGCCTTAACCAGTTGCGCCGCCGTGCCCGGTTGGCTAGCGCAATGCCATGCCTCAGCCGGATCAACCAGAGAATTTACAGTCGCAGCCGCAGATCGATGCCGTGCTGCCGGTGCCGCTGCTCTATCGCGACGCCATGATGCTCGTCATCGACAAGCCCGCCGGCCTGCCCGTCCATCGCGGCCCGCAGGCGAAGCGACGCGCGATACCCGTCCTTACCGATTATCTCGACGCGCTGCGCTTCGGCTTGCCACGTAAGCCGGAGGCCGCACACCGTCTCGACAAGGACACCTCCGGCTGCCTCGTGCTCGGCCGCCATCCGCGTGCCATGGCCGAGCTCAACCAGATGTTTCGCGACGGGCGCATCGGCAAGACCTATTGGGCGATCGTGCAGGGCAGCCCCGACCAGGACGAAGGGCTGATCGATTTGCCGCTGGAGCGCCGCTCGCCCGAGCGCGGCTGGTGGATGAAGGTGGATCCCGCCGGCCTGCCCTCGCAGACGCGCTATCGCGTGCTCGGCCGCGGCCAGGGCGAGGACGGTCCGCTCGCTTGGCTCGCCATGGAGCCGCTGACCGGCCGCACCCATCAATTGCGCGTCCATTGCCAGGCCTCTGGCTGGCCGATGCTCGGCGACGAAATCTACGGCAACGCTCCGCGCGAGAGCGGGCCGGGCCTGCAGCTCCACGCCCGTTCCATCACCGTGCCGCTCTATCGCAAGCGCGAGCCGATCCAGGTCGAGGCGCCGCCCCCGCCGCATATGCTCGCAGCGCTCAGGGTCTGCGGCTGGAACGAAGGCGGCTAGCTCGTCAGCGCGTCGATCGCCCGCGCCAGCTTGACGTCGAATTCGGTCAGCCCGCCCGCATCATGGGTGGCGAGCGTCACCTCGACCGTCCGGTAGACATTCGACCATTCGGGATGATGGTTCATCGTCTCCGCCAGCAGCGCGACCCGCGTCATCCAGCCAAAAGCCTCGCTGAAATCGCGAAAGACGAAGCGCTTCACAATCGCCTCGCGGCCCTGGACGAGCTTCCAGCCCGTCAGGGTCGCCAGCGCCTCGGCCTGCGCTTCCGGGCTCAGCCGCTTCGGCCGCGTCATCGGCGGGCCTCCGCCAGCCGATTCGGATAGGAGGGGCCGAGCGGATAGGCCGCTTCCAGCACATAGGGGCCGCCGCCGATCGAATCGCGCGACGACATCAGCGCCACCCGGCGCGCGGTGAACGAGATCGGCCGCACGATCGGATGCAGGCTGAGATAATGCGCGACCTCGACCGGGGAGGTATCGCGCAGCCGGGCGAGCGTGACATGCGGCACGAATTTGCGCCCTTCCGCCGACAGGCCGAGCCGGCGCATCTGCCGCTCGATGTCGGATTGCAGCTCGGTCAGCGCCTTCGTCGGTTGAACGCGCGCATAGACCGCGCGCGGCTTGTCGCCACCGAAGGAGGCAAGCGCATCGAGCGTCACCTCGAAGGGCCAGGCCTGCAGATCGGATAGCATGTGGTCGACATCATTCGCCATGCGCCGGTCGACATCGCCGAGGAAGCGCAGGGTGATGTGATAATCGGGCGGCTCGATCCAGCGCCCGCCCGACAATCCGCCCCGGTGCAGCGTGAGCTCGCTTGCGACCTCGGCGGGGATTTCCAGAGCTATGAACAGCCTCGGCATGAGTGAATACCTGCCAAGTGATTGTGACTCTGGCGAGACGGTAGAGCAGGAAGTCGGCTCATGGAATCGCTATAGCGGATATTCCACTGGCCATACCCGGTCATACCGGCCCCACCCGGGTCGTTCTTGGTATTGTTCCCGGGCTGCCGATGCAGACCGCCCGGGATATTTCGTGTTTGGATCGGACAACGCCCGATCAGGGGCAAGGGTTGCCGACGAGCTGGTGAATCGTATCGATCTTCGCCTCGATCTCAGGCGGAAGCTTGACGTCGATCGAGGCGATGTCGGTCTTGAGCTGCTCCATCGAGGTCGCGCCGATGATGTTCGACGTCACGAAGGGGCGCGCATTGACGAAGGCGAGCGCCAGCTGCGCCGGGTCGAGGCCGGCCTCGCGGGCGACCTGGATGTAGAGCCTGACCGCATCATTGGCGCCCGCGCCTTCATAGCGCTGGCCGCGGTTGAACAGGGTCGTGCGCGCCCCGGCGGGGCGGGCACCGTCCAGATATTTGCCGGTGAGATAGCCCTGCGCCAGCGGCGAATAGGCCAGCAAGCCGACATCCTCGCGCAGCGCGACCTCGGCCAATGCCGTCTCGAAGGTGCGGTTCAAGAGGTTGTAGGCGTTCTGGATCGACTGGACGCGAGGCGTGCCGCGCGCCTCCGAATCGGCGACGAAGCGCATCGTGCCCCAGGCGCTCTCATTGGAGAGGCCGAGATGGCGAATCTTGCCGGCCTTGACCAGCTCGCCGAAGGCGTCGAGCTGCTCGGGGATCGAGGTCTCGTCGGTGGCCTTCTCATAGGACGCAGCCGAGAAGCGAGTCGGGTTCGAGCCCCAGGGCACGACCCGCTCGGGGAAATGCAGCTGGTAGAGGTCGATATAATCCGTCTGCAGGCGCTGCAGGCTCTTGTCGACCGCCTCGAACACCTGGGCGCGCGTCACCCGCGTCGGGCCCTTGTCGTCGCGGAACCAGGTGTTGCCGCCGCGGCCGCAGACCTTCGAGGCCAGGATGATCTTGTCGCGGTTCTTCCGCGCCTTGAACCAGTTGCCGATGATCCGCTCCGTCGAGCCCTGTGTCTCGGGCCGGGGCGGGATCGAGTAGAGCTCGGCGGTGTCGAAGAAATTCACACCCTGCTCGACGGCGTAGTCCATCTGGGCGTGGCCTTCGGCCTCCGTGTTCTGCTCGCCCCAGGTCATGGTTCCGAGGCAAATCACCGAGACCTTGAGATCGGTGCGCCCGAGGCGACGATATTCCATGGCAAAGCAACTCCGGAAGCGGCGCCGGCAGGCGTCATGCAAGAAATGGGAGATCCGCCGGGCGGGACGGATCAGGGAATGTCAGGACCTGGCAGGCAGGGTGGCGATGAAGCGCTCGACCGTCGGCAGGATGGACCGGACGATGACGTCGACGCCCTCGGCCGTGGGATGCATCCCGTCCGGCAGGTTCAGCGCACGGTCGCCCGCGATGCCCTCCAGGAAAAACGGGTAAAGCACCAGCCCGTACTTTTCCGCAAGCTCGCTATGGATGGCATCGAAGCGTTTCGCATAATCTTCGCCGAGATTGCGCGGGGCATAGATGCCGGCGAGCATCACCGCGATCCCGCGTTCCTTCAGGCGCGTGATGATCGCCTCCAGCGATTGGCGCGTCTGGGCGGGGTCGATGCCGCGCAACGCATCATTTGCGCCAAGTTCGAGGATGACGCCGTCCGTGCCGTCCGGCACCGACCAGTCGAGCCGTTCGAGACCGGCCTGCGAAGTGTCCCCCGAGACGCCGGCGTTCACGATCTCGACAGCGACACCCTTTCGGCGCAGCGCTTGCTCCAGCTTGACCGGAAAAGCGGCGCTGCCGGGCAGATTGTAGCCGGCCGTCAGCGAATCGCCGAGCGCGACGAGCTTCAAGGGCCGGCCCGTCGGAGCGGGCGTCTGGGCCTGGGCCATGTCGAGAAAGCCGGCAAGGAACAGCACGGCGGCGACGAAAAACGCCGCAGCCGATTGGACAAGGACGTTGCGACGCCCATATCGCGGCACAGCATCGATGGAAGCGTAAGTCAGGATCATGGCGTGATGAGCGAGAAAGCCGCCCCGGCGATCGAGTTGCAGGATGTGCACTTAAGTTTGGGGCGTGGCGCCGCCCGCGTCCATATCCTCAAGGGTGTTTCGGTGTCACTGGCCGATGGCGAGGCGACCGGCCTGGTCGGGCCGTCCGGCTCCGGCAAGTCGACGCTGCTGATGACCATGGCCGGTCTGGAGCGTCCTGATTCCGGTCTGGTGCGCGTGGCGGGGCAGGATCTCGGCGCGCTGAACGAGGACGGGCTCGCCGTCTTCCGCGGCCGCCATATCGGCATCGTCTTCCAGTCCTTCCATCTCGTCCCGACCATGACGGCGCGCGAGAACGTGGCGCTGCCGCTCGAGCTCGCAGGCCAATCAGACGCCTTCGCCCGCGCCGAGGCGGAGCTTCGCAATGTCGGTCTCGGGGATCGGATGGACCATTACCCCGCCCAGCTCTCCGGCGGCGAGCAGCAGCGCGTTGCGATCGCGCGGGCGGTCGCGCCCGATCCCGCCATCCTCGTCGCCGACGAGCCGACCGGCAATCTCGATGAATCGACCGGCCGCTCGATCGTCGACCTGATCTTCGCACTGAAGCGCGAGCGCGGCGCGACGCTGGTCCTCGTCACTCATGATCTTTCGCTCGCTGCGCTTTGCGAGCGCACGGTGCGGCTGCGCTCGGGCGTGATCGAAATGGAAACTGAAGCGGCGGTCGCCTGACGATGCATGCTCCCGTCAAGCCGCCAGCGCACCAGCCCTCTCGCTCCCTGGGCATAGGCCTCGCCCTCCGTCTCGCCATCCGTGACCTGCGCGGTGGCCTGAGTGGTTTCGGCGTCTTCATCGCCTGCCTTGCGCTCGGCGTCATGACGATCGCAGCCGTCGCCTCTGCCTCGCGCGGCCTGACCGAAGGCCTCGCACGCGAAGGGCGCCGGATCCTCGGCGGCGACGCCGCTTTCAGCCTGATCCACCGCGAGGCGACGCCGCAAGAGCTCGCCTTCCTGACCGCGCGCGGCAGCGTCTCGACCATCGCCGGCATGCGCGGCATGGCCAATGCCGGCGACAAGGGCGCAGCCCTAGTCGAGATCAAGGCCGTCGATTCCGGCTATCCCGGCATCGGCGACGTCGAGACCGAACCGCAACAACCGCTGGCCAGCCTGCTTCAGGCCCGCGACGGCGCCTTCGGCGCCGTCGCCGACCCCGTCCTGTTCGGCCGCCTCGACCTCAAGCCCGGCGACACGATCACGCTCGGCAACGCAACCTTCCAGCTCCGCGCCAATCTGCTCTCCGAGCCCGACAAGATCGCCGGCGGCGTCGGCTTCGGCCCGCGCCTGATTATTTCGCAGGAGGCACTGCGCGCCACCGGCCTGATCCAGCCCGGCAGCCTGATCCGCTGGACCTATCGGCTAAAGCTTCCCGCCACCGCGACCAGCGATGCCGATCTCGACAAGCTGATCGCGGACGCGGGCAAGGAGCAGCGCGACGCCGGCTGGGAGATCCGCTCCCGCGCCAACGCCGCGCCGAGCTTCCAGCGCAATCTCGAGCGCTTCACCCAGTTCCTGACCCTCGTCGGCCTCACCGCGCTGCTCGTCGGCGGCGTCGGCGTCGCGAATGCCGTGCGCCGCTTCGTCGAGGCCAAGAAGCTCGACTTCGCCACGATGAAGGCGGTCGGCGCCAGTGGCGGGCGCGTCGTCGCCATCCATCTGACGGAGGTCATGCTGGTTGCAGCGATCGGCACAGCCATCGGCCTCGTGTTTGGTGCTGCGGCCCCCTTCGGCCTCGGCGCGGTCGTCCAGAGCATCCTGCCCGTGCCTTTCGAGCCGACGTTGGCGCCGGGCGAGCTGGCGGTGGCGGCGCTCTATGGCCTGCTCACCGCGCTCGTCTTCGCCATCCTGCCGCTCGGCCGGGCGCATGACATTCCGGTCTCAGCCCTGTTCCGCGACCGAGTCGAGCCCGATTCGCGCCGCCCGCGCTGGATCTATCTCGCGCTCTGCGCGCTGGCGCTGGCAGGGCTCGTCGGCGTCGCCTTCGCCTTCGCCTATGACCGGCGCATCGCGCTGATCTATATCGGCGTCATGTTCGGCGTCTTCGTGCTGTTGCGCATCGTCTCGACCGGGCTGATGGCGCTCGCCCGGCGCCTGCCGCGGCCGCGAAGCCCGGCGCTGCGCATGGCGCTCGCCAACAGCCACCGGCCCGGCGCGCTGACGCCCTCGCTCGTGCTGTCGCTCGGCCTGGGCGTCGCGCTGCTCTCGGCGCTCTCCTTCATCGACGCCAGCCTGACGCGGCAGCTCACCGGCGCTCTGCCGGCGCAAGCGCCGAGCTTCTTCTTTCTCGACGTGCCCAGCCGCGATTCCGCTCGCTTCGACGCCTTCCTCGCCGAGCAGCGGCCGGGCGCGAAGGTGGAGCGCGTGCCGATGATGCGTGGACGCATCCTCGCGCTCAACGACACCCGCGCCGAGGACATCAAGGCGAGCGAGCAATCCGCCTGGGTGCTCGATGGCGATCGTGGCATCACCTATGCGGCCACCTTGCCCGACGGCTCCCGGCTCGCAGCCGGCGAGTGGTGGCCGGAGGACTACCGCGGCGAGCCCCTCGTCTCCTTCGAGGCGCAGAACGCCGCCGGCATCGGGCTCAAGATCGGTGATAAGCTCACCGTCAGCGTGCTCGGCCGCACCATCACGGCCCGCGTCGCCAATCTGCGCACGGTCGACTGGCGCTCCTTCGGCATCAATTTCATCATGGTGTTCTCGCCCAACACCTTCGCCGGCGCCCCGCACACCAACCTCGCCACCGTCACCACCAGCCCCAATGGGGCAGGCACCAGCGACCCGACCCTGATGCGCCGCCTCGCGCTCGACTTCCCGGCCGTCACCGCCGTGCGCGTCAAGGACGCGCTCGAGGCGGTCAACACCATCGTCGCCCAGCTCGCCATGGCGATCCGCGGCGCCTCGGGTCTCGCCATCGCGGCGAGCCTGCTGGTGCTGGGCGGTGCCCTGGCGGCCGGCCAGAGGGCGCGGCTCTATGACGCGATGATCCTGAAGACCCTCGGAGCGACCCGCCGCTTCATACTTTCGTCGTACGCCCTTGAATACGCGGCGATCGGTCTGGTCGCGGCCATCTTCGGCGTCATTGCGGGTACAGCGGCCGGGTGGGGGATCGTCACGCAAGTGATGAGGATCGATTTCGTCAGTGATCCGACCGGTGCGATACTGGCCGCGACTGCAGCAGTCGGTGTTACCGTCCTGTTCGGGCTCGCCGGTACGATAAAAATACTGGCGAAAGCGCCGGCTTCTCATCTCAGGAATTTATGATGACTATCTGAGATCGACTCGCGATAGACATTACAATCCTGTAATTCTGCATGAGTGGGGCGCCGAAATTCTATGCCGGGGCCGGCCTTAACCATGGCCGGCCCTTGTAAGAACCGACAAAGCCCCTCATATTCCCTCCATCGCGACGATCGTGCGCGAGGACGGCTGGCGCTTGCGCGCTTTCCGTCGTCCGAAACTACGTCAGGGGAAACTCAATTTATGAGCAACTTCGACCGCAATGCTCCAGTCTGGGGTGCCGGCCGCGCACAGCAGACCAGCGCCGTCGAGATGGATCAGGGCCTGCGCTCGTTCATGCTCGGCGTCTACAACAACATGGTGAT
>Ga0209256_1000705_pt1 | contig 44446 bp, 46 predicted proteins | sample AraplaCol_mCL_r2_2_FD_184270 | JGI IMG/M metagenome (GOLD analysis project Ga0209256, IMG submission 184270) | Arabidopsis root microbial communities from North Carolina, USA - plate scrape MF_Col_mCL_r2 (SPAdes) (version 3) | ecosystem: Host-associated > Plants > Roots > Endosphere | place...
CGCGATCGAGAAGCCGAGATGTCTCGTGTAAAATTCCAACGCGACGTCGACGTCGTCGACGATATAGCGCACGCTGATGCCGGGCATGATTTCCTCCACTGTCTCTAGAGCGATCCCGCACGACAGTCCCGACGGCGCCAAGCGCTCGTTCGGAGGCAGGGACACGCTGCATTATTTGAATCTGCGCCCAATTCTTCCGAAAATCGAATCCGATCTTTTGGGGCTATGCAGCGATTGTGCCGTGTCGGGTAAAACGGCTCTTCGTCATAGTGTATAAGACTAACCTAAAATATTAGCCGCAACCCACAGCCATCGGATTCTATTACGAAAATTTAATTTATATTTCAGTTTCGGTTCATCTTTTCAGCCCTAGTTTGTTCCCGTGCCAACACGAGGAACCCGACATGAAAAAGATTCTTGCAGCTCTTCTTTCCGCCTCCTTTCTTCTGTCTCCGATGATTGTCTCCCAGGCCAGTGCTGACGATTATCGCCGTCCGCCTGTCGTGCAGAAGCGGGTGATCGTTGAGAAGAAGGTCATCCGGCCGCATTGGAAAAAGGGATACCGCGTCAATGCCAGCGAGCGTCGCCGGTTCTCCGATGTCAACGACTACCGCCGCTATCGGCTGGCGCCTCCGCCGCGCGGTTATCGCTGGGTCCGCGCTGACAATGACTACCTGTTGATCAGCGTCACCAGCGGCATCATCTCCAGCATCATTACCGTCCGTTGATCGCAGATGGATGAGGAAAGAGGACGGATTTGGCTGCCCTCTTTCCAACTGAGGGCAATGAGTATCGATAGGTATCCTCGTTCTCTCCGTCAGTCCTGCGACAGGCGCAGGTGAGGGAGGGGTTGCTCTCGCCGGTGATCGGTTAATCCTGCCGGCGCAAAGGCATTACCCGGTCAGCGATGATGCCGAGAAATCCCTTCGGTTTGCGGGTTTCAGTCTCAGGGTCCGGTGGATACGTCAGCGGATGAAGTCCTTCGATTGTTGGCAAGGGATCGCATTCCTGGCAGATGCAGCGGTAGGATTTGATCGCCGTCGCTTTCATGCTGCCTGCCGGCTCCAACTGGCGAAGGGATCAGGCAGTTTGCGCCAGCGTTCCGGTGCAAACACCGTGGTGTCGACCAGACAGGCGTCGAGTTCCTTCCTGATCCAGGCTTCGTCCATCGGATCGGCGCCGATGAAAACGATTTCCTGGCGGCGGTCGCCCCAGACCGGGTCGAGATAGGGGCCGATGGCGCGCATGAAGCCTGGCTCTTCGGGCCATTGTTCGCGGGGTACGGCCGCCCACCACAGACCCATTTTGCCGGTACGAACGATCGCGCCCGCCTGGCTGATCTCGCCGACATGATGCGGCCGGGTCGCCAGCCAGAAGAAGCCCTTGGCGCGCACCACGCCCGGCCAGCTTCTGTCGAGGAAGGCTTGCAGCTTTGCCGGATGGAAGGGCCGTTTTTCGCGATAGACGAAGGAGCGGATGCCGTATTCCTCGGTCTCCGGCACGTGATCGCGGAAGCCGTGCAGCTCCTTGTACCAGAGTGGATGGGTCTCGGCCTTGTCGATGTCGAAGCGGCCGGTGCCGAGCATTTCGTTCAGCGCCACCCTGCCGAAATCCGCCTCGATCAGCTTGGCATCGGGGTTGAGGCCGGTGACGATCTTGCGGGCGGCGTCGCGCTCTTCCTCGCTGGCCGTGCCGACCTTGTTCAGCACCACGACATCGGCGAATTCGATCTGCTCGACCAGCAGGTCGACGATGGTCCTGTTGTCGCCGTCACCCGCCGTTTCGCCGCGGTCGGCGAGGAAATCGGCTGAGGCATAATCGGCAAGCAGGTTGGCGGCGTCGACGACGGTCACCATGGTGTCGAGCCTTGCGACGTCGGAAAGGCTTTGGCCGTTCTCATCTCGAAATTCGAAGGTGGTGGCGACGGGCAGGGGCTCGGCAATGCCGGTGGATTCAATCAGGAGGTAATCGAAGCGGCCCTGGTCGGCGAGCTGGCGCACCTCGTTCAACAGGTCGTCGCGCAGTGTGCAGCAGATGCAGCCGTTGGTCATTTCGACAAGCTGCTCCTCGGTGCGGGAGAGATTGGCGCCGCCGTCGCGCACCAGCGCCGCGTCGATATTCACCTCGCTCATGTCGTTGACGATGACGGCGACGCGCAAACCTTCGCGATTGGCGAGCACATGGTTGAGCAGCGTCGTCTTGCCGGCGCCGAGGAAGCCTGAAAGCACGGTGACGGGAAGTCTATTGTCCATGGGAACCTCATCGAATTATTAATGTTATATCATTACATGGATTGCGCTGAAAAAAGGCGGAACGGGGGTGTCCGCCTTCTTCCGCTTCAGCTTTCTCCAAAACGTCGCGTGTCCGGCAGGACGCGCAGTGCGGCGCATGACAATCATGCGCCGGAGAGGCAGCCCTTCATGCTGTTGGCGATGCCGCGCATGAGGGTGAAGTAGAGATCGGGGCCGGCCTTCAGCGTCGCCGCTTCGGGGTCGAGCACGCCTGATTTGGCGTGCGTGCCTTCGATGACCACATCGATGAGGCGCGGTTCGAACTGCGGCTCGGCAAAGACGCAGGTGGCGCCGAGTTGCCCGACCTTGCTGTGGATTTCCGAAACACGCTCGGCGCCGGGAATGGTTTCCGGGCTGACGGTGATCGAGCCGGCGACCCGGATGCCGTAGCGATGCTCGAAATACTGGTAGGCATCGTGGAAGACGATGAAGGGCTTGTCCTTGACGGGAGCGACAATGCCCTTGATCTCGGTATCCAACGCATCCAGCTTGTCGTCGAGAGCCTTGGCGTTGCCCTGATAGGTCAGCGCATTGGCGGGATCGGCGGCGACCAGCGTCGTGGTGATCATGGCGGCCATCGCCTTGGCATTCATCGGGTCGAGCCAGAGATGGGTGTCGAAGGCGCCGTGGTCGTGGTGATCGTCGGCAGCATGCGTGGCTTCGGCATCGTGATGTTCGTGACCGGAGGCAGTGTCGTGCTCGTCGCCGTCATCGTGCGCTTCAAAGGCGCCGCCCTCGCGGAAGGGGAGTTTGACGAGGCCGGGCGCTTCATCGAGTGCAGCGATGCTGGCATCCCGGCCGAGCGCCTGCAGTGGCTTTTCGAGAAAGGCCTCGAGGCCGGGACCGACCCAGAAAATCACCTTGGCGTCCTGCAAAGCGCGGGCATTCGACGGCTTCAGACTGTAGGTGTGCGGGGAGGCGGCGCCGTCGACGATCAGTTCCGGTTCGCCGACGCCCTGCATGATCGCCGAAACCAGCGAATGGATCGGCTTGATCGAGGTGACGACGACAGGCGCATCGGCGGCCCGCATCGTTCCGGCAAAGAGCAAGGCGGGGATTGCGACGCCCATGATTGCGAGAGCCGGTATTTTGAAGGCCAAGACTTTGAGAAATGGCCCCAGGGCACGTTGCATCAGTGTGCTTCCCTTGAATTACAATTGTTATGTTATTACATCAATTGCGTTATGCTATAACGTGTGCAATAGCAGGACGCAACAGCACTTTCGGAAAATTTGATGCTCTCTCCCGCAAAGACCCTCGGTAGTGTCAGGGCCGAACCGCTGGTTTCGCTTGAAAATGTCGGCGTTCTCCGCAATGGCCGCTGGCTGGTGCGCGGCGTCGATTTTTCCGTCTCGCGCGGCGAGATCGTTACCCTGATCGGGCCGAACGGCTCCGGCAAATCGACGAGCGCCAAAGCGGCAATCGGCGTGCTGAAGCCCGACGAGGGCAGGGTGGAGCGCAAGGCCGGCCTCAAGGTCGGCTATGTCCCGCAGAAGCTGTCGATCGACTGGACCCTGCCGCTTTCGGTGCGTCGGCTGATGACGCTGACCGGCCCGCTGCCCGAGCGCGACATGCTCTCGGCGCTCGAATCCGCCGGCATCGCCCATATGCTCGATGCCGAAGTGCAGCATCTTTCCGGCGGCGAATTCCAGCGGGCGCTGATGGCACGCGCCATTGCCCGCAAGCCGGATCTGCTGGTGCTCGACGAGCCGGTGCAGGGGGTCGATTTCTCCGGCGAGATCGCCCTCTACGATCTCATCAAATCGATCCGCAACGCCAGCGGCTGCGGCATTCTGCTGATCTCGCACGATCTCCACGTCGTCATGGCCGAGACCGACACCGTCATCTGCCTCAATGGTCATGTGTGCTGCCGCGGCACGCCCGAATCCGTCAGCCGCAGCCCGGAATATGTGCGCCTGTTCGGCAGCCGGGCGGCGCAGACGCTGGCCGTCTACAGCCATCATCACGATCATACGCATCTGCCGGATGGGCGCGTGCAGCATGCGGACGGCACGGTCACCGATCATTGCCACGCCGATGACGGGCATCACGCGCATGACGGCGGCCATGCGCACGACCACGGGCATGACGGGCATGACCATGGGCATGCCGGTGATGGCCACACGCATCCGCACGCCCATGAGCATGCGGCGGGAGATCGCCATGCTTGACGATTTCTTCGTGCGCGCCATCCTTGCCGGCGTCGGGCTGGCGCTGACGACGGGGCCGCTCGGCTGCTTCATCATCTGGCGGCGCATGGCCTATTTCGGCGATACGATCGCCCATTCGGCGCTGCTGGGCGTCGCATTGTCGCTGCTCTTCGAACTCAATCTGACACTGGCCGTGTTTGCCGTCGCCGCCCTCGTATCGGTGCTGCTGCTGTTCCTGCAGAAGCGCCAGGCGCTGTCGGCCGATGCGCTGCTCGGCATCCTCTCGCATGCGACCCTTGCGATCGGCCTCGTCATGGTCGCCTTCATGAGCTGGGTGCGGATCGATCTCATCGCTTTCCTGTTCGGCGATATCCTTGCCGTTTCCACGACCGACATCGCGCTGATCTGGGGCGGTGGGCTCTTCGTTCTCGTGGCAATGGCCTGGCTGTGGCGGCCGCTGCTGGCGGCGACCGTCAATGCCGAGCTCGCCGAGGCCGAGGGGCTGAAGCCGGAGCGGGCGCGGCTGTTCTTCATGCTGCTGATGGCCGTCGTCATCGCGATTGCCATGAAGATCGTCGGCATCATGCTGATCACCTCGCTGCTGATCATTCCGGCGGCTGCGGCGCGGCGCTTCTCGTCGACGCCTGAGGTCATGGCGGTGCTCGCCTCGCTGATCGGGGCCATCGCCGTCGTCGGCGGGCTGTTCGGTTCGCTCACCTACGACACGCCCTCCGGCCCCTCGATCGTGGTTGCGGCGCTGATCCTCTTCATGCTCAGCCTGCTTCCCCTCAGGCGCCATCGCGCGGTCATGCAAGGACAAGGCTCATGACGACACCGCAATTGACCAAGAACCAGTCGCTTGTTTTCGATGTGCTCGAAAAGGCCGATGGGCCGCTCAGCGCCTACACCATTCTCGACAAGCTGCGCGATCACGGTTTTCGCGCGCCGCTGCAGGTCTACCGGGCGCTGGAGAAGCTGCTCGAATATGGCGTCGTGCACCGGCTTGAAAGCATCAACTCCTTCGTCGCCTGCGCCCATCCCGGCGACGACTGCCACAGCCACGGCATCGTCGCCTTCGCGATCTGCGAAAGCTGCGGCCAGGTGATGGAGTTCCACGACCATGAAGTCGACCATCGGCTGATGGCCTGGGTGCGCGGCCAGAAGTTCAAGCCGGAAAAGACGACGATCGAGATCCGCGGATTGTGCGAGGCCTGTGCGGCCTGATTGGAGCGGGTTGCGGCCGTTTCCCGATGCGCCACGTCTGGTGAGAACGCCACCCACCTCATTCCTGCAACACAGGAGCAATCGCGTGACGAAAACCGACCTCTCCGACCGCTACCGCGATTACATTGCCTGCCTGAACAGCCAGGACTGGCAGAAGCTAGGGCAATTCGTCGACGACGGCGCGATCCATAACGGCCGGCGGCTTGGGCTGTCGGGTTACGTCGCCATGCTCGAGCGGGATTTCGATGAGATTCCCGATCTCCATTTCAATGTCCTGATGCTGATCGCCGACCCGCCTTACGTCGCTTGCCGGTTGGGCTTCGACTGCACGCCGAAGGGAAAATTCCTCGACCTCGAGGTCAACGGTAGGCGCGTTGCCTTCAGCGAGAACGTGATCTACGAATTTCGCCACGGAAAGATCGTCGAGGTCTGGTCGGTGATCGACAAGGTGGCAATCGAAGCTCAGCTTCGAGGCGAGAGGTGATTGCACGGTCTTGCGGTTTGCCGACCTTGGTGGGTTCTGACGGAACGGTGGCGGAGATGGGTTGATCGCGTCGACCATAAAATTCTTCTGCAGGTGGCAAATTGGCGAAACGAACCGGCCGTTTCCCGGGATGAAAACGGCGCGGTCTTCGGGCCAGTCAGAAAGAGATATCGAGCCCTGACCGAGAAACACCAGGGGACATTGACGTCGCCGCCAGCTCGAGCAAGGGCAAAATCGGTGGCAGGTTGCGGTAAATTCGACGAAGAATTGTGTGCCCGACGGGCAGCTCCGCGAGCGTTTGGTGTAAGAATCGGAAACACTTTGTGACTAAGTGTCTCCAAAAGCAGCGTTTTTCGACTTGCTGCGCGCGACGACATGACGGATATTGTTTAAACGTTGAGGAAGCCGTCATGATCAGAATGATTGAAAACCCTGCCGAGCTGGCGGGCGAAGATATCACCGGCAAATATATTCTCCGGAAGCTGAACTATCATTGGTTCGCTTACGGCAAGGCAGCTATCGTGACCGCTTGCAAGGGAACGATCCTGCATCTCGAACGGGAAGAGACGGTCTATTCCGAGCGCTGGGGTCGCCGCGCCTATACGGGCAGCGGCAAACGTTATCCCGGCGGCATCTGTCCCATTTCGGCGGTCGCTTGCGTCTGCGATACACCTGACGACGTCAATGCCGTCATCCAACTGGATGTCGAAGCGCAGGACGAATTCTATCAATTGATCGCCAAGGCCGAAGCCAGGGTTCAGGCTCTTGCCTCTTCCTCACGGAACAGCCAGTTTCTCGAAGCCGCCGAATAAGGCACTCTTCCGCGAAATCGGGCTGGGCCGTCATTTCGAGGCGTCGGGGATCGATGCGAGGTCTCCACTGGAGTGGCTACGGCAGCTATTGGCCCGGCTGCGATTAGTCGATGCCGGCAATACCCGACCAGACTCTATATAGCACTTCGGAATCCCGAAATTGGTTGCGGCATTGAAATCATTGGCTGTTTCTCTCCGTCCACACCTCACGAAACGCCGCGAATTTCGGAATCCCGAAGCGGCGTTTTTCTTGATTGGATTGCCAATGGCAACAACTCTGTGGCGCGTCACCCGATCTGCTTGAGATCGCGGGCGAAGCGTTGCCAGTTGGCGACGTAGTTTTCCGCCGAGCGGCGGATGGCTCCGATTGCCGCTTCGTCGAGCGTGCGCAGGACGCGGGCGGGTGCTCCGACGATCAGGGAGTTGTCTGGGAATTCCTTGCCTTCGGTGACCAGTGCATTGGCGCCGACGAGGCAGTTGTTGCCGATTTTCGCACCGTTGAGGATGGTGGCGCCCATGCCGACCAGCGCGTTGTCGCCGATGGTGCAGCCGTGGAGAATGGCGTGATGGCCGATGGTGCAGCCTTTGCCGATCGTCAGCGGGAAGCCCATGTCCGTATGGGCCATCACGCCCTCCTGGATGTTGCTGCCTCCGCCGACGGTGATCTTCTCGTTGTCGCCGCGCAGCACTGCGCCGAACCAGATGCCGACATTCTCGCCGAGCTCGATTCGGCCGATGATGTTGGCATCCGGTGCGATCCAATAGAGGCCGGCGGCGGGCAGTTTCGGCGTCGATCCGCCGAGCGCATAGACGGGCATGACTCTCTCCTCAGACGACCTCGACCGATAGGGTGGCGATACCGTCGATGCCGCAATAGATATGATCGCCCCTGGCGACTGCGCCGACGCCGGCGGGCGTGCCGGTCATGATGATATCGCCGGGCGCCAAGGTGAAAAGCTTCGACAATTCGGCGATGATCTCCGGCACCTTCCAGATCATCTGGTTGAGATCATCGTCCTGAACGCGTTTGCCGTTCTGTTCCAGCCAGATCTTTGCCTGCGTGGGGTGGCCGAGGCGACTGGCCGGAACGATCGACGAAACGGGGGCGGAATGTTCGAAAGCCTTGCCGACTTCCCAGGGACGGCCGAGCTTCTTTGCCTCGCCCTGCAGATCGCGGCGGGTGAAATCGATGCCGACGGCATAGCCGTAGATGCAGTCGAGCGCATCCGCGGCCTGAATGTTCGCGCCGCCGGATTTCAGCGCCAGCACACATTCGACCTCGTAATGCACGTCTGATGACAGCGACGGATAGGGAAAGGCGTGGCCCGCCGGCAGCAGGTTGTCGGCATTCTTCTGGAAGAAGAAGGGTGGCTCGCGGCTGGGATCATGGCCCATCTCGATCGCATGGTCGGCATAGTTGCGCCCGACGCAATAGACGCGGCGCACCGGAAAACGCTCGGCGCTGCCTTCCACCGGCAGCAGTACCGGTGCGGGACGCGGAATGACGGTGGCGGGATGGGGCATGGGCGGGCTCTTCCTGTTTTCGACTCTTGCGCCATCTTAGACGGAAAACGTCGCGCCGGGAAAGCATCCCTGGCGCCCGGATCGGGTGCATTGACGCCGTCACGGTCGCGGGTTAACCTTGGCCATGAGCAGGATTTTTGCAGTTTCGACCAAGTCTACGACCACCGCGCCGCGGTGGGTGGTGGACGCGTGAACTGAATTCCGTTCATCGCTGCTGAGACCAACCCGCCGGAAACGAGCGGGTTTTTTGTTCCCGCCCGTGTCCCGCATTCGAGGACGAGATCGTGGACGATATCCAGAAACATATTCTCGCGGAGCGGGCGCTGGCCGCTGCCCGCCGCTGTGTCGCCAGCCGCTTTGCCGGGGCTGCTTTCACCTATGTGGCGGGTTCCATCATGCGCGGCGAAGGGACTGCGTTTTCCGATATCGATCTGGTCGTCGTCTTCCCGTCGCTGGAAAGAGCCTGGCGGGAATCGTTCACTGAGGACGGCTTCCCGGTCGAGGCCTTCGTCCACGATGCGCAGACGCTAGCGCATTATCTTCATCGGGATGCTGACAGCGGCTATCCGATCATGGTCAACATGGTGATGACAGGCTGCATTTTGGGACCGGATATCGACAGCGCCCGCCTCATCCAGGCAAAGGCGGCGGATATTCTGGCGGCAGGGCCCAAGCCTCTTGCCGGGGCAGACTATGACATGCTGCGCTATCAGGTCACCGATCTGGCCGATGACCTGCGCGGCGCCCGCCCGCCCGAAGAGGTCGCCGCTATCGCCGCACTGCTCTACCAGAAGCTCGCCGATCTGATCCTGCTCGGGCGCGGCGCATGGAGCGGCCGCGGCAAGTGGGCGCCGCGTGTCCTGAAGACGCTCGATGCACAACTGGCGGCCGAATTCGACGCGGCGTTCAGGCTGGCGGGGCAGGGCGACGGCGCCCGGTTGCTGGCCCTTGCCGACCGCGAGCTCGCCCTGCATGGCGGCCGCTATTTCGACGGGTACCGGCAGAACGCGCCGCTGGAAGCGCGCCGCCTGGAATAATTTGGTATCGGTCACGTTGCCGCATTTTGAAAATTGGATGAAAGATGTTTGAGAATGAGTTCAAAGGTGTCTTGCAGTCTGCCGTGAGGCGCACCGCCAGATTGCTTCTCAGACCTCCGGTGGAAGGGGATGCCGATTTCCTGATCCGGCTTTTTTCGCGGCCGGAACTGGTCGCACACCGACCGGTGCCCCGGCCTGATACGCCGGAGGAAAGTGCTGCGCGGCTCGCGCGCGATATCGGGCATTGGAAAGATCACGGGTTCGGGCGTTGGGCTGTTGAGTCAGACGGCGCGCTGATAGGGTTCGGCGGCGTCACTGTTTCCACGGAATTCGATGGCCTCAACCTTTCATATCATCTGCAACCTGAAAGCTGGGGCCATGGCTATGCCACGGAATTGGTCAGGGAATCCCTGACATTTGCATTCGACGATCTGCAGGCCGATCGCGTGATCGGATTGGTTCGCACCGCCAACACCGCGTCAAGACGCATTCTCGAAAAATGTGGCTTCGCCTTCGAGTGCGAGGTGATGTTGCACGGCGCGCCGACCAACATGTACGCCTTCGGCAGTTTCCGGACTTAAGCGGCAAGCGCCGATCGCATCCGCACAAGCGTTCACGCTCGCGAGGTCATCCAGACACCCACCATTGTCACCGCCAATCCGACGAACATCGTTGCCGTCAGCGGCTCGGAAAACAGGGCCCAGGCCCATAACATGGTGACGGGTGGGCTGAGGTAGATTGCGGCGCTGACCTGCGCCACCGGGAAAAGTCGAAGACTGGTGTAATAGACCGAATAGGCGGTAAAGGTTGCGATCAGCACGAGCCATGTCATGCCGATGGCGAAATCGATGGTCATCGGCGGGATCATATTGCCCTGCATGAAGGCGCAGAACGAAAACAAGGCCGAGCCGGTCAGGGTCTGGATGCAAAGGCTCTGATGGACAGGCATGTGCTCGTCGCGCCGCCGTCTGTAGAGAACCGAGGCGAGGGCGAAAATCAGCATCGAGCCGGCCGTCAGCCCATAGGCCCAGAGCGGGGCCTGGCCGAAGCTCAGGCTTTCGAGCGAAACGAGCAGAACGCCCACCACGGCGATCGTCGTCCCCAGCCATTGCCGCAATGTCAGCCGTTCGCCCAGGAGCGGTTGCGACAGGCACGCAATCGCCAGCGGCAAGAGGTCGGAAATCAGTGCGACCAGTCCCGTCGGCACGCGCTGCTCGATGGCGAGAGCGAATCCACCGAGATAGAGGAAGACCGACATCACGCCGAACAGCATTTGCCCCAGCACACTGCGCAGATGCATCCTTGGCCCGATGGTCAGCGCGAAGGGCAGCAGTATCAGTCCCGACAGAAGGGTGCGCCAGAACAAGACCAGAATGACGCTTGCCCCCTCGCTGGCGTAGCGGATGCCGACGAAACCGGAACTCCAGCTGATCACCAGAAGTGCCGCGAGCACGGGCCAGAGGAGAGGGTGTCGTCGCGGCTCGGGCCGGACGATTGATTGATCTGTCATGGCATACTCATTTCGATAACGTTCTGCTCTGACATAGGTCAGGCCAGGTGTCATCGCACATGACAAATTTCGATCGTGACATGACAAGACGCTCGCTTTATCGATGGCGACTTGTCAGGCCGACCAGCTCCATGCATAGATTTTGCGACACAGTGAGCAGAGGGCGCCGCCGTGACCGAACTCAACAGCCGACGATTGGAAATAGACGCGTTGCGGGTCCTGTGGTCCGTTCGCCGTCATGGTGGAGTCACCCGCGCCGCCGAGGCGCTCGGTCTGTCGCAATCGGCCGTCAGCCATAAGATCAAGCGGCTCGAGGTCAGCCTCGATTGCGATTTGCTCAGCCGCAAATCAGGCTCGGCCATGTTCACCGCCGCCGGAGAGGACTTGCTGGATTATGCCGAACGTATCCTTGGCCTTCATGACGAAGCGCTTCTCAGCCTGACGAAAACGCCGCTCGCCGGGCGCATCGCGCTGGGGCTGACCGAGGACACGACCTGCACGGACCTTGCCCGCATATTGGGCCGGTTTCGTCGTCTCCATCCTGATGTCGCGGTGCGCACCAAGGTCAGAATGAGTCTGGTTCTCAGGGGGATGCTGGAGCGGGGCGAGCTCGATGCTGCGATCGTGCAGATCTTTGCCCACGAGGTTCGCCCGACCGATATCGTCCTTTTCCGGGAGCAGCTCTACTGGGTGAAGCATGCGGACTTGCCTCTGCCGCCGAGTGGTCCCATTCCATTCCTGTCTTTTGACGACGAATGCTTCTATCGCCAATGGGCGCTTGATATCGGGCAGGACGGCGACACGCTGCTCGAGACGGTGTTCGAATGCGCCAGCGCCGCCGGAATCGTCTCGGCGGTCACATCCGCCCTGGGTGTGGCGCTTCTGAACGGGCGCCACCTGCGCCCCGAGATGAATATCATCACCAACCGCCTGCCCACACCTCCCGCCCTGGCCTATGTGGTGCGCCGCGCCCGAAAGGCGCGAAATCCGGCGCTCGATACGCTGGTCGCCGAAATCGAGAATGAAGTCAGCCGTTACGGCGGCCTGACTTTGGCGAGCTGACGGGTCGGGACATGCCCAGCGCATCGACCCGAAAATCGGAATCGATTTTCGGAAAGCACGATGCGAGGATTGAAAGTGCTAGAGCGTCCTTTCTGCGTCCGAAGGGGCACGCGGCGCGCTAGCCGAGAGCGCTTTGCGCGGCGCATATCCTGTCGATCAGGGCATCAAGTTCACCTTTTGGCGGACGGCTTTTGGCCAGGCGCTGTTTGAGGTGCATGATCGGCTCAGCCAGGATTTTATCCAGGCTCTCGGCACAGGTGAAGTCACCCGCCACGCGCTTGACCTTCGAATTGTCGAAGATGGCCGTCCAGGCCTTGTCGCCGACCAGCGGGCCTCTCCAATCCGGATTGTACCTGATCAGGGTGTCGGTCGGTACGTGGACGATCTTGGCTTCTACGCCCAGCAATCTTGCAATCGTCTTCTGGATATCGTCCCAGATGTGGGCGCGATCGGAGGTGATGTGGAAAATCTCGCCGAGCGCTGCTTTCTTGCCGAAAAGCCCGACGAAAGGCACTGCGAAATCGACGGAGCGGGTCAGTGTCCAGGGCGTGTGGCCATCGCCCGCCACGATGGTGGGTTCGCCGTCCAGCATGCGTCTCGCCATGACGTCGCTATCGCCCATCATGATCGGCAGGCCGGTGCGAACGGTGTGGCTGGGGCGGATGATCGTCCAGGCCAGATTGCTGGACTTCTTGAGCAATTCCTCGCAGGCGATCTTGGCCTGGCTGTAGGGCCAGTAGGGATTGATCGCCGGCGTCTCCTCGGTGATCACGTAGTGACGCGGCGGCTTTTCATAGACCGAGGCCGAAGAGATGAAAATATACTGACCGCAATTGCCCGCAAACAGCTCGATGTCGCGCGCCACCTGATCGGGCGTGAAGGCGATGAATTGGCATACGACATCATAATTGGCCCTGGCGAGATCCGCATAGGCGGTCGACCCAAGTTCACCGACGATCGAGGTCACCCCCGCAGGCAATGGGTCGCTTCTCAAGCCGCGATTAAAGACGCTGACATGATGGCCCTCAGCAACGGCGCGGTCGACGCAGGGATAGGAAATCTGGCCGGTGCCGCCAATGAAAAGAACTTTCAAAGCCATGAGTGACCTCGGGGTCTATGGGCGGGATCTGGTGATCACCCTTCATAGCGCGAAAGAACGTAATCGTCTCCCGCAAATCTCGTGCACCGAAGATTGCGCCGCGAGCGGGGTCGCGTTGAGCCGAAAGCCGTCACTGATCGCCTGCCGTACAAGTGGCCATCATTCCCCACCATCGCCCACCAGCGCATCCCGCACGATCGCGTAGTAGGCGGCAAGCTCGGGGATATCAGCGGCCAGCCTGTCGAAGGCGGGGTCGGCTGGCGCAAGTGTGCCGGCATATTTCGTCTCGATGAAAGCCTGGTGGGCGGCAAGCGCTTCAGCATCGGCTTTGTGCACGACGGTATAGACCGGTGAGGGCACGGTGCGGCCCTTGACGATGATGCGGTCGAGTTCGACGACGGTGTAGGTATCGGCGACCAGCCTGGCGGTTTCCTCGCCGAGCAACAGGGCGACGCCATAATTCTTCGAGGCGCCTTCGAGGCGGGAGGCGAGGTTGACGCTGTCGCCGAGGCAGGAGTAGTCGAAGCGGCGGGTCGAGCCCATATTGCCGACGATGCATTCACCGGTGTTGATGCCGACGCCCATCTTCAGCACATGCGGCTTGTCGCCGCGTATCGCCGCCTCCCGCTCCAGCTGGCTGTTCAGCCTCGATATCGCCGCCTGCATGGCAAGCGAGGTGCGCACCGCATGGAGCGCGTGGTCGGGATCGTCGAGTGGCGCGTTCCAGAAGGCCATGATGCAATCGCCCATATATTTGTCGATCGTGCCGCCGTGATCCATCACCACGTCGGAGAGCGGCGTCAGCAGCCGGTTGATCAGGCCGGTCAGTTGCTCCGGATCGTCCTTCAGCGTCTCGGCGATGGTGGTGAACCCCCGCACATCGGAAAACAGCACCGAGAGCGTGCGCCGCTCGCCGCCGAGCTTCAGCTGCGAGGGATCGTTCGACAGGCGGCGGACCAGATCGGGCGAGATATATTGGGCGAAGGCGCGAATGATCTGCCGCTTGTTGCGGCGCTCCTCGGCATAATCGAAGGCCGCCTGGCCGAAGGCGACCGAGACATAGGCGACGACTGGGCCGAGCGGCGAGACGAAGACATGGGCAAAGCGCATGCCGGCAAAACTCGCTGCCGCGAAGGCGATGAGTGCGGCGGCGCTGGCGACGATCGTCAGCCATCCCGTCGAACGCCAGACGGTGGCGGCGGCCAGCAGCACCGAGATCAGAATGCAGGCGGCGACCAGCGGCAGACGAGCCTCCGTGATCGACAGGCCACGGCGGATATTGTCGTAGATCGTCGCCTGGATCTCGACGCCGGAGACGAGCTTGCCGGTATGCACGGTATAGGGCGAGGCAAAGGCATCGACGCCGCCCTTGTCGATCGCAGGTGCATTCTGCAGGCTGAGGCCGACGAGCACGACGCGGTCCTTGAAATAACCCGGCGGCAGCAGATTCTCGGGGTCGAGCGCCTGGTAGTAGGAGACCGTCGGATAGGAGCGGGCCGGGCCGAAGGACTGGATGAGCCGGCCGGAGGGCAAGGCTATGTTTGCTGCTCCCGACGCCGTCTTCATCAGCATGGCGGCAAAACCGTCCTCATAGCCTGGAATGCGCCGGAACGTGCCGTCGCCGCTGAGATCGATGGAGGCGATGCCGGTCACCGCACCCGCTTCGGTCAGCTGCGGCAGCGGCGTGGCGCGGATCAGCTGCGAGGCCTGCGGCGTTTCGATCAGCGTTTCATCGCCGGCGAGCACGACATCGGGGCCGACGGCCTCGGTGATTGCCGCATCATTGTCGGGGTTCGACGGTTCGGCCATGATGATGTCGAGGCCGATGACACGGGCGCCGGCCGCGCGCAGCTGCCTGACGAGTTCGGCATGCAGGCTGCGCGGCCAGGGCCATTGCGCATTGATATCGGCAAGCGATGGCTCGTCGATGGCGACGATCACGGGTCCGCCGGGTGGCGGGCGCGGATCGTCGACGGTCGAGAGATAGTCGAAGCTTCTGAGCTCGAGCAGCGACCAGGCGGGCAGGCGCGACAAGAGCGAGATGGCGACCAGCGTTGCAAGCGCCAGCACCAGCAGCCTGAGATGACGGCTTTCGGCTTGCCGGCTGGCGGGTCCGACCTGCCGAGGCTTGTCCTGCGCCTGCATCAGAAGCGGACTTTGAGCGTGCCCTTGAAGGCGCGGCCCCAGCCGGGTACGCCGGGCGTCAGCTCGAAATCCTCGTCGAGCAGGTTATAGGCGGCCGCCTCCAGCGCGATGCGCTTGTCCAGGGGTTCCCAGATCAGGTGGGCGTCGAGGCTCCAATAGTCGTCGAGCTTGGTGCCGAGATCGTCGCCGTCGCGTTCGCCGATATAGTTGGCCGCCACCGTCGCCTTGACCTTGGCCTCATTGACCCAGGTCAGGGCGATCTGGCCGGAATTTTTCGGAATGAATGGAAGCGAGCCGCCGTAGTTCGGCTCCAGCGGGTCCTTGTTCTCCGACTCCATGTAGGCATAGGTGGCGGACAGGCCGAAGCCATAGCCGAGGGCGACGTTGGCGGTGACGGCGGCGCGGTCGATGCTGCCGCGTGACAGCGGCAGGCTGTCGGCTGCCGGAAGCGAGATCAACGGAAAATCGATCGAGAAATCATGCAGTTCCTGGTGCTGGTATTCGACCGAGGTGAAGAAGCGGTCGGTCCACTCTGCATCCCATTGCAGCGCCACCGTATCGCTATAACCTTCGATGCCGACCGAAAACTGGTTCGGCTGCAGGCCGAGGATGCCGACCGGGGCAAGGGTCGGAACGCCGGTGTCGACGCTCTGGCGCATGAAGGCGGCGCGCAGCCAATGGTTCTGGACGGGCGCCCAGGCAAGGCCGAAGCGCGGCTCCAGCCGGCTGACATCGACGCCGTCGCCTGACATGCGGGTGCCGAACAGCGCATATTCGCCCTTCAGATCAGGCGTGATCTCGTGCAGCACGTCGAGATAGGCGCGGGCAATGTCGACGCGGTTGTCGGCCTCCGTGGGGCCGAGCGTCGTGCCGTCGAGGAAGCCCGGAACGATATCCTCGATGTGGAGGAAGCTGCTGTTGTGGGTATCGATCCAGCCGCCCTCGATGCCATAGCGGAAGGTCATGGGTCCCGCGCCGATATCGTGGTTGAGGGCGGCGACATAGGTCTTCGAGCTCTGGTCCTGGCTGATCTGTCCGAAAGGGCGGATATCGGTGCCGGGACCGCCAAGGAACGGCACCGTCTCCCAATCGAACGCTAGTTCGTCGGTGGTCTTCGTTCGCGTGCCGGAATAGAGCAGCGCTGCATTCAGCACGTTTTCATAGCCGAATGTGTGGCTCCAGCCGATGCCGGCATTGGTCGTCGTGATGATGTCGCGCCGGGTCTGATAAAGCGGCAATTCGTCGGGTGCCAGAGGGAAGCCGAGCAGGGGAATGAACAGGCCGTCGTTCAGAATGGTCGACAGCTGGGAATTGCTGCTCAATGTGTCGAGGTCGAAATCGCGTTTGGCGCCATTGAAGTAGGCGACGACGCGGTCATCCGGGGTAATCGTCGCTGTGAGATAACCGTTGCCGCTGAGGATCTTGTTGTCGGTGGAGAAGCCGCCGAAATCCGTATAGTCGCCGTCGCGGGCGATCTCCTCCCAGTTCAGGTTGCCGTAGAAGCTGAGCGGGATGGTTTCGTTGGAGAAGCCCTGGATTTCTGCCTCGCCGATGCGTCTGGTATGGCCGTCGACGCTGTTGATGCCGCCGCCGAGCGAACCTTCGATGAAAGGAGTGCGCAGAAGCGTGGCCGAGCGCGAACGGCCCGACAGCATATGCGGATCGAGCAGCAGGCCCTGGAAGAGCGAGGAGAAGCTCGACGTGTTGAGGCGGTACTGGCTGATATTGTCGTCGCCGAAATCAGTCGCATTGCTGAAGGGAAAGATGCTGCCCTTGATCGACTGGTCGGTATAGCCGCTGCCTTCGAAGGGACTGAAGACCGCATCGCCATAATAGCGGCCCCAAGCGTCCAGGCCCTGGAGGCGGAAGGCGTTGTTCAGGGTCGAGCCGGCGTCCTGGTTGGCGCCGAGCGCGCTGTAATCGCCGCCGCGCGCCCTTGAGCGGCGGAGAAACTCCTGGGCGTTGCGGATCGCGCCGTCGGCGTCGTAATCGTCGATATCGACGGCAGTGCGGAAGGAAGAGATGACGGGATCGTTCTTGTCGAGCCTGTCGGCATTGTCGACCGCTTGCTCGGAGGGGAGACGGTCGCCCTTTTCGTAGTGGGCGGCGGCAAGCATCAGCTGCGACTGCGAATGCGCCGGATTGGCGGTGCTGGCCGCCAGCAAGTCCGCCAGCGCCTTGTCGCGCTCGCCGGTCTGCAGGTAGTAGCGGCCGCGGGCGAGGAGAGCGATGTCGTAGGACGGATCGACGGCGAGCGCTGTGTCGATCTCGCGCTTGGCATCCTTCATCCTGGATTGGTCCAGGTACAGGATGGCAAGATTGCCGTGGGGAACCGGGTCCTGCGGATCGAGCGCGATCGCCTTCAGGAAGGCCGCCTCGGCCTCGCCATTGGCATCGCGGGCGCTCTGCAGCAGGCCCAGCGAGTTCAACGATCCCGATGCCCCGGGCGCAAGCTCGATGGCGCGGTTCAGATCGGCGAGGGCGCCGTCGATATCGCTTTCATAGCTCGCCTTGTAGGAGGCGCGCGCGGCAAGGGCGATCGGATGGTTGGGATCGAGCGAGAGGGCGCGGTTCACGGCCTCCTGCATCTGGGCGCGGTCATCGATCAGCTGCGCCAGTTGGGCGCGGATTGCGGGTAGGGTGGGATCGTCGGGAAAACGCTTCTCTGCTTGGCTGATCACATCGAGAGCGGCGCGCGGGTTTTCTAGGAAGCCGGCGGTGTAGGCCTTCATGATCGCGCCATAGGGACCGACGGCAGCCGACGGCGGTTTTTCGACATGGGCGGGATCGGCAAGCGAGCGGGCGAAGTAAGCGCCATACTGCGCCATGTTCCGGCGGTTGGCGTCGAGATGCGGCAGTGCCGTCGCAAACAGCCTTGCGGCTTCGTCGTAACGTTTTTCGGAGCCGGCGATCGTGGCATCGATCAGGTCGACGCGCGCCTTCTGGGCGGTCGTCAGCTTGCGGCTCCGAACCTGCTGAAGCGTCTCTGCGGCGACCTGCCGGCCGTCGAAGGCGCTCTGCACTTCGGCAAGCTCCAGCCAGTCCTCGGTTGTGCGACGCTCCGGCGGCAATGCCAGCAGCCGGCGGCGCTCGTCGGCCATGCGGCCTGCCGGCAGCGGCGAGGTCGGCATCAGGCCGAAGCCGTCTCGCAGGTTCAGGTAAAACAGCATCTGCTCGCGATCGTCGGGCGTGACGATAACGAGCTTGCGCGGCGCCTGACCGATGGTGGCGACGGCGCCTTCACCTTCGCTCACTTCGACGCTGCCCTGTGGGTTGCTGAGCGCGACGCGGCCCTCGAGCACGATCATCGAGGTCTTGTCGCCCTCGACCGTCATGGTCCAATCGGTGCCGCGGATGGCGGCTGCGGCCGCCGGCGTTTCCACCGTCAGGCCTTGGCCGCCGCGCTCGGCGCGCGCCCAGATCGTTCCTGATTGCAGCTCCAGCGTCGTGTCGCCGCTTGCGGCCATCTTCTTGACCTGTAGCGAGGAATTGCGGCCGAGGCGAACCTGGGTGTGATCGGAAAAGACGATGGCGAGCTGGCCGTTGGCATTGGTGCGCAGCACGTCGCCAGTCAGCAGATCCTGATGGATGTCGACGACGCGCCAGTTCGACACGTCGATGAAGCGGACCTCCTCGCCGGTCTTGCGGGCGATGACGGATCCGGCGACCGGTGTTGCACGTTGCACCGGGTCGGCCGCCGCCGGGGAAAAGCCCGGCACGACAAGCGTAAGCGCCACCCCGGCGCGACAGATGTTTTTCCAGCGACCCAGCATGACCCCAACCCCAAACCCCACTTCCCCTTTGTCCATGTAGAAAAGAAAAGTCAAGCGCGTTGCACACGTGTTCTTGAATTCGCTGTGAAGTGTAATATCAGGGAAACACTTTTGGGGTGGAGTATTCAGGTGAGTGAATTCGAGAGTGCAACTGAACTTATGCCAAGCGAACCGTCGACAGGTGACATTGGCGCCGGTTATTTCGACCACATCAAGAAAATCAATGATATATTCTATGATCAGATCAAGATCTCCGATCAGAAGGCTGCCTATATCTTTACTTTCATGCTGGCCTTCCTGGTGAGCTCTAGCGAGGTGAGGGCAGTCTTCAGCCCGGCTCGCTACGCGAATGGGGCGCCAGGGAGCATGTTGTTCTCGGGCCTGCTTGCTGCCGCTTCGGTCTTTTCCATCCTGTCGGCGATCCTCGTCGTGCTGCCTCGCCGTTTGGACAGCTCGACCTCGCTGTTCTGGGGCGCATGGCACAACCACCGCGATCTGTTCTTCGAGGCGGCGCTGCGGCGAGACGAACGCTATCTTTTCGACCAATATCTCGAAAACGCCAACATCCTCTCCGCCATCGCCCGCAGCAAATACCGCTGCGTTACCTTCGCGTTCCGCGGGCTGATGGTGAGTGTGATCGCCTATGTGCTGCTGTTGGTGGCGGTGTGAGCGCATCAAGTCTGATGCGGACGCTTTGGCCGGGCATGCCGCAACATGCCCGGCTGCTTTCAGCCATCAACTTCGAGGACGAGCTCCAGTTCGATCGGCAGGCCGAGGGGCAGGCTGGCGACACCGAGCACGACGCGGCCTGAGAGCTTTTCCTCGCCGAAGACAGCAAGCAGCATTTCGGATGCTCCGTCGGCCACCTTCGGATGGTCGCGGAAATCACCTTCGGTCGCGATGTAGACGCCGAGCTTGACGACTCTGGCGACCCTTTCCAGCGAGCCCAGATAGTCCCTGGCGGCCGCAAGCGCGCTCAGCGTTGCCGTTTCGGCCGCCTTCCTGCCGTCTTCGACCGTCAGGGCACCGCCGACGCGGCCGATATAGCGGGGCTCATGACCGACGACGGGCAGCATCCCGCTGAAGAAGACCAGATTGCCGGTCCTTGTCGCTTCGACATAGGCGCCGAAGGGCGTCGGCGGCGGGGGAAGGGTGATGCCGAGTTCCTGCAGCCGTCGTTCCGCGCCGGCTGCCTGCGCTTTTGCATGGTTTACCATTTGCCCAGATGTGCGCCGCCGTCGACGTGCAGCACCTCCCCGGTTACGCGCGGCGCTTCGGTCAGGAAGATGACAGCGTCGACGATCTCCTCGACGTTGGATATGCCTGTTATCGGCGACAACGTCTTCAGGAAATCCTTCGGATTGTCCTTGTGCAGCGGCGTGTCCACCACGCCGGGAGCCACAATGTTGAAGCGAATTTTCTCGTTTGCATATTCCATCGCCAGGTTCTTGGAGATGGCGTTGATGCCGCCCTTGGTCATCATCGACACCGAGGCGGAGAAGCCGGCGATCGGATGATCGGTCAATGGCGTGGTGATGCTGACGACGCTGCCGCCGGTTTTCTGCGCGAGCATCTGCCTGACGACCAGTTGGGTCAGGTGGATGAAGCCTTCGAGATTGGTCGAGGACAATTTATTGAAGTCGGCCATTGTGAAATCGACGAACGGCTTGGCTAGGAAAATGCCGGCATTGTTGACGAGGCCGTCGATCGAGCCGAACCGGTCGATTGCGGTTCTTGCTACCCGCGCTGCGGTTTCGGCATCGCCGATGTCGCCGTCAACGAGCGCCAGCTTGTCGGAGGCTTGGAACGCCTCTGAGGCGCTGACCTGGCGCGAGGTGGCAACGACATTGTAACCGCGCTCGATGAAGGCGTTGACGAGCCCGGCTCCGATACCCTGGGAGGCGCCCGTGACGATGACTGTTTTTCCCGTAGTCATGCTGATCTCCATAAACTGGTTCGGGCAACGCGGGCCTTGGCTTTGCGAAGGCGGGGTCGCTCGAGATGGGGCTGCTGCGAATGCGCCTCCATCGGGTTGTGATTGTTTTCGCAGGGTGAATATGGCGAAAACTCCATTACTCGATTAGATGGAAATATCTGGATTCTCTTTTGCACATATGCAAAAATCCCGGCATGGTCGATCTGAATGACATCGCCGTTTTCGTGAAGGTGGCGCAGTATGGCAGCTTCAGCCGTGCGGCCCATTCACTTGGCATGCCGGTGTCGACCGTCAGCAGGAAGGTGACGTCGCTGGAGGAGCAACTCGGCGTGACGCTGCTGCAGCGGACGACCCGCAAGCTGAGCCTCACGGCGCAGGGAAGGGCCTATTTCGATCAGTGCAGTGAACCGCTTGCCCATCTCCTCGACGCCGAGGAGGTGCTGACCGAGACCCAGAAAAAACCTGAAGGTCTGCTGAAGATCTCCGTGCCCGTCATTTTTGGACAGGAGGCCTTCTACGAATTCGTCTCGGCCTTCCTGAAGACATATCCGAAGATTCAGGTCGATCTCTTCGTCACCAACCTGTTCCTTGATCTGATCGCGGAGAACATTGATCTCGGCATCCGCTTCGGCGATCTCAAGGATTCGACCATCGTTGCGCAGCGGCTCGGGAAGAGCGTACGCTATCTGGTCGCCGCGCCGGACTACCTGAAGGGCAGGGTGCTTCCCTTAAAGCCCGAAGACCTGAAGGACCATCAGTGCGTTCTGCTGAACGGTCGCAACGGCGAAGCGGAATGGCATCTCGTCAGCGGGCGCAAATCGGTCGACGTGCATGTATCGGGGCCGGTATCGAGCCGGGATTTCGATGCGGTGAGCGCCTTCACCTATCGCGGACACGGGATCGGGTTGTTGCCTTCGACCTATTGCGACGAGCAGATCAAAAGCGGCGAGCTTATCCGCCTGCTGCCGGACTGGTCGTCCGAAGAAATTTTCGTGCATGCCGTCTATCCCACGCGCCGCTTCCTGCCCTCCCGGTTGCAGGTCTTTCTCGAGGCGCTGAAAACATGGAAGAGCCCCTTGTGGCTTCCCTTGCATTGACGGCTTTCGATTCCATCACCGAAAATTGAAGCTGGGCGCACGGCCGGGCATCCTGCGTCGGCCAAGCTGTGTTAGAGTTCGCTGGCCTGGATGGTGCGGGGATTGGATTGCCAATGCTGACGACACTTGCGGTGCTTATGGGTCTTTCCGGCCTCGTCCCGGCCGCGCAGGCGGGGGGAAGCGAGGTCGACGTGACGCTGGTGCTCGCCGTCGACACCTCGCGGTCGATGGATTTCGAGGAGATCGGCATCCAGCGCGAGGGTTATGTCGAAGCGCTCAAGCACAAGGAATTCATCGACGCGGTGAAGGGCGGGCTGACCGGCCGCATCGCCATCAGCTATTTCGAATGGGCCGGTTATGTCGTCCAGGATTCGGTGATCGACTGGCAGGTGATCGAGACGGAAGAGGATGCGATCGCTTTTGCCGACAAGCTCGAAGCCCGGCCGATTGCCACGCAGCGGCGCACATCGATCTCCACCGCGATCGCCCAGGGCGCCAGCATGATCGTTTCCAGTCCCTTTCAGTCCAGACGACAGGTGATCGATGTCTCCGGCGACGGGCCGAACAATTCGGGCAATCCCGTCAGCCCCGCCCGCGACAAGGCGGTGGAAGCAGGCATGATCATCAACGGCCTGGCCATCATGCTGCGACCTTCCGATGCGCCCAACGGGCTCGACAAATATTATGCGGACTGCGTGATCGGCGGGCCCGGCGCCTTCGTGCTGCCGGTCCGCAAGATCGAGGATTTTGCCGTTGCCGTGCGCCGCAAGTTGGTGCTGGAGATCAGCGGCCTTTCCCCGCCGGCGACGGTGCAGAAAACAGCCGGCGGCGAGACGGGTGCCGACTGCCTGATCGGTGAGAAGCAATGGCGGGACATGTTCGACCGCTGATGCCAGAACCGGATGTCGTCCGAAAACCGCGCACACTTTTCGGCATCATGCTCTACCGGGTCAGGGCGCCGAAATTATATCAGTCAGTATTCGGTAAGCGGCAGAGACGCGATCCTCGTTGGGATAGTTTTTGTTGGCCAGGATGACGATGCCAATCCGCTCTTTCGGGATGAAGGCTACATAGGCGCCGAAACCATTCGTCGAGCCGGTTTTGTTGATCCATTGATCGTCGCGCGGCTCCGCTGCAGGCGTCAGTTGCTTGACGGGAATGGTCTTCAGCATCGCGCTGGAATTGTTGTCCATCAACGTCGTCAGCGTGGTGGGATAGGAATACTGCTCCCAAATAAGGTCTTGGGTCATCGCGCCGACATCGAAGTATTCCCGATGCGTATTCGTGATCGCCCGCTGGAACGTCTCGTCCAGCTTGACCAGGCCCATGTTCGCGTCGACGAACCGGATCATGTCGCTCGCTGTCGATTTGACACCATAGGCTTCCGATGAAAGAGATGCCGACGTCATCCGGGCGGGATCGCCGCTCCGCTTGTAGCCTTGGGCATAGTCCGCCATTCGCGATTTCGGCACATCGATGAACGTGCTTTTCAATCCAAGGGAGGGAAACAATTTGCCTTCCATCAAAGCGACGAAACCCTCATCCATGCTTTTCGCCGTTATATATCCAAGCATTCCAATGCTTGGATTGGCGTAAGTTCGATGGGTCCCAGCCTCGTATGAGGGGCGCCAGGTTTTAAAATAGTCGATCAGTTGTTTTTCGGTTTTGATGTCATCGGGAACCTGCAGCGGAAACCCACCAGCCGTATGCGTGGCCAAATTCATCAGCGCGACTTCGCCGAAAGGCTTTCCCTTCATCGACGGAAGATATTTGCTGACCTGATCCGACAGTGAAAGTCGGCCGATCGCTTCCGCGTAGGATGTCAGGGTCACCGTAAATGTTTTGCTGATCGATCCCAGTTCGAACATGGTGGTCGCAGTGACCGGCCTGCCGGTGTCCTTCGAGACGACACCGTAATTGAAGATGTGGTTCTCGCCGTCGACGGTGATGGCAACGGCCATGCCGGGGATGCCGTATTTGTCCATGACCGGTTTGATCGCAGCGTCCGAGATGGCTTTGAGCTTCATCTCGTCGGCCGCAAAGCCACTTGTAGAAACGCATGTCGAGACCAATGCGGCCGATAGAATTCCTAGCCAGTCACACTTCATTTTTTCATCCTCTGGAAGCAGCTTTCTCAGCGCCAAAGGGCGCATGAGCATGGCATTTAGCGGCACTGTTTTGTGGCGGCAAACGATGATATCTCGGAGGAAACACAAGAAAATCTAGGGCTAAAATGGTTCGGCAATTCCTTCCTTTGAATGGCTTGAGGGCCTTTGAAGCTTCGGCGAGACATCTCAGCTTCACCCGCGCCGCGATCGAGCTTTGTGTTACCCAGGCCGCTGTCAGCCAGCAGGTCAAAAGCCTGGAGAAGCGATTGGGCGTTGCCCTTTTCCAGCGCCTTCCAAGGGGCCTGAAAATCACCGCAGAAGGTGAAGCTCTTTTGCCGACGTTGACCACTTCCTTCGATCAAATGGCAATCACGCTGGACAGGATTGAAGCCGGTCAGGTTCGGGAATTGCTGTTTTTGGGCGTCGTCGGAACCTTTGCTGTCGGCTGGTTATTGCCAAGGCTTCCGGATTTTCAACAGCGTCATCCCTTCATCGACGTGCGCATTTCGACAAACAATAATCGCGTCGACATGGCCGCTGAAGGACTGGATCTCGCCATTCGCTTTGGCAGCGGCTCCTGGCACGGCACGGAAGCCTCGCGTCTGTTCGACGCTCCGCTCTCTCCACTCTGCACCCCCAAATTGGCGGAGCGTTTAAGGTCGCCCGCAGACCTGCTCGAGGCGACGCTTTTGCGCAGTTACAGGGCCGACGAGTGGAGCACCTGGTTCGCGGCAGCGGATGTTCCTCCTGCGGCGCAGGTCAACGCAGGCATCGTTTTCGACTCTTCCGTCGCCATGACGGAGGCGGCGCTGCAAGGATTGGGAATCGCTCTGGCGCCGCCGTCGATGTTTTCCAGGCACCTGTCGTCAGGGGCTCTAAACCAACCCTTTCCCACGACGATATCATTGGGGAGCTATTGGCTGACCCGACTTCAATCAAGGCCGCCAACGGCAGCCATGCTCGCATTTTCCGATTGGATAATGTCGCAGATGTCTTCCACATCTCAATGAGACCTTCTGGCGCGGAGTCGAGGGACCGGACCGCGAAGATCCATGTGCCCGCTCTCAGGGAACGGGCTTCCTAGGCGACGCAGATGCCCGGCACGGCGACCTTCTGGAAGAGGTGCGGGGAGGCAACGGCCGAGGACGGGTAGGAGGAGAGCTTTGCCCTGAACTCTGGATGCGAGAATGCCGCCCTGAAGTCGGCGGTCGATTCCCAGACGGCATAGTTGAGATAGGCAGGACTTTCGCCGATAGCCCGGTGAAGCTGGGTCGAGATGAAGCCCGGCTGGCGTTTCATGAAGGCCGCATCGGCCTGCCAGGCTTCAAGGAAGGCCTGCTCGTCGGCCTTGTCGAGCGTGAAGAGATTGATGAGGACGATCGCGGAAGCATCGAGCGCGATTTGACGATCGATCGGGAAGGCGGGGTCCATCGGACGCATGAGTGACATGGTCGGCTCCATCTGAATTGGTTACATGATGTCAATCTGGTGATAAGGATACATATTTCCTTTGACACCATAATGTCAATATAGGTACATGGTGACAAATGCAAAAACCTCAGCGAAGCCCGGCTGGAACAGCCTTGACCGACCTCATTCTGGATCTCTTCCGGCTCAACAACCGGATGATCAACGCGGGCGACAAGCTCGTCGAGGGGCTCGGTCTGACGAGCGCCCGATGGCATGTCCTCGGCACTGTGGCCACGGCAGATCGGCCGCAGCCAGTCGCGTGGCTGGCGCGCGACATGGGGGCCAACCGCCAGAACGTCCAGCGCATCGTCAACGATCTGGACAAGGAAGGGCTTCTGGCGTTCCAGCCCAATCCGCATCACCGGCGGGCACAGCTCGTCGTGCTGACGGACAAGGGAAAACAGGCATATGAAACCGCCATGCACCTGCAGGCGCCGTGGGTCGATATGCTCTCCGAAGGGCTTCAGGTCGAGGATCTCAAAACCACGCACGCCGTCATGAAGGCGCTGCGCAGCAAACTGGAAGGAAATGGAGATGTTGAAGAGCAGGCCTGATCGCTATGGCGCAATAGCGGTCTCGATCCACTGGCTGAGCGCGGTTCTGATCCTGGCGCTGCTCGGCTCCGGCTTCCGGGCCGCCAACGCCGTGGACGCGGTGACCAAGGCTGGGCTGCTGCGCTTCCACATTCCGGTGGCGGTCATCGTCCTGCTTCTCACGGCTCTTCGCCTTGTCTGGTGGTGGCGTTTCGATCGCAAGCCTGCGCCGGTTAAGGCATCGCCTCGCTGGCAGGCGCGCCTCGCGCGCTTTGTCCACGTCGCCTTTTACGTCTTCATTCTCGGCATGGTCGCCAGCGGCATCGGGATGATGATCCTCAGCGGTGCCGCCCCCGCCGTCTTCGGGACACCCGGCGCCATGCTGCCTGATTTCACTGCCTATCCGCCGCGTGGCCCGCATGGGTTAGGCGCCTTGCTGCTTGTCGGCCTGCTGGTCTTCCATGCCGGCGCTGCGCTCTTTCACCAACTCGTCCGCGGCGATCACCTGCTGCGGCGGATGTGGTATGGCGGCTGAGGTCGGCTGACGAGGCGGCGAGGGTGTCTGAACCGAGAGCCGCTACGAGGAAGGCAGACACGATAAAACGTCTCGGCGCGATGCGTGCCGAGACGCTTGTCAAACGATGTTGCCGTCTGCGATGACGCTGGAGCCCGTGCCTATAGCGGCAACTGCTTGCCGGCCTGTTCGCTGACCATGTATTCGGCGTACCAGTCCGGCCAGCCTTCGTCGTGCTTGCCGCCGTTTCGCTTCTCGTGTTCGCCGTGGGCGGTTGCCGCGCGGCGCAGTGCTGCCGCAAGCTCGGTGGAAGTCGTGAATTTCGTTTCGTCGGCGTCGATGCGTCCGGGCAGCCGCGTGGTGACTTCCTGGAACAGCCAGCCGTTGCCGTCCGGATCCTTGAACGAGGCGAAGGAGCGGTAGCTGCGATGTTCGGGATCGCGGCCGGCGATGCGCAGCCGCCCGAACAGATAGGGCTCGTCCCTGCCGGCATAGACGCCGGCAGCGTCATGAAACACGTCGCTGACCTCGACGCCGCGGGCGATCAGATCGCGACGGGCAGCCTCGATATCGGAGACGACCAGGTAGAGTCCCTGGGCGGAACCCGGGGCTGCGGCAGTGACATTCTTGCCGAAGATGATCGCGCAGCCGGAGCCGGGCGGGGTAAACTGGATCACACGGAAATCGGCGTCATTTGCAAAGTCGGCGTCGAGCCGCCAACCCAAGCCGTCGTAAAAACGTTTGGCGCGGTCGACATCGGAAACGGGGATGACGACCACCTCGAGCTTGGTGTCGACAGGCTGTGATTTTGGGGTTTGCATGGGGGTTTCGCTGCGCAGTGCATTGCTCATCTTCAGCTCCATGGGGTTTGGGATGCGTTAAGAATGGCGATACATGTCAGCGGTCAGTGGACCACAGCGCGGTCGGGCCGTCGAATCAATTATTCTGTCGGATTTGGCCGGTATTGGCGGATTCCGCTGCGACACAAGGCCTGTTGCTCCGATCCGCGGACGTGTCGTTTCCGACCCGCGGGGTGGCAAGGTCAGTCGATCCGGTGAGGCGGCGGGTTTGTTCCCGCCGTCTTCGCTCTTGTGTTGCGGCTCATCGAGCCGCGTTCGGGAAGATGGATCCCACTACGCGGCGAGAGCTGCGCGGGTTTTGCCGATCGTCAGGGCTGCCTTTGCTGCCTCGCGCCCTTTTTCGATGAAGTGCGCACGGTAGATCTGCTTGTGGTGTTCGGTTTCCTGATACTGATGCGGCGTCAGCGAAACCGACAGCACCGGCACGCCGGTATCCATGCCGGCGCGCATCAGCCCATCGACGACGGCCTGCGCGACGAATTCGTGGCGGTAAATGCCGCCGTCGACGACGAAGGCGGCGGCAATGACGGCGCCATAGCGCCCGGTTGCGGCGAGATCGCGCGACAGCAGCGGCATCTCGAATGCGCCGGGAACATCGAACACATCGACCTGCTCGGCCGGAACGAGCTGATAGAAGCCATCAAGGGCGCGGTCGACGATGTCGGCGTGCCAGCTGGCTTTGACGAAGGCGTAGCGGGTGGGTGTCATGGTAATCTCCTTTGGCGAACAGACACATCACCCAAGGCGATCACGAACGTTCCCGACAGCCGCAAGGGCGGCAGGAACGTACGTTCTCTTTCATCCGGACTATGACCGTCGGCTCAGGCATCTCACCTGATCTGCTGACCCTTCCTAAGAAGGCGCTCGCGGGCTCGCAATCGAAACTGCATACCGCCGGTAGGGACTTTCACCCCGCCCTGAGAACGGCGGCGACAATAGGGGGAAGGCGGCGGGCTGGCAATAGGTCGGAAATGCTTTCGTGATCGATGAATCTGTCGATGCGGATCAAGGCTCGCAAAGTGGCGGTTTCGTTTCTCCGTCGATGGCGAACAGCCGATGCCTCTTGCTGAGGATGGGCTTGCGCCTACATGCTCGGGTGAGGACATCCACGTCGGAACAACATGACGGAACAGGATACGCCGTCTTCGCCCGAGGCGGGGCAGGCGACAGCCACCATGGGAGGGAGTGATGCCAGAATCTTTCGTCGTTCACCGCGAGGCGCATATCGCGGCGCCGCCGGCTGCGGTGTTCGCGCTGATGACCGATCCGGAGAAGATCCTGCGCTGGATGGGAACGGAGGCGCAGGTCGAGCCGCAACCGGGCGGGCTCTATCTCGTCAATGTCACCGGCGCCCGCTTTGCGCGCGGCTCGTTTCGCGAGGTGGTACCGGTTCATCGCCTTGCCTACAGTTTCGGCTGGGACGGCAGCGAAGTGGTGCCGCCGGGATCGAGCCTGGTCGAGATCGACCTCATCGAGCAGGGCGGCGGAACGCTGCTGCGGCTCACCCATAGCGGCCTGCCCAGCGCCGACCAATGCGCCGGCCATGAGGAAGGCTGGGCCCACTATCTCGGACGGCTGACCGATGTTGCCGCCGGGCGTGATCCGGGTCCCGATCCTTTTTACGGCAGGACATGAACGGTTTTGCGCCGGCAGCAGGGTGCCCGGAAGCGTTTGCCGCATCGGGGAATACTGCCGGCCGGCGCTGCGATCGGCTGTCCGAAAGCGCTTCTTTTGCTCCCGCAAACATGAACGCGCAGTTCATCTCCAGTTCAATTTGGCGCTCCTAAAGTGATTGCGGCTGGATTGAAATGGAGTTCTCGATGAAGGCACTTTCTATCGCGGCTGCCTTGCTTGCCGGCAGCCTCTCTATCGGTACAGCTGAGGCGATGCCGATTGGAACAATCAATGTGCAGAGCAATGTGACGAAGGTCGACTATGCCTGCGGTCGCGGCTGGCACCTGACCCGCTGGGGCGAATGCCGGCGAAACTGGCGCCGCCCGCCGCCGGTCGCTTTCTACGGTGGTCCGCCCCGCTGGGGCTGGGAGCGGCGTCACCGGGATTGGGATGGCCCGCGCTGGCGCCATGAGAGGCGCTGGGATCGCGACCGTCGTTGGCGGGATGATGACTAAACGTCTCGCTTAAAGCGCGTCGCGTCAAACCGGAATCATGCGACGCGCTTTAAGTCTTTGATTTATGCATGTCGTTGTCCCAAAACCGCTGCGCACTTTTGGGCGACATGCATGAGATCGAGATGGACGAAGGCCGGAGCGATTTTCGCCCGGCCTTTTCTGATGAAACGGCTTCGCCGACGCTGACAGGCAGCGTTCTCTGCATTTGTCCGATATGGTCAAATACTGCTGACGAGCCAGTACTTGCCGTCGATCAGTTCTTCAAGCTCGACAGGATCCTTGACGCCGAATTCGAACCATTCGACGAGTTCCTTCGCCTTACGGCTGCTCTCCTCCGCCGTCAGCTCGACCTGATATCTTTCGCACCATCGCCGGAGGATCGACGTCAGCAGCGTCATGTCATCCCCATCCAGCGGATCTTTCGGCCAGAATATCGTGCCCATCGTACCCCTCAATCACACGATGACGAACGATCCTATAATGGAATCAAAGTCGCGCAAGTTTAAAGTGTTTATTTTTTGTTTTCCACCGCGCTGGACGGTTTTCGACAGGCGATGCCGACGCCTTTTACAGGCGTCGGACTGGGTCGCTGAAAAACGTCTCCACGATCACCCCGGCGATATCCTTGCGGACGTCCACGTCGGCATGCGATGTTGAGCGATGGATCTGCCGTCTCCCCTTGCCTGGCTGGTTGACGAGGCCGGGGCCTCGCCTGGTCCCGAACGGTTTCTGGCCGAGCTCGGGCGACGGTTGCTGGCCGATGGCCTGCCGCTTTCCGGCGGGGCGCTGACGCTTTCGGTGCCGCATCCGATCATCGCGCGGCGCACCTGGCTGTGGCGGGCCGAGACCGGCGCCGTCATCGAGGCATTGGCCTTCGCCGCGGCCCCGCAAAGTGAGGCCGGGCGCGAGTGGCTCGCCGGGTTGGGGCCGGTATGGGAGGCAAGGATCGGGCCGCCGCGGGACAAACAGGCATCGGACAGCCCGCTACTCGGCTGGGCAGGGATTGCCGACGGGGCAGGGGGCGGTGCATTCGCTCCGGCCGAAGCCAGCCTGCTCTGCGAGGTCGCGCGTTTTGCCGCAGCGCCGCTCGCCGCTTTGGCGGCGCGGGAGGCGCGGGCCGCGCTGCTCGAAGCCTATCTCGGCCGGCGCAGTGCCGCCCGGGTGCAGGCCGGCGCGCTTGCCCGCGGCACCGGCGAGACCATCCGCGCGGCGCTTCTCTGCGCCGATCTGCGCGACTTCACCGCGCTCTCCGAGGTAACCGAACCTCACGTGATGATATCAGCGCTGGATGCCTGGTTCGACCGCGTCGCCGGCGCAGTGCATGCCTTCGGCGGCGAGGTGCTGAAGTTCATCGGCGACGGCGTGCTGGCGATCTTTCCGGTCACTGTTGCGTCGGGCGAAGGCGATGCAGCCCAAGGGGATCGCGAAGCCTGCGAGGCCGCCCTTCGCGCGGTCGCCGCCAGCCGGGCGGGCATGGCCCATCTCGACCAACTGCGGCAGGCGCAGGGGCTGGCGCCGCTGCCCTTCGGCGCGGCGCTGCATTTCGGCGAGATCCTGTGGGGCAATATCGGCGCGGCCGACCGGCTGGACTTCACCGCCATCGGCCCCGCCGTCAATCTGGTCAGTCGATTGGAGGGGCTGTGCAAGCCGCTCGGCCGAAGCGTGCTGATCTCGGGTGCCGTGGCAGCGAATACGACGACCGCGCTGATGCCGCTGGGAGAGCATACCTTGCGGGGCATTGCCGACCCTTGTGCGGTGTTCACGCTGCCGACGGATTGAGCCACGCGCAAGGCATCTATTATTGCAAAGAAAGCTTTGCAAAGATGTCTTTGCAATAGTAGGCTTCGCGCATGAAAAAACCGCGCCCACAGCCTGTTCAATCCGTCACCGCACCGCGCACCGTCAGTCGCGTCGTGCCGGATCCGACCGCCTTGAAGGCGCTGGCGCATCCGGTTCGGCTGCGCATGCTCGGCATGCTGCGGATCGACGGGCCTGCCACGGCGACACAGCTTGCAGCGCGGCTTGGGCTGAACAGCGGCGCGACCAGCTATCACCTGCGCCAGCTCGCCCAATACGGCTTCATCGAGGAAGCGCCGCATGCTTCGCGGCGCGACCGCTGGTGGCGCGCCAGCCACGAACTCACCTCGGTGCCGGCAAGCGAGGCCGAGGGCGAAGCGCTTGACCTCGACCTCGCCTTCAACCAGGCGGTACTCTCCCTGCAGGTCGGCCAGATGCAGCAGGCGCTGGAGGAGTATGCCGAACTGCCGGCGGAATGGCGCAAGGCGAGCGCTGCCAACGACGTCATCATCCCGATGACGGCGGAACAGGCCGAGGTCCTGACCAGGCAGCTGACCGACATCATCCTCGAAGCAATGCGGGTGGCTCCGCCTTTGGGCGAGGCGACCGCTCCGGGCATGGTGCCTTTCTCGATCATGCTACACGCCTTTCCCTATCCGGGCCGGCTCCCGCATAGCGAGGAGGATGGCGGGTCATGAGAAGGGGTGGGCCTTTCCTGGCGCTTGCCGCCGCCGAGACGCTTTCGCTGTCCGGCACACGGCTGTCGACCATCGCCATTCCCTGGCTGGTGCTGGTCGCTACGGGCAACCCGATTCTAACGGGGCTGACGGCGATGATGGAAATGCTGCCCTATGTCGCTGCCAAGGCGCTCAGTGGGCCGCTGATCGACCGCGTCGGCGCGAAGCGCATCGCTGTCGTCTGCGACGCCGCCTCGGTGGCCGTGGTGATGCTGGTGCCGCTGCTCGACCGGCTCGGGCTGCTTGGTATGCCGGTACTGCTACCGATCGTTTTTGCCATGGGTGTGCTACGCGGTCCGTCCGATGCCGCCAAGCAGGCGATGGTGCCCGATATCGCCGAATTGGCGGCCGTGCCGCTTGAGCGGGTGACCGGTGTCGTTGGCGCCATCGAGCGGCTGGCCTCGACAGTGGGTGCGGCCGGTGCCGGTGCGGTGATCAGCCTGATCGGCCCGGGCCAGGCGCTGGTCGTCAATGCCGTCACCTTCGCCGCCGCCGCGCTGATTGTGGGGGTAGGCATCCCCGGGCTGAAAAGCATGCCCAGGCTGCAATGCATGCCCGGGCTGCAATGCATGCCCGCGCCGCGCGGCGCGCCCGAGGCTCGGCCGGGCGGAATGTCCTCCTATCTCGGCGATCTCAGGGAAGGCTGGTGCTTTCTGCGCGGCGATGCGGTGCTCGTCAGCATCGTCATCATGGTGGCGACCACCAATCTGCTGGACCAGGCCTATGGGGCGGTGCTGCTGCCCGTCTGGACGCAGAGTTCGGGCCATGGCCCGGAATTGCTGGGGGCGATGTTTGCGGCCTTCACCGGCGCTTCGATCGCCGGCGCGGCGATTGCCGCTGCGATCGGCGAGCGGATGCCGCGCCTGATGATCTATACGGTGGCCTTCCTGCTGACCGGATTTCCGCGTTTTCTCGTTCTTGCGCTGGACGCGCCGCTCCCCATTATTTTTCTCACTTTGGCAATCGCTGGATTTGCCTCGGGCTTCCTCAATCCGATCCTGTCGGCGGTGATCTTCGAGCGCATCCCCAAGCCGCTGATCGGCCGCGTCACCGCAATGAACGCCGCCCTTTGCTTTGCCCTCATCCCGTTCGGCGGCCTCTTCGGCGGCGCCCTGATCAGCATGATCGGCCTTGCCGCAGCGCTCTCGCTCACCGGGTTCGCCTATCTCGCCGCAACCCTCTTTCCTCTGGCGCTGAAAAGTTTCCGCGGCTTCGACAAGCCTCTCACCGAGAGCTAGCGTCATGGTCGCGTACCTGGCCCCCAAGCTCCTCGACCATCAGATCGATGAAGCGGCGGACACGCGGTTCCAGCAGGCGTTTGTCGGGATAGAGCGTAACGATTTTTGCGTCGTCGGTTTCGAGGTCGGGCAGGATCTGCCGGAGGCGACCGGCGGTAAGATCGTCGGCGACGAGAAAATCGGGAAGCAGCGCGATGCCCAGCCCCGCGAGCGCGGCGTCGCGGATCGCCTCTCCGCTGTCGAGCCTCAGGCGACTGCGGCCCTGCGCCTTGACCCAGGAGCCGCCTTCGCCGCGAAAGCGCCAGCCCTGCCTTTGATGGCGGCTGGCGAAGATCAGGCAATCGTGGGCCGCGAGGTCGTCGATATTGCGCGGTTCCCCGCGCTCAGTCAGGTAGGATGGCGACGCGCAGAGCCGCGCCTTATAGGTGGCGATCACACGCGAGACCAGGCGGGTATCCGACGCCGTCGCGTCGATCCGGATCGCCAGATCGGAGCCTTCTTCGACGATGTCGGCCGGGCGATCGGTGAAGCTCACTTCGACCTGGATGTCGGGCCAGGCCCGAAGATATTTTTCAAGCAGGGGCAGCACGACGAGCCGCCCCAGGGTATCGGGAACGGTGAGCCTGAGAACGCCTTGCGGCGTGCCGCTCTGCCCCGCCACGCTCGCCTCCGCCTCGTCGACCGATGCGAGGATCTGCAGCCCGCGCTGGTAAAACATCCGGCCTTCATCGGTCAGGCCCAGCGTTCTCGTCGTACGGTTGAGCAGGCGCGCGCCAAGCCGGTCTTCCAGGCGGATGACGGCCTTTCCTGCCGCCGAACGGGAGAGGCCCATGGCCTGGCCGCCGGCGATAAAGCTTCCGGCATCGACGACTGCCATGAAGATCAGGATATCGTTCAGGTTCGTACGTGGCATCAGGGCACTCGAGCGGTTCGGCTACAGCATACCTCGGTCAGTCATGCGACAGATTCAAGGTTCGCAGCATCAACGTCCGACGCGGCAGTAAGGTCCGGGCGCTTCGCTTCTGTGTCGACGTCCGTTCGTCAATCAACCTGCCATAGCGGCCATCACACCGGATTGCCGGTCAACAACGGCCGCCGCGACCACGCTGACGGGCGTTTTTGGCCTCGCCTTTCCGCAGCAGCGCCGTCGCCTATACCGGATGATGCGCCGGCAGAGCCGGGGCTGTGCCCAATGAGGCCGTCGAACCGCGCTACAGCATGTCGCCGAGACTCCAATGGTTGTTCCATCGGACGTCGATCTCGTCGTCGACATTCTGATATCTTATGTCGGTGGAGAGGCGCAGCCGTCGGCTGCAGTCCTGGTTGGTGGTCGAGGCATGGATCATGTAGGGCGAGTGGAGCACCACATCACCGGCCTCATAATCGGCGGCGAGCCAGCGAGTATCGAAGCGCTCCGCCATATCAGGGAGATCCTTCGAGACCCAGCCGCCTTCGGCCATGTGGCGGTTATAGGCGCTGATCCGCTCTTCCGGAGAAAGATCGCCGCTTGCGGCCTGGAACTCGGCCTCCATCCTGACACCAACCGCGTGCGAGCGCTCGAGGTAGACCAGCCCCCCCATCTCGGCGGGGATATCGCCGATCGGAATCCAGGCCGTCACCAGGCGTCTGGTGCCGCCGCGGAGATAGACGAGATCATAGTGAGCCGGTGTGGCCGTTGGCGATCCCGGCTGAACGAAACGCATGATCTTGCGCTTGTGCAGATAAGAGATGCCCTGCAGGAAATCGTCCATGAAACGGGCAAGCGGCGGCTGCGCGCAGAAGCCTTCATAGGCGGCAGAGCGGACCAGCGACATCAAGCGCCGGTCCGCCAGGCTCCTGTCGAAGCCGGCGGCAGACGCGATGCCCAGCGAAAAATCGCTGCCGGGCTCGACCAGCCCGGTTTCGGCAAGGCGTTCGAAGACCCAGCGGCGAAAATCGAGAACATCGGTCCGCGGCAGAAGGCGTTTCAGCCAGACATAACCATCGTCCTGGTAGCGGCGGCGGATGGCGTCGACGCCGATGGCGGGATCGGTCGGCGCGAGCCAGCCCGTCCGCTCCGCAGGCAAGGTCTTGCCGTGGGCGGCAAGGGGAAATTCCGGCTTTCGGGCTTGCATCGTTTTGGCGGTAATTGACATTTCAGCCTTCCATCGCTTGAGTTGGCTCGCCATTCGTTAGCTGATCTGTTGGGACAACCGACATAGAGGAAAATCATAGCTGGACTTTTCGCTCACCATGAAAGACGTCGAGGCCATCTATCGGTCACCGCTCGGCGCGGCCGGCGGACTTGCGGTCACCGGCAGTGGCCGGCAGCATGCCCATCATGCGGTGAGGGATCGGAAACTGCCGAGTTTCGCCGTCGTGCTGGTGGAGCGCGGGCAGGGCTGGCTGGAAACCGCCGCCAGCGGCCGCTTGAGCTTGGCGGGACCGGCCCTCTTCTGGCTGTTTCCCAACCGCGCCCATTCCTATGGCCCCGATGAAGCAGGCTGGGACGAGCGCTGGGCGCTTTTCGAAGGGTCCTTCACGCGGGACTTCGTGCGGCTGAGGCTCATCGCCGAGCGGCACCCGGTCGTCGCCTTGCATCATCTCGATGACGTCGCGCGGCTCTTCGCCAAGCTTCATACCGATCTGCTTGACGATACCAACCTCGGACAGGCGTCGGCGGCAGTGATGCTGCATCGCATCGTCATCTCAGCCGCCAGACAGGCGGCAAGTGTCGCGGGCGATCGACGACAGGAAAGGCCCGACATGGCCGCAATCGTGGAAACGCTGCGGCAGCGAGCGATGCAGCCGTTGGATCTCGCTGCCTTCGCCGCCGAGCACGGCATCTCGCCGGCCACCCTGCGCCGGCGGTTCACGCTCGAGACGGGGCTGCCTCCCAAGGCATTTCAGCTTCGGGCGCGCATGGATCACGCCAAACAGCTACTGGCAACTACCGACGAGAAGATCGAAACGGTTGCTGCCATGATCGGCCTGGATGACCCGTTTTATTTTTCGCGTGTCTTTCACGAACGCGAGGGCTGCAGTCCTCGTGAATTCCGCACGAGATACAGGCGGGTTTGAACGTCAGCGCCAGCCGAGCGCCGGGGCAACATGGGTGAGGATCGCTTCGATGACATGGGTGTTGTAGGCGACGCCGAGCTGGTTGGGGACGGTCAGCAGCAGCGTGTCGGCTTCGGCGATTGCCTCGTCCTCGGCGAGCTGCTTGATCAGGGCGTCAGGCTCGGCAGCATAGCTGCGGCCGAAGATCGCCCGGGTCTTCTCGTCGATGAAGCCGATCTTGTCACCCTCGTCGTTGCCGTAGCCGAAATAGGCGCGGTCGCGGTCATCGACCAGCGCGAAGATGCTGCGGCTGACCGAGACGCGCGGCTGGCGTGTGTGGCCGGCTTCTTTCCAGGCCGCGCGATAGGCGCGGATCTGGTCGGCCTGCTGGACGTGGAACGGCTCTCCCGTTTCGTCGTCCTTCAGCGTCGAGCTCTGCAGGTTCATGCCGAGCTTGGCTGCCCAGACGGCAGTGGCGTTGGAACTCGCGCCCCACCAGATGCGTTCGCGCAGGCCCTCGGAATGCGGCTCGAGGCGCAGCTGGCCGGGCGGGTTCGGAAACATCGGCCGCGGATTCGGTTTGGCAAAACCTTCGCCGCGCAGCACTTCGAGGAAGACTTCGGCATGGTGCCGGGCCATGTCGGCCTCGCTCTGGCCTTCCGGCGGGGCATAGCCGAAATGGCGCCAGCCATCGATCACCTGCTCGGGCGAACCGCGGCTGATGCCGAGCTGCAGACGGCCGCCGGCAATGAGGTCGGCCGCACCGGCATCTTCGGCCATATAGAGCGGGTTCTCGTAGCGCATGTCGATGACGGCGGTGCCAATCTCGATCCGGTTGGTTCTGGCGCCGACGGCCGATAGCAGCGGGAAGGGCGCGGCCAGCTGGCGGGCGAAATGATGCACGCGAAAATACGCCCCGTCCGCCCCGAGCTCTTCGGCCGCTACGGCAAGATCGATCGACTGCAGCAGCGCGTCGCCTGCCGAGCGCGTCTGCGATTGGGGCGAGGGCGTCCAGTGCCCGAACGAGAGGAAACCGATCTTCTTCATGCCGCGCCTTTTCCGTTGCATCTCATGGTGGATGGGTCATGGCATAGTTTCGGGCCGGAAGACAATCGGAAGCGGGGGGATGTGGCGTATCACTTATCCGGCATTTGACGCGCTATCTTCCGCTATCTCTGGAGAGTGTCGCGTGCCCTTTCCTCCGTCATTCCTGTGGCGAGCACAGGAATGGGGGAGAGGAGATGCTCGTGTGCTAAAATTTCCATTGAATCTCCACAGGCTTTCACACCGCGCCGACATCCTCCAGCTGCGTGTGCACGGCGTTGAACACCTGCGATGGCACGCGCAGGCTGGCATCGTCTTGATAGAGCGCCCGCACTTCGCCGGCAAAGGTCGGGAATCGCCGGATTCGCGAGAGTTTTTCTGGAATCATTCAAATGAAATTAAGGAGATAGTGGTTTTATCAGTTGGTATTTGGGAGATTATATGTTTCGCGCTTTTTCGTTTTTTCTGGTGCTTTTCTTTTTTTCGATAGTGTCCGCGAATGCCGCTGAGGGTGACTGGCAAGTGGCCAAGGCCAGCCAGCAGGTGAATTTCACCGTCGACAAGCGGAACTGGGTAGCGGTTCGAGCGGGAGACATCATCCCCAACACCGCCTGGATCGCGACCGGGCCGAGGGGACGCGTTCAGCTGGTGCGCGGCGTCGAAAGCATTTCGTTTCAACCCAACACCGTCGCCGGCATCTTCACATCGGGCTTTGGCGAGAGGAAGACGGAGGTCGTCGAGCAGGCGGGTGTGCTCGATCTGGAGATCGAGAAACGCAGCAAGCCGCATACAACAGTCCAGACGCCTTTCCTGGCGGCCGTTGTGAAGGGGACGAATTTCCGCGTTTCCGTCTCGAAATCCGCGGCTGAGGTTACGGTCAACCGCGGCCTGGTGCAGGTGACATCGTTTGCGAGCGGTCAAAGGGCGAATGTCGGGCCGGGGCAGGGCGCATCCGTCGACGGTGTGAAAGGGATGACGGTTTCCGGCGACGTTTCGACGCCTGTGGTGACCGCGGTCTCCCCGTCGGTGGCGCGAGTGCCTGCCGTCGGCGCGACGACCCTCAACGGGCAGGCGGAGACAGAGAGTTCGAAGGCATCTGGCGCATCTTCATCCGTTTCCAATAGCGCCGGCTCTGGCGACCGAGATAGCGCTTCCCACTCCTTCGGCAATGAAGGCCGCAATGGCAATCGCTACGGCGCCGATAATGGCTCCAGCAATGGCAATGAGAATGCAGCCGGCAACGATGACGGCCAAGGAAACGCTGTCGGGAATGACAGCGACAACGGCGACAACAATGGAATCGGGAGCGGCAAGGATAAGGACAAGAAAGATAAGAAAGACAAAAGCGACAAAAAGGACAAGAACAAAGGCAAGGGAAACGATGACGACTGAAGTTTCCCCGTCGGCCGGTGTGAGAGGTTTCCATCGTTGATGAAGGGCGGTCGTGGCTTTCGGCTGTCGCGCTTGCGCCCAGTCAGGCTGTTATTCATCCTGATGATGATCGGCCTGCCGCTCTCGGGGCAAGTCCTGCCCTTTGTGAATTATCTCGACAATGCCCTGGTGAGCTGGCGCTTCAGCGCGGCACCACGGGCGGCGTCCGGAAATATTGTTTATGTCGCGATCGATAAGCGCAGCATCGATGCGGTCGGCACCTGGCCGTGGCCCCGCAGCCTCTATGCCGAGCTCATTGACAAGCTGATTGCGGTAGGCGCAGGCGACATCTTTATCGACGTCGATTTCAGCACGCCGTCGAACTCTGCCGAGGATGACCGGCTGGCCAAGGCTCTGACTGAAGCCGGAGGCGGCGTGATCCTGCCGGTCTTCAAGCAATATCTCGGCGCCGAGGCCGGATCGCAGACGGTGGTGACGCGGCCGATTCCGGATCTCGCCGACAATGCCTGGCTTTCCCTCGCCAATGTCGGCCTCGACGGCGACGGCACGGTCAGGCGGTTCGCACTTGGCGATACTCTCGACAATCAGCCGACGCAAAGCGTTGCCGCAGTGCTGGCGAAATTCGACAGGGCGGCAGGCTCCTATCCGATCGACTATTCGATCGCCCCGGCGAGCGTCCCGACATTCTCGCTGTCGGATGTTCTTGCCGGGAAGGTCGGCAGGCCCGATCTGGAAGGGCGTTCGGTGGTTGTCGGCGCCTATGCGACCGAGCTGAAGGATATCTTCCCCGTCCCGGTCTATGGCGCACTGCCCGGCGCAATGCTGCATATTCTCGCTTCCGAAACGATCCTGCAGAAGCGGCTGCTCGAGGACATCGACCAGATGCCGCTGGAGCTTCTCTTTGCCGCAGCCATTATTGCGCTCGCCCTTGGCATGCGCAGCCGGTCCGCAGCCCATGCCGTCGCGTTTGCTCTTGCCATTGCCGCCGCCGGTGAAGTGACGGCCTTCTTTCTCCAGAAGGATCACGCTCTCATCCTTCACACGGTGCGGCCGTGGATCATTCTTCTTGCCGGTCTCGTGCTGTTGTTGAACGAGAAGGTCGATTTCGGCCGGTTTCTGGTCGAGCTTGCCAAGGCCGAGCAGCGCAACACGCGCCGGCTGCTCGAGAGGATCGTGGCTGACAGCGCCGACGCCGTCATCGCCTTCGACGATCAGTTCCGCATTCTGAACGAAAGCGCCTCGGCTGCGGCGATGCTGGCTTTGGAGCCACAGGCGGACAGGCGCAGAACGCTTGATGCGATGATCCCGCCCCCTCTCGTTCATCGCATCATCAAGCTTGCTTCGGATTATATGGCGCAGCCGGGCACGATCCACGCCTGCAACGCGCGTTTTTCGCTTCAAACCGAGAGAGGGACAAAGCATCTCGAGGCAGCGATCACCATTTCGCCTGTCGAACGGCCTGGCGAATCCGGCATCGTCGCCGCGAAATCCTTCATCGGCAGCCTGATCGTCAGGGACATGACGGCCCGCCGGCGGTACGAAGACAAACTTCAGCGCCTGTCCGAATTCGACGAGTTGACCGGTCTGATGAACAGGCGCGAATTCCGCCGTCGCCTCGATCGGCTCGAGGGTGAATGCCATGTGATCGCGCTGGGGCTACACCGTTTCTCCGTCCTGAATACGGCGATGGGACGGGATGTCGGGGATGAGCTTTTGAGGGCCGTCGCCGTGCGGATGGAGGCGGAGGGTGCAATCAGCCTCGTCGGGCGGTTGGGGGGCGATGTCTTCACGGCCGTCATCCCGGCGTCCGAGGAGTGCGGTCAGGAGCGGTGCGCGCAGCTCATCCTTGATCTTTTCAGAGAGCCGTTCGCGCTTGGCGGTTCGATGATCCATGTCGCCGCCCGGCTCGGGATCTGCACCAGCGAGGCGCGCAACGGTGACGCCGACATTTGGATTCAGAATGCCGAGATTGCGCTCGACGACGCCAAGCGGGTGGCTGGCAGCGGATGGCGCGCTCATGATCCGGTGACCGCCCTGCGGCAGCATCAATCGCGATTGCTCGAGCGGCAGATGCGCGCTGCTCTCGATCGTCGCGAATTCTTCCTGTTGTATCAGCCGCAGGTGGACCTCAAGACGGGCAAACTGGTCGGTGCTGAGGCCCTTTTGCGGTGGAAGCATCCGGAGTTCGGGCTGGTTTCGCCGGCAGATTTCATTCCGGTCGCCGAAGCCAGCGGTTTCATCTGCGATCTCGGCTGCTGGGCGCTTGCCGAAGCATGCCGGGCGGCGACCGAATGGCCGGATCGACTCAATCTCGCCGTCAACGTATCGCCGATCCAGTTTTCCCGGCCGGAGCTGGTTGCAGAGGTCAAGGCTGCATTGGCGACAAGCGGCCTGGCGGCCTCGCGCCTGCATCTCGAAATTACCGAATCCGCCTTTGTCGACGGCAGCGAGCAGATCATGTCGGTCATCTCGGAGCTCAGAGCGCTCGGCATTGCCGTCGCGCTCGACGATTTCGGAACCGGCTATTCGTCGCTGAGCTATATGGCCGGCTTTCCCCTCGACAAGCTCAAGATCGACCAGTCCTTCGTCAGGAAGATCGCGGACGATCCCAAGATCCTGGCGATCGTCGCGACGGTCGGCTCGCTTGCCCACGGGCTGGGGCTCAAGGTCGTGGCAGAGGGGATAGAGACCGAGACGGAATGGCAGATGCTGGCGCAGATGGGCTGTGAGGAGGGCCAGGGCTACTTCTTCGGTAAGCCGCAATCGTCCGCCGCTCTGATGACGCTTTCGCGCCAGCCGGGCTGGACGCGTGCTGCATGACCGATCTCGCCGGCCGCTTTCTTCAAGCGGAAGCAGAAGGAATTGCGGTAAGCGGCTGAGAGGGAGTCGGATTTTCTGTCGGCATCGGTGGTGCGGACTTCACCTGGCTCTCGACAGGCGTTAAGAATGCGACATGCGCTACACATTCGCCATAGGCGATATCCATGGCTGCATCGATCCGCTGAACAGGATGATCGATCGGGTCGAAACCTATGCGCCTGAAGGGACAGTCGTCTTCCTTGGCGACTATATCGATCGCGGGTTTGACAGCAAAAACGTCCTCGACCGCATCATTGCCGGCACGGCCGACCCATGGCGATGGATATGCCTGAAAGGCAATCATGAGGACATGATGGTCGCTGCCTATGCCGACAGCGGCAGCCGAGCCGTATGGCTCGGCAATGGCGGGCTCGAGACCGAAATATCCTATGGCGGCAGAGTTCCGCCCCAGCATCTGCAATGGGCGGCTGATCGTCCGCTCATGCATGTCGACCGGCATCGCATCTTCGTCCATGCCGGCGTCGATCCGGCGTTTCCGCTGGAACGGCAGAGCGAGGACGATCTTCTGTGGTTGCGGTTCCCTCCCGGTGAATCCAGCGACTATTGGGGCAAGCACCTGGTCCACGGCCATACGCCGTCACTGTCCAACCCGGTGACGACAGGAAACCGCACCAACATCGACAGCGGCTGTGTCTTCGGCGGCAAGCTTTCCTGCGCGGTCTTCGACGACGAGGTTGCCGGCGGGCCGATCGACTTTATCGAGGTGAGGGCATGAACTTGGGCGCGTCGGTAAGGGTGTAAAGCTGGAGACGGCGGAATGGGAGCCGCGCGGAGCGAGGAAGCCTTTCGCTCCGCCGCGCTCCGTTAGCAGAAGTTTGACGAGGGCGCTACCCCATCTCTCTTTTCCCAGCGGGGAGAAGAGAGATGGGGTGCGGCAGAATCCTCACTTCCGGCCCTGCCGGCCGGCGACGAGCCGCAGCCAGGGCGCTAGATGGAAACCGCCCATCAGCAGGTACATCGGCACCATTCCCCCGATCGGGAAGGCATCAGGCGTTGTCATACACATCATGTCGGTGCTGCCGGTTGCTGCCGTCAGCAGCGCCATGATCGCGAATGTTGGGGCGGCGGCGAATGCCAGCCAGTCGGCGGCGTGGGCGGCGAGCCGGCCGCCGGCGCTAGCCACACTGCTGCTCGGCTTATCAGTTGATCCGACTGCGGCGGCGGCCAGCGAGAGCCATTCGGCGTTGCCGTCGCCTCTCTCCGGGGTGGGCGTGGAAAGCAGCATCGCAGTCACTCCTTGCCGTAGCGGTCGTGATGGCGCCACCAGATGCCGGTTTCGTTGCGGCCCTTGGGGGCGCGGTCGAGCCATTGGTACATGCCCCAGAGCCCATCCAACCCGCGGGCATAGCTGGAATAGCTGTGATAGACCGTGCCATCGATGAGCTCGAAGGCGCTGACGCCCGGCCGGTCGCGGGTGTAGGTCGCGACATCCGTGCCGGTCATGGCGGCGATCTGAGCGACCGGGCCCTCGCTGCCGGGCGACTGCCATTCTTGCACGGTCTTGCCGGCGAGCGGTTCGGGAGCGGGGAGCTCGCGGCGGTAGTTGTATTCTATGCCGCCCTGGTGCTGCTGCTCGGCAGAGAACCAGACGCTGAAATCGCCGTTGAAATCGCTGCCGAAGGAGGAGGCCCAGGGAAAACTCCAGTCCATGCGTTGCTTGAAGGCCTGAAGTTTGGGCAGTCGCGCACGCGAAACCGCCCAGAAGGCGAGGTCGTGGTTTTCGAGGTGGACGAAGAAGCCGTTGAAACCGTCGGCGATCGAGGAGCAGGAGGGGCATCCCGCGCTATAATCGGGCCCGAACATGAAGTGATAGACGAGAAGCTGCGAGCGGCCGCCGAAGAGGTCCTTCAGTGAGACGTTGCCGTCGTCCGTATCGAAGCGGTATTCCTTATCGATTCTCACACGCGGCAATTGCTGGCGCTTGAGCGCCAGCGCGTCGCTCTGCCGGGTCAGCGCCTTTTCCTCTTCGAGCAGGTCGAGCCTTGCCCCCAGCCATTGCTGCCGTGTTGCATTCAGCTCTGTCGTCATGGGTCTTCTCCTTTGCCTGTCTGTCGTCGTAGCATCCGGCGCGGATTGGTTGCCGGGTCCAGAGCAGATTACGGCCGGGCGGAGGGAGGCGGGAGTGACAAGTGTGACGGGATTTGAATGGACTCGCTGATCACAGCCGCGGCGCAGGCGCTGGCATCGGGCGATGCGCTCGGCGCGCTGAAGCGGGTGGCGCTGCGTGACGACGCGGCGGCGCTGGCGCTGCGCGGCATCGCGATGGCGCAGCTCGGCGATCTCGTCCGCGCCAAGGCGCTGCTGAAGAGTGCTGCGCGCGCCTTCGGCCCGCGGGAGGCGGTGGCGCGGGCGCGTTGCGTGGTTGCCGAGGCCGAGATCGCGCTCGTCTCGCGCGATCTTCTCTGGCCGCCGAAGGCGCTGGAAGCGGCGCGCAAAGTGCTGGAAGCGCATGGCGACAGGGTCAATGCCGCGCATGCGGGCAATGTCGCCATTCGCAGGCTGGTGCTGATCGGGCGTCTCGACGAGGCCGAACGCGCGCTTGCAGCACTCGATCCGACGCC